>Ga0172370_10002205_pt1 | contig 28476 bp, 21 predicted proteins | sample LakKiv5m_FD_114538 | JGI IMG/M metagenome (GOLD analysis project Ga0172370, IMG submission 114538) | Freshwater microbial communities from Kabuno Bay, South-Kivu, Congo - kab_022012_11.5m | ecosystem: Environmental > Aquatic > Freshwater > Lake | place: Democratic Republic of the Congo...
CGCAAACAAAAAAATCAATAAAAATGAGTTAACTGATCTCATAATTCAGGATTAAACATCTTCTTTCTGAATAAATGCGGTAACAGTCTTCAAAATGATCACTATGTCACCCCAAACTGAGTAGTGTCTTGCATATTGATTGTCAAGGGCTTTTCTCTCCTCATTCGACATTTCCCTGCCGCCTCTTTTGCTTACCTGCCAAAGACCGGTAATACCGGCAGGGGCCAGGAAGCGTTCGGTCCAGTCATCGGAAGTCAGCAGCTCCGCTTCATACAGGGGGATCGGACGGTTTCCCACGATCGACATCTCCCCCCTGAGCACATTGACCAATTGGGGGAGCTCATCTATACTGGTCTTCCTTATGATCTTACCTACCTTGGTAACCCGTGGATCGTTCTTGATTTTGTTGAAGGTCTTCCCAAGTTTTTCCCTCTTCAGCCTGAGGTAATGGTTCTCGCATATCTCGCTGTCCTTGATATAGAGGATGGTGGAACAGGGGTGTCCCAGGGACTTGCAATCGGGACATTCAGAGAATTTTTCCGGCTTATCTTCCTTTTCGGTGTATTGATTGAGATGCTTGAGTTCTTTGAGTTTGGCCTCTGCTCCCACATACATCGAACGGAACTTGAAGAATGGGAAGATATTGTAACCGGCCCCCACCCTTTTGGCTGCATAGAAAACAGGCCCTTTGGACTCAAGCCGGATAGCTGCGGCAACCAGGATAAAGAGGGGCGACAGGATCAGCAGCGAGAAAGAGGCAAAAGCAATATCGAAGAGCCTTTTAATCAGTGGAATCTTGATTTTTTTCTGCTTCGCCTCCACTACGGAAATAATGGATTTGAATTTTTTGTAAGGTATCAGGAATTCAAGCCGTTTCACCAGATCTTCAGGATCCAGCGGTTTTTGGTACAGATCATCAATGCCGTGATGCAAGGCCTTCAGGCGGTCATCCCGCGTAACCCGGTCATCAATCAGAATAAAGGGCAGGGTCTGATATCTGACATTCTGGACTAATTCGTCATGGAGGGCAAAACCGGTCATGGAGGTTAGCAGGACTTCCGAAACAATGGCTGTCGGTTCCGGATTATTTTCCAACCAGTTGATTGTATCAAAACCGGTCAGGAGATGAACCAGACTGAATTTTCCGCATTCCCTCAGGGCATCTGCCAGGGCCTGATCCCTGCCTGCATACAGTAAAACCGGAAGTGTTGATTCTTGGGATGACATTTTTAAAGAATTAATTAAAACGGCATCTCAGGAGTATCTGAATCTTAAGCAGCAATTCTTCCGGATTGAACGGCTTTATCATGAAATCCAGGGCACCGGCTTTTAAACACTTAACCCTTTCTGCGCTTGAGTCAACCCCGGATAGCATCATGACCGGGATCTCCCTGAAGAAGCCACTGGATTTCACCTGTTTAAGAAGCTCGAAACCATCCATGTTGGGCATTTCAAGATCCACGATCATCAGGTCAGCCAGGTTCCCGGCCTGAAGCCAGTTGAGGGCTTCCTGACCGTTGCTCATGGCAGTCACATCATAGGATTTGCCCAAAAACTTCTCAAGAAGCGTCCTGATAGTGATCTCATCATCAATAACCAGAATATTTTTTTTCATTTTGGCTTAGGTTTTCAGCACTTTACCTGTACTTGAAGTAGCGAAGTAAAAATATAATAAATTGCATTATTAACTATGCAATCAGGCCGAATAGAAACAGACCTGATAAAATATAGGCCGGGATTTGTTTTCCGAGGGAAAAAAACTAGTTTATTTGTAAAACGTCAACAACCTTTACCCAAATTCTCAATCTTATGAAAATCTCAATCGTCGGCACCGGATACGTGGGACTCGTTACCGGCACCTGCTTTGCTGAAACTGGTATTACCGTTACATGCGTGGATATTGACCAGAAAAAAATTGAAATGCTCAACAACGGCCAGGTTCCGATTTATGAACCGGGACTGGATGACCTGATCAAAAGGAATGTCGAAAAGGAAAGACTGTTTTTTACCACAGATTTAAAAGAGAGCATTGCCGAAGCCAATGCAGTGTTCATCGCAGTGGGCACGCCGCCCGACGAGGACGGAAGCGCCGATTTGCGCTATGTGCTGGGAGTAGCCCGTGAGATCGGGCAACATATGGACCATTACATGGTTGTGGTTACAAAAAGTACGGTACCCATTGGCACGGCTGTGAAGGTTAAACAGGCTGTCAGTGAGGAACTGCAGAAAAGAGGGGCTAACATCGACTTTGATGTCGCATCAAACCCTGAATTCCTGAAAGAGGGATCAGCCATTGCCGATTTTCTGAAACCCGACAGGATCGTTTGCGGGGTGGATTCGGAAATGGCCGAGAAAACCCTTGCAAGGTTATACAAGCCATTCGTTCTGAATGGTCATCCGCTGCTGTTCATGGATATTCCTTCGGCAGAAATGACCAAATATGCCGCCAACTCCATGCTGGCCACCAAGATCAGCTTTATGAACGATATCGCCAATCTGTGCGAGATTGTGGGCGCCGATGTGGACATGGTGCGCAAGGGGATCGGAAGCGATACCAGGATTGGTACAAAATTCATTTATCCGGGCGTGGGTTACGGAGGGAGCTGCTTCCCCAAGGATGTCAAAGCCCTGATCAAAACCGCCTCCTCCAAAGGTTATAAAATGCGTGTGCTTGAATCGGTGGAAGAGGTTAACGAAGATCAGAAAAAAGTGATGTACGATAAGGTAGCCCGATATTTCAACGGCAACCTGAGAGGGAAAAAAATTGCGCTCTGGGGGCTGGCCTTCAAGCCAAACACCGATGACATGCGTGAGGCTCCCGCCCTGGTCTTTATTGATCAGATGCTGGCAGCCGGAGCCCATGTGGTAGCTTACGATCCGGTGGCCATTCATGAAACCCAGAGAAAGATCGGAGATAAGATCACCTATGTGGAAGATGAGTATGAGGCGCTGATTGATGCCGATGCCCTGGTTCTCATGACCGAATGGAATGAATTCCGTGTGCCGAAATACAAAATCATGTCCAAACTGATGAAAAACCGGGTGGTTTTCGACGGCCGAAATATTTATGACCCTGAAGAGATGAAAGAGGTGGGCTTCACCTATTTCGGCATGGGCCGCAAAATCAGAAACTGATCAGCCATGAAAAAGATCCTGGTTACGGGAGGTGCTGGATTTATAGGCTCGCACCTGTGCGAACGACTGCTGAACGAAGGCAATGAAGTGATCTGTCTCGATAACTACTTCACCGGCAGCAAGCAAAATGTGGTTCATCTGCTGGATCACCCATACTTCGAACTGATAAGGCATGACGTTACCATGCCGTTTTTCATTGAAGCTGATGAAATTTACAACCTGGCCTGTCCGGCTTCACCCATTCATTACCAGTATAATCCGATCAAAACGATCAAAACATCGGTAATGGGTGCCATAAATATGCTCGGGCTCGCCAAGCGGATCAGGGCAAAGATCCTTCAGGCCTCAACCAGTGAAGTTTACGGAGATCCCAAGATCCATCCCCAAACGGAGGATTACTGGGGACATGTAAACCCGATCGGCCAGCGCTCCTGCTACGATGAAGGCAAGCGCTGCGCGGAATCCCTGTTTATCAATTACTACCACCAGAATGATGTAAGGATCAAGATCATCAGGATCTTTAACACCTACGGTCCCAGGATGCATCCGCAAGACGGACGGGTGGTCTCAAACTTCATCATCCAGGCCCTGCACAATGAGGATATTACCATTTACGGCGACGGATCGCAGACCCGTAGTTTCCAGTATGTCGACGATCTGGTTGAAGGCATGATCCGGATGATGGGTACCCGCGAAGATTTCACCGGTCCTGTCAATATCGGAAACCCCAGGGAGTTCACTATCAGGGAACTGGCCGAGAAGGTGATCAGCCTGACCGGCTCAACCTCAAAGCTTATCTATTTACCTTTGCCACAGGACGATCCAACTCAAAGACAGCCGGATATCAGCCTCGCAAAAAAAGAGCTTAACGGCTGGGAGCCAAAGATACACCTGGACGAGGGGCTCACAAGAACCATAGACTATTTCAAGAATCTGTTAAATATCTGATCCATGAAGGGAATCATATTGGCAGGGGGAGCGGGCACACGTCTCTATCCCATTACTAAGAGCATCTCCAAACAGATCGTTCCGATCTATGACAAGCCGATGATCTATTATCCGATGTCGGTTCTGATGCTTGCCGGGCTCAGGGATATTCTGATCATTTCCACCCCGAAAGATCTGGTTCTTTACCGCGACCTGTTCGGCGACGGAAGTCATCTGGGACTGCGGATTTCATACGCTGAGCAGCCCTCCCCCGACGGACTGGCCCAGGCCTTTCTGATCGGTGAGGATTTCCTTGCCGGAGATGAAGCGTGTCTGGTTCTCGGTGACAACATTTTCTATGGCTACAACTTCGGTAAGATTGTTGAGGAGGCCGCACAGGTAAAAAGCGGAGCCGTGGTTTTCGGTTATTATGTTACCGATCCTGAAAGGTACGGCGTGGCTGAATTTGACGATACCGGAAAAGTTCTCAGCATTGAGGAAAAGCCTTCGGATCCAAAATCAAACTACGCGGTCACCGGGCTCTATTTCTATGACAATACGGTCGTGAGCAAGGCAAAATCGCTGAAACCCTCCAAACGGGGTGAGCTTGAGATCACCGACCTTAACCGCATTTACCTCGAGGAGGGGAATCTGAATGTGAAACTCCTTGGCCGCGGTATGGCCTGGCTGGATACCGGAACGCATGACAGCCTGCTGCAGGCCTCCAATTTTATCGCCACCATCGAACAGCGCCAGGGATTGAAGGTGGCATGTATTGAAGAGATTGCATTTAAGAAAGGTTATATTTCCAGGGAGGAACTGGTACAATTGGCGATGCCCCTGCAGAAAAATCAATATGGTCAATATCTGATCGCCCTGGCCAATGAAAAAATAAAATCCTGGTAATCAGAATGAAAATAATCGAATCGCCGCTGCCCGGACTACTCCTGATAGAACCCAGGGTATTTGAAGATGCCCGGGGATATTTTTTTGAAAGCTTCAACCGGAAGAACCTGATGGATGCCGGAATTGACGCCCAGTTTGTACAGGATAACCAGTCGCTTTCGCAATATGGGGTGATCAGGGGCCTGCACTACCAGCTCGCACCTTTTGCCCAGAGCAAACTGGTAAGGGTTCTGGAAGGTTCAGTATGGGATGTGGCCGTCGACATCCGAAAGAACTCACCCACCTTTGGGCAGTTTTACGGGGTGGAACTAAGTGCCGAAAACAAGCTGCAGCTGTATATTCCCAGAGGATTTGCCCATGGTTTTGCAGTCACCAGCGAAAGAGCGGTATTTTTCTATAAATGCGACAGCTTTTATAATCCTGAAGCTGAAAGAGGTATCCATTACCTTGATCCTGAACTGAATATTCCATGGCCGATACCGACCGAAAAAGCTCTGGTGAGCGCCAAGGATAAGATCTTACCGGGATTCAGGGAGGCTTCCATGAACTTTTTTTACCAGGAATCATGATCCGTGTTTTGATTACCGGTGCCAACGGCCAGCTGGGACAGAGCCTTTTGCATCTGCCTGTCGGGCCCGGTGAAATTGAATGGATTCCCACAGACTTTCCTGAACTGGATATTACCGATCCGGAATCCGTTAAAAAGAGACTTTCGCTGGAAAAACCGGATTTCCTGGTTAATTGCGCCGCGTATACCGCTGTTGATCAGGCCGAAAAGGAACCGGAAATGGCGCTTCGGATCAATGCTGAAGGTCCCCGGATCCTGGCATCCGCCACAAAAGCCATGGGATGCGGATTCATCCATATTTCCACAGATTACGTGTTCCCGGGCACCGGTCATCTGCCTTACTTTGAAAATGACGCCACCGGACCGGCATCAGCCTATGGTAAGACCAAACTTGAGGGCGAGGAAGCCATCAGAAAAACCGGTCATGGCATGATCCTGAGAACCAGCTGGCTCTATTCGGAATACGGGAAGAATTTCCTGCTAACGATGCTCAGACTGGGCGCTGAACGGGATTCCCTGGGAGTGGTGATGGATCAGATTGGCTCACCCACCTATGCTGGTGACCTGGCCAATGCCATCCTTTCGATCATTTTAAAGGGCACCCGCAAAGAGGTGAAACTGCCCGGGATGGATGTTTTTCACTATTGCAACCTGGGGGTAGCTTCATGGTATGATTTTGCGTGGACGATCATGAACCACGCCCATTTGAAATGCCATGTGAAACCTATAAGAACCGAAGAGTACCCGCTGCCCGCCACCAGGCCCGCCTACAGCGTTATGGATACGTCGAAGATCCGCAAAACCTTTGGGGTGGAGATTCCATACTGGCAGGAAAGCATGGAAAAGTGTATCGATAACATCAGACAAAAACAATAAATCTGCAGAGATGGACGAGAAAATACTTCAGAAGGCAAATTACTGGCTGACAGAAGACTTCGATTCTGAAACAAGAGCTGAAGTCAGAAGAATGATGCAGGAAGATCCGGAAGCTTTGACTGAGGCATTTTACCGCGAGCTGGAGTTTGGCACAGGCGGAATGCGGGGAATCATGGGACCAGGTACCAACCGGATGAATATTTATATCATCGGAATGGCCACTCAGGGACTGTGCAACTATCTGATCAGGAATTTTCCCGGACGGAATGACCTGAAAATTGTCATTGCCCATGACAGCCGCAATAATTCAAGGACCTTCGCAGAAATGACTGCCCGGGTGGCTGCTGCCAATGGAATTACTGCCTATCTTTTTGATAAGCTGAGACCGACGCCGGAGCTGTCATTTGCCATACGGCACCTGGGATGTCAGTCGGGCGTTGTGGTTACGGCCTCACATAACCCCAAAGAATATAACGGTTACAAGGTGTATTGGGAAGACGGCGGACAGATCGTCAACCCCCATGACAAGAATATTGTCAGTGAAGTTGAGAATATCAAAACTCTGAAGGAGGTTAAGCAGAACGCCGATCCTTCACTCATCAAAATCATCGGTAAGGAAGTTGACGAGGCTTATCTGAACAGCCTGATGACCCTCAGTCTGAATCCGGCAAACAATAAAAAACACCATGATCTGAAGATCGTTTACACGCCGATTCATGGCACCGGCGTAATGATGGTACCAGAGATTCTTAAACGGTTCGGATTTACGAACGTCATCAATGTTCCGGAGCAGGATATCCCCGACGGAAATTTCCCTACCGTCCAATCACCCAATCCGGAGGAAAAGAGTGCCCTTTCCATGGCCATCGACAAGGCAAGGGAAACTGGGGCTGAGATCGTGATGGCTTCAGATCCGGATGCCGACCGGGTGGGCGTGGCGGTCAGGGATGAACAGGGGGATTACAAGCTGCTCAACGGTAACCAAACTGGGGCCATCCTGGTCTATTACCTTCTCAAGAACCTGTCGGACCAAAAGCGACTAAAGGGTAATGAATTCATTGCCAGAACGATAGTAACCACACCACTTTTCAACGACATAGCCAATGCCTATCATGTTAAAACCTATGAAGTTCTTACCGGATTCAAGTTTATCGCGGAGCTGATCAGGGAAAAAGAGGGTAAGGAGGTGTTCATCGGAGGGGGTGAGGAGTCCTACGGCTTCATGTCGGGCAGTTTTGTCCGCGACAAGGATGCCGTCTCCTCCTGCGCATTATTTGCCGAAGCCACCGCATGGGCACGCGAACAGGGGATGTCTGTTCTGGAACTGCTTGATCATTTGTATGTTAATTTTGGATTATACAAGGAACACCTGATATCAATCACCAAAAAGGGCAAATCCGGTGTTGAGGAGATAGCCGCCATGATGGAGAGATTCAGGAATCAGCCCCCCGAAACACTCGCAGGCTCTGAGGTTGTGATGATCCATGATTTCCAGTCGGGCAAGGCTTATGATATGATCTCCCATATGCGGTACGATATTAATCTGCCAAAATCAAATGTTCTTCAGTTCGTTACCAGGGATGGCTATATTGTTTCGGCGAGGCCTTCGGGAACAGAGCCCAAAATCAAATTCTATTTCAGCGTCCGTAAACCGGTAGATTCCCGTTCGGAACTGGAGGCAGCCCATACTGCCCTTGACGCCGTGATCCGCAGACTGGTTGCCGACATGCATCTTGAGTAAATCCTGGCACGATGAAGAGCTATCGCAAGGAACTCTGGTTCCGTACCCCTAACCGGCGGGATGAGTAAAGAACTCCGGCTTAAAGTTAACCAGGAACACCTTCTCAGTGGCTCGGGTGACAGCCGTATATAACCAACGGTAATACTCCCTGTCAATATTTTCGCTGTTCACAAATCCCTGATCTATAAACACATGCTTCCACTGGCCGCCCTGGGCCTTATGACAGGTGACTGCATAGGCGAATTTAATCTGCAGTGCATTGAAAAAGGGATCTTCACGAATCGCATCGGTTTTATGCTTCTTCCCCTTCATATGCTGATAATCGAGGGACACAGCGGCAAAGAAGTTTCTCATGCGGTCGCGGTCCATGGCCGGAGAATCCAGGAACAGTGTATCCATCACCACCTTGGCTTCAAATTCCATTTCCCGGTAATCGGTGAATCTCAGCGTAAGATCCCTGAAGTTCAGATCATATAATTCCTTTGAACCCCGGGCTCTCACCACCTCCAGAATATCACCGTTGGCAATGAAATCCACCTCCGGCGAATCCTTAAGCCAGAAATAATTATTCTTTACCACCATCAGTAAATCGCCCAGCCGCATCTCCTCATCATATTTGAGGATCATATCCCGAATCCCCTTGTTATATCGGTTAGCCAGCTTGTTTGACCGGCAAACCACAATGGTTTCCTCTTGTCCGGCCGTCGAATAGCTGCGTTCAAGCTCCTCCAGCAGGGTGTCACCTCCGATGGCAGCAATATCTTGAAAACCATCGGTATCAAGTTTTGGAATCTCAAACTTTTCCGGATTACCCGCCAGGATCTCCCTGAGCCGGGTGGCATTATGCAGGATTCCGGAATCATAGGTCTGCCTGACAACCTCCGTCAGCACCGATTCCTCCACCTTCATACCATACCTTTCAAGATAAGGCACCCTCAGGGCATCGCTCACGTCAAACCCAACCGGCGGCAGCTGGGCATCATCACCGATCAGCACCAGCTTGCAGCCGGGAGAAGAATATATATAGGTGATCAGATCATCCAGCAGCCGGCCGGAACCGAAAATGGAAAGATCCAGTGACTGATTGCTGATCATCGATGCTTCATCCACCAGAAAAAGAGTATTCCTGCTGAGGTTGCGGTCGAGACTGAATTCTCCGAAACCTTCCACTAACTTTTTCTGACGATAGATTTTCTTATGAATTGTAAAGGCCTGAAACCCCGAATAACTGCTCAGCACTTTGGCCGCCCTGCCGGTTGGCGCCAGCAAAACAGTTTTGTGTTTATAGGCTGCCAGCGTCTTAACAAGCGAAGCCACCAGCGTGGTCTTTCCTGTTCCTGCATATCCCCGGATCAGAAAAATCCTGTCATCAGGTCCGAAAATGAACCCCGAGATCCTGTCAATCAGTTTCTCCTGTCCTGATGTGGGAACATGACCCAGGTTTTTCCGGACCATTGTTGATATTAGGTCTGAAATCATTGGTGGGAAAAAAGAATCCGGGAAAAAATGTTATGAGAAATTTGTATTAAATTTGCAACCAAAACTAACTAATTCCGCGCAAATGAAAACTGTAAAAGTTGTTGTTCAGGTTGTTCTGGCAGGATTGATCATTGTGTTAGCAGTCATGATTTACAAGGGAATCATGCGCCCGATCAACTTTGAAAAGGAAAAGGATAGCCGTTATGAAGATGTCATTGCCAAACTGAAAGACATCAGAACTGCTCAGGTAGCATATAAGTCTGTATATCAGAAATATACCGGCAGCTTTGACACCCTGATTAATTTTGTCAAGCATGATTCATTCCCGGTTGTTTATGCGGAGGGCAGCCAGGACGACTCACTTGCAGTGGCAAAAGGTTTGGTTGTTCGCCGTACTTTTTATGTTCCTGTAAGGGACTCCATCTTTCCTGATGGGTATCCTATTGACTCCCTCAGGTATATTCCATACACCACTGGTAAGGAATTCAGCCTTCAGGCCGGTTTTATTACCACTGCTTCCAAAGTAGTTGTACAGGTTTTCGAGGCAGGAGCCCTCAACTTCGATATCCTTAACGGAATGGACCGCCAGCTGATCATCAACCTGAACGACCTTCAGAAAGATTATAAAGGCATCCGCGTTGGCAACATCAAGGAAGCCAACAACAATGCCGGTAACTGGGAATAAGTTCATACTCTGATATTTTAAAGCTTCACCCCACAGGTGGAGCTTTTTTTTTCCATTTTATCAGCCTAAATTGCGGTATGCAGAACTTGTCAATCATCGACGACACCTTTGACCCGACCATTACTTCTACTTACCATTTATCCCTGCAGTTCAGCCCGAGGAATTTTTGTTTTGCGATAATGGATACAATCCGCATGAGATATATCGCATTCAAGAATTTCTGGTTCGAAACTGAACTCGCGCCTGAGCAGCAGGCCGAACGGCTGCGGGGGCTGCTTCAAAACGAAGGTTATCTGGCTAAGAATTACAAGTCGGTCAACTTCATGATCGACTCCCCCGGCTCCCTGCTCATCCCTGCACCACTGTTTCAACCTGATGAAGCTGAAACCTATTATCTCCATGCGGGTGGAGTGGATTCCCAGTCCATGATCCTGAATCATAAAATTCCTGCCATTGATGCATTTCTGTTGTTTCAGGTCAGAATGGATATTCACGAGTTGATCAAAGGATATCTCAGCGAATTCAAAATCTTTCATCAGGCGGTGCCGCAAATTGAGGATGCCGTGGTGGAAAGCAAGAACAAAGCGATCCCTGCAGCCTTGTATGCCGAGGTGCATTCAGGATTTACCGACCTGTACCTGGTTAATGCAGGATCCCTGATGTTTTATAACAGTTTTACCATCCGAAACGACCAGGATCTGACCTATTACATACTCTACCTGTATGATCAGTTCGGACTGCCACAGGAGGAAACGCCTCTGTTCCTGTCGGGATTTATCGAATTGTATCCTGCAGCCAATGAAACCCTGATGAAGTTCATCAAAAAGTTCGGCCGGCTGGAATTCAACAAGAGCTATTCCTACGGATCAGCCTTTAATACACTGATCCAGCATCAGTTTGCCAACCTGATAAACCTGGCCAGGTGCGAATAATACACGGCGAACTCAGCGGCCGGAAACCGGTCATTCCCAAACACCTGGATGCACGGCCCACGACCGACCTTGCCCGGGGTGCCCTGTTCAACATTCTTCTGAACCGTTTCGAATTCAGCGACCTGAAAGTGCTCGATCTTTTCGCCGGAACCGGATGCATAAGCTATGAATTTGCCTCCCTGGGCTGCACCGATATAACTTCGGTGGAACGCGACCGCTTTCATTGTGAAGCAATCAGAAAAAACATTGAGCTGTTGAATATTAAAGGAATGAGGCTCGTTCAGACCGATGTTTTCAGATTTATTCACAAGGACATTGGTCCTTTTGATCTTGTCTTTGCTGATCCTCCCTATGATCACCGGGGAATGGATCAGCTGCCGGATTTGATCTCAAAATCCGGAATTGTTAAGCCAGGAGGCACCTTTATCCTCGAACATGGTCCCGAAAAAGAGTTTGGCGGGTCCGATGGTTTTTCTGACTGCCGGACCTATGGCAAGGTCCACTTTTCATTTTTTTCCTATTAACAACTTTTAACTATTGGGCCTGATCAATCGGAGGGGGTTCTATTATTTTTGTTTGTAATCTAACCTCTGAATCATGAACATCCGATCCCTCCTGCTGAGTGCAGCCATGGTTATTCCGTGTATTCTCACGGCCCAGACCAACCCCAAAGAAACAGGTCTCAATTCTATCACCCCAAATGTCATCCAGGGTCAGCTGGAGTTTCTCTCCTCCGACTGGACCGAAGGCCGGGAAACCGGCACACGGGGTGAATTCATGGCCAGCGATTATATTGCCTCCATGTTTAAATCCCTGGGCCTGAAACCCGGCGGTGACACCAGGGGAGGCACCCGCCAAAGGAGTTCGGCAGGCCGCACAAGTCAGTCTGCACCAGCCGCCAGCTGGTTCCAGAATATCAATTTCATTGAGACCAGTCCAGGCAAGGATCAGGAATGCTCCCTGATCCTGAAAAATGGATCCTCCATTCAAAACCTGGATCTTAATTATCAGGTCGATTACACGCTGAATCCCGGCGCGGTTAGTTTCGGTTTTGAGGCTCCCGTCGTGTTCGTGGGCTACGGACTCACCGACGAGGGTACCGGATACGATGACTTTGCCAATCTCGACGTAAAAGGTAAGGTGATACTCAGGCTGGCCGGTCACCCCGGCTGGAAGGAACCAGACTCCCCCATCAACCAGAAGATGACAGCCAATAACAATACGATTGAGTTGTACCGCAGAAAGGACCTGATCGCTCAGGAAAAGGGTGTGCTTGCAGTTATTGAGATTGCCCAGAATCCTGAAATCAACTTCAATCCTGCCAATGTTCCCTACCGGTACAACACAGCCAATTATGAGGGAGACGTTCCCCAAAACCAGGGACCCAGGAAAAGGCTGGCACTGCCAGGCAACCTGACCATCCCCGTCCCAAGGATCAACCTGTCGGCACGGGTTCAGAACACATTGACCGATGCCCTCGGCATCAAAATGGCGGATTTCGAGCACCTGGCGGCACAGGGTAGCACAACGGCGAAAAAGAGCAAAAAAGCCCCGCTGGAAAAAGTGTTCCTGAAAATCAAAAGCAGTGTCGACAGCCGGATTGTCCAGGGCCGAAATGTAATAGCCGTGCTGGAAGGCGAGGATGACAATAACCGTATTGTGGTGGGCGCACACTATGACCATATGGGGAAATCAAACGGTTTCATCTTCAATGGTTCCGACGACAATGCGTCGGGAACGGTTGGGGTGATGACCATTGCCAGAGCCATGGTGGCCTCCGGGATCAGGCCGAAAAACACGATTGTTTTCTGCGCCTGGACCGCCGAGGAGAAAGGCCTGCTGGGTTCGAGGTATTTCGTTTCAAAAGCCGACACGGCAAAAATCAGGTGCTATATGAATTATGACATGATCAGCAGGACTGCCCCGGATGATTCCACCGGAATGAAAGCTGATTACAACTATACTTCGGGGCTCCCGCTGTTGAAAGAGCTGGCTGAAAAACACATTAAGGAGTATAACCTGAAACTTGACATGGCCTATCAGACATCTGCCAGGCCTTCGGGGGGATCGGATTTTACCTCCTTTTCGGCAGCCGGCATCCCGATTTTCCTGATCCACGGAAAATTTACCCCTGATTATCACCAATATACGGATCATTCAGACAAGGCAGTTTTACCTTACATGACCGATATAGTCAAACTGGGGTATCTCAATATTTTCGAATTGGCAAATAAATCTTGGTAACTAAACAATTATGGGTATGAAAAAGCAACTTCAATTTCTCCTGCTCGCCGGGGCTATGCTGATGATCAGTATGCCTCAGTTCGCTCAGGATGCAGCCAAAGAAAAAGGCTACAAGGCAATCACCAAGGAGCTGATCCAGGGTCAGCTCGAGTTCCTGGCTTCCGATTGGACCGAAGGCCGTGAGGCTGGAACCAGGGGTGAATACATGGCTTCCGATTATATCGCCAGCATGTTTAAAATGATCGGGCTTCAGCCCGGCGGTGATTTCGAACAGACACGCGGAGGCGGCCGTGGGGCACGTCCGGCCCAGGGTGCAGCACCTCAGCAGCGCCCACAGCCAAAAAGAACGTATTTCCAGAACTTTAACCTGGTGGAAACCACGCCGGGACCGGTTCAGGAATTAAGCGTCATCACAAAAAATGGCAGCGGATACCGCGCAGTTGATTTTGACTACCAGACCGATTTTTCGGTTAATCCGGGTTCGGTCGGAATGGAGCTGGAAGTTCCGGTTGTGTTTGTAGGATACGGACTTGTGGATGAAAAGAATGGATATGACGATCTGAAAGGGTTGGACCTGAAAGGTAAATTCGTGATTAAACTGTCAGGATTCCCGGGATCCAACGCCCCTGATTCGAAAACTTACGAAAAATTCAAACCCGCAGCTCCCGCCCAGAATGATCCGGCTGCACAGTTCCAGCGTTTTCGCATGGGTGGCGGCCAATATCCCTGGGCAACCGAACGTGGCGCCATTGGCGTAATTGAAATCCGGCCCAACAATGATCCGGTTAACCAGTGGGCAGCCAACGTTCCTTACCGCTACAATACCGAAAAATATGAGGGAGATGTTCCGCAGAACCGGGTAAGAAAATCCATGCGGCTGATGGGCGATAAGGTAGACGGGGGTCTGATCTCCCTGACGGTGACCAATCGGGTGATCAATGAAATCATCGGCGGTACCAATATTGATTTCGCCGCTATCGAAAAACAGATTGCCGAAACCGGTAAGCCTGCTTCCAAGGATCTTGCAGGCAAATTTATCCGTGTGAAAACGACCGTCGAATCACGTATTGTTTCTGTCAGAAATGTGGTTGGGGTTCTCGAAGGCAAAAATCCGGACGAAACCATTGTTATTGGTGGCCATTATGATCATCTGGGCAAACAGGACGGATTTATTTTCAATGGTGCCGATGATAATGCTTCCGGAACCGTAGGGGTGATGACCATCGCAAAAGCCATGATGGAATCTGGGATTAAACCAGAAAAAACCATCGTTTTCGCTGCATGGACCGCCGAAGAAAAAGGCCTCATTGGTTCAAACTATTACGTGTTGCACCCCTACAAGGAGAAAATCCTGTGCAACCTGAACTATGACATGATCTCCAGGAACAGTCCGGGTGAAAATCAGGATAGCAAGATCTCCGTCAACTTCTCCAACAAGTTCCCGAAATCCAAGGAACTGGTTGAAAAATACAACCAGGAAAAGAATATGGGTCTTGATATCAGTTTCCGCGGTTCCGACCAGCCCGGTGGTGGTTCCGACCATGCACCGTTCGCTGCCAAAGGAATTCCGATCTATTATTTCATGGCCGGAATGCCAGCAGAATACCATCAGTATAATGACCACATTGAATTGGTCAATTGGGACAAAATGCTGAAAATCATACAGCTAGGTTACCTAAGCATCTTTGATTTAGCTCAGATGTCATGGGAATAACAGGTTAGGTTAAACAGAGAGCCGGCTCAAACAGCCGGCTTTTTTTTTGTATCTTCTAAACAAAACTGATTAAGCGGTTGTATTAGACAAAAACTAAATAAACTATTTATATGAAATTAGTTTCCATAGTATCCCTGGTATCCGGCATCATTCTCCTGTCAGGATCAGGATGCGCCGTTCAGAAAGGAATCCACAACCCATCAGAAATAACCGATACCATCCGGATTCCGGGTACCGGAGCCGAGCTGGCACTTGAATTCACCTTTAACAAGGGCGAAGCCCACAACCATCCGACTTTTGCCATATGGGTGGAAGATATGAACGAAAATTACATCCAGACACTGTTTGTTACCAAATCCATTGGAACCGGAATATTCGGACATGGTGCGGTAGGGAAGGAACAGTGGGATGTTAAACCAGGGCCGCAGAAAAGGCCCGCCACCCTGCCCTACTGGCTTCACAAGCGTGCTGAATACTTTAAGGTGCCGCTGCTTCCCGATTCCACTCATCCGGTGACCGATGGTTATACCGGTGCCACTCCGTCGGGTGATTTTGTTATAAAATCAGCAGTGAGCAAATCCCTGCCGGATAAATTCCGGATTATGCTGGAGATCAACCAGCCCTGGGACTGGAATGAGTATTGGACCAACAGCCTGTACGATGATCCGGATTACCGTACCTCCTGTCAGCCCTCACTGATCTACGCAGTAACAGTGGATCTTAAAAAACCAGGATCAGTTCTTTATATGAACCCTGTTGGGCATGGTCACTACTCAGGTAAGGATGGCCTGTTGTACACCGACCTCTCCACCTTTACGACCGCCCTTGACATTGTTGAAAAAGCCACCGTAACCCTCATTAAGTAAGAAAAGAACATGAAAAATAAAATCAGCAATATCCTGCCCCTAGCGTTTCTGATCCTGGCATTGATCCTTCCAACCCTGAGCCAGGGTCAGAATTCAGGAAAAATTGAAGGTAAGGTAACAGATGCAGTAAGTAATGAACCATTGCCTTTTGTGAACATTGTGGTAAAAGGGACCATGATCGGAACCACCAGCGACCTCGACGGAAAATTCATCTTTACAGGTCTTGCCCCGGGTTTCATCACTCTCCAGGCTTCATTTGTGGGGTACGAACTGGGCCTTTCGCCTGAAATCCAGGTGACCAATGCCAACGTTTCCTATGTTGAAATCAAACTGAACCCTAAGGACACCCAGATTAAAGAGGTAGTTGTAAAGGCCTCCCCCTTCAGGAAAACCCAGGAGAGCCCGGTCTCACTGCAGAGAATCGGAGTCAGTGAAATTGAGACGAATCCTGGAAGCAACCGCGACCTCGCCAAAATTATCAGGTCATACCCCGGTGTGGGATCGGGGGCATCATTCCGAAGTGATATCATCATTCGTGGCGGTGGTCCGAGCGAGAGCCGCTTTTACCTGGATGGCGTCGAGATTCCGAATATCAATCACTTTGCAACCCAGGGTTCTTCAGGGGGTCCGCAGGGAATCATCAATGCCGATTTCATCAACGGAGTCAACTTCTATTCCGGTGCCTTTCCGGCAAACCGTGGAAATGCGCTCAGCGGTGTTTTTGAGTTTACCCAGGCCGACGGAAATCCCGACAAGCTCAAATTCCGGGGCACCCTCGGGGCCTCTGAGCTCAGCGGTACCATTGACGGCCCAATCACCAAAAATTCCAGTCTGATCTTCTCCATGAGGGCCAGCTATCTGCGATTCCTGTTCGATCTGATTGGCCTTCCATTCCTGCCTACCTTCTATGATTATCAGATGAAGTACAAGATCAAGCTGACTCCGCGGGATGAATTCTCCCTGGTTCAGCTCGGTGCATGCGATTTGTTCCGCCTGAATGACGGAATCACCAACCCGACACCTGAGCAGGAATATATTCTCACCAATATTCCGGTCAATACACAGTGGAGCTATGCGATCGGCGGTGTGTACAAGCACTATGGCGAGAACTCTGTGCAAACCATTGTTCTAAGCCGTAACATGCTGAATAATAAAACCTACAAATATCCTGATAATGATGAAACCCAGCCGAAGGTTCTGGATTATCTATCACAGGAAATCGAAAATAAATTGAGGTACGAGAATAATACCAGATTTGGCTCCTATAAGTTAATTTACGGTGTATCAGGTGAATATGCCAAATACAACAATAATACACAGCAAAAATTATTTGCCGACGGCCAGGTCATCGACATTCAGTATTCCTCTGATATCAACTTTTTCAAGTACGGATTATTCGGTCAGGTGAGCAAAACCTTCCTTGATGCAAGGCTGGTTGGATCTCTGGGTTTCCGCATGGATGGGAACAACTATTCAGCCAGCATGGCTAACCTGCTGAAGCAAACTTCACCCAGGCTTTCGCTTTCTTACTCCCTCACTCCCGACTGGAGCCTGAACATGAACGCTGGCAGGTATTTCCAGCTGCCGGCTTACACTACCCTGGGATACCGTAACCGCGACGGAGTTCTCGTAAATAAAGAGAATAACCTGAAATACATCCAGGCTGATCACCTGATCCTCGGAGTTCAATATCAGCCAAAGGACAACCTCCTGACTACGGTTGAAGGTTTCTACAAAATCTACAACAACTACCCGTTCTCCGTCAGGGATTCACTGAGCCTCGCTTCAAAAGGTGCAGACTTTGGAGTTATTGGTGATGAAGAAGTTACCTCTACCGGTAAAGGTCGCGCTTATGGATTTGAAGTCTTGAACAGAACCAGGCTTGAAGATGTTTGGAAGCTGAACCTGATCTTGTCCTACACTTTTGTTGTGAGTGAATATCAGGACATTACCGGCGTATACAAACCCACCAACTGGGACAGCAAGCATATCATCAATATTACTGTATTCAAGGGATTCAAGAATAACTGGAGCGCAGGATTGAAATGGCGTTACCTTGGTGGAACCCCCTACACTCCATTTGACTATGAAGCCTCATCCTGGAAAGCAGGTTGGGATGTAACCGGCGGCCCCATTCTTGATTTCACCCAGACCAATGCCCTGAGGTTTAAGAGCTTTCACCAGCTCGACCTCCGGATCGATAAACGTTTTTATTTCAAAAACTGGTCGCTCATGACCTACATCGATGTGCAGAATGCATACAATTTCAAAGGCGAACAACAGGATTATGTAATCCGTGAAAAGGATGAAAACGGCAACTTCATTCTTCTCGACAATGGCACCCGCTATCAGTTAAAGAGAATTCCCTCGCTGTCGGGTACGGTTCTGCCAACCATAGGCATCATGATCCAGTTCTGATCGACTTCCGGAAAAAAAAAGAGGGACCTGCACAGTCCCTCTTTTTTTTTGTTTCATTTTGGTTACTTACCGTACCACCAGTACAGATTGGATTTTTCACCCACTGATTTCAGCCATTCGATAATTGAGTTGGCATCCGGATGATTGTTAACCATATTCATGTCTCCGTTCGTTGCCAGAACCACGTTTTTGTAGGTTTTTTCCTTGTAACTGTAAACCCAGCCTGAAAGAACCCCGGTACCGGCATCTGCCATATAAACTCCGGTATCCTCAATCTTATAATCGCTCATTGAACGGAGTTTACCGTAATAGCGCCATGCTTCGTCAGGATCAACCTGGCCACAGATGGTATCACAATACTCCATGTTGAACCTGAGATCCTTCTCCGACAGAAATCCCATTGAGTCGGGGAATTTCCAGTCCTTCGGCCTGTCAAATCCGAGGACCTGCCCCTGCGCATCAATCATGAATCCTCTATGCCTGTATCCCCACGCATGGTTGACATATTCATACTGAAATAAAACAGGGAAATCATCCCTGCATTCCACTGTTTCACGCTCGCAAGAGGTAGTTCCTGCCCATGCCAGAATCCCCAGAACAAAAAGTTTGATTGCCTTCATTGATTGTTTGGTTTAAAACGAACCGGGTAGCAAAAACAGTGCCGTGTGATCATCTCAGCTGGCCGATCCTCCCGGGTTGCCGCATATTTTTTCCAATGACCCCTGTCAGGTCGTCGCCCATATCTTCTCTTGCCTTGTCTGCTAACTGCATCATCTCCTGAACTTTATCAGGATATAAATCCTTGACGTCATACCACTCGCCCGGATCCCTGCGAAGATCATACAGTGCCAGCGGCAGAACCTCATTGGCATAAGGCCCGGGTTTACCATCATCCCTGGGCAGCACGCCCCGGTAAGAACGGGTAGGATGCGGCAGACAAAGTTTCCAGGGGCCCATCCTGACGGCCTCCAGACTGTTTTTATTATAATAGTAGAAAAACTCCTTTCTGGGCTCAGCATCGAGATCGCCCTCCAAAATACAGGTAATGTCCACGCCGTCAATTTTATGCACCGGAAGTGCTGTCGAAGTAAGATTCGCTATCGTGGGCAGAATATCAATGGCCGAAACCAACTGTCCGGTCACCTGCCCCCCCGTAATTCTGCCGGGCCAGCTCATGATGCATGGCACCCGCTGGCCACCTTCGAAGGTGGTTCCCTTTCCTTCACGCAAGCCTGCAGTAGAACCGGCGTGGGCGCCAAAATTCAGCCAGGGGCCATTATCACTGGTAAAAATGATCAGAGTTCTTCCGGTAAGGTTCTCCTCCCTCACAGCCTTCACAATCTCCCCCACCGACCAGTCAACCTCCATCATCACATCCCCAAACCGCCCCTGCTTGCTTTTACCCTTATATTTGTCCGACACTGCCAGAGGCGTATGAACCATTGAATGTGCCACATACAAAAAAAACGGTTTTCCATGGTTCTTATGAATAAACTTAACCGCCCTCTCTGTATACATCGTGGTAATCTGATCCATTTTACTGAGACTCGTGATGAAATCAACCGTATCATTTCCGTCGATCAGTGGCAAGGGTGGTATGTTGGAAAACTTTGAATTCGCAGAAGTATCAGGCACATAGCCATATCCCTCATACCTCACCGGCCACATGTCATTGGAATAGGGCAAACCCAGGTATTCGTCAAAGCCATTCTGTAAGGGCAGAAAAGGCTTAAGGTGGCCCAGGTGCCATTTTCCTACCATCCCTGTGGCATAATTTTTTTGTTTCAGGAGTTCAGCAATAGTCATCTCATCCGGATGTATCCCATGCCGCGCTGTATGGTTCGGTGCTCCTGTAAGTCCGATCCTGTTCGGATAACATCCTGTGAGTAGACCGGCACGTGAAGCACCCGAAACTGCCTGTGCAGCATAAAAATTAGTGAACCTCAGTCCCTGGTTTGCCAGAGCATCAATATTCGGAGTTCGATAACCAATTGCCCCATTGCATGTTATATCTCCATAGCCCAAATCATCCATATTGATCAGGATGATATTGGGTTCCGATTCCCTATCCTGATGCTGGCAGGAGATGAAGGTCGCCAAAGCGGCGAATCCGGCAATCCGGTATGAAAACCTGGCTGAATCCATTTGCGTCTATTTTACTGGCAAGTTATAAAAAATGCCAGCCAGGAGATCATCTTTGTTTCACGACAGACCGTCAGGATTTTTAATCTTTTTAACCTATCGGGGGCCGAAAATCCATTTACCAATCGCTATTTTTACCCGAATTTCAACGAATCAACAAAACTCTCCCGATATGATTGCAGAAACCTTCAAAAATGGTTGCATCATTTGTATTGCCACCGGGTTGATACTCCTGGCCGGATGCGAAAAGAAGAAAGAAGCTGCCTCCTCAGGACCCAGAAAAGCCGGTGCGATACCTGTTGAAGCTTTGGTGGTAAGAACAGACAGTCTCCAGAACATCATTTATTCGACCGGATCCCTTCTTCCGAATGAAAAAGTAGAACTCAGAAATGAAGTTCCGGGAAGAATTACCGGGATCTTCTTCAATGAGGGATCTGAGGTTCAGAAAGGCGCAGTCTTATTAAAGATCAATGATCGTGACCTGCAGGCTCAGCTCAGCAAAAACCTTGTGCAGGAGCAGATGGCAAAAGACGACGAATTCCGGAAAAAGAAACTTTTGGAAATTAAGGCAATCAGTCAGGAAGAATATGATGTTTCATCCAACCAGCTGAAATCCGTTCAGGCTGAAAAACAGCTACTTGAGGCGCAGATTGCGAAAACGGAGGTGTGTGCTCCCTTTAGCGGGAAAATCGGACTCAGGAGCGTCAGTCCGGGAAGTTTTATTCCTTCCAATACGATGATAGCCACCCTTCAGCAGGTGGATCCCATTAAGATTGAGTTCTCCGTTCCGGAGAAGTACAATCCACTGGTGAAAGAGGGAATGACCGTTCATTTCGGGATTGATTACAGCAATAAGGATTTCACCGGTAAGGTATATGCCATTGAATCGGGAATAGATGCCGCCACACGCACCGTTAAAGTCAGGGCATTATGCAGCAATCCTGGCCGACTTCTGGTACCCGGCACCTTTGCACGGATCAGCCTGGTGCTGGAAGATCTGCCGGATGCCATCAGGATACCTTCAGAGGCCATTGTCGGAGATATTACCGGGAGTAAAGTGTTTGTCGTCAGAAATGGCAAAGCGGTTTCGGTTCCGGTTGAGACCGGCATCAGGACTGAAAAGGATATCCAGATAACATCCGGATTGCAGGCGGGCGACAGTCTGATCGTTACAGGCTTGCTCCAGGTAAACGATGGCATGCCTGTAATGATCAAAGGCAGAGCCCCCAAAGAAGCACCCGACGGAAAAGCCAAATCAAACGAATAACAACCAGCCATGAATTTTTCAGGAATTTTCATCAAAAGGCCGGTTCTGGCGCTGGTTGTGTCCATTCTGATCCTCCTGTTCGGAGTGATCGGCTTCACTTTTCTGGGTGTCCGGGAGTATCCCAGCGTTGATCCGCCAACCGTAACCGTAAGCACCTCTTATCCAGGTGCCAATGCCGAGATCATCGAAAGCCAGATCACGGAGCCGCTCGAGGAAAGTATTAACGGGATCGCCGGGATCCGGACCCTGACCTCCTCATCACGGGACGGAGGCAGCAGTATCACAGTCGAATTCCAGATCGGAACCGATATGGAAGCAGCGGCTAACGATGTCCGCGACCGGGTTTCACGTGCCATGAGGTCACTCCCTCCGGATGTTGACCCTCCACTCGTTGTGAAATCCGATGCCGACTCAAACCCGGTCTTTGGTCTGACCATTCAGAGCGACCGCCGGACACTGCTTGAATTATCGGAAATTGCTAATAACCTCTTCAAAGAGAGGCTGCAAACCACCCCAGGTGTCAGCGAAATCAGGATCTGGGGCGAAAAACGCTATTCCATCAAGTTGTTTATTGATCCGATCAAACTTGCCGGCTATGGCCTGACTCCATCCGACATCCGGGATGCGGTCAATCGCGAAAATATCGAGCTTCCGTCAGGCAGGGTGGAAGGGTACGGAACCGAGTTATCGGTCAGAACCCTGGGACGAATGACCACCGAAGATCAGTTTAACGAATTGATTATCAGAGAATCTGATGGAATTCTAGTAAAACTGAAGGACGTGGGCCGGGCGATGATGGTTCCCGAAAACGAAAAAACAGTCATGCGTGGAAACGGCAAAGTCCCGATGGTAGGTCTGGCCGTGACTCCTCAGCCAGGATCCAATCATATCGCTATCGTTGATGAGATCAAGAATCGTCTCGAGCAGATCAAAAAGGAGATGCCGGAGGACCTGACTATAGGCGTATCAATGGATACCACCGTTTCCATCCGGAATGCAATCAAGGAGGTGGAGGAGACCATCCTGATCGCTTTCTCACTCGTGGTTCTGATCATTTTCCTCTTCCTGAGACAATGGAGAACCACCATGATCCCTGTGGTAGCCATCCCGATTTCGCTCGTTGGCTCCTTTTTTATCATGTACATATCGGGTTTTACGGTCAATATCCTTACCCTCCTCAGCATCGTTCTAGCCACCGGTCTGGTGGTTGATGATGCCATCGTGGTTCTTGAAAATATCTATACCAAGATTGAAAAGGGTATGCCACCTCTGGAAGCCGGCTTCAAGGGCTCCAAAGAGATATTTTTTGCAATCCTCAGCACAACGATCACACTGGCCGCGGTTTTCTTGCCGATTATATTCCTCCAGGGGCTTACAGGCAAGCTTTTCAGGGAATTCGGTGTGGTAATGGCCGGCTCGGTACTGATATCAGCCTTCGTCTCACTGACACTGACTCCAATGCTTGCAGCCCGGTGGCTGAAACATACGAGTCATCATAACCGGTTCTACACCTGGTCTGAACCTTTCTTTGACGGTCTGATAAACCTGTACAACAGGTCCCTCGCCGCATTTCTGAAACGTCGCTGGATTGCTTTCGTGATCATGGCCGTGGCTCTGGGCCTGGTTGCCCTCCTATGGCCGATGATCCCTGGTGAACTTGCACCTCTTGAAGATAAAAGCCGCCTCTCAATCCAGGCCAATGCTCCTGAGGGGGTATCCTTCGAAAAAATGGACCAATACATGCAGCAACTGGTCAATATTGTGGATACTCTTCCGGAAAAAGCATCTTTTATGGGCCTTACCTCCCCCGGATTTGGATCAGCGGGCTCAAATTCCGGTTTTATCAGAATTACCCTGGTGCCGCCTGATGAACGTAACAGATCTCAACAGGAGATCGCCGATTATCTGTCTGGCATCCTCAGACCCATGACCTTTGCCAGGAGTTTTGTCACGCAGGAGCAAACCATCGGGGGATCCAGAAACTCCGGGCTCCCGGTTCAGTTTGTCATTCAGGCACCCACACTGGAAAAACTCCGCAGCGTCATTCCGGCATTTATGGAAAAGGCTCAGGCTTCATCAGCCTTCCAGGTGGTGGACATCAACCTGAAATTCAACAAACCGGAGATGACTCTCACCATCGATCGCGACAGGGCAAGGACCCTGGGCCTGACGTTGAGGGACATAGCCGAAACTCTTCAGCTCTTTTTCGGGGGCCAGCGAATGGGTTTCTTCATCATGAACGGAAAACAGTATCAGATTATTTGTCAGGCTGAACGACAGTATCGCGATCAGCCCATCGATCTGAGCACCGTGTATGTCAGGAACAGAGATGGACAAATGATTCAGCTCGATAACGTGGTCAGGATTGACTACCGCGTTAACCTTCCGCAGCTGTACCGTTACAACCGCTATATCTCAGCAACCGTTTCGGCAAGCCCGGCAAGCGGTTACACCCTGGGCCAGGGGATTGATGAAATGCAAAAAGTTGCCGACGAAGTGCTCGACGATTCTTTTTCCACCAGTCTGACCGGGGTCTCCAGGGATTACATGGAGAGTTCAAACACACTGCTGTTCGCATTTTTGCTGGCACTGATCCTGATATACCTGATCCTTTCGGCACAGTTTGAAAGTTTCCGCGACCCGCTCGTGATCATGTTTACGGTGCCTCTCGCCGTTGCCGGAGCATTGGTATCGCTTATCGCTTTCTCACAAACCCTTAATATTTTCAGTCAGATCGGGATGATCATGCTGATCGGGATTGTCACCAAGAACGGAATCCTGATTGTAGAATTTGCCAATCAGAAGAAATATGCCGGAATGGATATGATGCAGGCGGCCCTGGAGGCTGCCACCCAGCGTTTCAGACCGATCCTCATGACCAGCCTTGCAACGGTCCTTGGAGCCCTGCCTATTGCCTTTGCACTCGGAGCCGGCGCCAAGAGCCGCGTCTCCATGGGGATTGTCATTATCGGAGGACTCCTGTTTGCCCTGATCCTGACCCTTTACGTCATTCCTTCCCTGTACACCTTTATCTCAGGTAAGAAAAAGAAATTTGAACACTCCGAATCATGAAAATAATTCGTCCGATAATATCGATCCTGATGATATCATTGCCTTTCAGAGCTTTGGCACAGGATACCCTGCAACTTCAGGATGCCGTGATCATTGCTCTGGAAAACAATTTTAATATTTCACTGGCCGAAAATGCCACCAGGATTGCCGGTATCAATAACAGTCTGGGTAACGCCGGTATGCTTCCCCAACTGGATGTAACCGGAGCCCGAAGTTTCTCGGTCAACAATACCTATCAGAAATATTACGACGGCAGGGAGCGGTCGAGCCCCAACGCCCGCAACAATAATATCAGCGCCGGAGTCGCGCTGTCATGGACTCTCTTCGACGGATTCAACATGTTCATCCAGAAAAAGAAACTGGATGAGCTTGAAGGAATGTCCGACATTCAGCTTCAAGCCACGGTTGAGAACACCCTGGCCGATGTGATTTCGGCTTACTATGCCATCGTAACGCAACAGAAAATGGTGGATGTGTACCGGGAAGCCATGGCCATCACCTCCGAAAGGAAACGGATCGCAGAGGCAGGTGTCAGACTCGGTTCCAGTTCTGAACTTTCTCTCCTCCAGGCAAGTGTCGATTATAATGCCGACAGCTCCTCTTTTATTCAGCAGGTTAAGATGCTCCAGAACACCAAAATCGAGCTGAACCGGCTGCTGTGCCGCGACCTGTATGCCCAATTCCAGATCAATCCGGAGATCCCGATTCGTAAAGATCTCATTTTCGAGAAACTGTGGCAGGCTGTTTATGATATGAATCCGGAAATCAGGATGAGCCGCACCTCCCTTGCCATTGCCAACCTTGACAGAAAGGCAGCCAATGCGAATCTCTATCCCCGGTTAAGTCTCTCTTCCGGATATAATTACAGTAAATCCGAATCAGAAGTCGGGATTATGCAGATGAACCGGAACATGGGCTTTAATGTCGGACTGAACGCCGCTTACACCATCTTTGACGGATTCACCCAGAAGCAAAACCGGAGCAAAGCACAGGTAAATCTCGAAACCGCCCGTATTGAGGCTGAACAGACAGAAATGAATACCAAAGCCCTTCTCCAAAGGTTATTCAACGAATATCAGACCAACCTGGAATTATCTGATTTTGAAGCCAAGAACGTTAAACTTGCCCAGCGTAATCTGGAGATTGCCTCAGAAAAATACAGGATCGGCTCAGCCAATGACATTGAATTGAGGGAAACCCAGAAAAAACTGATGGACGCTGAAAATCGGCTGCTTACCGCCCTTTTCCGCTGTAAGGCAAGTGAAACCGAGATCCTGAGGATGAGCGGCGGATTGAAAAACTAATCCCAACTCCTTTCTCCTTTCTCCTTTCTCCTTAAAAAAAAACCTGTCAGCTTTTCAAAAGCTGACAGGTTTAAACCTCTGCGGTCGCGACGGGACTCGAACCCGCGACCTCCGGCGTGACAGGCCGGCATTCTAACCAAACTGAACTACACGACCAACGCAAATTGAGGTCACAAATGTAGCCGATTTTTCCTTAAATACAAGCATCCAAAACAAAAAAATCATTTTTCCTTTCTCCAGGAATCAACCTCCTTGCTGTCACGAAGCATATCCCGCACATTATCAATCTCAGGTGATTCAGTCAATGCTTTCCAGTCGAATTTTTCATCGTACGGATCCAGTGCCTTTTGGGGATCAAAAATCCTCGGATCGGCAGGGATGGCAATGTAGGGAGTAAAATCCGGCTGGTCGGTGAACAGATCTGCCAGATCAGTAGCGCCGGCATCATACTGGTTCAGATAGGGTATCCCCAGAATATTCCAGAAAGTCTTGAAAATACTGCCAAAGCTGTAATGGCCGTGCGACACGTAATTCTTTTTAGCATAAGGACTTATGACCATCAGCACGCTTCTGTGAGCATCCACATGGTCAACCCCGCCCTGTGCATCATCTTCGGTGATAACAATAGCCATCTCTTTCCAGTAAGGGGTATGACTCAGAAACTCGATCAGCCTGCCAATCGCCAGATCATTATCGCACATGTAACTCTCCCTGAACGGATACCCGGACTCAGGCCGCTCCCCTGCCCCGTGATCATTGGGCACTATTACGGTAAGGACAGAGGGAAGCTCCCCCTTACCTTCGCCCCACTTCTCATTGAACTCCCTGATAAACTGATCAATACGGAACTGATCCGGGATCGCCATGTTATAGGTCGGATAGGTTCTGGACGAATTCGCAAATAAAGGGGCCGGCAATGGAAAATTGGCAAGATGCCTGACTCCGCCGTATTTATATTCAGGCTGATAGGCAGCCGGCTCAAACATCAGTCCGAACCCAAAATTGAAGAACGGGATTTTGTTCCGGTCGAGATGGTCCCACATGGAGCCAGCCTCATTGTAATCTTCCGGATAAATTGCACCGGCGGCTCCGGTAAAACCGAGAATGCCCGGTGACACTGACTTTTCGTTGTAGCTCCTGTTACCGCCGTAATTGGCGGGCACGGTGGATTCAACCCACTCATTAGGATAGGTGTTGACCAGCCACCTGTGACCGTCGGCCGACACATCCGAATCCACATAAAAATTATCCGATATGGCAAACCTGCCCGCCAGTGCAAGATGATTGATCATCACGTCGGCACTGTCAACCTTTTGATCCCTGTTCCGGTTTGTAAAAGATCTGCCGGCTCCGTACCTGGCAATCGTGGGGTCTCCCCTGCCGGCTCTCACCTGTCCGAATACCTCGTCATAGGTTCTGTTCTCTTTGGAAACAAAAACAATGTGTCTGATCGGGCTCTTTGAAAAACCCGGATAGAGTGGCACTGGGTTATTCGCTCTGTCTCTGAAGTCTTTGTGATCCGATTTTTTCATCGAAAAATTCAACTCCAGGACCTGGTTGGTGAGTTTTCTTAATTCGGCGCCGCCTGGTATCTCCATCACCGTTACAGATCCTTTCATCAGATTTCCGATATAGGATCCTTCGGGCCCAGCTTTAAAGTCCTCACCTCCGTTGGGCCCGGAGCCAAATCCTTTCGCATTGGCAACCACCAGCTGTTTGCCATCAGGCGTAACCTTTACGCGCGCTGGAAACCATCCGGCCGGTATGTGACCCCTGACTTTGAATGTTTTGGTATCAATAACGGCAATGGCATTGATCCCCGACTCCGCAACAAAAAGAGTCGTCTGATCAGGAGAAACGGTCAGTCCGAAAGGAATAATCCCTCTGAAATGCTTCATCCATTCATTCGGGATCAGTGGGATCTGGGCAAAAAGAGTATCTGATTTAATGTCGATTACAGAGATATTGTCATTGTTTCCGTTGCTCACAAACACATATTGGTCCGTGGCGGCCAGAGAATTCGGACTCGATCCGCCAACTGCGGGAAAATCCTCCACCATCTGACCCACCTGGGTCCCGGTTTTTACGCTTGATATAACCCGGGGCTGAGCCTGTGAAACATCCACCGTCCAAACCGAAAAGGATTCGTGAACATTTTGCTTTCCAAGGCCCTTTACCTTGACCTCCCCGATGGTGACCC
>Ga0172370_10002206_pt1 | contig 28470 bp, 23 predicted proteins | sample LakKiv5m_FD_114538 | JGI IMG/M metagenome (GOLD analysis project Ga0172370, IMG submission 114538) | Freshwater microbial communities from Kabuno Bay, South-Kivu, Congo - kab_022012_11.5m | ecosystem: Environmental > Aquatic > Freshwater > Lake | place: Democratic Republic of the Congo...
GAGCCCACATCCTTGGACCAGGGGGCGAAACCTTCGGGACTGAGCAGATACTCGATGAAGAGCTTCGCGGCGTTTTTGTTCTTCGCGTTCTTGGTCATCTGGAGGAAGGCCGGGTACATGAAACCGCTGAAGGGTTTCACATCGGTCATGGGGAGGAGCGCGAGGTTCTTCGCGGCTTCGTAGCGCGTCTTTGAGTACACGAAGAGGCCGAGCGTCTGCGCCTTCTGTCCCTTGATGCCGATGTTCTCGGAAATCGAGGTGTCGCTGTTGCCGAGGATGAGGCCATTCTGGAACCAGCGCTTGATCCACTCGTAGCCGGCGTTCGGCGTGCTGAGCACCAGTTTTTTTCCATAGAGATCTTCATAGGCCTTCGCGAGCCTGTCGCTCCACTCCGGAGACGTGATCATCGTGAGGAAATTGGCATTCACGCCCTCGAGCTTGGGATCCTTGAACTGCATGAGGCCCTTCCACTTCGGCTCGGTGAGCTCCCACACATTGCTGATGACTGGTTTCTGCGTCTTCTCGCTGTTGAAGATGAAAACCTTGTTGATGAACTGGAAGACGAGCGGATTCTGGTACTGCGCGGGAATCAGGCTCTTCATCGAATCGGGAACGTAGTTGACAAGGTATCCCGGCGCGATCAGCTGACCGTACACGCGGCCTGAATCCTGACAGATCACAAAGTCCGCACCCGCGATGTTGCTGCCGACTTCGCGCGACACCTTTTCGATGAGCTCGCCATCCTTGAGATCGTACGCTTCGACCTTGATTCCATATTTTGCCTCAAATGCCTTCGCCGCGTTCGCGATGCGCGAAGTGATCGAGTAGACGACGACCTTTCCCTCTTTCTTCGCCGCGCTGACGAGCTCGGGGCTCGGCTCGGCGAATGCTTGGAAGAGCGATGCGCACAGCAGCAGCGCCACCGCGAAAAGACCACGTTTCTTCATTTTTGCCTCCAAATATTAAGAAAGTGTTAATGTAATGTTAAGAGATTAGAATCGCTTTGCGGTTTTGTCAAGAATAATTCACGATGAATCATTTTTTCTTGACAGAACGCGGAAGCTGTTTGATAATTCATATATAAGAATGGTGTTCATATATATGAACAAAGACTGCAAGGAATCAGATGGCTGAAGTCAACTCTGTCCGCAAAGCGCTCGCGATACTCGATCTTCTCTCCGATGGGCAGGAGCGCACGCTCTCAGATATCGCGCGGACGCTCTCGCTCGCGAAGAGCACCGCCCACAGTCTCCTCGAAACCCTCACCGCCGAGCGCATTCTCGACCGTGACGGCCCCTCCGGCACCTTCTCCCTCGGAGTCAGGCTCATCGAGCTCGGCTATTGCGCGCAAACGGGGCAGGATCTCGTGCGCATCGCCGCTCCATTCCTGAAGGGTCTCAATCTGCAATTCGACGAAACCGTCCATCTCGTGGTGCTCGACCGCGACGAGGTGCTCTACATCGATTGCATCGAATCGCAGCGGCGCCTTCGCACCTACTCGGTGATCGGCATACGCGCGCCCCTATACTGCACCTCGGTGGGCAAAGCGATCCTGGCCTATCTGCCCGACGAGGAAATTCGCCGCATCGCGGCCGAGCGCGGTCTCGCGCGCTTCACCGAAACCACAATCACCACAGAAGAGCGCCTCAAGAATGAAATGGCGGCGATCCGCGAGCGCGGCTATGCCATCGACGACCGCGAGCACGAGGACCACCTCCGCTGCGTCGGCGCGCCAATTTTCAACGCGCACGGAGAAGCGTTCGCCTCGGTGAGCCTCTCCGGCCCCGCCGAGCGCAACACCATGGATCGCATCGAGTCGATGGTGCCCGCGCTCCTTCAATCCACCGCCGAGATTTCGCGCAGGCTCGGCTACCGAAACAGGGAATTCAGCCGCACGCGCGGCTAGAGCCATAGCTAAGTGCACAGGAGGTTCCGTATGAAGAAAGCAATGATTGCGATGCTGGCCCTGCTCATGCTCGCAAGTCCCGCCGTATTCGCCCAGCAGAAGCCCGTAAAGCTCGTGTTCACGTCGGTCAGCGTGCCTGGCGACGCCCACACGCAGGCGATGTATGTCTTCAAGGATGAAGTCGAAAAGCTCTCCGGCGGCCAGATCCAGGTGGATGTGTACGATTCCGGCAAGCTCTTCACCCAGCAGGGCGAGCAGGACGCGATCCGCAAAGGCACCGTCGACATGGTATACACCTCGTCGCAGTGGTTGGCCGAGTTCATCCCCTATCTCTCGATGTTCGGCGCCGCCTATACCTTCCAGAGCTACGACCAGATGACGAAGACCTTCAATGGCCCGATCGGCAAGAAGATTTTCGAGGAAGTCGCGCTGAAGACCGGCATTCGCCCCCTCGTCGCCTACTACCTCGGCACGCGCCAGCTCAACCTGACCGCGAAAGTCGGCGCGGTAACCAAGCCCGAACAGATGAAGGGCGTCAAGTTCCGTGTCCCGAACAGCCCGACCTGGATCGCCATGGGCAAGGCGCTCGGCGGCAACCCCACCCCGATGGCTTTCAACGAAGTCTACATGGGCCTCAAGACCGGCGCGGTCGACGGACAGGACAATCCTCTCCCCACCGACAAGAACGCTAAATTCTACGAGGTCACGAAGTACATCGTCCTCACGAACCATGTCGTCGACTCGACCTGGCCTTCCATCAATGAGAAAAAGTGGAAGAGCCTCACGAGCCAGCAGCAGGCGTGGATCATGCAGGCTGCCGAAAAGGGACGCCAGTTCTGCGACAAGACCAACCTCGACAACGAGAGCAGCATCCTCGACTTCTTCCGCCAGCAGGGTCTGACCGTCATCGAGAATCCGGATCGCGCCGCGTTCGCCGCCTACGCGAAGAATTCCTACCTCACCGAGAGCAAGGACATCTCCAAGGACTGGGATCTCGCGCTCTACGACGAAATCCAGAAGATAAAGTAAGTCTCAACGCCGTTCCCGGCCCGCTCGACGAGCCGGGAACGCATTTTTTCTCACACGCAAAGGAGCCATTATGCCGACCTGGCTGAAAAAAACCGGCAAGTTCCTGCTCGACTGCATCGAGCTCTATATGCCGATGCTCACATTCGTCGTGCTCTTCGTATCATTCATGTCGCAGATCGTGGCGCGCTACTTTTTCAAGCCCATGATCTGGCCGGAAGAGCTGAGTCTCATCTGCTTCGTGTGGACCGCGCTCCTCGGAGGTCTCTATGCCAAGCGCACAGGTTCCCATGTCGCCTTCACCATGCTCTACGACGTGGCGAAACCGGGGGCGCAGCGCGCGATGCGCATCGCGGGCAACCTCATGCTGGTCTCCGCATTCGTCATCATTCTCGTTCCATCATGGAACTACATACAATTCATGGCTTACAAGAAATCTGACGCCCTCCGCATTCCGATGAATTGGGCCTATTTCCCCTTCGTCATTTTCCTCGCCGACATGATCGTGCGGCTCATCGTCGACATCGTGAAGGATATAGCCACACCAGGAGGAGCAAAATGAATATCCCCCTCATCGTCTTTTTCCTCTCCTTCGTGTGCGTCTTCCTTCTCCGCATCCCCATCGCGCCCGGCATGATGATGTCGAGCGCCTTCTACTTCCTGCTTTCGAAAAACCCGGCGGCCTCGCTCGATATGGTCGCCATGCAGTTTCTCACCAACATGAACGCGAGCTTCATACTGATCGCGGTGCCGCTCTTCGTGTTCATGGCAGAAATCATGAACTCCGGCAAAGTGACCAACATGATATTCTCCTTCGCGAACGCCCTTGTCGGAAAGCGTAGAGGCGCGCTCGGCCACGTCAACGTCATCGCATCGATCATCTTTTCCGGCATGACGGGCTCGGCGCTCGCCGACGCGTCCGGCCTCGGAAGCATGGAAATCAAGGCGATGCGCGAACACGGCTACGACGATGGCTACACCTGCGCCATCACGGCGGCGAGCGCCACGATCGGCCCCATCATCCCGCCAAGCATCCCCATGGTCTTCTACGCGATGCTCTCCAGCGCCTCGATCGGCTCCCTCTTCCTGGGCGGCGTGATCACCGGACTCCTCATCGGCGTGGGACTCATGATCTACACCGCGGTTATCGCGAAAAAACGCAATTATCCCGAAGGCGTCAAGCTGCCACCGCGCGAGTTCTGGAAGCTGACCTTCCACTCGATTCCCGCGCTCTTTTCGGTGGTCGTGCTGCTCGGCGGAATCTACACCGGCGTGGTAACCCCGACAGAGGCCGGAGCCCTCGCGGCATTCTACGCGCTCCTCGTTTCGGTGTTCTTCTACAGGGCCTTCGGCTGGAAAGACTTCAAGGAAGTTCTGGTCAACACAGTCCGCACCACGGGCACGCTCTCGCTGCTCGTCGGAAGCGCCTATGCCTTTTCCTACATCGTGACGATCGAACAGATACCGAACTACGTGGCGAATCTCATGCTCAGCATCACGCAGAACAAGTACCTCATGCTGCTCATCATCAACATCGCCTTCCTCGTGCTCGGCATGTTCATCGACACCATGGCGATCACCCTCGTCTTCATCCCCATCGTACTGCCGATCATCAACCAGCTCGGCATCGACCTCGTGCAGTTCGGCGTGGTGATCGTGCTCAACATGATGATCGGACTCTCGACGCCGCCTTACGGCATGCTGCTCTTCGTCGTGTCGGGAATTTCCGGCACACCGCTCAAGGCGGTCATCAAAGAGATCATGCCGATGATCTTTGTCATTGTCGCGGTACTTTTCCTCATCACCTATGTGCCCGACATCGTGCTCTTCATCCCCAAAATGGCCGGTTACAAGTGAGGTCCCCATGGAAACAGCAAAATTGAAAGGAACGATCCCCGACGGCGTCTACCCGACGATGATCACTCCCTACACCGAGGATGGCCAGATCGACTACCCGGCCTTCGAAAAACTCGTCGAGTGGCACATCGAGCGCGGCGTGGCGGGGCTCTTTGCGGTCTGCCAATCGAGCGAAATGTTCCACCTGAGCCTGCGCGAGCGGCTCGAACTCGCGCGGAAATCGGTCGAATTTGTACGAGGGAGAGTGCCGGTTCTCGTCTCCGGCCATGTCGCCGACTCGCTCGACGATCAAGTCGAAGAGGCCAAGATGATGGCCGACACAGGCGCCGACGCGTTCATCCTGGTCACCAATCGCCTGGCGCGCCGGCACGAAGGCGACGATGTCTTCAAGCGCAATCTCGAGCTTTTTCTGGAACGCTTCGACCGCGACATCATTCTTGGCTTCTATGAATGCCCCGCCCCCTACAAGCGGCTCCTGAACGCCGACATCGTGCGGTTTATCGTGCAGACCGGCAGGTTCGGCTTTTTAAAGGACACGAGCTGCCGCATGGTGGATATACGCGCGAAAATCGAGGCGGCGCGCGGGAGCGGGTTCAAGCTCTTCAACGCGAACGCGGCGACCCTGCTCGCCTCGCTGCAGGCGGGAGGGGCCGGGTACTCCGGCATCATGACGCACTTCCACTCGGACCTGTATGTCTGGCTCTGCGAGCACTGGAAGGATCTGCCGGAGCGCGCCGCCGAACTCCAGGAATTCATCGGCCTCGCCTCGGTCATCGAGTACCAGCTCTATCCTGTCAACGCGATGTACTCGCTGCGGCTCGAGGGTCTGCCGATCAACCTTGTCTCGCGCCGCGCCGATGCCCGGCAGTTCACCGAGTCGATGCGCCTCGAGGTCGAGCAGATGATGCGGCTGTCGCACCGTTTTTCGGAGCGGTACAGCTCATGACGCGCGTCTGAACCTGACGCGAAATATCTGGAATCCTGATATATCAAGCGAAGAGGGCCCCGCCGCTCGGCGGGGCCCTCGCCTTTTACATTCGATCTTCAGAGCAAGCCTTGTGTCTGGAGCTTTTTGCCCAACGCGCGAGCCGACTCTTTCTGCTCAGGAGTGAGCGACGCGAAGGGAGGAAGCGTACTGCCGGCATCGATGCCGGAAAGCCCGATTATTTCCTTCAGAGTCTGGTAGAGCCCCAGCGCGAGAAGCTCTTGGATGGCACTGTTGAGTTTTGCCTGCGAAGCGCGAGCCACCGCAAGATTTCCGGCGCCGGTTTCGCTCCAGATAGTCTTGGCGAGCCGCGCAAAGAGATTGTACGTCGAACCGATCGCGCCAAAGGCGCCGAGCGCGCGGCCGCAAAGCAGCAGCTCGTCGTAACCTGAGAATACGATCCTGTCGGGAAACGCGTTGATGAGCCTTTCCATGGTAAAGAGATCGCCGCTCGTGTACTTGAATCCCGCGATAAGGGGATGCTCGAAGAGTTTTCTCGACTGCTCGATATCGAAGCTCGTGCCTGTGAGCGCGGGAATGGAGTAGACGATCATGGGCAAATTCGCCGCCTCCGCAAGACGGATGTAGTAATCGCGAATCTCCGGAAAGCTGAATTTATAATAATAGGGCGTTACGGCTGATATGGCGTTGTAACCAAGCGACGCGGCGTGGCGCGCCAGCGTTTCGGCCTCGCGCACGTTGATCGATCCAATTTGGGCGATCATGGATACGCGGCCCGCGTTGGTTTTCGCCGCCACTTCCAGCACTGCCTTCTTGGCTGAAGTATCGCTTAGAAAGGTCTCGCCAGTGCTGCCGCCGATGTAGAGGCCATCCACTCCGCCTGCCGTGATATTCCGTTCAACCATCGCGGCGAGCGACTTTTCCATTACCGCGCCATCCGCGGTATAGGGCACAAGCTGCGCGGCGTAAATGCCTGGATTCAATTTCATAGTATTCTCCTTGCTCTTATCTGAATATCCCATGGTTCAATTGCTCTTCATTATCGAAAGATCGCCTTCCATCGCGTACATGCGCGCGCCGCGCATAACGAACCGGAGCGTGCACGGCATGTTTCCCAGACGCGAAAGCGAGACATCCCTAAAAGTGACATCGCTCCACCCTGAAGTCCGAAGCTGGGCCGATGTCTGGCTTCTGTTCAAAAGGTCGCACCGAATCCAACCCCCCTCTTCAATATCAGCCAGTATACGCAACCGATCACCGAAGAAATGTGCTGGTCGCAGCGTGAGCACCGCTTCGTTCGTCCGATCTTTCGCCGCATAGCAGGCAAATGCATCCTGTTCGAGCCAGGCGCGGCCGAGCCCTGTCTCTCTGAAATCGGTGTGCCGTCCATTTCCACCCATATAATAGACGCACATCTTCCCCTCCATCTCGACAAACGGGCTCGCGTATATGCAGCCGCAATCCCACTCCCCATCGGGGTAGGAACCCGATCCCCGCGCAATCAGCGAGGCACCCTCCTCAATCCAGTTGAAGTGCTCAAGATCGCTTGAATACATGAGCGTAAGATCGACGGTGTCAAAATCGCTCGCGTGGCGATCCCCTTCGTGGTAGATCGAGGCAAGGCCGAAGTAGAGACCTGCGTAGGGAACTACGGGCATCGAGTAGATCTGGTTTTCAAAACCCGGACCGCGCGCAATCTCCTTTGGTTCGCTCCAGGTCATGAAATCGCTGCTCTCGGACTTCGCCACGATGCGCATTCCGTCTTTCCAGAGCCGGGTGATCAGCACAAAATAGCTTGTTGCTGGATCCTTGAAAACGAAATTATGGGTATCTGCCCTGGGATTGTACGCGGGCCATGGCCGCGGCGGTCCAAACTCGACTCCGTCAGGCGAAAAGGCCACCCCCATCCACGCATTTTCGCGCGAGTACTCCATCTTGGCGATAAGCTTGTAGCGCCGAGATGGATTGGGATCTGCAGGATCGAAGAGTACGCTCGCACCATGAGCGTTTTTAAGCAGGATATTGTTGGCGCTGCTTCCCTCAAACTCGACAATGTTCAAGTCGGGTTTTGTCCACCGCACGCCATCGTCCGAGGTGGCGTAACATGTCGCGGTGATTCTCTCCGGCGAAGGCTTATAATGTCGATTCCTTCGTTCAGCCAGGGTGGCGCGGGCAGAATCTTCGTCATGGATAAAGGTCGTGTAATAGAGTCTGAATGCGCCCGTTTCCTGATCGCGAATTACTTGCGGATATCCATTGTCATAACGAACTTCCCAAGGCCTCGGGGGGTTGGAAAAAAATTCTTCGGTAAAAAAGGGAGCCTTCGGATCCTTCTTCGCTGCGCAGAGCCGGAGCTGGGTATTTTCGCATCGGTGGCCATCCACGATGCCGCGATCGAGAAATAGATATTTTCGGGCATTGCTCATACCGAGCCCGCCCGGGGATGGCCCGAGATGTCCGCAATAGGATTTGCGCCTTCGCCCAAGGCTCCACCAAGCGCACTCCCGTGCAGATGGCAGGCAACCAGGTGCGCGGGATCGTCGGCGATCGGGGCGACGCGCGGCTCCTGCGTTGCGCAGATTTCCATCGCATAGCGGCAGCGCGTGCGAAAGGCGCAGCCTGAAGGTTTGTTGATGGGGCTCGGAACATCGCCCTCAAGTATTATGCGCTTCTTTTTCACATCGATCGAAGGAATCGGAACCGCGGAGAGCAACGCTTCCGTATAGGGGTGCCTGGGCTCCCGATACAGCGAAACAGAATCCGCCATCTCAACGACCTTGCCCAGGTACATTACCATGATCCTGTCGCTCATATACTGCACGACACTCAAGTCGTGCGCGATGAATACATAGGTCAATCCCAGTTGGCGCTGAAGGTCCTTCATCAGGTTGAGCACCTGGGCCTGAATCGAGACATCGAGCGCCGACACGGGCTCGTCGCAGATCACCATCTCCGGTCCGATGCAGAGCGCGCGCGCAATACAGATTCGCTGCCGCTGCCCGCCCGAGAATTCATGCGGGTAGCGATACATGTAATTGGCGTTGAGGTTTACCATCTCGAGATTTCGGACGATGGTATCCTTCCGTTCCTTGGCATTGGCGTGCCCGTGCACGCGCAACGGTTCATCGAATGAATCAAATATTTTCTTTGATGGGTTGAGCGCAGAAAACGGATCCTGAAAAATCATCTGCACTCGGCTCCTGAAGGGCATGAGGTCCTTCGAATTCATTTTTGCGAGATCATGGACACCATCGGCGAAATTGAAGCGAAGTTCGCCGGATGTCGGATGCTGCAGCATCATGAGGGTCTTGCCGAACGTGGTCTTGCCACATCCAGATTCGCCGACAACGCCTACAGTCTCGCCGGATCGGATCGAGATCGAGACATCATCGAGCGCCTTGACCCAGCCTGTGGTTTTCCGCATGAAACCGGAGAGTACTGGATAGTACTTTTTCAGGTTCTTGATTTCGAGAAGAGGCGCGGTCATCCGAGGTTCGCTCGTTTGTGGCAGCCCGCCGGAGCGCTTTGTGTCACTCATTCGGCAACTCCTTTGCGCCTTCGAACAGCACGCAGCGCGCAAGATGCCCGCCTTCAACCTCGTACGCGGGGATAGTTCCCGTTTTGCACTTCGTCGTCGCGAAATCGCATCGATTGGCGAATTCGCAACCGGTAACGCATTCAGCTGGCGAAGGGGTCGAACCGCGAATGGTCTCAAGACGCTCTGCCCGGCCGTGGCCGAGTACTGGCACTGATCGGAGCAGGGCTTTGGTGTATGGATGGCTGGGGTTGTGGAATATGCGCTCCACCCGGCCACGCTCGACGATTCTCCCCATATACATCACCGCCACCTCGTCCGCGGTTTCGGCGACGAGCCCCATATTGTGCGTGATCAGAATCACCGCCTTCCGCTGTTCTCGCTTCAGCCGCTCCATCAGTTCCATGATTTGCGCCTGAATCGTGACGTCGAGCGCGGTCGTCGGTTCATCCGCAATGAGCAGATCCGGGTTGCATATCATGGCGATGGCGATCATCACCCGCTGTTTCATTCCGCCCGAGAACTGATGCGGATAATCCAGAATCCGACGCCCGGGGTCGGGAATGCCAAGGCTCGCGAACATTTCTATGATCTTTTCCTTCGCTTCGGCCTTTGTCAGTTTGAAATGCTGGAGAAGGTTTTCCGCAACTTGGTCTCCGACTCTGTACACAGGATTGAGCGATGCCATAGGGTCCTGAAAGATCATGCCGATCTTGCGCCCGCGAATCGCGCGCATCTCCTTGCCGAAGGGTTCAAGCCTGTGCAGTTCACGTGGCGTATCGCCGTCAAAAAAAAGCGCTTCGCCGCCCGCAAGTCTTCCATTTTTGGGAAGCAGACGCATCACCGAGTGCACGGTGACACTCTTGCCGCAACCGGATTCTCCTACAATCGCCAGGGTTTCCCCCTGTCGCGCTGAGAAGGAGACTCCGCGGACAATTGAGATATCCTCGGTACCTACTCGAAAATGCGTCTTCAAGTTGCGAACCTCAAGTATTGTCTTTCCTCGTTCCATGTTCAGTTCGCCTCTCATTGCTTAGGATCGAGCACATCGCGCAGGCCATCGCCGGCGAAATTCACCGCGAGCACAAAAACAGATATTACGAGACCAGGGAAGAGCCACAGCCACCAGTAGTTGCGGATGACATCGATAGATGTCGCAGCGTTCATGATGTTGCCCCAGGTCGGTATAGTGACAGGAACGCCGAGACCAAGGAAACTCAAACCTGCTTCCTGAAGAATATAGTTGGCGATGTTGATGGTGGTCGCGACCACAATCGGGCTGATCGTGTTGGGCAGAATGTGCCTGAACATGATGGAGACATCCGATATGCCAAAGGCCTTGCATACTTCGACATAGGTTTCCTCGCGAAGTGAGAGAAACTCGTTCCGCACCATTCTGAAGGGCGTCATCCAGCCCGTAATGAAGAATATGAAGATCAGGTTGTTCACGCCCTGTCCGACAAAGGCGACCAGAATCAGCACGAGCATCATATTGGGGAAGGTGAGGAAAATTTCCGAGGTCCTCACGAGTATCGAATCGACTTTTCCCCCAAACCAGCCCGCGAGCCCTCCGAGGATCATGCCGACCACCGAACCGAGCACCGCGCCCACCACACTGACATAGATCGACACGCGGCCGCCGTAGAGCACCTGCGCTAAAACATCCCGGCCCATCTTGTCGGTTCCCATGAGGTGTTGCAGGCTTGGCGCCTTCGTCATATTCGCAAAATCTATTTTAGTCGGACTGTAAGGTGTAACGATATTCGCGAATATCGAAGCGAGTATCATCGCAATAGCCACGACTACACCGATCATCGCGAGTTTGTTGCGGACAAGCTTTTTCCAGCTGCGAAGCGCCAGGCTTGATTTCACCTTTTTCTGTTCAGCCATATCCAGCGTCTCCTATCGCTCGAACCTGATCCGCGGATCGAGAAGCGCCATTATGAGATCGACGAGGAAGCTGGCTATGAGCATTGCCGCCGCGATCATCAGGGTGGTCATCATGATCACTGGATAGTCGCTCGACGAAACACCCTGGAGGATGATCGCTCCGATGCCTGGCCAGGAAAAAACCGCCTCGATCATCACCGAACCACCGATGAGGATCGGAAGGCGAAATGCCAGGATGACAAGCGTGGGGCCGAGCGCGTTCCTGAACGCGTGCTTTATGTACACTTTCCATTCAGGAATGCCCTTCGATCGCGCCGTCTTTATAAAATCCTTGCTCATGATGTCGAGCATCGAATTGCGCGCATATCTCAAGAGGGCGGCGGTCATCGATATGCCGAGCGCGAGCGACGGCAGAATCATATTAGGTACATGATCCCACCAGGTCTTATATCCCAGCTCAATACGTCCGCCGACCGGCAGCCAGCCCAGCTTGATCGAAAAAAATTGTATGAGGATTATTCCAAAAAAGAACTGTGGAATCGATATGCCGACAACACCGATTATCCGACCTAGATAATCGATGAATGTATTCTGTTTAATCGCGGACAGTATGCCGATGCCGATGCCGAAAATCGTTGAGATTATGAGCGCGGCGAACGAAATTTCGAAGGTCGCGGGAAGCTTCATCGCGATCAGCTTCGCGATCGAAGAGCCATCGACAATGCTGTAGCCGAAGTTCCCGTGCAGCATGTTGCCGAGCCACCTGATGTACCGCACATAGATGGGATCGTTCAGCCCGAGCAGCTGGCGCAGGGCCTGGAGGTTCTGCGAATTGGCCGCCATGTCCGGCGAGGCAAGGTAGTTGACCGGGTCGATGGGTGAAAATTGTATCGCGACAAAAACGATCACGCTGATGAGAAGCAGCATTGGTATGATCGCGAGCAGTTTTCTCATGAAATAGTAAAGCATCTCGACAATTCCTTGGCGCGTTATCCGCAGCGCGCCGAATATCAGGTACAATAAGGCGGCGAGAAGTATTCACGATTTCTTCCCGCCGCCAAGAGCGGCCGCGATCCTTCTCGAGGACAGACCGCGGTCCGATTCAGAGAATTACTTCAGCTCCCAATCCGCGAACTTGTAGTCCCAGTTGAACCACGGATTGCCGAACACACCGGCGGTTTTCACCTTGGCGGTGTTCACGAAAAAGATATTCTGCATTGTGTAGATCGGAAGCTTATAGAGATACTTCTGCTCAAGCTGCTGCAGGTCGAGAAGGATCTGCGCGCGCTTCGCGGGATCGGTGGTCGCGCGGAGCTCGTTCACTTTCGCGTCAAAGTATCCATCCTTGCCGAGGATATTGACGAAGTTCGAATTGTCGGTTGCGTACTCGCCATACCACTCCTCGAATCCGAACGCGGAGAGGCCCTTGAGCGCGATGTCGTAATCCTTGACCTTGTAGAGCTCGGTGGTCGCGTCGCCCTGGAATTTCTGCACATCGGTCTTGATGCCAACCTGCGCGAGATACTGCGCGACCGCTGCCATGAAGTTGATCGAAGTCTGATCGCCGTAGTAGAAGCGTAGTCTGAGTGTCTTGCTGAAATCGAAGTTCGTGTCCTTGAGCAGCTGCTTCGCCTTTTCCAGATTGTAGCTGTACTGCTCTGCGCTCTTGTCGTACGCGGAGAACGTGGTCGGCACGCCGGTATAGATCTGACGTACAAGCCCTGGATACAGGCCATCGCCAAGCGCCTTGAAGTCGATGGCGTACATGAGGGCTTTGCGCACGCGTACATCGGCCATAGCCTTGTTCGGAACTCCATTCGCGTCTTTGATATTGATCACGAAGTAGCGGTAGAACGTGATATCGACTGGGTACGAGGTGAAACCTTTGATTTTCTTGAGCTCGGAGATCTGATCGGTGGCATTCGTGTTGTAGAGGTCGAGCTTCCCGGACTGCGCCGCCGAAATGGGGTCGGTCATGGCGGTCAGAATGATTCTGGGAATCTTTGGCTTGGGGCCGTCATACTTGTCGTAAGGAACAAATACCGCAAAGTTGCCGGGGTTGAACTCCTCCAGTTTGTACATGCCGTTGCCGATGGGGTGTGTCCAGAACGGCGAGTTTTGAAACTCGAGCGGGTTGACGTCTTTGAGGAGGTGCTTCGGCATGATCGCGAACTGGCCGAGCACATTGATGGCATTGCCGACCTTAGTATCGAGCTTCATCGTGACCACATCGCCGCTGGCGGAAAGTCCGGTGAGCGAAGAAGTCTTGCCCGCGACGAAGTCCGAGGCTCCCACGATATGCGAAAATACGCCGGTGTAGATCGCGTTTACCTGGGCTGCCTTGAGAGCGGTCTGGATACTGAACACAACATCATCCGCTGTGACCGGAACGCCATCGTGCCACGTTGGTCCCTTTTTCATGGTGAAGGTATAGGTGAGTCCATCCGGAGAAATCTGGTATCCCGAAGCGAGATCCGGCGATACCGTCGTCAGGGTCGGGTCGGGGAGGAAGAGGCTGCGGAACATGAGCACTTTCCACAGATCGCCTCGGTTGACCCACGGCTGGTCGAGCTTTGTCGTGATCGTGGTACCTGTCGTCGGCTGGAACAGATAGAGGGCGTTGTCCGCCGCGAACGCCGTTCCCGCAACCGCGAGCAGAATCATCGCCGCGAGGGCGATTCGGTTCTTTTTCATGAAAACCTCCTTACAAATGCTGATAGTCATGGCGGACATTCGCCGCCAGACATGAATCTTCCGATTCGCAAAGTATGCGCGTCGCGATATATCATTGATCCTGATTTCGGAGCTGTCAAGAGCAAATTGCATACTTCTTTCATTTTTTTTTCAACTATCATGAATACAAGTTTACACCATAAATCTCACGACGAAATTTTTCTCACTGCCAATATTTAATTTGGCACAGGTATATATATAATCTATAAATCTATTATATATATTGTATTGGACATATTTTTAATCATTCACGATTTATCGAATATCGAAGAATCTCCACATACCTATAATTTTTTAATTGACAGCCCTGCAAGTCAGAAGTAGTATACATGTAATTCATAATAGAGGCGCAACGTTCGATCTGATACCCTGTTGAAAAGGACGCGATTATGATAGAGTCAAGACTTCAATTCCTGCGCGATTTTTACTATCGAGAACTCGCCTTCGATGTGGCTCCATTCTGGATTGAACATGGCATCGATGCTGAGAAGGGAGGTCTTCTCGACTTTCTTGATCGCCAGGGCGCCCCGCTCTCCACCGACAAGGGCGGCTGGGCCCAGGGCCGCGCGGCGTGGATATTTTCAGCGCTCTACAGCCAATTTGAACCTCGAAAGGAGTATCTGGAGGCTGCTAGATCCTGCGCGGATTTTACAAGAGATAAAGTACTTGCGGGTCCCGGTGGCCGCGCGTATTTTGAACTCGATCGGGATGGGCGCCCCCTCGTACTGCGCAGGTATCTCTTTTCAGAGGCCTTCGCGATACTGGGCCTTGCCGAGTACTCAAGAGCATCTGGCGACCGCTCGTATCTCGAAAAGGCCCTCGATACCCTCGATGTCTACGATCGGTCCCGGGGAATGCTCGAGCCAAAAGTGAACCCCGAGATCCGACCAATGCGCGGACACTCCGACACAATGATCATGATCAATGTGTTTCAGGTTCTCCGTGAAGCAGATACGGAACACGCCGGGATCTACACCGCCCGCATCGCGGAGCGCGTGGAAGAGCTTTTCCGCTACTTTGTCAAACCTAGCTTGAACGCGCTTCTCGAAACCGTAGGGCCCTCCGGTGAAATCACCGAGGGCTCCGAAGGCCGAACGCTCAATCCGGGCCACGCCATCGAGACCTCGTGGTTCCTGATGAACGAGGCGCGCTATACCGGCAACGCCGAACTGATGAAGCGCGCAATCAACATTCTTTCATGGTCGCTCGAGCGCGGATGGGACACCGAATTCGGCGGCCTCTATTCCTTCCTCGATGTCGAAGGGCGACAGCCCGCGCAGATAGAGTGGGACATGAAGTACTGGTGGCCGCACTGCGAAGCCCTCATCGCAACGCTCATGGCGTACAGCGCGACTGGGGATCGCCGCTGGGAGCACTGGTTCGAGACCCTGCACAACTACACCTTTTCTCATTTCCCCGACAGGACCTATGGCGAGTGGTTCGGCTATCTTCGCCGGGATGGATCGATTGCGAATACTGTAAAAGGAAACCATTATAAAGTATGTTTCCATATCCCAAGGAGCATGCTCATGATACTCAAGCTGCTTGACCAGCTTGCAAAGGAGGAGGTTTGAGTTGTTGCGGGGCTTTCCCCGAGCAATTCAAACCATATATTCATGACCGATAAAGCTAAAAATGTCGAAGAATTGTACGTGGTCCTTCGAAAGCGAATACTGAGCGAGTATTATTTCGCCGGACAAAAATTATCCGAAAACGCGCTCGCCAAGGAATTCGACTGCTCCCGCACGCCCATCCGCGAAAGCTTCAAGCGGCTCGAACAGGATGGCCTCATCGTAGTGAAACCTAAATCCGGCAGCTATGTACGCCTCTATTCGGGCAAGAACTATCGCGATCTCATCGAGGTGCGGGCGTACCTCGAAGGCCTCGCCTTCAGACTCGCGGTCGAGCGAGGCGCCGACGCGTCTCAGCTCGAAGCGCTCAGCAAAAAAATGGACGACATCATCGCCTCCCCGCAAATCGATATGGCTGCCTATGCTGACCTCCACTTCAAATACCACAAGGAATTCGTTCGACTCTCGGGCAACGAGCTACTCGAGAAATTCTTCGAACGACTCAATCTGAAATCCTCACACCTCTTCCTTCAGACCATGAACCCCGAGATCGCCCGCAAGACCCAGGACGAGCACTGGCACATCATCGATCTCGTAAAATCCAGAGACTCGAAGGGAGAGAAATTCGTCATCCAGCATTTATGGAAGAAACGGGATTATCTGGGGTACTGAAAGTGGCTAAAGCTTTTTAAAAGATTGGCACCGAATCCAAATGCAGGCGGCCCCCCGCCATCCGGCGGGGGGCCGCTTCGTCAGCCCGGATTATTATTTAAAACAGCTCACTTCTCGACGCGAACCGCGTAGAGTGTGGACGGCAGCATTTCCGGACCATAGTAGATCGTGAAATCGCCGCTGATCGATTTCTGGCCCGGGTTTTTAAAGAGACCCGCACCCACAGCGCTCATGTCATACTGCATGTAGGGCTTAAAGACGTCGAACACGAAACCATTGATATTCACATTTTGCCCGCTCACCTGACCGAGTATGCCACCATGGATCGAAAAATATGCGCCGCTTCTAGGATCCTGCCAACCAGTTTCAGCCCAGGTGCCATAGGTCTGCTGGGTATCGAGATCGATAACCGAGTTAAAGATGAGAGAGTGATCCGAAGGAAAGTTGTACTTCGCGACCCCAATGTAGTTCGCGACCTTCTTGCCGGCTGCTATTGGGACCCCGCCAAACAGTCCATCGAGGGGCGCCAAAGTGCCCTGAATGTTCTTGTAAATGGTGCCGAAGTACATTCCGCTCTGGTATTTTAGCGCGAAAATATATGAAATGCCCCCCACTACGCTTGTCTCTCCGTAGACATCGCTATTAGATGGATCAATGTTCAACACCGTAATCTGATACTGTTTCTGCTCATAGCTGATGGTTCCATTCTTGAGGAAACTGTCTTGTGAGACAGGTACAAAAGCGCGCGCGAATTTCTTGGTTCCGCTGAGGTTAAAATCGAAATAGATCGCCGAATACCCTGTCTCTTTGGTGCCAATGGCAGCCGTCCCAACAATTCTCTGCTGAACGCTGTTCGCGGTCCCCACACTCTTCGAAGTCGCCCCGCTCGATCCCGCGATCGGGCTGTTGATCTCGCACGCGGCAAACGCAAGAACCAGCGCGATCCCCAGGATCGCAAGGCTCAACATTTTGGCAAATCTCTTTTTCATTTAGTCCCTCCATTTTTCGCCAACTTTATTATCGGATATAAATTTTCATGGATTAGTGTACGGTTGTCAATCACCTCACAGAGAGAACAGGCGCGCCTCAATTCTCATACATCAATTCTTGCGCTTTCCTACATTTTTGTAGTAACGTGAGCCATGAGTCTCGTATCCATTCCCGATGAGAATGAAACGTTGCGCCTCCTGCTCGACATCGCGCGCACGCTGGACAAGCATGTCGAGCTGAGAAGTTCGCTCGCTCCCCTTCTCTCTCTCCTCGAAGTGCGCGCCGGCCTCGTGCGCGGCATGGTGACCCTCCTCGAACGCAGTTCTGGCGTATTGAAGATTGAAGAGGCGAATGGGCTCTCGCCCGAAGAGAAGGAGCGCGGTGTATACCGTCTTGGAGAGGGGCTCATCGGGAAGGTGTTCGAGCGCGGGCTTCCGGTGATCGTCTCGAATCTCGCTGAAGAATCGAGGTTTTTGAATCGCGCGGGCGAGCGAGAGCGAGAGGATCTCGAGGGTCTCACCTGTTACTGCATTCCTATTTTAGCGAGCGGCGCGGTGATTGGAACGCTGAGCGCTGAGCGCCGCATACTGGATCCGAAGCGCGAACTCTGGATGCAGTGGGACAAGGCTTTCCTCGAACAGGTCGCGTCGATCATCGCCGACTCGGCGAAACTGCGGGAGCGCATTCTCGAAGAGCAGTTCCGGCTGCGAAAAGAGCTTTTAAGCGGCGACTCGAATCTGACTTTCCAGCCCGACGCCTCGAAATACGTGCACGCTGGCTCTCCCATTGTCGGCACGAGCACGCCCATGAAGGGGGTCTACGAGCTCATCTCGCAGGTCGCGCCGAGCAATGCCACCGTGCTGATCACCGGAGAGAGCGGCACCGGAAAGGAACTCGTGGCGCAGGAAATCCACCGGCTCTCCAAGCGCGCCGACAAGATCATGGTGAAGGTCAACTGCGCCGCGCTTCCCGAATCCGTCATCGAGAGCGAGCTCTTCGGCCACGAGAAGGGCGCGTTTACCGGCGCGGTCGCCCAGCGCAAGGGGCGCTTTGAGCTCGCGCACGGCGGCACGCTCTTTCTCGACGAGATCGGCGACCTTTCGCCGCAGATTCAGGTCAAGCTTCTCCGCGTTCTCCAAGAGCGGGAGATCGAGCGCGTGGGCGGGAATCAGCCCATAAAAGTGGATGTCAGGCTTATCACCGCGACAAACCGAAAACTCGAACAGGAAGTGAAGGATGGCGCATTCCGTGAGGATTTGTACTACCGCCTCAACGTATTTCCCATCCATATGCCGCCGCTCCGCGAGCGAAAGAGCGACATCGTGCTCCTCGCTGACTATTTTGTGGAAAAGTACGCCGAAAAGCACGGGAAGCCGATCAAACGCATCTCGAGCCCCGCGCTTGACCTGCTGACGAGCTACCACTGGCCCGGCAACATCCGCGAGCTCGAAAACTGCATTGAGCGCGCCGTCATTCTCTCCACCGACATGGTGATCCACTCCTACCACATGCCGCCGAGCCTGCAGTCCGCCCAGTCGACGCACACCGAGCCCACCACCACGCTCGAGGCTGCCCTCTCCAGACTTGAAAAGGAGCTCATTATCGAGGTGCTGAAGATCACGAGCGGCAACATGGCCGCGGCGGCGCGCCAGCTCGGCATCACAGAGCGGCAGATCGGCCTGCGCATCCACCACTACGGCATCAACTGGCGGCTCTATAGGTCTACAAAAATGTAACTTTTGCTTTTATTCAGACATTTGCGTAAGAAAATATTTTTGAATTTTTGTATTTTACTTGGCAAAATGCCAGCATTTCATGTCGTTTGTCCCAAAATATCCACAAATATGAAAATTTATACAAATATGTAAGAAATTATTTGTCAATGGCACGCCACTTGCATCTCTTCTGAGCTATTCCGTACTCAGGAGGGAGTATCTTGAAAAAGAGGTTTATCCTAACGGTGCTGTTCGCATGCGCTGTGGGCACCAGCGCGGTGTTCGCCGGAAAGAGCGTCGAATCGCTCACCGCCGCAACCAACATGATCTGGCTCGTCGTTACGGGCGCGCTCGTGTTCTTCATGCAAGCTGGATTCGCGCTCGTCGAGACGGGCCTGACTCGGGCGAAGAACACCACCAATATCCTCATGAAAAACCTCATGGATTTCTGTTTCGGATCCATCGCGTTCTGGATGATCGGCTGGGGGCTCATGTACGGTACGGACAAGCTTGGCCTTTTCGGATTTTCCGATTTTTTCAAAGGCCCCATGAGCGATCCCCAATTCTATAGAGACTGGTTCTTTCAGGTTGTATTCGCCGCTACTTCAGCCACGATTGTCTCGGGAGCGATGGCCGAGCGAACGCAATTCAAGTCATATTTGATCTATACCATATTCATTTCAGCACTCATTTATCCTGTTTCCGGACACTGGACCTGGGGAGGCGGCTGGTTATCGAAGCTTGGATTCCATGATTTCGCAGGCTCAACTGTGGTGCACTCTGTCGGCGGATGGGCGGCTTTCATGGGAGCGATTATGGTTGGCCCGCGAACAGGAAAATATGTTCGCGGGAACGGAGAGGTTCTCGTCAAAGCCTTCCCGGGACACAACATTCCTCTTGCGATGCTTGGAGTCTTCATTCTCTGGTTCGGGTGGTACGGCTTCAATCCCGGATCGACGCTCTCCGGCGTGAGCGCCGACATTTCTCGAGTTGCCGTGACGACCACGCTGGGAGGAAGCGCTGGCGCAGTAAGCGCGCTGCTCTTTTCATGGCTATGGTTTAAAAAACCCGACGCATCCATGACCATGAACGGCACGCTCGCGGGACTTGTGGCGATCACGGCGCCATGCGCTGTCGTAAGCCCGGGAGCCGCGATCGCGATTGGATTGATCGCGGGAGTGCTGGTGGTGGTTGCGGTTGAATTTATCGACAAGAAGCTCTACATCGACGACCCAGTGGGCGCGGTGTCCGTACATCTCGTCAATGGAATTTTTGGAACACTTGCCGTCGGCATATGGGGGAACGTGGATGGTGTCGCAGTCGGCATTCTCCATGGTGGCGGATTGCACCAGCTAGGAATTCAGGCGCTCGGCGTGGTGAGTGTCGGAGCGTGGGCGGGCGGCATGAGTCTTTTGCTCTTTCTCATCATCAAGGTGACTTTCGGTTTGAGAGTGAGCTTAAAGGAAGAAATGATGGGCCTCGATCTCGTCGAGCACAAATCGGAAGCCTATAGCGGGTTCCAGATTTTCAGCAACCTCTAGGAGCGCAGGCATGAAACTTGTAATCGCGTATATACAGCCGCATATGCTCAATGATGTCAAACAGGAACTCTATAAAGCGGAGGTATACAAAATCTCCGTCACGAATGCCATGGGCTGCGGTCAGCAGATGGGGTACCACGAGTCTTATCGCGGCGTGGACATCGAAGTGAATCTTCTGAAAAAGGTACGCATAGAAATCGGCGTAAATGACGCCTTTGTGAAGCCGACAATTGAGGCAATCATACGGGGCGCACGCACCGGCGAAATTGGAGATGGAAAGATCTTCATTATTCCTTTGGAGGATTGCATACGGATTCGCACCGGCGAAACAGGGAATATTGCCATCGGTTAGCGCCGCGAACAGAGACGAGCGGCACCCATCGAGGCCATGCGCGGCTCGCCGCAAACGCCATTTATGTAGGAAACTTATTCTTCCTACATAAATGTATGAAACCATGAACCACACTTGCACAGAAACGCAAGCACTGTTTGAGCGCCCCGAAAAAATAATCCGAATGCGAATGACATTCATTTTATTTTTATATTGTAACTTACAAATTTAATTTCCAGAGCTGGGATGAATGCTTGTAGATTTTCTCACTTAATGCATTTCTTGGCACATTTATTGCAACACATATCGCAAGGTGAAGAATGGATGGAAATGACCCCATCCCGTCATTCTCGAAGAGGAGCGGTTATGAATGCGATGAAAGAGACATTCGATCTTGTCGAAAACCCGGTATCGAGCCTCTACGGCAGCAACAGTTTTTCCAACGCCGTGATGCGCGAGCGATTGCCGAAAAACATCTTTAAGGAAGTGCTCGCGGTACAGGCTGGAGAAAAAGAACTCACGCTGGAGGTGGCCGAGGTCGTCGCGGCGTCGATGCGGGACTGGGCGCTCGAAAAAGGCGCGACCCACTTCACCCACTGGTTCCAGCCGCTGACGGGGCTCACCGCGGAAAAACACGACTCTTTCATCTCGCCAACCTCGGATGGCAAGGTGCTCATGGAGTTTTCGGGAAAGGAACTCATCAAGGGCGAGCCCGACGCGTCGAGTTTCCCTTCCGGCGGCCTCCGGGCGACCTTCGAGGCGCGCGGCTACACTGCCTGGGATGTAACGAGCCCGGCATTTCTGAATCAGGATCCGACAGGAACCACGCTCTGCATTCCCACCGCGTTCATCAGCTACTACGGCCATGCGCTCGACAAAAAGGTACCGCTCCTGCGCGCCATGGACGCGCTCAATCTCCAGGCCATGCGCGTGCTCCGCGCGCTCGGCAACACGAGCGCCAAGCGCGTCGTCACCACCGTCGGCCCAGAGCAGGAATATTTCCTCGTCGATCAGAAATACTTCGATCAGCGCTCGGATTTGCTCCTGACCGGCAGAACGGTGTTCGGCTCCATGCCCGCCAAGGGACAGGAGCTTGAGGACCACTATTACGGCGCGATCAACGAGCGCGTCGCGGCCTTCATGCGCGAAGTGAACATCGAGCTTTGGAAGATCGGCGTTTCCGCGAAGACCCAGCACAACGAAGTCGCGCCGAACCAATACGAGCTGGCCCCGATTTTCACCACCACCAATGTGGCCGCGGACGGCAATCAGCTCGTCATGGAAACGATCAAGAAAATCGCCCGCAGAAACGGCATGGAGGCGCTCCTCCACGAGAAACCCTTCGCGGGCGTGAATGGCTCAGGCAAGCACAACAACTGGTCTATGGCCACCGACGATGGCGTGAACCTCCTCGATCCCGGCGAAAACCCCGAATCGAACGCGCGCTTCCTGCTCTTCACCGCGGCGGTCATCGAAGCGGTGGACCGCTACGCCCTCCTTCTCAGGTCATCCACGGCGACCGCCGGAAACGACCACCGCCTCGGCGCGAACGAGGCGCCTCCAGCGATCATCTCCGTGTATCTCGGAAGTCAGCTCTCGGAAATTTTCGACAACATCGCGGAGGGAAAGACCTCGAACGGCTCGTCCAACGGCGCGAAGATAAAACTCGGCGTCACGTCCCTGCCCTCTCTGCCGAAAGATGTGTCCGACCGCAACCGCACGAGCCCCTTCGCCTTTACCGGCAACAAATTCGAATTCCGAATGGTGGGCTCGTCGCAGTCGATCGCCACGCCGAACACCTATCTCAACGTCTCGGTGGCGCAGGTACTCTCCGAATTCGCGGACAAACTCGAAAAAGCAGCCGACAAGAACGCGGCCATTCAGACCATTATCAAGGAGTCGTACGGCAAGCACCGGCGCGTCGTGTTCAATGGCAACAACTACTCGGAAGAGTGGGTGCGCGAGGCTGAACGCCGCGGTTTGCCCAACATCCGCGCCACCGTCGACTCGCTCCAGGTGACCACACAGAAAGAGATCACCGACATGTTCGAGGCGCACAAGGTGCTCTCGCGCGAAGAGATGGAGAGCCGCTACCACATCTACCTCGAACGCTACTCGAAGCAGATCAATATCGAGGCGGGCGTCATGATCGAGATGGCCCGCCGCCAGATTTTCCCCGCCGTAACCGCCTATGCGGGTTCGCTCGCGAGGGACGCGGCCGCGCTCGCGGCGCTCGGCGCGGTGAGCACTCCGCAGGCAAAGCGCTCCAAAAGGATCGCGGAGCTCACGAGCGAGCTCTACGACGAGACCGACAAGCTCGAAAAGGTTCTGGAAGAAGCCCAGGGAATCGAAGATGCATTCACGCAGGCAAAGGCGTATCGCGAAAAAGTTGTGGCGCAGATGGCTCCGGTTCGGAGCAAGGTCGACAGCCTGGAAAAACTCGTGGCCAAGGACGCATGGCCCTTCCCGAGCTACGAAGAGCTCCTGTTTAAGCTATGATTATTGAATAGTCATAGAGCCTCCTTCTTGTCCCCCGCTCAAGAGTTTCTTGGGCGGGGGCTCTTTTTTTTATGCATATCATCAACAAAAAATCGATAAATCAACGTATAATGAAGGCGATAATGGGCGGAATGCCGGGCGGAGCGGCGGACGGAAACCATGAATGATCTGTTGAAAAATTTCATCAAATCTCCTCTGGCGATCGGGCTTGTGGCCCTGAACGCGCTTCTCGCCGGGGGAGCCGCGCTCTTCGGGGCGATGCCCGCGCTCATAGCCTTGCCGCTCTTCATGGTTGTCAGCGGCGGGGAGCTGGTGGCGCTACTCAGCTCCAAATCTGGGGCGAAGGCGATCCTCGCGGAGCAAGACCGCGAGCGCATTGAGCGCGATACAGAGAAAATCGCGCACGCGGCCGCGCTCAGAAAGCGCCTCGCGCTTCTGCGCGTGGATGACTCCGCGCTCAAAACCGCAATCGACCGAATTGTGCTCACCTCTGGGCTCTACCTCGACGCGTGCGCCAAGGGGGGCGTGCGCGATCCCTTCGTGGAGGATGCCCTCGCGCAGGCCTCTGAGACGGTGAGCGAGTACCTGAAGATTGCGGATGGAGGGCGTGTAGGTGCGATGCTCGGCACATCTGGAGATGAAAATGCGCGCCCGACCCCTGGCGCGGGAGTGGGCGCGGGAGTGGGCGCGGGATCGGACGTAGGCGCGGACGCGGAGTCAGACGCGGGCGCCCGCATCGCACAGAGGGCCAGAGCCCTCGTGGATGGAGCCACGCGCACGATTGAAGAACGGCTTGCGCTGCCGCAGGGCGGCATTGAGGGAAATCATACGGCGCTCGACGAAATGGAAAGTCGGCAGGAGCTTGAAGAATGAAGCGATCCAGAATTGTGGTCGCGGCGCTGTTTATCGCCGCGCTTGCGCAGGGTCTTGGTGCCCTTGATGCGAGGGCGCAGTCCGTCGAAGCAGTTCTCACGCTGCACAGCGACGGAAAGGCTGTGGTTCAGAACTCGATTGTCTGGAATGTGAGTTCGGGGACCATGGGCGGTTTCTACTTTGAAGGTGAACAGGCGCCGATGGTCTGGGATTCCCAGCGGTGCTGGGCGGATCTGCCCGACGGCACCAGGCAGCCGCTCGATATTTCGCGCTCAGGCGGCACATGGGACGTGAACCTCGCGAAGGGAAAGCGGACATCGGGCACATCGACCTGGGTGCTCACCTATGGGGCCGATCTCGCCGCGGCGGGCATGGTCGGGCTCACTGATGCGGCGAATGGCGAAAAACTCATGTATTTCCACTGGGCCCCTGTCGAGTGGGATCAGGCGCTCGACCATCGCACGGTGACGATTGTGCTGCCCATCGAGGTTAAGGCGGGAGCATCCGGCGATTCGAGGTCGGAGCAGCTCGCCCAACTCGGCTTCGCCACCGAAAAGTTCGTCAACGAGCAGAACAAGATCGACTGGTACGCCGCCGATGGCTCCGACGGGAAATACTATCTCGCGCTGCGTTTCCATCAGGACAAGCCTGCGGCGAAAGCCTCGCAGGAACTCCAGTTTTATCTCTCCGCACAGAATGTCGGCCAGGCCTTTATGCCGCTCTTCGATGCGCTTGCCGCGGCAGGCGGGACCGACGCAGCGTCTGGCGCCGCGGCTGCCGGAGGAACGAGCCAAGCTGGCCAGGGCGCCCAAGGCGCGTCCGAGGCGAGCTACTACTCGATGGCCTGGCGGCGAACTCCGCTTCTGGCGCTCTTTCTGTGCGGCGGCGTGGCGGCCCTCGGCGTGTTTCTCTACCGCAAGAAAATCGCGGGGTATCCCAAGGCGATCGCCAAGGTTGAGGGAATCGCCTGGGCGGGAGACTCTTGGACGCCGCCACGATTGAGCGAGGGCACCTACGCGGTGCCAGGCAAGGTCGCCGAAGACCTGCACCCGCTCGAAGTGGCCCTGCTTTTTGAACTGCCGCTCCCGCGTGTCGCGGCGGTCATGGTCAAGATCCTCGAGGACGAGGGCGCCGCGAAGCTCGTCCAAGAGGCTCCGCTCAGAATCGAGGCAGTCAAAGAAAAAAGCGCCGATCCTTATGGCGACGCCTTCTTGGCTGCCTTCGACGCGGATGGATGGGTCCTCACGGGAAAGATGGCTGACTTTTTCGAGCTGGCGCTCAAGAACCTCCAGGAAAAAACCTGGGACTGCGATATCGAGGCGACCAAGGCGTACTACCGAAAGAAGATCGAAGAAGCCGAGGCCGAAGAAGCTGCCGCGCAGGGCGCCGCCGAGCATGGGGAACAGCGCGCGGGAATGCCGGGATACTACCCGTACTGGCACTCCTTCGTGTATGTGTACTCCCACCCGCGCTACTGCGGCAATATCGGGTTGCCCAAAGAATTTTCGGGAACGTACGCGGCCTTCATGGCGTCGTCGGCGTGTTTCTCGGGCTGTTTCGCGCCGAAAAACATGTCAGGCACTTCGGGTGCTTGCTACTCCGCCTGCCACAACGCGTGCCACTCGGCTTGCCACCAGGCGTGTCATAGCGCCTGCCATTCGGCCTGTCACTCCGCCTGCCACAGCGCCTGCGTTTCGGGAGGGCCGCATTGAAACTTCGGGTTCAGCGCGCGTCCGCGGCCAGCTCTGGCGCGCCAGAGCTGGCCTGGGTCGATGACTTCTGGGCGCGCGCGGGCGAGCACATCTTCTGCCGCACCGACGACGGCGTCCTCATCCTTCCGCCCAACCGCGTCTACAAACTCAATCCGACCGGCGCTTCGCTGATCGACTATCTGAAGCGCGGCGGCTCGATGCGGACGCTCCGGCTGCCATCCGAAGAAGCCGCGCGCGACACCGGACTCTTTTTCGGCGACCTCGCGGCGCTCTACCGAGGCGACCAACCAGTAAATGGCACAGTGGGCGCCGAACAATATTCGTTCACCTTCACGCGCCTGCCGGTGCTGGGCGAGATCGCGCTGACCTACCGCTGCAACAACGCGTGCCGATTCTGTTACGCGGGCTGCGGGGCCGATGTCGATGCTGAGGCCGCCGCGCCCCTTGGCATCGAAGTTGATGCTGGTCCGGAACGCCGCGCACGCGCTGGGATAGCGCGCGCCGGAACGGAGTGCGGCGAAACCGTGCACATTGGAACAGTTTCCCTCCACGCAACCGCATCTCCTCAGATGACCCGCCCCGAGCGCTCGACCGCGGACTACCGGCGCGTCATCGACATATTCGCCGACGAGGCCAAAATTCCCTTCTTCTCATTCACTGGCGGCGAGCCCACGCTCCGGAACGACCTCGAGGAACTCATTTCCCATGCCCGGGGACGTGGGCTCATCATCAACCTCGTGACGAACGGCACCCTGATCGACGACGCGCGCGCGGCATCGCTCAAGGCCGCGGGTCTCGGCAGCGCGCAGGTCTCGATCGAAGCGCCGAACGCTGAAACCCACGACTTTCTCGCGGGCCGCACAGGCGCCTTCGCGGAGACGCTCGCGGGCATCGCCGCCCTGCGCCGCGCCGGCATCCCCACCCAGACCAACACCACCATCACCCGCGCCAACATCGACCTCGTGCGCGCGATGCCCTCATTCCTGCGCTCACTCGGCATATCCCGCTTCGCGATGAATCTCTTCATTCCCACGATTCCAGGGCCCTGGGCGGACCGGCTCTTCGTGCCCTACGAGGAGATCGGCCCCTATGTCGACACGGTGGCCAAGGCGGCGCGCGCGCTCGACATGACCTTCTTTTGGTACAGCCCAACCCCCTTCTGCACCTACAATCCGATCGCGCGCGGCCACGGCAACAAGAGCTGCGCCGCCGCGGACGGACTCATTTCGGTCGCCCCCGACGGCGCGATACTGCCCTGCTCCTCCTGGGACGAACCCATCGGCAACCTCTTCGACCAACCCTTCCGCGCGCTGTGGTTCTCCGAGCGTGCACGGTTTTTCAAGGAAAAACACTTCGCGCCCGAGCCATGCCGCGCCTGCGAAAGCTTTACCGCCTGCCAGGGCGCCTGCCCGCTGTACTGGCGCTACACGCGCACGCAACCCCAAGGTCTCGCGGCGCGCAAGGAGTATGTATGAATTCGGCAGTCATTCGTTACAGGATTCCAGGTCTCGGAACGGCGTCGCGCCTCATCCTGTTCGGCACGTTCGCCCTCGGCGGCATTCTCGCGCAGGTGTTCTGGCAAGGAACAGGACTCATCGCCGGACCGATACTCCTTGTCGCGCCGCTTGCGCTTCTCGCCGCGAAACCCTGGACCAACAGACCGAAGGATATCGGCGAAGAGGACTGGCAGCCTGTCACCGACGCCGAACTCGACCGCATCGCGGACGCGTTCAAGGCAACGCGCACCATCAAACTGCCGCTCTGGTACCGCTCGGGCTTCGGCGTGCCCTTTACGATCGCCCTCGGCGTGATCGCCGCGGCGCTGGGCAGCGCCCTCACCTTGCCGGGGCTCATCGCGACCGACGCGCTCATTCTGCTCTGGCCCGCGCTCAACTTCCTCAAGATTCGCCTCTGGATTCCGCGCGAGTTCGAGATGATCATGAAGGCGCTCCAGGCCGCGCGTTCAGTGCCGCTTCCGGCGGGCATCGTCTGCACGCCCTACCTGCGCCTCGACCGCGACGATCAGGGCCTCCGCATCCCGGAAAGCGCCCGCCTCATGTTCGAACCCCGGCGCAAACCCGACGATCTCGTGGGCGCCCAGATGCAGGTGGCAATCAACAAGGGGCCAAACGGACAGGTGCCCTACCTCTATGCGGTGGTGCTCACCCACGGGCAGGGCGCGACGTGGAAAAAAGCGGGCAGTATCCGCGCCAACGGCTACGCGATCGAACCTGGCGGCGACGAGAACTATGGCACGGTGGTGATCCGTCAGCGCACGGAAGGCGGCGGCTACCACACCACGCCCGACGACTGCCGCCAGCTCGTCGAGATCGTGGTCGCGCTGCTGTCGAAATTGTAAGGCGATCGCGGGAATTGCAGCTATCGCGGGGAGGGGCGGCTTTGACGCGCCACCTCATCCACGCGCGCCGTACAGAATCGCCGGGTGGATCCTACAGCATCTTTTCCCAGTAACCCACATCGATCCACCGGCCGTGCTTGTACCCGACCTCGGAGAAATGAGCCGCTTTCTTAAAACCGAATTTTTCGTGGATCGCGACGCTCTTCTCGTTCGGCAGCGCGATCACCGCCATCAGAGCGTGGAGATCGAGCGCGGCCAGCCTGCGCAGAAGCTCTTCCATCATCGCGGAACCAAGCCCTTCGCCGAGATGATCA
>Ga0172370_10002208_pt1 | contig 28460 bp, 40 predicted proteins | sample LakKiv5m_FD_114538 | JGI IMG/M metagenome (GOLD analysis project Ga0172370, IMG submission 114538) | Freshwater microbial communities from Kabuno Bay, South-Kivu, Congo - kab_022012_11.5m | ecosystem: Environmental > Aquatic > Freshwater > Lake | place: Democratic Republic of the Congo...
CCCGAGGATGAGCGTCCTGTGGTCGTCAATGACAGGGGTTGCCAGATGAAAGCCAAACCCATCAAAAGGATGTTTGAAGATCACCACATGCCCCAGTTGTTCGCCCGACCACGAACCCCCAATGACAATCCGTTTATAGAGTCGTTGTTTGGAACCATCAAAAGAGCGCCACAATACCCAGGCCGGTTCTTAGACCTCGATGATGCCGTCCAGTATTTTGGCCGCTACATTCCCTGGTACAATTTCGAGCACTATCATTCCAGGATTGACTATGTGACACCAGACCAATGCCACCGGGGTCTCAGAGAGACCATCGTCTCTTTTCGGAATCAAAAACTCCAACAACAACGTCAACTCAGAAAGGAGGTGAATCGTTTAAACCGAAAACCCTTGACTGTGGACGCAGTGAATTGCATGCTTGACTCTAACCAGCTCATCTCCTGTAGTGTAATAGGTCCTTGACTTGGGTCATTGTTTCAGAAACGCGCCGTTCGCTTGAGTATCAGAATGCCGAAGCGGCCTATATCCTTTAATGGGACTGAGCCTAGTAGTTTTACCGGCTCATAGTTTGTGGTTATCCAATCATAGACCGTCCCTCCGTAACCTTTACCAAAAAACCCTGAGTCATAATGGTCCATATCCTTATGCACCAAGAGTGCATAATCCGGCGGCGAGGATTTCAATACACTCAAAATCCGTTTCTCGCCAAACATGACCATCTCAGGAGGCATCAGGTTCACCACAGGCACTGGGCTTATTCTTCGGGCCAAATAATTGATCATCACCCCTTCCGGAAGAACAAATAAGGTGGCATTTTTAGCAGCGTTTTCATTAATCCATTTTACTGCTTCATTCACAAAATACCCGCGCATATCTGCATAAAAAAAATCCTGTTTTGACCCTACATGCGCCGTCTTATGTGAGTAAATGTTTCTTGAAATATTCAAATACAATCCGATGAAAACAACCAAAAATGCTGTAACGGACACTAGATAGGGACCTAATGATGTTCTGTAGTCTCGCAGCTTTGCGGGTATCAAATCATAAAAAAGTATGCCTGAAATAAAGGGTATTAAACCCCAGGGCAAGCCCTGGACCCGATTTAAGCGGTACTACCCCGCAGCAAGCTGCGGGGTATTGAAAAAGAATCAAAAAGGCAGGCATTGCTAATGCAAAACCGTAGTTATAAATGGTAACGCGTAATAACATTCTTCCCAGAAGGGTGGTGCCGAAGACAGAGAAGATTAATATAAGAGCGAATCTACTTGACCTCCGGTCAACTGCCAAATAGAAAGACCATACGGCTAGGGCAAAGGCACAAATTGGTAAAGGCCTAGCAAACGACTTTAAAAGAGGGATGATGGGATGAAACCAAATTATGATACAAAGGGATACTATAGGAATGGTACCCAGGATATAAGTCCTGATCGGCTTAAGCTTTAGGCTACCAACTATAATCGGGGTGCCAAATAAGACGCAGAAGGCAAGCGTGGATAGAGCAAGTGTGTAGAGACTAACTTTGATATCACTGATACCCATTTTTGTTTGATAGAACGCTAATGAGTGTAATTGTGAATTTCCAATATACAGCCATCCCCCGAGAACTCCATCCAACGCCAGCTTAGCCGGAATCTGTGCTGATAGCAGAGAAAAGGAGATCAAAAGAGGTAGTAACATAGTGCATACCACCAACACAGAATAACAGATTGCTTTCTTCGAGTTCTGAATTACAACCGTCATGACAAGGAAAGTGGCCACGCTAAAAAAGGCAGCGATAAAGAACTCTGGCTTGGTCAAGAAAAGCAGGCCTAAAGTGAAACCTGCAAATGAGACCCATAAGGCATTTTTTGTGAATAGAGAACGGCCCAAGGCGAAAAGCACTACCAGTGAAAGGAGCATTCCGTGTGTTGCTTCGTGGGAGTAAGGGGTTATGTAGTTGTAATTTCCTGCTCCCGTATATTGCGAACAGGCAAATAATAAAGGGTATTAAACCCCAGGGCAAGCCCTGGACCCGATTTAAGCGGTACTACCCCGCAGCAAGCTGCGGGGTATTGAAAAAGAATAACAGGAAAACTGTTGAACCCCATACGGCCACACCATATGATGATGCCATCCTTAGCAGCAAAAACAAGATTAATACGATTAAGCAAAGTAAACATATGTTAACTATGATCAGACTGTTTAGCCCCGTCCCGAGAAATTTGAAAACCAGAAGATTCCAGTATGGGCTCAAGGGACCATTGAAGTAGAAAATGTCCGTATATAACTGCTTACCTTGAAGCATGGCCCAAGGGACATAAAGTTCCCTCCCAAAATCAATTAAGGGATCGGGCCACTTGCCCATGCTAAACAGCAGCATCATGATCAAGGTGGTAATGGGGAGCAAAGGGCTGAGGCGTTTAGCAGTCAATGATAAATCCATGCTACCTACCTATTTGACCTTCTGGGCGAATACCCTATCGAACTTAGCCATCAATGGTTTTACCGTCCGTTGGAAGCTTGCCGCTCCAAACTGTTGGAACCACCTCGTGCCATTGCAACCCCGGAATTTTGGGATCGGATTCACGAATGAGCATCATTCTGTCCTTTTGAGTCATTTTCTTGATCCATGGCTCATAGCTTTCGGCCTTACCTCCGGAAAGCTGAATTTTTCGATAGATTGCCAGGTCATCCTCTGGCATCCAGACAGGCTCAAATCCCAGCGCATAGCGCCACGGCCCGTGGGGGTTTTGAAAAAATACATTGTAAAAAAGGTACATATTGTCATTGTATAAAATACCACCCTTTTCAGGGAGCCAGGGGCGCTGATCCGGCTCGGTCATCTTTGGCCAGGGGATCCCCAGCTTACCGGTCCACCGGCTACCTCGATCATTGGTCAAGGCCACAAAAAAGACCACACAGAGCACAGCAACAAAGGCAAGCCGTTTGATGGCGAAGGGTTGCACTTCCTTTTCGAAAATATCTTGCAGTTGCAGGGCCACCCACACCGTCATGGCGGGCCATCCCCAATCGGACCAGAAGCGGGTCGCCACAAAACCCATACACCAGCCGATGGCAGCGAGAAAGAAGACCGGATCATCCAGAAGTTCTGATAGCTTTTCTCCTCGCAAGCGTTGCCAGAGGAGCACCAGCGCGAAAGCGACGATCATAAAGGGCGCGCCGTCAAAGGGCTGAAATTCGGTAACCAGTTGTCTCTGAAAGACATGAGAGTCAAAGGCCTCTACTGCGTGAAAAACCATTTGAGACAGGAAGGTTAACGGACTGCCCGTGAAACAAGCACCGACCGCCGCCCCAATCAACGTAGCCAGGCTCATCAGCCAAAAAACCCTCCACTGTCGGCCCACAAAAAGTGCGGCAAGGGGGAGGCTCAATAGATACCATGTCCCGTGAATCCACGTGGAAAGCGCTGCCGCAAGGGTATAGCCAACCAGCTCTACCCAGGGTCTTTTCTTGTCCCGGATGCGCTTCCAGAGAAAACAGAACAGCACGATCACAAACATGCTGAAGATAAAGGGGCGGCCATAAAAGGTTCTGAACATCGTACCGAAGGAAAACAAAAGCATGATAAGCAATGCCACTATCCAGGCCTCGGGCCTTCGGAAATAAAATATTGGGATCAACGCAAACAAGAGGAAAAGAAAGACAATCGAAAAGGCAAGGAGATCGTCCGGTTCTCCAGAGATACCCCATTGAAAACCTGTCAGGATGGCGTGCCAACCCGGGTGGCTGTCCATGGTGATTTCCGGCCTGACCAACAGGATGTCAGGCCAGGCCTTGCCGGAGACAACCTTGGCCACGTGACGAAACGCGTCGTCTAAAGGCTGAAACCCATGCCCCATAATTCGCAAGGAGGCCAACAACAGCGTTGCAAGGCACAGGATCAGAATCAACAGCGGAACCAGGCGCTCTCCGGGGCTTTCACGCCTTATTTTGGCGATCCTGCCTTCTGTCTTCAATCCAGTCATAAGTCTGTTTCTCTCCTGGGGTTTGCTCTCGGATTTATGGAAAATAGATCCACGGCTTCTCGGCCGTTTGAGCGTAAGTTAATTGACCCTTGTGGAACTTGTCCAGGATATCTTTCTGGGACTCACTGTCTCTCATGAATACAATGGCTGTGGGATCAGAGTAAACATAAACGAAGCCTCCTGGTTCTGATATCAATTGCCGGTAAAGAGGATCTTGTTTCCCAAGCACAATGTCCGCGGGGTATTTTTCCAGCAGTTCCTTCAAGCCAAGAATATCGTGGCCGGCCTTGAAATGGTCACCCAGGATCTCTTCCGAATAGACTGTCCTGAATCGTCCATCCACCGAGACCTGACAGCCAGGATAGAGTTTCCAAATGGCATATTCCCCCCAATTGAACGGCACGAGGATCTTCCCCTTGATCCCATTTAGTTTCAGGAAATGGACGGCATGCACAGGATATTCGGCCGGATCGACAATGATGTTCCACTCTGCTTTACCATACTTGTACCCTGCAAAGCCGATCTGATATGACACCAGGAGGAAAAGGAAGGCACTCAACATGGCACTGCTGGCAGGGGACCTTATCCTTTCGAGGAGGCCCGTGCGTTCAACCAGAAGTGAAAGATTCTCCGTTAGATAGGGGGCCGCTACAATGGCAAAAACGGGGGTGTGCCTCTGGTGCATAAACGCATAAACCAGGGCCACAGCGATAACCCCCACCTCCCAGTATCGCCTCTCCTGGTTCTTGATGAAAAAAGAAAACAGGAAAAGGAGGGCCAACAGCTTGAATCTTATATAGGAGAAATCGAAGACGGTTACGGGGGCCCATTCGCTGATGTCTCGAGGCAGGCTCAGCGTTTTGTACAGAAAGGCGAGAAGGCGCCAGCCATAGGGGTTGACGAAAACAGCCGCCTCAGTCAGAATCAGCCAGAAAAATAAGTGCCTGAGATGCCCGGCATCCCTCCTTTTTATGCGGCAGACGATGGTTTCACAGACCACCACGACAGGAAACATCCCGACGCCGATCAGGAAGCCCCCATGCGTATTGACCCAGGCGACCATGAGGATCGGCAGGGTCCACAGCAGATTCTTTCCGCGATCGAGGTAGAGATGGAATACATAAAGAAAACAGGCGGTAAAGAGAAATGTGAAGAGCTGGGGCCTGATCATGAACCCAGGAGACATCACAAAGACAGCGAGAACGAATACGATTCCGTAAACAAGCGGCTGGCAGGTCCGCCGAAGACTGATCCTTGAAAGGATAAATACGATGCAGAGTCCTAACAGGGCCTTGGCAATGAGCAGGCCTGGCGAACCGAACGCATGAAAAACCCAGTACATGACCAGTTCGGACAACCATTCGTGATTGATCCATTGAGACCCAAAAGCAGTGTAGGAATAAATGTCAACCCACTGAAAGGCCTTTGCATCCCACATGTCTTTACCGAACTTGATATGACCCCAGAGATCGACATCTGCGGTAACGAATGAAAAAAAATAGAGGGCTGAACTGTACGGCAGAAGGCGGACCAGCACATTGACGGCCCTTTCGAATCCGTGGGACGTCATATCCTTCCCTGCTATCAGACTGGCGCAATTCATGGTTGGGGATCTTTTCTTTAGGGTTTTGGCTGTGATATATAGTCCATGTCCATCTTCCCGAAAAGGCTTATTCTGATTGGAAGCTGAAAAAGCAAATGAAACCATGTAGACAAACCAGAGCGCCACATCGGGATTACACCGCGTACCTCCTCGTGTTTTTGGTGGCCATAGGCGCCAGAATCTTTTTTCTCATATGGATCGACGAACCGATCCTATTCATCAAATATCCCTACTTTGCCGAAAAGCTGGCCCAGGGGCAGGACATCGGCGACAGAGTTCTTGATCTGAGCCCCTTCTATCTATATTTCCTCACATTTCTCAGAAGACTATTTTCCATGGATTGGGCCTCGGTCAAACTGATTCAGTCCTTTGTCGGGGCCTTGAATGCCCTTCTGATACTTGCCCTGGGCAACCGGTTGTTCAACAAAAAAACGGGCATTTTCGCCGCCCTTCTCTACGCCCTTTACGGCAATATCATCATCCTGGAGTCAACGCTGGAACCTGAGGTCTTCCTCCTCTTCTTCAATCTCCTGTTTATCTATTTTCTGTTCCTCGCAAGGGACGGGGGCCGCCCGACTTCTGGAATACGCCTACTGTCAATTGCCGGGGGCATTTTTGTAGGGCTTTCGATCATAACAAAACCCAACTCCCTCCTGTTTCTCCCTTTGGGAATCGTCTGGCTTCTCTTTTTGGGAGTGGGCAATCTGAGATTTAGCGAAAGGGTAGTGCAAAGCCTGCTTTTCTGCGGGGCCGCCATGCTCGTTTTATCGCCGGTAACCTTTCGCAATTACAATCGGTTTGATGAACTGATCCTCGTAACGGCCGATGCGGGCAAGGTCTTTTTTCACGGAAACAGCAGGGGTGCCAGCGCGTTAGAGGGCATCAACCTCCCCGACCAGGGGTTCGCCGAAGAGGAAAGCGACGAACCTGACTACGCCCATGTGCTGTTCAGAAAGACTGCCGCCCAATTGACGGGAAGGCACGTGTCCCCGTCCGAATCATCGCGTTACTGGACCCAAAGGACTTTAGACGACATTGCTGCTGATCCGATGCAGTTTTTGAAACACGAGGCACAAAAATTGGCATTGTTCTTCACAGACTATGAAATGCATCACATCGCCTCGGCATATGCTGAATACAAGGCATCCCTATCTTTTCCAATAGTTCGATACGGGATCATTGCCTCCCTTGGTCTGTTGGGCATGTTGCTTTCAGTGAACAGATTCCGTGAACTGTTTCTTGTTTATGGCGCCATCGGCGTCTATCTGTTTGCCTGCATGGTGTTTCTCGTTAATTCCAGGTATCGAATGCCTGCCGTGCCCTACCTGTGCCTGTTTGCCGGGAGCGCCATCGACAGCCTGAAAGAAATGGTGGGCACCAAGAGGTGGAAGACATTGGCGTGCTATCTTTTTTTAGCCTGCGCGCTCTATTTTCTCACCCATGTGACCTTGAGGTCTGACATCTTGAAACAGGACAGATGGCAGGAGGCCACCCGATTATCCTATGAAATGCGCGCGCGCCCTCTTTTCAAGGAAGGCAGGTACGAAGAGGCCATTTTTCATCTTAACCGCTGTCTTTCCATTGCTCCCGATTTTGCCCCTGCCCTCAACCTGAGGGGCAAGGCATATGCCCTCCAAGGTCAATACGATCAGGCTGAGGAAAACTTCAAGAAGGTTATTCTATTGTGCCCAAATGCGCCCGAGGGGTATCGCAATCTCGGATTCCTTTACTCGCTCCAAAATAGATCGGATGAGGCGGAAGCATATCTGACAAAAGCGGGCCGTTTGCCGAGAGAGGCAGCAAAGAATCAGTAGCCCAGAGGGCATGAAAAAGGGGAAAGAGCTTTGCTCTTTCCCCTTGTTAATACTAAAAATTAGGATAAGCGCATACTCATGCTACATGTCAATTATTGGTGATGGTACCATTAGCGTCTATATTGTATTGCTTATCACCACTGTTATGAACCGACGTCATGGCAAGACCGGCCTGGGTTGCGGTAGTGATAGAGAGATTAACACCATTGGTTGCAGTATAACCATAGGCCGTCAGGGCATTACTGGTCACCGATCCCGTCGGGTTATCACCAAAATAGGCCTGCGCTGCCGTGTATGCGTTCTTTACATCGGCCACTGCACTCGCGTTATAAGCCCTCTTTCTGTAAGCGCTAAACTGAGGGATGGCGATCGCGGCCAGGATGCCGATGATGGCGATGACGATCATCAACTCGATGAGGGTAAAACCTTTTTCATCCTTTTTGAGCATCTTTGTTAACATAAAATTTCTCCTTTGTGTTTGAATTTGGTTCATCTTTAAAAACTACCCGCCTCTGATCCCTAAAATCTGTTAGCACCTCCTTCCTGAACCCGCTTGTTTTTTTTATCGCTTGCTGTTTCTTTGTTTAAGTTCTCAATCGCTGATGATTGCGCCTCCAGGTCCGGTGAGAGTGTACGTCTTGTCCCCCCTGTTATGGTTGGCCGTGATCGTGTAGGAACTGTCGTCTTTACTCGGAATTTGGACCGCTACGCCCTGTGTCTGTCTGAAACCAAAGGTCGTTAACATGGCAACTTCACTCGTGTAAGTTCTGTGATCAACATAATAGGCTTCCTGGGCAATAGAGGCGTTTTTCACATCGGATACTGCCAGTGCGTTGTAACCCCTAACTCTGTAAACATTGAATTGGGGAATCGCGATGGCTGCCAGGATGCCGATGATGGCGATAACAACCATTAATTCGATCAGGGTGAAGCCCTGGGCACATCGGTCTTTCATCATGAATTCGCGGCCATTCACATCTAGGTTGCGGATCATGTCAATAGCTCTAAAATCGGCATTTCATCCTTTATTCAACTACCATGCCAGATGATGATATCTTGGACTCATAAAATGACTAACTTCCAAAATTACAAATACTTATCTCTTTATCTTTTCCCCATTGATATGCATACGGGGAGAAGGCATCGGGCATAATAGTGAAGAATCTGCCGTTATTTGTAAGGGGAATGACAATTTTTGACACAGACTTGAACCGCCAAGGCGCCCCGGTTGAACACCCCCTGAGGGGGCCCCGGTTCAACAGAGCAGGCGAAGGACGCGAAGGCTGCTTGGGTTTGGGAAAAATACTTAACAGCATGGATGATTAGGGTGGGTAAAGGTCGGAGGTCCAGAGTCGGGGGTCGGGGGATGATTGGGATGAGCTGGATGGGAGATGAATTGGCCGATCCATATTCATTTGACACCTGCCCATTGACAGGTTACACTTGCAACCCTTGTGGGTCCTTTATTGGCGTTGTTTTACGATATTATCCCAACTGCGTATGATCAAAGGCTTTAAACACAAAGGGCCTAAAAGCCTTTATGAAACAGGGAGCAAAAAAGGGGTTCGGCCCGAACACGTCAAACGTCTGCGGCTTATTCTGGCCAGGCTTGATGCAAGCCTGGCGCCTCAAGACATGAACCTGCCCGGACTTGGGCATCACCCACTAAGAGGCCCGTACGAGGGTTACTGGGCGGTGTCGGTGTCCGGCAACTGGCGGGTCATATTTCGTTTTGAAGGAACGAACGTCGTGGACGTCGACTATCTCGATTATCATTGAAGGAGAAAGAAATATGGTGATGCATAATCCACCCCACCCCGGAGAAGTCATTCGAGAGCTGTGTATCGAACCGTTAGGCCTGACCGTAACTGAGGCCGCCAATGGGCTCGGAGTGTCCCGAAAGACGCTCTCAGCGCTTCTGAATGGCCGCTTCGGCATCTCGCCGGAAATGGCCATTCGACTCTCCAAGGCCTTTGGGGGGAGCGCGGAGAGCTGGGTTGTCCAGCAGGCCCAGTATGACCTATGGCACGCCTTACAGACAACAGATGTCACGCATGTTAAGGCATTTGCGTAATCTCCCAGCCGCCTGAATGTTTCCCTATGAGTTTCGGCTCCTTCAAACAAATCCCTTCCCTTGTCGGAGGTCGGAGGTCGGACATCGGGGATGAGGGGATGATGGGGAGGAATAGGCGCTACGGCCCATCTTCTGCGGGGATTCCCTGCTTTTCCAGGCGGTAGCGCAGCGACCTCAGGGTGATGCCCAGAAGCTCGGCGGCCCGCTGTTTCGATCCACGGGCGATGTCCAGGGCCTGGATCAGATAGTCTTTTTCAATGCCATCCATCACTTCGTCCAAGTGAATCCCTCCCGGCCCCAGATCGCTCTTCCGTCGCCCTTCCCTCTCGGCGCCCTTTCGAAACGTTGACAGGGTAAGGCTCTCCGGCAGGACGATGTTGGAGGTTTCCAGGGCCACGCTCCGTTCCACAATATTTTCCAACTCCCGCACATTGCCTGGAAACGGGTACTGGCTCAGGATGTCCATGGCATAGGTCGATATCTTCCTGATGTCCTTTCCCATCTCACGGGAAAATTTCCCGAGAAAATACTGAGCCAGCAAATTGAGATCCCCCCCCCTCTCCCTGAGAGGCGGGATGGCGATCGGGATGACGTTCAACCTGAAATACAGATCTTCCCTGAAGCCGCCGCGAATGACCTCCTGTTCAAGGTCCTTGTTGGTCGCGGAAATCAGCCGCACGTCCACCCGCCTGACCTCAGTGCCGCCCACCGCGCTGAACGTCCTTTCCTGAATCACCCTGAGGAGTTTGACCTGGATCACCGGCGACAGCTCGCCTACCTCATCCAGGAACACTGTGCCCCCGTCCGCCCGGTCAAAAAGGCCTTCCTTGTCGGCCACCGCGCCGGTAAAGGCCCCCTTCCGGTGACCGAACAACTCGCTCTCTATGAGCGTCTCAGGAATCCCGGCGCAATTGATGACCACAATCGGCCTGTCGCGTCGATCGCTCAGGTGATGAATGGCCTTGGCGACGAGCTCTTTTCCGGTGCCGCTTTCCCCGGTGATCAGGACATTGGTCCTGGTCTGTGAAACCCGCTGAATCAGATCGTACACCTTCTTCATCTGCGGGCTTTCGCCAATGAGGGAATCAAAATGAAGCGGGCTCCCTGTTCCCTTCTCCTTCATGGGGTCGCTTCTCGATTTCAGGGCCTCCTTGACTACCCGCTTCAGATCATTGACCTTGAATGGTTTGGGAATGTAGTCGTAGGCCCCCTCTTTCATGGCCTCCACGGCAGTCTCAGGGGTGGCAAAGGCTGAAATCAGGATGACCACGGTCCCAGGGCTTCGATCCTTCGTCTTTTTGAGGACCCCAATCCCGTCGATGGCGCTCATTCGAATGTCAGAGATAACCAGATCGAAGGTCTTCTGGTCCAGGATCTTGCAGGCCTGCTCGCCGTCTTCTGCCCCGACCACCTGGTAGCCTTCCTTGGTCAGCATGATCTCCAAAAAATCGCGCATGCTTTCCTGATCATCCACCACCAGGATCTTATGGCCTCTTCCAGACAACCTTTCCTCCCACCATGGTCAGTTCGGCCATCCCCTTCATCGTCTGCCCGATAAATGGGGAATTCTTGCTCTTGGAAAGAATCCGGCCCGCCTCAAAGGGATATTCGCAGTTCGGGTCGATGATCGCCAGGTCCGCATCTCCCCCCTCGACGAGACGGCCCCCCGGAATCCCCAAGATGGAGGCCGCAGCCCATGAGAGCTTGCCGATGGCCTCGGCCAGGTTCAGGACCCTGTCCCGAACCAACCGGAGGGTGAGAGGAAGGGCCGTTTGAAGGCCGATCATCCCAAAGGCGGCCCTGTCAAATTCCAGGTCTTTTTCCAGCGTACTGTGAGGGGCATGGTCCGTGGCGATGGCATCGATGACCCCTTCCCTCAGGCCGTTTTTGATGGCCTCCACGTCTTGCTCGCTTCTCAAGGGAGGGTTCACCTTGGCAAGGGTGTCGTATCCCTCGACCCGGTAATGATCCAGGGTGAAATAGTGGGGTGCGGTCTCAGCCGTGACTCGAATCCCCTGTTCCTTGGCCCTTCGAATCAGGTCCACCGATGCGGCGGTGCTGACGTGGGCGATATGGACAGGCCGGCCTGTCAATCTGGCCAGGGCAATCTCCCGGTAAACCATGATGTCTTCGCTGGCGTCGGGGATCCCGGCAAGGCCGATTCGCGTCGACACCGTCCCCTCGTGCATGACCCCATTCCCTGAAAGGGACCTGTCCTCGCAGTGGGAGATGACGCGCAGCCCGTAAAAGGAGGCGTATTCCAGGGCCCTGCGCATCAGTTCGCTGTTGGTCACAGGGAATCCATCGTCGGAGACCCCCACCGCGCCTGCGGCCTTCAGGTCGCCAAAGTCCGTCAGCGTCTCACCGGCCTGCCCCTTCGATATGGCTGCGATCGGATAGACCCGGACCGATCCGGCCCTTTTCGCCTGGTCCAGGATGAATTCAGTGACAGCCCGGCAGTCGTTAGGCGGGTCCGTGTTGGGCATGCAGGCGATGGCCGCGTAGCCCCCTGCGGCCGCAGCCCTTGCGCCGGAGGCAATGGTCTCCTTGTACTCGTGCCCCGGCTCTCTCAGATGGACATGCATGTCCACCAGACCGGGAACCACCCACCTTCCGGGCGCCTCGATCCGCTGGATTCGAGGACCGGCCTCCTGGAAAACGCCGGCGGGAAGGATCCTGGAGATCTTCCCCTTCTCGACGATCACATCCCGAGGTTCCACCGTCCTGTTGACGGGATCGATCAGATCACCGCCCCTGATCCACGCTATCACCCTTCGCCCCTCCGATCAAAAGATACAATATGGCCATGCGCACCGCGACCCCGTTCGCCACCTGGTCAAGAATGACCGAGTAGGGTCCGTCGGCCACCTCCGGCGCTATCTCCACGCCCCTGTTCAGGGGGCCTGGATGCATCACGATGGCCCCATCATTGGCGGCATTCAGGATCTCCGTGGTGAGGCCGAAAAAAGAGGCATACTCCCTCATGCTTGGGAAGAGGAGTTTGCTCTGCCTCTCCAACTGGATGCGGAGCAGCATGACAACGTCTTTCCCGCGGATGGCCTCGGCCGGATTCAGCACCACTCGAACCCCCATCGACTCGACCCCGATCGGCATCATGGTGGGAGGACCCGACACGGTTACGTCGGCCCCCATTTTGGTCAGCCCAATAATGTTGGATCGCGCCACGCGGCTGTGGGAGATGTCCCCGATGATGACCACCTTGACGCCGTCGATTCGCCCGATCTTTTCCTTGATGGTATAGAGGTCAAGCAGCGCCTGGGTCGGGTGTTCGTTGATGCCGTCCCCGGCGTTGATGATCCCCGCCTCCACCTCCCTGGCCAGCATGTGGGGGGCCCCGCTCGAGGGATGTCTCAAAACGATCAGGTCGGGTCTCATGGCCTGAAGATTGCGGGCTGTATCCAGGAGGGTCTCCCCCTTGACCATGCTGCTGGCTCCGGCGGACAGACTCAAGGTGTCCGCGCTGAGTTGTTTTGCCGCCACCTCAAACGAGGTACGGGTTCGTGTGCTCGGTTCATAAAAAAAATTGACGACGCTCTTGCCCCTCAGCGTCGGGACCTTCTTGATATCCCTCGCAGAAATCGCTTTCAACGATTCAGCCGTGTCGAGAATCAGGTTGATTTCCTCAACCGACAACAGCCCCATGCCCAACAGATCTTTGTGTCCGAATTTCGTCACAGCAGGCTCCTCAAAAAAAACCCCCTTGCCTTTCATCAGGCAAGAGGGCTTTTCATATGCTCCACCTTGGAATCATCATCTCATCAATGGATATGGCTTGAGGTTTTGCCGGGAGGTTACGTGTGGCTGGCTCGTCGACCTCTGAAACACAGAATGATACTACACAACCGGGCGTTCAGATGCAAGCCTAAAAAAAAGGAGGCAGGCGCCAGCGAAAGGCCCCTCGGGCTCGATCACCTACCTTTCCCTTTCCCCGATGCGGCCTCATCCGCAGGAATCAGTTGAACAACGGAGACGGGCGCGCCATCGCCCCTTCGCACACCCTTCTTGACAATCCTGAAGTATCCCCCCTGTCGGTCAAGAAATCGATTCTTGGCCTGATCAAACAACTTGTGGACGACCGATGGTTCTTCCATGTACGCAAGGGCCTGACGTCGAGCATGGAGATCCCCCCGCTTGGCGAGGGTAATCATTTTTTCGGCCAAAGGGCGAACCACCTTGGCCTTCGCATCGGTTGTTTCAATCTGTTCATGAGCGAACAGGGAGGTCACCATATTCCTGAGCATCGCACGCCGATGACCCGTATTGCGTCCTAATTGTTTCCCTGCCTTCCTGTGCCTCATTTATCTTTTCCCTTTCCCTTCTTCTCGCCTTCCTTTTCGTCAGGGCCTTTCTCTTTTTTCTTCTTTTTCTTTTTTACCTTTTCTTCCTCAGCGTCCTCGTCCGCTTCTTCCAGGAATGCTTCCTCCTCAAGATCTTCCTCTTCCTTTGCCCCGGCCCCGGTGCCACCCCCTTCTTCCTCGTCGGTCAACATCGGCACGGTTGGAAAATGCGGAATCTTCATGCCCAGAGAAAGCCCCATCTCTTCGAGAATCGCCTTGATCTCATTGAGAGACTTCCTGCCAAAATTCTTGGTCTTGAGCATCTCGGCGTCTGTCTTTTGGACCAGTTCGCCGATCAAGGAAATCTTGGCGTTCTGCAGACAATTGGCGGAGCGTACGGACAATTCGAGGTCTGAAACCGGCCGAAAGAGATTTTCGTTCAGTCTCTCTCTGTCCATATCGTCTTCCTCTTCCGCCGGCTCGAACTCCTCCTCAAAATTGATGAACGGGTTCATCTGCTCTTTGAGGATCTTGGCGGCATAGGCAACCGCATCCTCAGGAAGCACGCTCCCGTCCGTCCACACCTCAAGGGTCAGCTTGTCATAATCGGTCATCTGGCCGACCCTGGCGTTGGTCACCACATAATTGACCTTTTGAATGGGGGAAAATGCCGCGTCAATCGGAATGACGCCAATGGGCATATCGGACATCTTGTTTTTTTCCGCCGGCACATAGCTTTTGCCCGTCCTGACCACCATTTCCAGGTTCACCTTGCCTTCCCGATTCAAGGTGGCAATGTGCTGATCCGGATTGAGGATTTCCACAGAACCGTCTGTCTCAATGTCCCCGGCCGCAACCGCACCCTCCCCTTCCCGGGTCAGGTAAATGACGGCCTCTTCCGCGTCGACCATCTTGAGTCGAATCGCCTTTAGGTTCAAAATGATATCCGTTACGTCCTCTAACACACCCGGAATGGTGGAAAACTCATGAAGCACCTCGTCAAACTTGACGGACACGATCGCCGCCCCCTGAAGGGACGAGAGAAGAACGCGCCTCAACGAATTCCCGATGGTGATGCCGAACCCTCTCTCAAGCGGTTCGCATACAAATTTCGCATAGGACTGGGTGTAGCTTTCCGAATCGATTTCGATTCGCTTCGGCTTGATCAGCTCGCGCCAGTTTTTGCTCTTTAGATCTACCAAGAAGGCCTCCCCATACTAATATTGACGATTTTTGTTGGAAATTTTCAAAAAAGCATCATCAACAATCAGATTCCCAACCCTTATTTTGAATACAATTCGATAATGAGCTGTTCCTGAATGGGCATCGTGAGATCTTCTCGATTGGGAAGGGCTTTCAGTGTTCCCTTGAACTTCTCCTTATCCACTTCAATCCAGTTTGGAATACCTCGCCTGACCACCGTCTGCAACGCCTCGATGATCTGAGGCACCTTCTGGCTCGTATCCTTCACCGCAATGACGTCCCCTGGTTTCACCACGTAAGAAGGGATATTGACCTTCTTCTCATTCACGGTGAAATGGTTGTGCCGGACCAACTGCCTCGCCTGGTTACGGGACGCGGCAAAACCGATCCGGTAAACGATATTGTCCAGGCGGGACTCAAGCAGGTTTAACAGGTTGGTTCCCGTCACCCCTTTTTGCCTGTCGGCCCGGTAGTAATAACCTCGAAACTGCTTTTCCAAAAGGCCATAGATCCTCTTGACCTTCTGCTTCTCCCTGAGCTGAACCCTATAGTCGGAGACCTTTCCTCCACGTCTCTGGCCATGCTGGCCCGGGGCGTATGCATGCCTCTCAAAGCCGCACTTGTCGCCATAACACCGGTCGCCCTTCAAGTAGAGCTTCAGATTCTCTCGTCGACACAATTTACATGAAGAATCCCTATATCTGGCCAAAACAACCCCTCCTGCCCTGGTATGTCCTCATCCCTCGTTTTATATAGTCATTCGGTCCGCACACCAGCCTGATCATCACACACGACGCCTTTTGGGCGGGCGGCAGCCATTATGCGGAATAGGGGTCACATCCCTGATAACGGTCACGGTAAAGCCTTCCACCTGAAGCGACCTCAAGGCAGCTTCCCGGCCTACGCCAGGTCCTTTGACCCGAACCTCCGCAATCCTCATTCCCTGGTCCATGGCCTGTCTGAGGGCTTCCCGGCCGGCGATCTGGGCCGCAAAGGGCGTGCTTTTTCGTGAGCCCTTGATGCCGCCTCTACCTGCACTGGACTGGGCGATGACATTTCCCTCAAGGTCCGTGATCGTCACGATGGTATTGTTAAAAGTGGATTGAATGTGGACAATCCCGGAGGGGACGTTCTTCTTTTCCTTCTTGGATTTGGTTCTCTTTCTTGCCGCTTTTGCCATGCTATTTCCTCAAGCCTCTATTTTTTCCTTTTCCCCATGATGGCCCTTCGGGGTCCCTTTCGGGTCCTCGCATTTGTGCTGGTCCGTTGGCCCCTTACAGGAAGCCCCCTCCTGTGCCTCAATCCACGATATGCACCCAGATCCATCAACCGCTTGATATTCATGGATATATCCCGTCTCAGATCACCTTCAACCTTGCACGTCTCGTCAATGCCCTTTCTGATGCTGGTGATCTGATCGGGGGTGAGATCATCGGATTTAACGCCCCAGTCGACGCCTGCCTCGGAAAGTATTCTCTGGGACGTCGATCTTCCGATCCCGTAGATGTAGGTCAGCGCAATCTCTATCCGTTTCCCCCTTGGTAAGTCGACACCCGCGATCCTTGCCACGTTCTGCTCCTCTTTCTTTAGTAGTCTACAGCCAGATCATCATCAAACGCCCGGCGTCCGCCGTTCCGTTGTGCCACCCCCATCATCCCTGTCGCTGCTTATGACGGGGATTATCGCAAATCACACGGGTGATTCCATTGCGCCGAATAATCTTGCACCGTTTGCAGATCCTCTTGATTGATGGCCTTACTTTCATGACATCATCCTTCTTCCATATCGTTGCCTATCCCTATTCCCTCGAGAAGGCCTTTTAGGGTTATTCACGCTCGGGGGCTCTGGATCATTCTCTGGATCATTGCCTCGTGCCCCGATACACAATCCGTCCTCGGGTCAGATCGTAGGGAGACAGTTCCACCACCACAATGTCGCCGGGTAAAATCTTGATAAAATTCTTCCGGATTCGGCCAGAGATATGAGACAACACCCGGTGGCCATTCTTGAGTTCCACCCGAAACATGGCGTTGGGCAGCGTCTCAATCACAACCCCTTCGACCTCAATCCCTTCTTCCTTGGGCATATACCATCTTCCCCGATCATGCGCCCATTTCAACCAAACCTGAAAACCTACCTGGTCTTTCCAAATCCCTTTTTCATAAAGCTCTCGTAGTGCCGGGTCAACAGATGGGACTCAATCTGATTGGTGGTGTCCATGGCCACGCCGACCACAATCAGGAGGGCCGTTCCACCAAAATAGAATGGCACATTTAAATGATAAATGAGTATATTGGGCAGGACACAGACCACCGACACATAAATAGCCCCTGAAAAGGTGAGCCGTGTCAATACCCTGTCAATATACTCCGCCGTATTCTTTCCCGGCCTGATGCCGGGAATAAACCCGCCCGCCCGTTTCATGTTGTCGGCCACATCCACCGGATTGAAATGGACTGCCGTATAGAAATAACAGAAGAAGAAAATAAACGCGACGTAAATGACCGTATAGATGATATGTCCCGGCGACAGGAAGTGAACCACATGCTGGAGCCATGGGAATTGATCGACGCTCAGAAAATTGGCAATTGTCGCCGGGAACATGATGATGGAAGAGGCGAAAATGGGCGGAATGACCCCCGATGTGTTGATCTTCAACGGAAGATGGGTGCTCTGCCCACCATACATCTTGCGGCCGATCACCCGTTTGGCATATTGGACCGGGATTCGTCGTTGGCCCCTCTCCACGAACACAATCGCCCCGGTCACCCCAACCATGAGCGCCACAATCAGAATCATAAAAAACGGTGTCAGCTCCCCGGTGCCCATAAGCCTGAAGGTATTGGCCACGCCCACCGGAAACCCGGCCACGATACCCCCAAATATGATGAGAGAAATCCCGTTGCCGATACCTCTCTCCGTGATCTGTTCCCCCAGCCACATGAGAAAGGAGGTGCCCGCCGTGAGGGTGACCACGGTCAGAAGTCTGAATCCCCAACCTCCTGCAGGCACGATCATGGCCCCACCCGGACTGGTCATGTTCTCGAGACCCACGGCGATGCCGAATCCCTGAATCACACTCAAGATGACAGTCCCGTAACGGGTATATTGGGTGATCTTCTTGCGGCCCTGTTCCCCCTCCTTTTTCAGTTTTTCGAGGTACGGGACCACCACCGTCATCAATTCCAGGATGATAGATGCGCTGATATAGGGCATGATGCCCAGGGCCATCACGGACATCTGGCTCAACGCGCCCCCGGAAAACATGTCAAACAGGCCAAAAAGAGTCCCCTGTCGGGCATTGAAAAAGGCAGCCAGAGCCGCCCCATCGATCCCGGGGGTTGGGATGTGGCACCCCACCCGATAGACCGCGAGCATGAGCAACGTGAAGAGAATTTTCTTCTTCAGCTCCGGTACTTTCACAATGTTCTGAAATCCGCCGATCATAGGTCCATTCCGTACTGCCCGTGGCCCTTGGGCATTATCGATCCTCTCTGCCTTCTACCATGCCAGCCGTGCGCGGGCAGGCACCGCAAAAAACTCGGCACGATACGGGCGTTCCGTTGGTGGGGGCTCCTCCATTCGTCTTCCGGAAGGTATCTCCCCACGCGCCCACCCGTAACTGCCAATATTACAAAAGTTCCACCCTTCCGCCGACCGCCTCCACCTTTTGCATGGCCGCCTTGCTCACCTTGTGGATTCTGACGACAACGGGGTGGGCAAGTTCCCCGTTCCCCAGCAGCTTGATCCCATCTTTCATCTTCTTGACGAGCCCTGCCTCGGAAAAGGATTCGGGACCTACAAGGGCATTGGGCTCGAACCGGTTCAGATCATCCACATTGACGACCGCATACTCCTTCTTGAACCTATTGGTGAAGCCTCGCTTGGGGAGGCGCCGCTGGAGGGGCATCTGGCCGCCCTCGAAGCCGGGTGGCACACTCCCTCCCGAACGAGATTTCTGTCCCTTCTGTCCTCTGCACGCGGTCTTGCCATGCCCCGACCCGGGGCCCCTTCCCACCCTCTTTCGCTTCTTCCTGGAACCCTCAGCGGGTGAAAGCTCATTGATCTTCATTCGTTTCCCCGTATATCAACCCAGCTTGACAAGAAACGAGACCTTCTCGATCATGCCTCTGATCGCTGGCGTGTTTTTTAATTCCACCGATTTATTCAACCTCGTCAGACCCAATCCCCTGAGGGTTCGACGGATCTTTTCACTTCTGCCGATCCCGCTCCTGACAAGTGTTACCTTGATTGTCTCCGACATTTTGATATTCACCCCTGTCTCCGGCTGGGCTGGATGCGCCTCTCGATCCTCGACGCATCGCTGCCGCAACCGCCTAAGTTAAGCTAACCGGCAGGTTCCTCCACAACCTTCCCCCTGCGCTGCATAATGGCTTCGGGATCCCGAAGCAGGCGAAGGCCCCTGACGGTTGCCTTGACGACATTGTGAGGGTTATGGGAGCCCAGACATTTGGTCAGAATATTTTGAACGCCCACCGCTTCCAGGACCGCCCGAACGGCGCCCCCGGCGATCAGCCCGGTACCCTTCCCGGCGGGTTTCAACAGGACGCGGCCTGCCCCACAATTGCCGACCACCTCGTACGGAATCGATCTCTCACTCAGGCATACGCTCCTCATGTCCCGCTTGGCCTTTTCAATCCCCTTCCGTATGGCTTCCGGGACCTGATTGGCCTTGCCGAGCCCGCTTCCGACCATCCCCTTTCCATCTCCCACAACGACAATGGCGCTGAAACTGAATCGCCTGCCGCCTTTCACAACCTTTGCCACGCGGTTGATGTGGACAACCTTTTCAATCAACTGCGCTTCATCTTCTCCTGGAAACAATGGTTATCTCCCTGTCTGTCGATTTTTAACCGCTTGTTTGAAGAGTCCTCTTCCCATTCATCAGTCTGGAGCCCCAACCCCGGCTACCCCTTGGGCGAACCGGAAATAGCCTGATCAGAACTCCAGCCCCCGCTCACGCGCTGCGTCGGCGACCGCCTTTACGCGACCATGATACAGGAACCCGTTTCGGTCAAAAACAACCCGCTTGATTCCCTTGGAGATGGCTAATTCAGCAATCGCTGCCCCGACCATGGCGGCGCCCTTCATGTTGGTCCCATCTTTGCCGATTTTGGATCGAAGGTCCTTAGATACAGAGGATGCCTCTGCCAACGTCCTGCCTGCTGAATCATCGATGATCTGGGCATAAATGTGCTTCGAACTCCTGAACACGCACAAACGGGCCATCTCCGGGGTCCCCTTCACCTTCCTTCGCACCCTCTTTTTTCTTTTTAGTCGTCCCTCCGACCTGCTAACAGCACCCATCCCTGAAACCTCTTCATCTCATTCTGCTGATGTCTATTTAGCCCCTGCCTTGCCCGCTTTTCTTCGAATTACCTCTTCAACATACTTGATCCCTTTTCCCTTGTAAGGTTCAGGGGACCTAAGTCCACGGATCTTGGCGGCGGTCACCCCCAGAAGCTCTTTGTCAATTCCGCTCAAAACGATCTTGCTTTTTTCGACAGCCGCATCGATTCCATCGGGGAGATCGAAATGGATCGGATGAGAATGACCGAGGCTAAACACCGCCGTTCTCCCCTTCATCTCGGCCCTGTAGCCAACCCCGACAATGTCAAGCCCTTTCTGGAATCCTTTCGTAACGCCCTCAACCATGTTCGTGACAAGCGCCCCAAAAAGACCATGAACGGATCTGGCCTCCCTGGATTGATCGTTCGCTGTTACCCGAAGGGTATTGCCATCCAGTGTGACGGTAATCTTGGGATGCAGGGGTCGCTCCAGGACACCTTTAGGTCCCTTCACCCGCACACGCCCCCCCTCGACATTCACATCAACATTTGCTGGTATTAGAATAGGCCGTTTGCCTATGCGTGACATGTAACGCCCTCTCTTTCTTTAGCCTCAGGCGAGGTTGACTCGCTTACCACACGGCGCAGAGGACCTCTCCGCCGACCCCCGCCTTTCTCGCCTCATCGTCTGTCATGAGCCCCTTCGGCGTCGAAACGATATTGATTCCGTACCCATTCAGGACTTTGGAGAGACGGTCGCGACCCACGTAAACCCGGCAGCTCGGCTTGCTCACCCGTTTGAGCCCTTCGATCACCGGGGAGCCCTCTTTGTCGTATTTCAGGAAAATCCTTATGTACCGGTGCTGCCCATCGGAAATGATCCTGAAGTTTTTGATGTAGCCTTCGGACTTCAAGACCTTGGCCACATTGATCTTTAACTTGGAACTCGGAATATTGACGACCTCGTGGGAAGCCCTCAGGGCATTCCTGATTCGAGTCAACATATCCGCAACTGGATCCGTCATCGTCATTTTTTTTGCGCTGCCCCCCCAACGGTTATCTGTTCGGAATATCTGCTTAGAAGCTGACCGAAAGCAACACCCTACCAGCTCGATTTCACCACCCCGGGGATCTCACCCCTGGAAGCCATATTTCTGAAGCAGATGCGACAGATTCCAAATTTTCTTAAATAGGCCCTGCTCCGACCGCAGATCGGACATCTGTTGTACTGCCGGGCGGTGAATTTTTGCCTCCTCTGAGCCTTCACAATGAGCGACTTCTTTGCCAAGACATCCTCCCTCGTTACCTGTTGCCCCTAATTTCGGAAAGGCATTCCCAACTGCTTCAACAAGAAAAGGCCTTCCACATCGGTTCTGGCGGTGGTGACAATCGAGACATTCAGACCTTTCATTTTGTCTACCTTGTCGTAGTCGATTTCCGAAAAGACAATGAACTCCTTGATTCCTATGCTGCAGTTGCCTCGACCATCAAACGCCTTGTCCGAAAGGCCTCTAAAATCCCGCACTCGAGGCAACCCGGCATTAAAGAGTTTGTCCAAAAAATCATACATCTTTTGACGTCTCAAGGTTACGGTGCAGCCGATCGGCATGCCCTGCCGCAGCTTGAAACCGGCAATCGATTTTCTGGCCTTGGTCACGACCGCCTTCTGTCCGGCAATCATCGTGAGCTCGTCAACTGCAGAGTCAAGGATCTTAACATTCTGTATGGCTTCTCCAAGGCCCATATTCAACACCACCTTCTTGATGCGCGGGACGGCCATGACGCTCCCATAGCTAAACTCCTTCATCATAGAAGGCACGACCTCAGAATCGTATTTTTCTTTCAATCGAGACAACGACGGCTCCTCCCTGTGAGATGACAAGCCACCAACGGGCTCACACGACATGTCCTAAATCCACTATTCAGCATCAGCGAACCCCACATTGTCATTTATCCATCGGCTCGCCGCACTTCCGGCATACCCGGACCCTTGATCCGTCCTCAAGCACCCGTTTTCCGACCCGCGTCGGCTCGGTGCACTTATCACAGACAATCATCACATTGGAGATGTTTAGGGGGCCCTCCTTTTCGACAATCCCCCCCTGGCCGGTCTTGGGGCTTGGCTTGGAATGCCGCTTAATCATGTTGACCTTCTCGACGATGACGCGTTCCTTCTCGCTGTCCACCTTGAGCACCGTACCAATCTTGCCCAATTCCCTTCCAGCAAGAACGATCACCTTGTCGTTTTTCTTAATTTTAGGATGTTTTTTGCGCACGTTTATCGCTCCACAAGATAGGGTCTGTCATCCGAATTCGAATGATGAAGTCTCGGTTAGAGCACCTCCGGGGCCAGGGAAATAATCTTCATGAATTTCTTGGCCCGCAACTCCCTTGCCACAGGTCCGAAAATGCGGGTGCCGATCGGCTCTCCCTGTGCATTAATCAAGACCGCAGAGTTATCATCAAATCGAATATGGGTCCCGTCCATTCTGCGGATCTCCTTGGCCGTTCTGACGATGACGGCCCGGGCGACATCTCCCTTCTTGACCTTGGAGTTGGGCATGGCCTCTTTTACGGCCACGATGATGACATCTCCCACCGTGGCATACCTTCTCTTGGATCCGCCCAGTACCTTGATGCAGGCGACCGATTTGGCGCCGGAATTATCAGCCACCCGCAGTCTCGTTTCAGTCTGTATCATTTCTTCAACTCCAACGGACCGTTACCCTATTTGGCCCTTCTCTATCACATCGACGACCTGCCATCTTTTCCGCTTACTGAGAGGTCGACACTCAACAATCCGCACCTTATCGCCTACGCCACAGACATTCCCCGCATCGTGGGCGAGGTATTTGGCCCGCCGCCTCACGAACTTCTTGTACGCGGCATGTCTGATCAGTCGTTCCACCAGGATCACGACGGTCTTGTCCATTCGGTTGCCGATAACCGTTCCCACCAGTCTCTTGCGCTGTCCACGTTCTCCCATCATACCCTCGTGTTCTATGATTGCCCCTGCTTTGACCACTCTCGGAGTAGGGTCTTGACCCGTGCCAGATCCTTTTTGGTCTTGGGAATCATCGCCGTATTCGCCAACTGGCCCGTGGCCTTCTGGAACCTCAAGTTAAACAGCTCCTGCTTCGCCTCTCGCTCTTTCTCCCTCAGCTCATCTACGCTGAGCTCTCTCAGTTCCTTCGCCTTCATGAGATGACATTCTCCCGGGTAACAAATTTGGTAGCAAAGGGAAGCTTGTGTCCCGCCAGACGGAATGCCTCACCAGCCACGTTCTCAGGGACACCTTCCAATTCATACAGGATCCTTCCGGGCTTCACCACAGCCACCCACTTATCAGGGGCCGCCTTTCCCTTGCCCATCCGGGTCTCTGCGGGCTTTTTCCCAATCGGCTTATCCGGAAATATGCGTATCCAGACCTTGCCTCCGCGCTTCACATGCCGTGTGACCGCAATACGCCCGGCCTCGATCTGCTGGGCGGTCATCTGCCCACATTCCATCGCCTTCAATCCATATTCACCAAATTCCAGCGTGCTGCCCCGGTAGGCCTTCCCCTTCATCCTGCCCCGCTGTCGCTTTCGATATTTGACCTTCTTTGGACTCAGCATGACATCTTCCTAAGCTTTACGGTTCTTATCCGGTAATATCTCTCCCTTAAAAATAGTGACCTTCACGCCGATCACGCCGTAGGTGGTAAAGGCCTCTGCAAACCCGTAATCAATGTCTGCACGGATCGTGTGCAACGGCACCCGTCCTTCCCGATACCATTCTCGCCGCGCCATTTCAGCGCCGCCCAGTCTTCCGCTGCATGCGATCTTGATCCCCTGTGCGCCGAATCTCAACGCCGAGGTGACACTTTTTTTCATGGCCCGTCGAAAGGCGATCCGGCGCACCAACTGCATGGCCACATTTTCAGCCACAAGCTGCGCGTCGACCTCGGCCTTTCTGACCTCCTGAATGTCAAGGATGACCTCCCGTTTGATCTCTTTTTCCAGATCGGACTTCAGCTTTTCGATCTCGACGCCTTTCTTGCCGATAACAATGCCGGGCCTTGCCACGTACATGCGCACCCGCACTTTGTTGGCGGCCCTCTCAATTTCTATCTTTGAGACACCGGCCTGCTGGACCCTTTTCTTCAAAAACTTCCGAATATGATGGTCCTCCAGAACAAAATCGCTGTACTGATCACCGGCGAACCACTTCGAATCCCAACTCCTGTTGATTCCCAATCTAAAACTGACCGGATGAACTTTTTGTCCCAATATACACCTCCAGCATGACCAAAATGTCTCTAAGCCTTAACAACGACCCTATTTTTCGTCCAACACAACTGTCAGGTGGCTGGTCCTCTTCCGTATTCGAGTGGCACGTCCCAAGGCCCTGGGCCGCCATCTTTTCAAGGTGGGACCTTCATCCGCATATATCCTGGCGATATAAAGAGAGTCCACATCCATATTGGCGTTTTCCTGGGCATTGGCTACTGCCGAATGGATCAGTTTTTTCACAATCCCTGCACCCCGTTGAGACGCGAAGGAGAGCATGTTCAATGCCTCTTCGACCCTTTTCCCCCTGACCTGCCCCATGACCAGTCGAGCCTTGCGAGGTGAAATTCTGACAAATCTTGCAGCCGCTTTTATTTCCATGTTAGCTCTTCACGATAAGGTATAGAAATTCTTTTTCAACTTCCTGGATCTCCGGATCTACAATCCGCAAACTCCGCTTATTTTTGCTTCCCTTTCAGTTTCGATTTCTTGTCTCCCGCGTGTCCATAGAAGGTCCGGGTAGGGGCAAACTCGCCCAACTTGTGGCCGACCATGTCTTCCGAGACAAAGACCGGCAGAAATTTCTTGCCGTTGTGAACTGCGAATGTGAGTCCGACAAAATCGGGCAGAATCGTAGACCTGCGGGACCACGTCTTGATGATCTGTCTACTCCCCGTCTCACCTGCCACTTCCACCTTTTTGAGAAGGTGGGAATCCACAAAAGGTCCCTTCTTTATCGATCTCGGCAAAGTATCTTCTCCTGTTGCTGCATACTAAAGATGACGCGCTGCTTGTGCTCCCGACGTCCTTCTTCCTATTTGGCTCGGCGTTTGACAATCAGCCTGTCGCTTTCCTTCCTGGCCCGTGTCCTGAATCCCTTGGTGGGAACGCCCCACGGCGTCACAGGATGCCTTCCGCCCGAGGATTTTCCCTCGCCGCCACCATGCGGATGATCCACCGGATTCATGGCGACGCCCCTCACGCGAGGTCGTTTACCCAGCCATCGGTTTCTGCCTGCCTTACCGATGGAGATATTTTCGTGTTCCAGATTCCCGACTTGCCCGATCGTTGCCCTGCAATTCTGCAAAATCATTCGAACTTCTCCGGAGGGCAGCTTGACTTGGGCATACTTCCCCTCCTTGGCCATTAACTGACAGTAGCTTCCAGCACTTCTCGCCAGTTGCCCGCCGTGCCCCACACTCATCTCAATGTTATGGATGTAGGTGCCGAGGGGAATATCTCTAAGGGGAAGGGCATTGCCGTTTCGTATCTCCGCACCCTTGCCCGACATGAGGCGATCCCCCGTCTTAAGCTTGTGGGGGGCCAGGATATACCGTTTTTCCCCATCCACGTAGTGGAGAAGGGCAATGTTCGCAGATCGGTTGGGGTCATACTCGACGGATGCCACGACCGCCGGGATCCCATCCTTGTCCCGCTTAAAATCGATCAGGCGGTAGGCGCGTTTGTGCCCGCCTCCCCTGTGCCGAATGGTAATGCGGCCATTTGAATTCCTTCCGCCATTTTTCCGCAGCGATCTGAGAAGCCCTTTTTCGGGGCCTGCCTTAGTTATCTCCTCGAATTCGGAAGATGTCTGAAATCTTCTTCCCGGCGAGGTTGGCTTGTGAGGTTTGATGCCCATGCTTCGCTCCGCTTGCTGACTACAGAATGCATTTTAGGTGTTTCTGTCGGCGGCGACCTCAACTGACATGCCCGGGCCGCCTGTCCCGCTGTTCGTTGGTTTTCCCTTCGCCGCTACATACCTTCAAAGAATTCGATGTTTTGGCCGGGGGCCAGTCTGACGATCGCCTTTTTCCAATGGTGCCGCCTTCCCGTGGTCCTGCCCATCCGTCGCCTCTTTCCCCGCACATTCATGGTCCTGACATCCACGACCTTCGTCTTGAGAAGGGTTTCGACGGCCCGCCTGATTTCAATCTTGTTGGCGCCTCGATGCACATTGAAAGTGACCTGATTCGCCTCGCTTTTCTGAAGGTTGGCCTTCTCCGTAATGTGCGGCTCCTTGATCACTTGATAGATATCCACTATGAAACCAACGCCTCCTCTATCTTGCGAACTGCGGGCTGTTCGATGAACAGGTGGTCATATATCAATAAATCGTAAACATTCAGCCCCTCATACCGCATCACCTTGATGAGTGGGACGTTTTTGGAAGACTTTTCGAGATTCTCCGATTTGCCACCCGTGACGATGAGGGCCTTCCTCACATCGAACCGCTTTATGGCCTCCACGAATCTCTTGGTTTTGATCTCAGGAAGACTCAAATCATCCACCACAATCAAGTGGCGATCCTGAACCTTGTCGGTCAGTGCCATGCACAAGGCCGATCTTCTCAGCCTCTTGGGTATCTTCTGGGAATAATCCCTGGGTGAGGGTCCAAAGGCCACTCCTCCGCCTCTGCGGGTCGGAGACGAGCCGCTGCCCACCCGGGCTCTACCGGTCCCCTTCTGACGCCAAAGTTTGTTTCCGGAGCACTTGACATCGGACCGTCCCTTTGTGGCGACCGTACCTGACCTTCGGCCGGCAAGCTGCCCCACCACCACCTGGTGGAGCACATGCTTTTTGATAGGGACGGCAAAGACCTCGTCCTTTAACTCAATTTCAGACACCTTTTCGTTTTGAAGATTAACGACATCCGCCACAATCATATATCCACCTCATATGAAACTTCCGATTCAGGGGTTCAAGAGTTGATCCGTTAGGACATCCCCTGAATGCCGTAGCCGTTGGACGAAATAGCTGAGGTTGGCTGGGCCACAAGCACCAAGGCTCCGGCCTCACGCACGAGCATCGGCCTTGCGGATTTCAAGGAAGCCGTTCGCAGCCCCGGGCACCGCACCCTTCACTAAAACCAAGTCCATCTCCGGTCTCACATCGACCACCTTCAAGTTCTTGACCGTGACATTCTGGTTGCCCATTTGGCCCGGCATTTTTCTCCCTTTTTGAACCCTTCCAGGAGTGGCGCACGCCCCTATGGATCCCGGGATTCTGTGGCACCGGGAGCCATGAGTCGCTCTCCCGCCGGAAAATCCCCACCGTTTCATAACGCCGCTGAACCCTCGTCCCCTGCTGAGGCCTCTCACGTGGACGGATTCCCCCACGGAAAAGATATCGGACCGTATCTCGTCTCCCAGTTGAAAGGCCTCCGGGTCATCCACCCTTACTTCCCTCAATTGACTGAAACATCGGTCTCCCACTGCCTTGAAGTGGCCCCTGAGAGGTTTGTTGACCCGGGCTTGTTTTTTAGGACCGTAACCGAGCTGGACGGCGTTGTATCCCTCTTTTTCACGGGTCTTTTTCTGCACCACCACGCAAGGCCCAATCTTAAGCACCGTTACCGGAACACTTTTTCCCTCCTCAAGGAAGAAGCTCGTCATACCGACTTTTTTACCAAATATTTTTTTGATCATGGGGAGTTAGCTCCAAGTGAACCCTGCACTCTGTTCCGTCATTCGTCCTTCGGGAACCCTACAGTTTGATCTCCACATCCACCCCTGCCGCCAGATCAAGCTTCATGAGCGAGTCCACGGTCTGCTGGGTCGGTTCAAGGATGTCCAACAATCGCTTATGGGTTCTTATCTCAAATTGCTCTCTGGACTTCTTGTCCACATGAGGGGACCTGAGAACGCAATATTTGTTGATAATCGTGGGGAGAGGAATGGGACCGGCAACCCGGGCGCCTGTCTCCTTGGCCGTCTCAACAATCTCCCTGGCCGACTGGTCCAGAAGCTTATGATCATAGGCCCTTAGTCGAATCCGAATCTTCTGATTGGCTAACATACCCTTCTCCCTTACTCGATGATTTCGCTGATAACCCCAGCGCCAACCGTACGTCCACCCTCGCGTATCGCAAACCGCAACTCCTTCTCCATCGCTATCGGCGTAATCAGCGATACCTCCATCGACAC
>Ga0172370_10002209_pt1 | contig 28458 bp, 30 predicted proteins | sample LakKiv5m_FD_114538 | JGI IMG/M metagenome (GOLD analysis project Ga0172370, IMG submission 114538) | Freshwater microbial communities from Kabuno Bay, South-Kivu, Congo - kab_022012_11.5m | ecosystem: Environmental > Aquatic > Freshwater > Lake | place: Democratic Republic of the Congo...
AGCAGACTGATGCTCCCGGATGACCAAACCTCTTCGATCCCACTGGCTGTCACCTTGACCTCAATCACCCTCTTGTCGGATTTGTCGGTGAGAAGGTAAAGGTCTTGCCCGGAAACTTTTCGATAGTCAATATCCTCGGCTTCGCCCCCTATTGGGATGTTCGTCTGCGGCCACTTCCAGTCGATGCCGTTGAGAAAAAAATTCAACGAATCGGAATCGCTGGTCGCGTAAACCGGCTCAAGATGCACGGTCTTGTCCACGACAACCCGAACCCCGGCTCTGGTATGAACAAATGTGGGCACCCCATCCGTCCACCTCTTGGCCTGAATTTGTGCGAACAAGATGGCGGGAATGAGGAGGATCAGAAGGGCCGAGACTTTCCATGAACTCATTTTATCATTACCTTTTCTCATGGTCATTTCCTGCTTTGACTGATGAACAAGACAACTGTTGCTGACGGCAAGCTTGCGGTGGTGTATTGGAATTCTGCTATAAAAGTGATTAATCCAAAGTTGTTGCACAAAGGACTCTGATTCAATTTGCAATATTGTAGAGACGTCCGTCTGGCCGTCGTCTATTCTGCCTCACGCATGCTGGTGATCATGCCTAATGCTATGGAAAGAAATTTGGTCTCTTCGCTGTCTGCGCGGGAAGTCAGTATGATGGGCACCTTGGCGCCGATGATGATCCCAGCCGTTTTCGACCGGCCCAAATAGGTCATCGCCTTATAGAAAACATTTGCAGCCTCAATATCCGGCATAATCAGAATGTCGGCATCTCCGCCGACTGGGCTGTCAATGCCCTTGATCTCACAGGCCTTGGCGCTGACTGCGTTATCTAATGCAAGCGGACCATCGATGATGGCACTTTTGATTTGCCCTCTATCTCCCATCTTGGATAAGATGGCAGCATCGACGGTGCAAGGCATGGAATCATAGTTGACCTTTTCCACTGCGGCAATCACTGCAACCTTTGGCCGGGAAATGCCCAGCGTCTTGGCGACTGCAACAGCGTTCTCGACAATGGCAATCTTGGTCGGCAAGTCCGGGGCGATGTTCATGCCCGCGTCCGACATAAAAAGGAGCTTGGGATAGGCCGGCACTTCAAAAGCCGCAAAGTGAGATAAGAAATTGCCGGAGCGAAGTCCATGATCCTTGTCCAGCACGCCTTTGAGCAGTGTGGCGGTGGCGCATTTGCCTTTCATCAAAGTGTCTGCCAAATGCTCGCGCACCAATTGGATCGCTCGCACCACGGATTGGTTCTCATCGTCGGCATGGACGATATCGAAATGGCTGATATCGATTTGGTGCTTAACGCCGCAAGCGATGATTTTCTCTTTGTTGCCGACTAAGACGCCATCGGCAATACCCTCACGCTGGGCATGGGATATGGCAAGCAACACATCATCTTCTTCAGCCATAGCGACGGCTATGGCTTTCTTGGGCCTTCCTTTAACGATCCTGATCAGCTCATCAAAGGATCGGATCATAACTTTTCCCTCTCTGTGGCATAGTCTTTCGCCTTTTCTTCACCGCACAACACGCGCAAAGCGCCTAATGCCAATGCTTGCATCTCCTCTTCGCCGGGAAAAACCATGATCGGCGCAAGGAAGGAACAGCGCTCCTCGATCCAACTGACAAATTTCTGATCGTACGCAATACCCCCGGAGAGGACAACGGCATCTACCTTGCCCTCTAACACCGCACCGTGAGCAGCAATTTCTTTGGCTACTTGATATGCCATGGCCTGGTAAACCATCTGCGCGTGCTTGTCTCCCGATTGTATGAGCTTGGTTACTTCACGCATATCATTCATGCCCAAATAAGCGACCATGCCTCCCTGGCCTTTTACCATTATTTGTATTTCTTCTTTTGAGTATTTTCCCGAGAAGCACAATCTCACCAGCGCGCCGACTGGAAGTGTGCCGGTTCTTTCTGGCGAAAAAGGCCCCTCGCCATCAAGGGCATTGTTTACATCCACTACTTTGCCATGTTTGTGGGAGGCAACGGAAATGCCGCCGCCCAAATGCGCGACGATGAGATTGACTGCCACATAGGCTTTTCCAAGCTTGGCCGCGGCTTTGCGAGCCACGGCTTTGTGATTCAAGGCGTGGAAGATGCTGATGCGCGGCAATTCCGGATGGCCGGAAAAACGGGCAAGAGGTTTCAGCTCATCGACTACTACAGGGTCAACAATAAAAGCTGGTTTACCAACGGCAGCGGCAAAGGCATCGGCCAGAATGCCGCCCAAATTGGAGGCGTGTTCTCCCAATGGCGCGGCATGCAAATCCTTGAGCATCACTGCATCCACTAAATAAGTGCCGCTGGGGATAGGACGAAGCAGTCCACCTCTGCCCACAAAAGCTGCAATGCTTTCTCTGGCTATCTCGCGTTTTTGCAGAATAGCGGAAATGACTTGAAAACGAAACGGATATTGGCTGGAGATATTGGAAAATTGGGCGAGATCGTTGGTCGAGTGGGATAAGTTTTCGACAAAAACTTCACATTCATCCTCATAAAGAGCAACTTTGGTCGAAGTGGAACCTGGATTTATCACAAAGATACGAAACATCCAACCTCCGGCATGGTTAGTGTATGAATGTGAATCGTCTGAGCAAGGGAGCAGTTTTCTAAAGTCGAGATACAGAAGACATTAACTGACAGCAATCCTACGTCAATGCATGTTCTTAGTCTCATGTGACCCCTTTATCTGAGAGAATTGGCCAAGTCTCATGACTGCACCACGCAGATTATCTATTTGTTAGCCATGGAACTGCTTACAAAAACAAGTCACTGTGCGATCCGGTTCGATAGAGGATCAGCTCCTCACCCTCAATCGCATATATCATGATCCAATTCGGCTCAATGTGACAATCACGTTTTTTCGCCCATTGCCCTTTCATCGGATGGTCCTGATATTGGGCAGCCAGCGCCCGACCCTCTGATAACTCCTGCACGATTGAGAGCAACTGCTCAATATCATTACCACGCTTGATAGCCCGCTTTACATCTTTCTTAAATTGAGACGTCCTCCGAATTCGATACTTCATGATAACAAATCATCGCACAAATCATGAATTGACTCAAATATCGGCATGCGTGTTTTTTTTTCGGCAAATGCATTGCGAGTCGATTCATTCGGAATCTCATTTAGATCGAAAAATTCTCTGATTTCCTCGTCCTGAAATATGTGGCGAGCTACTGCCAATCGATCCTTCTTGGATAAGGCACAAAATATCCGATAGAAGGCATCGGCAGTCGAGACATCCGTTTTTGAGATTTTTGCTTTTGCTGCTGAAATCGACATGCAGTTTTGTCCTGTTACAGCGGTTCTTGACAAATCCTAACCAGTTTTCAAGTACTGCAAACGACCTGTTAGACCTGTACTCCCGTCACCTATAAAAGTATGACAAAAATGGCTAAAAAGCAAGTCATATCCCATTGATCCTTTGGCAGTACACCTTGCTCCATTTTCCTCTCCCACGCAGCCGGTTTCAAGCAGAGCAAGGATGTTGCAATCAACCTGTTTTCTCATCTACTCACCAGAAAAATGTACTAAAGATTCAACGCGGTATTTTTCCAGCTTGCGCCGGCCGCAGAGAAAATCCAGCTCAACCAAAAAACAACAGCCAATCACCTGTGCGCCCTGGCGTTCAATCAATTTCGCGGTTGCCTGCACCGTACCGCCGGTCGCCAGCAGATCATCGACAATGAGGACATTTTGGCCCGGTTTAAGGGCATCGACGTGCATTTCCAACGCGTCCTGGCCATACTCCAAATCATAGGATTCACGAATGGTTTTGTATGGCAGCTTGCCGGGTTTTCGCACCGGCACCATTCCCACTCCCCATTTATGTGCCAAAATGGAGGCAAAAATAAACCCCCGCGACTCTATCCCGATCACCACATCGACTTTTTCCTTGCCAAACAATGAGTCCATCTGCCTGATGGCTTCCCGCAAACTCTGTCCATCTCCAACAAGGGTGGTGATATCCTTGAAGCCAATGCCCTTCTGGGGGAAATCCGGAACGTTACGAATCTTTTCTTTGAGATCTGCCATGCTGCTCCTTTGGTTATGCTATGCGAAAATCCTGATATTTGCCTGCGAACGACTTCCATTCCACCTGTACTTCATCGACGCTTGAGAAAACCGGCCCACGCTCCAAGGAAACCACATACCGATCGACATCCGCTTTTGTCCCTTCCACTTCGCTCTCCACCGAGCCATCAGGTAGATTGCGCACATACCCCTTCAAGCCCATGCGTTTGGCTTCCCTTTGGGCAAAATAACGAAAGCCGACGCCTTGCACTTCCCCAATGATTTTAATCGTTGCGCAGACTTGCATATGTCAGGGGTACAATCGAGACATAGTTCGGGGGAACGGGATGGTTTCGCGTATGTGCGCCAGACCGCAAATCCAAGCCACCGTGCGTTCGATGCCCATGCCAAAGCCCGCGTGCGGCACGCTGCCATATTTTCTCAAATCCAAATACCATTTGAAAGCATCTTCGGGCAGATTGTGGCTTTTGATTTTATTTAGAAGCACGTTCAAGTCGTCTTCCCTCTGCCCGCCGCCAATGATTTCCCCATAGCCTTCTGGTGCCAAAACATCCACGCACAATGCTCGATCCTGCCTATTGGGGTCGGCTTTCATGTAAAACGCCTTGACGGTTGCGGGATAGTGAGTGACCATCACCGGACGATCAAAAGCAGCAGAGATAATGGTTTCATCCGTACCGCCAAAGTCATTGCCGAATTCGAATTCGGCATTGGCCTTTTTCAAAATCTCCGCAGCTTGATCATAACTGATGCGCGGAAACGGCCTTTTGACGTTTTCCAGGGGGGCGATATTTCGCTCCAACTTGACGAGGTCTTCCCGTCGATTTTCCAATACTCGCTGTACAATGAATTCGATCAGACCTTCGGCCAAATCCATATCCTGATTGAGATCGCAGTATGCTACCTCCGGCTCGATCATCCAGAACTCGGTCAAATGCCGGCGGGTTTTGGACTTTTCCGCCCGAAACGTCGGACCAAAGCAATAGACTTTGCCAAAAGCCATGGCGCCGGCTTCCATATAGAGCTGGCCGCTCTGGGTCAGGTAAGCCTTTTCATCAAAGTAATCGGTCTCGAAAAGGGTGGTCGTCCCTTCGCAGGCGGCAGGGGTAAAAATCGGCGCATCGATCAAAGTGAAGCCGAGGTTATCAAAATAATCCCGGCAGGCTTTGATGACTTCGTGGCGGATTTTGAGCACCGCATGCTGCTTCACTGAGCGCAGCCAAAGATGACGGTGATCCATCAAAAAGTCAATGCCGTGCTCTTTAGGCGTGATGGGATATTCTTCCGCCACCTGCACAATTTTAACATCCGAGGCTTGCAGCTCGAACCCGCCTTTGGCTCGCTTATCCTCTGTGACCGTCCCCGTCACGACGATGGAGCTTTCCTGCGGCAGGCTCAGACATTTTTCAAATATTTCACTAGTGGCGTCGTTTTTAAAAAGAATAGCTTGAATAATTCCCGTGCCGTCCCTTAGCATGAGAAATTGCAGTCTACCTTTATGCGTCTTGTTATATAGCCATCCGGAAATGGTCACTTCCTGACCGAGGTATTGCGATATGGAAGAAATATAGGTCTTGGTCGGCATGCCTCGTAAACCTTTCTGTTCTGCTGTCTTGTTTGGCTGGTGATCTAATGTGTTAAGAGTACGGAATTCTGTGCAAAGCGCAAAATGTGCTCTGTTGTGCTTCCGAGAAGGGCCTTTCTAATCCGTGAGTGCCCGAATGCGCCCATGGCTATGAGGTCCACCTCGGCTTTTGCCGCGTAGCTGATGATTTCCTTTTCCGCGTGGCCGGAGACAGTTTCCAAGGTCAGTTGAACGTCATAACTCTGCAAGTATTCCTTAGCCTCCAGACAACAACGAGCACCGGATTCTTTGTCGTCACTCACGCAAAGGACCGTGGTTTGCGCATGGAAGGCTTCAGCCAAGTGGCCGACGTACTGCAAAGCCTGGTTGGCGTGGCTGCTGCCGTCATACGCCGCCAAGATTTTTTTAATGGGTGTAAAAGTCTTTTCAGCTACCAAAATCGGTTTTCGAACTTTGCGACTGACCGCTTCGACGGTAGCGCCCAAAGCGCGCGCTTCCCAACGAGCGAACTCACCGCGCTTGCCCATGACTACGAGATCGGCAATCTGCGCCCGGTCGCTAATGGAATCCATCGGCGAGCCGAGAATCTTTTCAGTCTGATAGTCGAGCTTCTCCTCGGTGAGAATGGCCTCACATTTTTCCAGCACCTTGTTGCATTTCTCATCCAACACCTTTCGCGATTCGTCCTGATAAATGACAGATGGCACGATTGGGATGAAGCCATCAGCGCCAACCGCTGTCACCCATTCGAACACACGAATGTCCGCTACGGTAATGACATGGAGTCGACTCTGAAACGCTTTTGCTAATGTGATGCCATAAGAGAGAACGGCATCCGTATAGATCGAGCCGTCAACGGCTATCATTATTTTTTTAAACATTTTTTCCTCCCGTTGCAGAATAGATACTTTCCTTTGTCTGATCAAGTTTGCTATCAAGCACAAATTTCATCCCACGCTAGGGAGATTGAAATCCACTGGCTGGAAGCCCGGCCATTTTCTACGCATTAGAGCACTCAATGCCAAACCTCCGGCTTGACGTCCCGATTCATTAGATCGCTCAAAGCTTCTCTCGGGGCTTTGCCCTCGAAAAGGACTTGGTAGACTGCTGAGCAAATCGGCATTTCCACGTTATATTTCTTCGCCAAAGCGACGGCCGACTTGCAAGTGCGGACACCTTCGGCCACCATGGTCATTTCCCTCAGGATATCGTCCAACCGGCGGCCTTTGCCTATCTGTTCTCCTACATAACGATTTCGGCTGTGGCGGCTCATACAAGTGACGATCAAATCGCCCATGCCCGATAGGCCGCCAAAGGTCATGGGATCAGCGTTCAGCTTGCGTCCCAAGCGGGCGATTTCCGCTAGGCCGCGCGGCTGCAGCGCTGCTTTGGTATTGTCACCAAATCCAGCGCCATCGCAAATGCCGGCGGCAATAGCTATGACGTTTTTCAAAGAGCCGCCCAACTCGACGCCCACCACATCAGGACTTCTATATAAGCGAAAGGTCGGAGAGTTCAGGGCATTTTGCACCGAGATAGCCACCGGCTCACTTTTGGCGGCAACGACGACCGCCGTTGGAATCTGTCGGCTCACTTCCTCTGCATGACTGGGTCCCGAGAGTGCGGCAAAATGGTTAAAGTCAAACGTCGGGATCTCATCTTGGACGACTTCGGAAATTCGCATCAAGGTGTCGTTTTCGATACCTTTGGTACAGCTAACCAAAATGGCATCATCGGGAATCCGCCCCTTGGCAAGTGCAACCAATACACTACGGACAAAATGAGAGGGAATCACCAAGAGGATTAGATTTGCTCGTTCAATGCTTTCCTGCAAATCGCTGGTTATTCGAACAGAAGAACTGATGCGAATTCCCGGCAGCGCAGAAACGCGCTCTCTTTCTGCTGCCAGCTTTGCGGCCATTTGGGGATCGAATTCCCAAAGGATCGTTTCATGTCCAAGCCGGTCGCAGTGGTTGGCCAGAGCAATTCCCCAGCTCCCTGCTCCCAAAATCGCGGTTTTCATCCGGGATGTACCAATACGCTCTTATCCTCTTTGCTATGGAACCGCCACCACGGAACCGATTTCTATGGGCGATTCTCCATTTGCTCGCAATTGCCCGAGGATTTGATCGCTATCGTTTGCGCGAACCACGAAAACGATGCCGATACCCAAATTGAACACTCTCCGCATCTCCTCGTCGGCAATGCCGGCATTCTGTTGAATCAGCCGAAAGATGACGGGGACATCCCACCTATCCCAATCGATCTGCAAGCCCAAGCCATTTACGAGCAGGCGTTTGGTATTTCCCTCAATCCCGCCTCCGGTAATATGACTGATGCCGACCAGTCCGGGTAGATTTCTCACCAAGCAAATAGGAGAATAGTAACTTCTATGAACTCTTAACAGGGCTTCTCCCCAGGTACATTCCAAGTCAGGCGCGTATTGGTCAACGCCTACTTGAGCGATATCAAAAAGCACTTTTCTGGCCAACGAATAGCCGTTGGTATGCAGCCCGGTGGAGGGAAGTCCGATCAATTTATCTCCGGCCCGAATACGACTACCGTCAATGATATTCTCTTTGTTAACCACGCCTACTATGGCGCCGGCCAGATCGTATTCTCCTTCCGAATAAAATCCGGGCATTTCGGCAGTCTCGCCGCCGATGAGAGCACATTGGTTTTCCCTGCAAGCCTTGGCCATGCCGCTCACGATTTGCGCCGCAACCTCCGGCTGAAGTTTTTGCGTGCCAATGTAGTCGAGGAAAAAAAGCGGGTCCGCTCCCGTCGTCATGATGTCATTGACGCAATGATTGACCAAATCCATGCCGACGGTATCGTGCACATTCATCATAAAAGCGATCTTTAGCTTAGTGCCGACGCCGTCGATGCTGGAGACCAAGATCGGCTGAGAATACTTGGACAAATCCAGCCGATAAAATCCGGCAAAGAGACCAACGTCCTTGAGCACATTTTTGTCGAATGTGGCTTTAGCCAACGAGGCGATAGCATGCGTCGATTTATCCGCAGCCGACAGATCCACGCCGGCTTCATGATAAGTGACAGACAATTATGGCGCTCCTCTCTTCAAATAACCCTTTCTGACATCAGTAAAAAAGGCAATGCTAATTGCGTCCAGATAATCCGGATAGGTCCAAGGATTCGATTGGAATTTGCCTTGCCGCCAAAACAACTGCACGTCGCCGTAAATGCCCTTGCCCAGATAAATTCGGTGGCCAAAATTTTTGGTTGTGGCTAAAACCAGCTTGGCTGCTTCGAGATAACCTGGATCGATGTTCACCGATCTCTTGCCGTCTTTGGCAAGGCGCTCTTCGATTTCATTGGTTTTCAGCTTGACATCAATAACGTCGATGGGATCGATCAAGTTCTCGAAACAGCAGAAAAACTTGCAAAGTGCGCTCCCCATTTCTTTCTGATAATAGGTAGTATGTGTGAAATCAAAAACAGAGCTCATTTGCTGAATGGGGCCGAAGGCTTCGACCAACAGTTCCAGAGCTTTTGCAGCGTCACATTGATCGTGGTAGCAAAGCGCAGAAATCAAATACACTCTTGCCGATAATTTGGGTTGGCCCATTAGCGATTCCTCTCAGCATGCAAGCGCTGAACAAATATCTCAAATCTGCCTACGAAAGTCAAGCGAAAACTCGACTCGGTGCGTGAGGCCGCATTACTGTTTCAAGTTAGTCAATTTTCCCAAATATTGCAAGAACCCCGGCTGGAATTTTGATCGCAGGTCGGCCTGCAATAGGCCTGCTGCAAAAAAAATCTCGGCGCGTCGCACTTGTCCCTTTGTAAGCTCCCACCAAAAAAGGGCCTTCATAAAGATAACTCTTCAACTTCGAAGGCCGTCCCAGCATGTTAAAGCATAACGAATGTCGAGAGCAGAGTTAGCTCCGCTACTATCTGAATGGCGGAGCTTCAACTACGGCCGGCCTAATGCTGTGTTCTTTTTAGCTTGCTTCCGCAGATCGGGCAGAAAGTCCACGATGAGTTTGGAAAGACGTGGCTGGCGTCCTTGGCGCAAACCATCGAAAAGAGCGGCTCGAACACGACGTGCACCGTCTTGTTGTTCTCCTGATCGATCTGCAGGCGGAAATCGCCTCGGCTGGTCTTGCCGCTCAGGAACACGTCCGAGACTTCCGGTCGAGCAATGCGGGAACGAATAGTCTCGCCTTCCCAATCTTTCACGGTGGCAACGATCTCCACGTCACTCCAGTGGCGATAACCCTGCTCGTCGACGGATTCATATTGGTGCCGCTGATCAGGATCGACGAATTGTTTCCATTGCACCCGTTCGGCCTTAAATGTTGCTTCGGCGATTTTGTCGAAACTAATGCGCTCACCCGTCTCCAAGGGTAGCTCTGTCAAGGTGGGATATTCGGCGGGAATGTATGTGCCATAGCCGGCAAACTTGAAATCGATTTTTAGGGCCGTCACGTAAATGCTTTCCCTCGCAGAGTCAGGCGAGACGTATGCGTTAAAGCCTTGCTTGCCTTCCGATTGTGCGAGCAGCGTACAATTTGCTGCCAGCCACAAGGTGCAAAATACAAACAGCGGTGATTGGGTTTTCATCGCGAGCTCCTCAAAAAGTGCTACCCAAAATTCTAAAAGAAAAGCTCAATGAGAAATTAGCCCACGAAACGCACTAAAATGCGCGAATGGCTTAAAGCAATTTCGTGTTCTTTAGTGTCTTTAGTGGGCAAAAGGCCTTTGTCCCATTGTGGGATAGCTCGTTTTAGAAATTCAGGTGCTGGGTAAATTTGTTCGCATGCATCCCATTTGGCCAATCCAACTGGGAAGCAGCGCAAATTTGTACTTTTTTCTCTTAGCCCTGGTAATTTGGCTAATGATGCACGTCCGACCGCCGGCTTTAAAATCCAATTCACTTCCTACTTTTCCAGTCTCCCTATGTCTCTTTTTATCTCCTCCATACTTTCATCGCTCAAGCCTTCATAATAGCCCCGAATTCTCCCCTTGTTATCCACTAAGATAAACTTGGTGGAATGTCCGGCAGGCAAATTTTCCGCCGGTAACCTAAAGCCCTTGACAGAAAGCTCAACAACTTGCTCGATGGGAGCGCGCAAAAAAAGCCAGCGCTCGTCGTTCACTCCATTGTCCATCGCATACTGCTTAAGAACCTCCAAAGTGTCGTTTTCCGGATCGACCGAAATGGAGACAAATCGTATCCGATTGTTGCCCTTGAACGCCTCGTACAGTTTGGCCATCTTTGAGCTCATCTCCGGACAGACGCCGGGACAACTCGTGAAAATGAAATCCACCACGTTGATGGCTGTTTTTAAGTCCTCCAGTCCGAATGGATTGCCGCTTCGCTCTATGAACTCGAAATTGGGCACTTGTCCCAAAATGGGAAGCTCACCGTCGGCTAAAGTAACTTGCCTAACCATCAACCAGATGCCGACAAGCACGACAATCGTCGCTCCCAGAACAAGACCTATCTTTTTCAAACGCATGGTGATTTCTCCCTTATTTTCAAATCCTCCTGAATCCTGTAGAAAATAAAAACGATTGCAAGCAATTACCTCCAAAACGGACTTTTTCTTAGCGAACGCTGAACAGCCGGATAAATTTCGTAAAGATTTCTGTAAAACGGTAGCTAAATTTTGGGATAGTGAAAAATCGGATGAGTCGAGGCGCTACGTTGCGTGAGGCAAAATCGATTGCCAGGCCGGCGGGTGAGCAGCAGAAAGCCGGAGAAATGTCGTGTTCCCGCCTAGCTCATACCTATTCCTTCTTGGGTGGGATAGGCTCACCGCAATGCTTACAGGGCACACTTTCGTTTGCCTTTTCCTTGGACACGATTTGTTCATGATGGCACTTGGGACATCGCCGCGCCAAGGATCCGTACATCGCTTTAGAAAATATCCAGGTAAAAATCGGATTCATCTAAAGAATCACTTGCGGTTATTGGGACTGCGGTCAGGAAATTCCATTCTTGTAACTCGGGCGGCAAAATAGTGAAAAACAGTTCCTGTTTTGAGGCTTAGCGCGGCTAAAGCAAAAAACTTGCCAGGTTAAAGTACAAAAACAATGTGCTCAAGTCTGCGCAAGCAAGAGTAATAGGGCCGGCGGCTACTTTTGGATCCAGTCTGAACGCATGCAAGAGGGCCGGTACACTGAGACCGAAGACGCAGGCCGAAACGAGTGATGACACAATGCCCAAAGCTATGACAATTGCCTCCGCGCTCATCCCCCGCCAAATCCAGATAATCATCACCACCAAAACGCCACAACCGGCGCCCAGCATCAGTGCGGTGGTCAGTTCTCGCCTTAGAGCCTTGAGATACCAACGAAGAGAAGGCTGAAATGCTTGCAGCGATTGCACCGCCAAGGACATGGATTGAATACTGACGCTTTCCCCCAATCCTAAAATCATCGTCAGAAAAAAGACCAGAATCAAGCCCTGCGCCAGTGTGACCTCAAAGGCGCTCGTTAACAGAGCACACAGAATTCCGCTGGCGACCGTGGTCAACAGCCAGGGGAAACGAAAACGGAAGGCTCGCGCCGGGGTCGCATCCTTGACTTGAGAGATTCGAAAACCAAGGGTCTCGAAAAGCTGCTCCGACTTTTCCCGCTCGGTCAAATCGAAGATTTCTTCCGTAAACAAGCCGACGTCTACAACGCCGAGGATGCGGCGCATTTCGTCGATAATGGGGAATGCCAATAATTTGTGCAAGACAAACGCTTCGCATGCATTCAATACCGAGCTATTTTTCGGAATGGCAATGACCCGACTAATCATGATATCCCCGAGGTGAGCGTCTGATTCCGCACTCAGCAACCGGCGTATCGGCAACACACCAATCAACCGGTCTTGCTCGTCAACCACGTAATAGTAGATGATGGCGTCTGTTGCACCTTGCCGGCGAATGGCCGCTAACACCTCTCCCACCGACATGGATTGTCTAAAAGCCACAAAGTCTTTTCTGGCATGCGTCAGCACGAGATCATGCAAATGTACCGATGCGATGGTTTCTGCCAAAGCTCAGTCCTTATATCAAGTGAGAATGGGATACCCGACGCGAAGAGGAACTCTAACGGCAGGGCGAATAGTCAATCCCAATTCAAGATGATGTCTACTCGTAATGGGTGTACATCCGAATCACTTTCACTGTTTTTTCATCGTCAAGAATTTGGTACACCAAGCGGTGCTGAAAACTAATTCTTCTCGAATATGCCCCCAACAAATCGCCCACCAGCATTTCAAAAGGTGGGGGAGATTGATAAGGGTTTTCTTTGAGTATTTCGATGAGGGTAATCCCCGTTTCTTTCAGCCCTGCGGCGGCGAGCTTCTTTGCGTCTTTTTGAGCTTGTTTGGTAAAAACGATCCTCCATTTTACCATTGAAGCTCCTCTGAGCAGGCATCCAAAGGAGTCTCCAAACCTTTTCTAATGGATTCGCGCATTCCGGGAATCGAAAGCAAATGCAGTGTTTCCTGGATGGCTCGCCAATCGTCTTCCCCAACAAGCACGGCATTCGAGCGTTTTCCAAGAATATAAATGGGTTCTCGCGAAGATGCGGCTTCATCAATAAGCTTGTAAAGGCTGGATCGCGCCTTGGTCACAGCAATCGACTTCATTCTAAACCTCCTTGTTCATGCTCAACGTACGCAAATAAGAACGTTTTATCAAGAACATTTTTTCCCGAATAGTAGGCATAGCGATCTACCGCAGGCTCAACCAAAAAGCGCTCAAATTATCTGCTCGACTCGCAGGAGGGGTTCGTTGAAGGTGGTAAGCAAAGACGATTGATTTTCATGACTACATTGCTTATCTATGAATGCCGGCTTCTCAACTCCTCGCGCAGGAGCGGATCTCCCACCGGCAAGATAGGATGCCTTGAAATGGCGAAAGCATACGTCAGAACGAAAATGGATAAGAAACCCAAGGTGATAAGCAACTCGCTGATCCCCAGCGGCAATGTTCCTTCATGCCAGATGGACGGGACGACCAGCAGGAATTTTTCCAGCCACATGCCGATAAGCAGCATCACTGCGATAGCCAACATGGCGTTCGGTTTCTTCTTGACTCCTCGTCCCAACAACAAGACAAACGGAATTGCAAACGCTCCGAAAAGGACAATGTAAGAAAGCGCTGCCCAGGGCATTTCACGAATTCGCAGAATCACGTATTGCGTTTCCTCCGGCAGGTTGCCGAACCAGATGACCAGAAATTGCGACCAGAAAAAATCGCCGGCGACAATGGTAAAGCCAAATATCAGCTTGCCCAGGTCGTGAAACTGTTTTGCACCGATGTAAGACTGCAATCCGAATCGCTTCCTTGCGATCACCAAGATCACCACCAGGCTGGCCATTCCGGTCAGAAAACTGGTGATGAAATAATAGGCGCCAAAAAGCGTGCTGTACCAATGCGGATCAAGGGACATGATCAAATCAAAGGCGAGGAGCGAATATATGACGGCGTAGGCCAAAACCAAAACGGTCGCAATCGTGCCGGAGCGTTGCAATGCTGTTTGCACATGCGTCGAATCATCATCCCGTGTCATGGCTGCCATTGTCATCCGGTCGGGCTTGAGGGAGTTTTTCAAGAAAGCATAGCTCAGAGCAGCGAGAGCCAGCAGTCCAAGAAAATCTCTGGCAAACAAAAAAGAATCATTCAGCCATGCCTGCTTTGCGGGAATGGGATGCTCGATCCAGGGAAAGACAATTGCTCGTCCAAAATAGAATATGACCAAAAAAACCAGCGAGAGAGGCAGGAAATAAGCCGCCAATTCTGCCAGACGCTTCACCGGTCTACCCCATTGGGCCTTGGTCATCTGCAAGGTGGCGGCTAAAACCACCATGCCCTGTGCCAGGCCGGTAAAAAAGACCATGTTCACCAGGTAAGCTTGCCATGCCCGCAAGGGAGTCGCGCCGGTTACACCAAGGAAAAATGCCACCATTCCCGCGAAGGTCAACAGCCACAAAACTCCACGCCATTGGCCGGACAATCCTTTTGTCCGGTGCGACATGGCATCCGTAAGCAGTCGTTGGTTATCGAACATGGATTTCCTCCGCTCCGGTGCTGTGCAAGATTTCCTCGTAACATGACTTTTCCTCGTCGGACACCTGAATAGCCACGCCGAATTTATCCTTGGAAAAGCGCGGATCGTACGTCTGAGTGACTTTGTAGCTCTGCCAATTTACGGTAACAATTAAGCCGAATAGCGTCGCCAAAGTTCCAATCAGAATGGTCAGCTCGAAACCGATGATGACAAACGGTGGAATCGACACGATCGGTTTGCCGCCGGTGATCAGATTCCACTTGAGCGACGACCAAATAGCCAAAGCAAAGCCGCCGAACAGCCCAATCAATGCACCGGCCAATGTGAAATAGCGTACCGGACTCGACTTGATCTCCATGATTTCCCAAATCGGGTGAAAAGGAAAAGGAGTATAGACCACCATTTTGTCCGGCTTCTTCTCGCGCAGTTTGTGAATTGCATCGATTAAAGCGTCCGCATGTGAGTACACGCCGACCAGAGCGACCTTTCTCATCAAGCCTCCCCTCCTTTTTTCATCGGAACAGGTAAGATTTCCTTAATCTCCGCAATAGCGACCGAAGGCAACAACTTGACAAAAACCAAAAACAACAGAAAAAACCAGGAAAACGAGCCTACCGAAATGCCCAACTCGATGAGCGTAGGCTTGTACAGTCCCCAAGAATAGGGTAAGAAATCGTGTGCCAAAGACGAAATAATGATGACGAAGCGTTCGAACCACATTCCAATATTGACCAGAATCCCCAAGACAAAAAGCCAAACCACATTCGTGCGTACTTTTTTGAAGAAGAAAAGAAGAGGCACAATAGAGTCGAATATAACCATGATCCAGTATTCCGGCGCATAATGGCCCACTGCCCGCCAGCGAAATATTTCCTGCTCATAATGATTACCGCTGTACCAAGCGATAAAAGCCTCAGTGGCGTATGAGTAGCCGACAATAAGACCGGTCAACAGAATTACCTTCGCCAGAGATTCAAGGTTATGGATGGTGATTAGCTTTTCCAGCTTGAGGATTTTTCGCATTGGTATGAGTAAGGTAATCACCATTGCCAAGCCTGAATGAATAGCGCCGGCGACAAAATAGGGCGCAAAGATAGTGCTGTGCCAGCCAGGAATAATTGCCATGGCAAAATCCCAGGAAACCACGCTGTGCACCGAGATGACCAAGGGGGTGGCCAGAGCTGCTAAAAACAAATAGGCGCTGCCGTAATGCCACCAGCTTCTGTGGGTGAACTGCCACCCTAAGGAAAGAACCGAGTACAGTTTCTTTCGCCAGCCTTTGGCCGCGTCGCGAATGGTGGCAATGTCCGGCACCAAGCCAAGGAAAAAGAACAAAGCGCTGACGGTTAAATAGGTAGAGATGGCAAGCACATCCCAAACCAGCGGTGAACGGAAATTAGGCCAGAGGAATCGTTCGTTGGGATATGGAAATGTCCAATAGAATTTCCAAACTCGGCCCAAGTGAATGAGCGGATAAAAACCGGCAGTCATCACCGCAAAGACGGTCATAGCCTCGGCACTGCGATAAATGGAGGTCCGCCAGCGCGCGCGGAACAGATACAAGATGGCGGAAATCAACGTCCCGGAGTGCGCGATTCCCACCCAAAAGACAAAGTTGACGATGTACACGCCCCAGCCGACCGGATTATTGATGCCGGCGACGCCCATTCCCGTCAAAATCTGATAAAGCCAACAGGAGGCACCTACAGCTACGCCCGTTGCCAATAGCAGCAAGACAAAATAGTAGATGCGCCGCGGCGGCTCCAACGTCCGTAGGGCGATTTCATCGACATCTTTGTAGGTCAGTGACTCTTGCATCATAAAAGGACCATTCCAACGTGACGATTTGTGAACTTCCCGGAAGCTTTGAGCTTCCGGGAAGGGGCCTGCCATTAAAATCGCAGGCTCAAAGCTAAAAGTCACCTGAAGGTGACTTGCACCAGATGAGTAATAGCCGCCTTCAGGCGGCTTGCGCTCTTTAGCCTGAGAATTTATTCTCAGGCTCGGGCGGAGAAATCCATCCAAGATTCCAGCATCATGCTTCCCGCTCCTTTTTGATATAGCTAACAGCCGGCTCGGTATTCAACTCCTCAAGGACACGATAGGCACCCTGCCAGCGCGAGAGCTTGGCCACCTGGCTTTCAGGATCGAGAATATTGCCGAAAACGATGGCCTGCGTCGGACAAGACTGCGCACAAGCGGGAATGACTTCCCCGTCGGCTACCAGCCGCCCTTCGTCCTTGGCGTGATCTTTTGCTGCGCGGATTCGCTGCACGCAAAAAGTGCACTTTTCCATCACACCGCGACCGCGCAGCGAGACATCAGGATTGTTGATGAAGCGAATCGGCTCCGGCTGCGGATTGTGATCGAACCAGTTAAATCGTCTTACCTTGTACGGACAGTTATTGGCGCAATAACGGGTACCGACGCAGCGATTGTAAATTTGCGCGTTCAGACCTTCCGGAGTATGGTAGGCGGCAAACGTCGGACAAACCGCTTCGCACGGCGCGTGGTCGCAGTGCTGGCAAAGCATTGGCAGAAATGTGGCGTTCTCGTCGTCCTGGTACTGCGGATGAATACTGATCCAAGACATTTCCCGTCCCTTCAAGTGGAGCTGCGGCCCGACAATCGGAATGTTGTTTTCGACGTAGCACGCTGCAACGCAGGCAGAACATCCGGTGCAGACATTCAAATCAATAGCCATTGCCCAACGATAATCCTTGTGGGTGTGTTCCCTGTACATCTGCGCCAGCCTCTCATGCTCCTGCTCCTGCTCGTGCTCCTGCTCCTGCTCATGCTCTTGCCCTTGCTTTCTATGAAGCCCGCTCGGATTCGGCGCCCCGGAAAGTATTGGTATCGCAATTCGCTGCCCTGTCTTCGAGATGGTGACTCCCGATATTAAACCGATATGCTCACCGGACAAGGAATCAATTCCACCCGGCATCTTTGTCAACAAGTCCCGCTGAACCATGCAGACCTCGCCCTTTAGCCCCGCCTGTACTCTTACCGGAAGCTTGATGGACCATTCTTTGGCGGAAACTTTTATTTCATCCAAATCCTGCAGTTGATGTTGCGCGGCCGTTTCCGCGGAAATGGAAATCCATTCACCGTACGAGATCGTCGTCAGCGGATCGGGAATCTCTTGCAGCAACGATAAAACCCGGCTGCGCCCATCAAAGGAACGGACGGATGGAACGACTTGTAATGCCGGCATCTGAACATCAACCGGCAATTTGATAGTCTGCCCAATTGCCTCGGCTCGGTCTTCTCTGAGCGCTATTTTCTCCTTAGTTACCGGACTCGAAATAAAACCTTTGCTTAAGAACTCTTCAAACTGACTTTCGCTGAGATGCCGTTTCCAGCGTTGCAGAAGGTATTCTTGATAGGTCTGAGTATTTGGATTGCTCGATCCTTTTTGCAGAAGGCGCAGGAGAATATCTCCTTCCGAGGCGGTATCATACAGCGGATCGAGCACCGGCTGCACAAGAGTACGCAGACCGCGACGCGGCTCCGCATCACCCCAAGATTCTAAGTAATGGGAAATCGGCAAAACGATGTCACACTCTTTCATCGTTTCGGTGATCATGTCCGAAATGCCAATGCGCAAATTCGCCTGGCGAAGGTTTTCGGGAAAGTCCAACGTTGCAGGCAAAGATTTGACGGGGTCAGTATTAGCAATAAAAACGACGCCAACATTCCCTTCCGCCAGCCTATTCCGCAAACGTTCCAAGTCACGCAGACTGCCGACGCGAGTGTAGCCCTGACTCTCGGAGAAATCGACCATCGAATCGGCCATGCCGAGAGTCCATTGAATCAAAGCGGCCAGCAGTGCAGCGCTCAATCCCGAGCTATTACCGGTCGAAACTCCGCCGGCAATCAGCAATGGTTTGCTTGCGCGCGACAAGTGGTCGAGAATTCGCTGTATCTGCTCCACTGTCAGGCCAGTTTTTCCCGCTACTTCTTGCTCAATTGGATTAGGCAAAACCGCAATTAATTTTTCCGGGAATTTTTCTTTCGCCTTTGATTGACGGACAATGCTCTGTAGCAAATAAGCCAGCAGATAGGTTTCGCTTTCCGGTCGAATAACAAACCGCTCATTGGCGGCCAATCCCGTGATAGAAACGTGCGGCTCAATGTGAAACCAATGAAAATTCCCTCGCTTCTTGGCTCTACTGAACTGCTGCGAATGGGAAACGGGACTGACAAAGGTTTCGAGAATATTGGCGCCTATGGTCAGTAGGAAATCCGCCTGCTCAATGCGATAGCTGGGAATGTCCGCTTGATCGAATAGTAATCCATTAGCTTTTCGCATAGCAGCATGGCTGAAAGCCTCATATTCCGGCAATCTCTCCACGTCCAACTTTTGGCAGAATTCGTCAATCAACTCCGAAAGCGTCCCGGTGGTTCGTCCGGAGAGGTAAACACTGCTTTTGTTTTGCGCCTTGGCTTGGGCAAGGCCTTCGCTGATGCGGTTCAACGAGGCATCCCAGGTTATGGCTTTGAAATTGCCCTCAGCATCCCGTTGCATGGGCGATTTGAGCCGCGAGAGATGGTACAACCGGGTAAGAGAGGCCTGTCCGCGCACGCATAGCGTCCCATCGTTGATAGGATGACCCACAACCCCTTCGAGCTTGGTCGGGAACAGTCTATGCTCATTTTCGTGAATCTTGTCGTGCACCTTGGCCGTGACCCCGCAGTGAGCCGGGCATTCTGCGCATGTCGTATTGTAATAAATCGCCTGCCCTGGAATGATGTCTTCCTCAGGAGGCACTAAATATGGAATCAGCTTTTCAGTCTTTTTCTGTAAATCACATGATGCAACAAGAGAACCGCCGGAGGTCACTCCCAGCAACTTTATAAAGTCTCTTCGGTTCATTCAATATCTCCGCAGAAGCGTCTATTCATGGTTCTCCCGAAAAATAGGTACATTTAGAGAAACCCGAACACTGTAGTCCAATCGTAGAGCAATTGAAAATGCAAATATCAAAATGCAAAGCTGCGAAAGCAAAATGCAAAAAGCAAATCAATCACATGATCGATAAACGACGGGACAGAATTGCACAGCATACCAAAGCATCAAGGGCGGAACGACAACGCCTTTTAGGGGTCATTCCGAGCGGAGCGCAGCGAAGCCGAGGAATCTTTGCAGCCTGTTAGACTACGAACAGGGCAGATTTCTCGCCTGCCAAGGCGGGCTCGAAATGACACTACTGAGAGTTTTCGGTCAAACACTATATATCGCTCTCGGTTCAAGCCGGTCCACTAAATTTTGCATTTTTATTTGTGATTTTGCTTTTTAATTTTTGCTGTTTGATTCTAAAAAAGAATGCAGAACAATTGACAATGTACTGCAAATAACAAGCACGCGCCAATGTTATGATTTCTATTTATGGCATACGTAGCAATCGCGTGGAGCATTGTTTTCCTGATGGCAGGAGACGCACCAGCCCATCCGCAAAGAACTTACTTGGCGCATAGTGCGCATGACCTTCACCTCGCCATGGCATTGGGTGCAATCCAAGCCGGCTTTTATGTGCCGTTTATGGGAAAAGTACACGTGTTCCGGCAGATGATGTACCTTTACCCAAGGGATCGGCTGCTTTTCGTTCCAAAACTTGGTCAACTTTTGCACTTCCGGTCTATCGGTCGCCGCGGCTTCGTGGCAGGACATACACTTTTCCATCGGCGGCACTCCGGCGTGAATGGATCGCTCAACGTTTTCATGGCAGAAAGTGCAATCCAAGCCGACCTTCGACACATGGATGTCATGGGGAAAAGCGATGGGCTGGACCGGCGTCTTCTTAAATTGATGCCAGTAGAGACCAAGGGCTGCCAGCAGAAGAATAAACAGTCCAAAATACACATTGAATAACAGGCTCAAAATCCGGTCTTTCACCGCTTTCTCCTATGCGCGAATGATGTGTGATTTAGCTGAATCATCAGGGCCAGACTCATTGAGTTTTCTGAAGCAGGTATTCTGCGATGGCTTTCGCCTGGACGTTGTTTAGACCGGGATTGGGCATGGGCGGAAAACCGGGATTCTGTTTTGTTGGATTGAGGAGAAATGCCTTGAGTGCATCCGGATTGCCGGCGTACTTGGGCAACACCGAATTCAACGGCGGGCCGACCACCTTTTGATCAAAGCGGTGGCAGGCGGCGCAAATCTTGTCAAAAAGGGGAGCAGCGTCGATCTTTCCGGCAGCGGCTGCTCGCTCTTCCCTTTCTGCGGCAAGCTTGTTCACCACTTCCAGGGCCCGCGCGCTCACAGACTTTTCGTGCTCATAGTTCGCCGTGCTGCTGGCCATTTGGTCGCCGACGGACATTAGAGAAAAGGCAAGGAAAAAGATGACTGCAGCGCGAACTCGCATCCTACCCTCAGAAGCGCTCAATCCGGCCCTAAGCGACAAGGCAGCGAGAAGCAACAGGAAGAGCACTAAAGCCCAGAGAAAGAATAATCCACCCGAAACGGCCGTATCCGGAAGAGTGAACAGATGCCAAAAGATAAAGATGGGCTGCAATAGAATCGAGGTTAGAGCAAGGGTACTGCCGAGTCGTCGAACGAATTTTCCATACTCTTTGTGATCCAAGGTCTCCTCGCTCGGTTTGCCGGTCATAAACAATAGAACGGCCAAGCCGGTTATGGAAAAAACGACGGTAAGGAAGAACAGAAACCTTGGGATAACATTCGCAGAAAAAAAGGTCGGGAAAGGCGCATGCATGACCGGCCACTCCTCCGGCTCCAGTACCAAACTCGCGCTGCTCATCAGGATGAAATAGGCAGTCAATAGAAAAGCTAAGCCCAGGCCGGCGACGCTAACGTGCTGAGCGAAACCATATTCATGTTGGGAAAACCTTGAACGATAGAGATGCACGATACCAAAGCCCACACTCGCCAGCGCCAACACGATGAGCAGATAATTCGCGACGGCAAAGCTGGTGCCCTGGTAAATTTGCGCAAAGACGAACATCAAAGTAATCAGTGGCAAAAAGCCCAAAAGCAGCGTCGAGTTTATGTTCACGACCCCGAAGCTTCTCAAATCCCCTGCGAGGCGTAGAAAAAACGAATTGCTTTCCCTCCTATTGAGCCCCTGAAAAATGACCGAAAGGATAGTACTGCCAAATAGGACGCTCACGTAGGGAATGTGTATGAGAAAGAGCAAAACGCTCAAAATTTTCAACAGCAAAAGATGATCCGGAGAAGGCGATATAACGAACTTCTCAAGGAATTGCATGGCATCTCCAATTTTAAGCTTTCGAGCATTGACCTATTGACGAAACGGTTGACGCTGGCAGTATGTAGTGAACGCCTTCCGACCCTCCTTAATAATCGAGTCGAGTTTCGGGCTCATTCCTTTCGCCGACTTGCCGTTCTTTTTTTCCGCTGGCTTTCTCGGACGGTTACACAAGGATCTCCATCGCAGCAGCTCGAAAAAATCGCACTCGAAATCGCCTTGTTCTGGGCTGCCGTAGTGTCCAGCCACATATCATAAAGGATGCCGCCGACTTGATCCTTGTTGTACCATGACGCCACGAACTCGCGTCCGTCAATAGTCCCCTCGGCATTTCCCATCGCGCAGTCTTTGTAATGAGCGACCTTGGTGAGAACCACCTTATAGCTATTTGACATGACTGACTTCTCCGGTTTCATTTGCTGAAGGCAAACCAAGACAAAGGTAAAAGTACCAAAAACATGAACGAGAGAGTCAACAAATGCGCCGAGTTTTTTGTCCGTTGAAGGCGTTTTCAGCCTAAACTTATTTTCGAGATTATCGCAGCAGCCTGTCCATCGATATCAACAGCAATACAACGAGAGCGTAGATGTTGATTTCTCTGAAAGCAAATCCGAAGGAAAATTTGCCGGCTCGCGCGATAAGGGTCTTGGCAGAATTCCAAATCAGCCACAATGCCAGCACAATCAAACCAAAATTCACCAAAGAAAATCGAACCAAGCCAAAAAGCGGGATCAGTAGACATGCCATTGCCGTCGCTGCAATCCAGACAAAAGTGATGCGCCGGAGCTGTGGCCGGCTAAACACGGCGGTCAGCGTCGGCAAGCCGGCGCGTTGATAGTCCTCGCCAAAAAGCAACAGCAACAACCAGAAATGCGGCACTTGCCAAATGAAAAAGAAAAACGCCAGCACCCAAAGCTGCGGATTTGCCAAGCTGCCGCCGGCGGCGACCCAGCCGACGGCAGGTGGGATTGAGCCAATCAGAGCGCCAGGGACGACGGCAAAGGCGGTTTTAGTTTTTAGAAAAGTGTAGATGCCATTATACCAAAAAACAGCGAGCAATCCCAATAAAAAGGCAAGCAGATTTGTGCCGAAAAAAAGAACTGTGCCGCCGAGAAAAATCAATAATAGAGCGATAAACAAAGCTTCCCAGGGCTTAACGCGGCCCGAAGGGATGGGGCGCTTTTGCGTTCTCAGCATCGCAGCGTCGAATCTTCTCTCCTGGTATTGATTGAGCGTCGCAGAGCCACAGGCCAAAAGAAGAATTCCCACGGCCGGAACGAGTAGTGCAAAACTCAAGCTGCCGGAAGCAAGGATGTATCCGATGGCCGTAGATAAAGTAGAGAAAGCCGAAATCTTGAATTTGCTCAGCTCCAACAGAGTTTTTAACGATTGCCTCATTTCTTCCTGCCACTCTACTTCAGTTGCTTGATGTAAGCGATAATGGCATCCATTTCCTCCTCGGTGATTTGGTCCTGCTGCGGCGGCATGAGATTCTTAAATCCTTTGGACAAATCCGCGCTCGGATTCGTCACCGATCTGCGCAAATACTCTTCATCCGCTACAATTTCCCGCTCCTTGCCATCGGTTATTACCGTAATTTTTGCGCCAAATATTCCTTTGAAAGACGGGCCGACCGATTCTGAACCGTCCTGCGAATGGCAGGCCACGCAGCCCTTGGCGCTCAACAACCTTTTCCCCATTGCCTCCAACGTGGCACCCGCTTGCCCGGCGCCGCTTGGTCCGGTTTCTGCACCCGACACAGCTTTGCCTGCTTTGGGTTGGGTCTGTTGCTGCTGCATCCACTTTTGGAAGTCGTTCTCGCTCAGAACGTGCACTGAGGTCAGCATGTACGAATGTTGAAGGCCACAGTATTCAGCACAGAGCACGTCGAACTTGCCGACTTCCGTCGCCTGAAACCACTGATAATTCTTCAGGCCCGGCACGACGTCTTCTTTGATTCGAAAGGCCGGCACAAAAAAGCTGTGAATGACGTCCTGAGAATGCAATTCCAGCTTGATGGGCTTGTCCACCGGGACGTAAAGCGAATCCGTCTGAATCCCGTTGGCGTACTCAAAAAGCCATGACCACATGCGTCCCGTTACTTTGACGACCATGGCGTTTTCCGGCACGTTGCGACTGTAGCTATACACGATCCAGCCCCAGTAGAACATTCCCAACACCAAGATAGTGGGAATAACCGTCCAAGTAATTTCCAGCCAAGTGTTGCCGTGAATGTTCTCCGGCTTTTGGTTTCTCTTGTGGTTGTACTTGATGACGAAAAAGATCATCAAGAAAGTGATTAAAACCAAAAGGGCGATGCAAATGATAAGAATGAACAAAAAGACGGTGTCTATTTTTCCGGCGATGGTTGATGCCCCAGAGAACATGGCCTCTCCTCTATCTATAAGAAACGTCCACGAAGGTCAATGCGATAAACACGGTCAACGTCAAAATGGCTACCAATACCAACGTTCTGAACAAGGGCCTTTCATATTTGAGGTGCATGAAGAAATACAACACCAAAGATGATTTGGCAGCGGCAATCAAAATGACGGAAAAGACACTCAGCTTACCCCAATGAAAGCCGGCTAAGGCAACGGTCAATCCAGTAAAAACCAGCAGCCCAAGCCAGACTAAAACATACGTTCCGTAGCCGATTACTTGGTGTTGTGCTTCGCCGTGCTCCATTACAGGTTCCTCAAGTGATGAGATAAAATAATGGGAAAAGGAATATCCAAATGATGTCCACCAAATGCCAATACAGGCCGGCGTTTTCCAGTTTGAGAATGTTGGCCGGATCGGTGCCCTCTTTGGCCGGCCGGCGCACCAAGACGATCTCCAGTTGCTCGACCGAATCGTCAATTTCGGCAGCCTGCCACCTATTGGCTCCTTCTGTAGAAGAGAAAGACAGTTGGGAGCCGCGCAATTTCTCCACGTCGGATGGAGTGAGGAAAATTTTCGTCCTCGGTCGTTTCACGATAAAGTAAAAAACCACGGACAATACCGCCAGACCAATGATCACGTGCAGGCCATGCAAGCCGGTCATGGTGTAGTACAATCCGTAATACAGCACTTCGCCCTTGTTGTAGTTTGGCATCTGCGGCGAATTCGGGTACACACCTAAACTGATGTGATGGCCCCACTCGAAATACTTGTTCACCAAAAAGCCTAATCCAAGGAGAAGAGTGATGCTCAAGGAAATTAGCGATGCCTTTTTGTTGCCCCTCTGTAAAGCGGCAATTGATAGAGCGATCGTCAAGCTGCTGGTCAGAAGGATGATGGTATTGATGGCTCCCAACAGCACGTTCATCTCCAAGGCGGCGTTATGAAAGTCCTCCACATAGGATGAACGATACGTCGCATAGAGCAGAAAGGCTCCGCCAAAAAGGAATAGCTCGGTGAAGAGAAAAAGCCACATCCCCAGTTTTGCCCCGATTACGTCACTGTGTTTTTTGCCCAATGTCAGGCTGATGCTATCTTCCATACGATCGCGCCTCTTGTTGATCGTAGGGATCGTCCTGAACATGCGGCTCGCGGTCAAAGTTATGCACCGGCGGCGGCGAAGAGGTTTGCCATTCCAAGGTCGCTGCACCCCAAGGATTTCGACTTGCCTTTTCGCCTTTGGACAGAGAACGAATTAGATTCCAGAACATGAGAAAGACGCCGGCAACAAGAAACCATGAGCCAACCGTAGCGATGACATGCTTGGTGTGAAATACCGGCAGATGATCGTAATATCTGCGCGGCATGCCGTCCCAACCAAGTATCAGGAAGGTGAAATAGAAGACGTTAAAGCCGACGAACATCAACAGCCAAGCGATCTTGGCAACTCTTTGGTTGTACATTCTCCCAAACATCTTCGGCCACCAGTAATGCAGTCCGGCGAAAAAGCCGAAACCGGTGCCACCAAACATCACATAGTGAAAATGACCGACGATGAAATAAGTGTCATGGATGTGAATATTGACCGCCAGAGCGCCTTGCATTAATCCAGTCAATCCGCCTACGGAGAAAAGGAACACAAACGACAAAGCGAAGAGCATGGGTGGTGCCACGTCAATAGATCCCTTGTATAGAGTGGACACCCAATTGAAAACTTTGATGGCGCTCGGAATGGCGACCAAAAAAGTGAGTAAAGAAAAAATTACGTCGGCAGAGTAGCTTTGACCGCTGACGAACATATGGTGACCCCAAACCAGCGAGCCGACAGAGGCGATGGCCAAGCTGGAATAGGCGATAAATTTGTAACCAAAGATCGTCCTACGGGCAAAGCAAGGAATAACTTCGCTGATGACACCCATGGCGGGAAGAATCATGATGTACACCGCCGGGTGCGAATAAATCCAAAACAGATGCTGAAACAAAATGGGATCGCCCCCTTTGGCCGGATCGAATACGCCGATGCCGAAGACGCGTTCAAAAATTATCAGCAGCAAAGTGATTCCAACAATCGGAGTGACCAGCACTTGAATCCAAGCCGTCGCGTATAAAGCCCACTGAAAAAGAGGCATTTGGAACCAGCCCATTTTCGGCGATCGCAGGCGGTGAATGGTGGTAATGAAATTCAATCCGGTCAAGATAGAAGAGAAACCCAAGATAAAAACGGCAAAGACCGCGAGAGAGACGTTGGTTCCAGTCCGCACGCTGTAGGGAACGTAAAAAGTCCACCCTGTATCGGGAAACCCAGGGCCGGCAAAAAGCGATACCAGAGCCAAGAAAGCCCCGGTGACATAAAGCCACCACGACAGCAGGTTCAAGCGCGGAAAGGCCACGTCTTCCGCACCGATCTGCAGGGGCAAGAAAAAATTGCCCAAGATGGCTGGAATGCCGGGAATGATGAACAGGAAGATCATGATCACGCCGTGCAGCGTGAAAAGAGTGTTGTAGGTTTGCGGCTGCATGATGGTCGGCCCGATGGAGAGCTGCTCGATTCGCATCAAAAAGCCCAAAATCACCCCGACTAAGAAGAAGCTGGTGATGGATATGAGATAGAGTATCCCGATGCGCTTGTGATCGGTCGAGAGAATCCAGCTAAGGATACCGCTGTACTTGCTTCGCGCGTGCAAAAAGCTCGCTTCAATAGGCCTATCCAACGCCAAGTCAATCGCCATCAAAGTTACCTCGCAGTCTTGTGCCGAACACGGGTTGTCATAAGGACGTACGAGACAAAAATCGCCAGCAGAGCTAAAATCACCGCGCCGCCAATGTGCACGATGTTCAGAGCATATTTTCTGCCAGCCGGATCATAGCTGAAACAATACATCAGCAGCTTGCTGATGGTTGGGCCGGTTCTGCCTTGCGATGCTTCTACCAGCGCCATTTTTAGATCGAAGGGAAGAAAAGTAATACCGTAAAGGTAGCGCGAGATTTTGCCGTCCGGTGCGAGCACGGTAATCAATCCCGGATGGGTGAAATCGTTGCCCTGCCTTTTATACCGAAACCCGACCGCATCGGTGATCCGTGCGATTGACAAGCTGTCGCCGGTCAAAAATCGCCAGGCATCATCAGGAAACGGTCGCTTGAATGACTTGAGGTAGTTGACCTTCTTCTTCCCAGCCACGGAAGGCTTGTCCCGTGTGTCAAAGCTGATGGTAATCACTTCATAGTCTTTGCCAGGCTCCGCGTTCATTTTTTCCAAGACTTCGGCCACACCGTTCAACAGCGGACTGCAAATTCCCGGACAGGTGTAGTACACCAAAACGAGGACGGTCGGCATCTTCATCAAGTCGGCAAGCTGGACCGTATCGCCGCTTTCCGCATAGAAGTTCAGATCAAGAGGAACATACCCACCCAAATGCTCATCCACGCCCACTTCAACAGGGTCGATGGCTGCCCGAGACATGGCCACGTGGCCAGAGAGGGCTACCAGAAGCAGCAAAATTGTTAAAGTCGATTTAACCATTTCGTCCTCGCCACCGATTTATTTGTTATTGAAGTAATGCGGATGATCTTCAATATTCTGAATCCAAGACCCTAAAAACAAATGTCGCTGGAAAAATATTCTGATTTTGTTAAGAAAGAACGTCTTAATCAGAAAAAAAGTGGGAAAAAGGTAAGAAGCACACCAAATTGATACAGGTGCGATAGTCCGAAAGGAAGCCGCTGGCTTCCGGAGCAAATAGACAGTATTGCTCTGGAAAAACTATCATGCCCGCGAAGATTTTTTCAATCGCTAATACGCGCCAATGAACGCTAATTTGACATCGGCGTTTATTAGCGTCGAATACGCGGTTGATAGCTCTGGTTGCGGCAATTGCCGCAACATGTTTTTAAGGATGGATTGTCGACAGCAATTCCTCGGACTGGGGTAGCAACCGACACCACGGAAACGCGCCAAAGTCCTTTAAAGGAAGAGGCCGAACCATAGATGGCGAAAAGGAAGGCGATCCGCCAAACAGCCTCATCACAACTCCTGCTTTTAGGAGATCACTTCCCCATAATCAGACAATCAAGATACTCGTCCAATTTGCTAAACGCAGCCTGACTTCGCAGCGCTTCGATTTTCGTCCAATCCAGCCGGTCAGCAATCTCTGCCAACCATTC
>Ga0172370_10002214_pt1 | contig 28410 bp, 29 predicted proteins | sample LakKiv5m_FD_114538 | JGI IMG/M metagenome (GOLD analysis project Ga0172370, IMG submission 114538) | Freshwater microbial communities from Kabuno Bay, South-Kivu, Congo - kab_022012_11.5m | ecosystem: Environmental > Aquatic > Freshwater > Lake | place: Democratic Republic of the Congo...
CCAGGCGGTGGAGTATTCACTCGTCATGCGCCGCCGGAACCGCTAGGGTCGCGAGACCATGCGACGCGACATAGTCCACGCCGGCGCCGGCAGCCTCACTTACGAGATCCGCGAGATCGTCGCAGTCGGCCGCCAGTTGCGCGACCTCGGGGTCGAGGTGACCTGGGAGAATATCGGCGATCCGGTCCAGAAGGGCGAGGCCCCGCCGCAGTGGATTCGCGACATCGTACGCGAACTGGTCGACGAGCCGGCGTCGTGGGCCTATTGCGACACCGAAGGAATCGCGGCCACGCGCGAGTTCCTTGCGACCAGGGTCAACCAGCGCCGCGGCGGCGTGCAGATCACGCCGTCGGACATCTTGTTCTTCAACGGCCTCGGCGATGCGGTATCCAAGGTCTACGGGCAACTTCGACGCGAGGCGCGCGTGCTGGGACCGTCGCCGGCCTACAGCACCCACAGCTCGGCCGAGTCGGCCAGCAGCGGCTACAAGCACCTGACCTACACGCTGGATCCGCACAACGGCTGGATGCCGGACATCGACGACATCCGAATGAAGGTCAAGTACAACGACTCGATTGCCGGCATTCTACTGCTTAGTCCCGACAATCCGACCGGCGCCGTCTACCCGCGTGCGCTGCTCGAAGAGATCGCCGAGATCGCGCGTCAGAATGACTGCTTCCTGATCACCGACGAGATCTACGCCCACATCGTCTACGGTGGCGGCCGCTTGCACGCGAGCGAGTGGGTCGGCGACGTTCCGGCGCTGGCGATGCGCGGCATCAGCAAGGAGTATCCGTGGCCGGGCGCGCGCTGCGGCTGGATCGAGATCCTCAACCGCGGCCGTGACGAGAACTTTTCGCGTTACTGCACCAGCCTGCTGGCGGCCAAGCGCCTCGAGGTTTCCAGTACCACGTTGCCGCAGATGTCGATCCCGCGCGTGATGGGCGATCCGCGCTACGCGGCTCACTTGCATCGCCGCGAGGCTCTTTTCGAACGGCGGGCCGACGAGGCGGTGGCAGCTTTCGCAGGTTGCGACGCAGTGGTGGCCAACAAGCCGGGCGGAGCTTTCTACTTCACCGTGATGTTCGAGGACGGCGTGCTCGGCGCGCAGCAGACGCTGAAGATCGAAAACCGCAGTGTGCGAGAGCGTATCGAGAAGATGGTCGAGGGCGTGGCCCCCGACAAACGCTTCGTCTACTACCTGATGGGTGCCACGGGTATCGTGGTGGTCCCGCTTACCGGATTCCAGAGCGAGCACCACGGCTTTCGTGCGACGCTGCTCGAGACCGACGACGCCAAGCGGGCTTGGATCTTTCGTACGCTGCGCGAATCGATCGACGCCTACGTCGCGAGTTGAGAGCAGAGCGCGGCGGCGTTCACCCGCGCGCGGCGAGTCCGCACATCCGCAGGCTCTCGTCCCACAACTCGCGCGCCCGCGCGAGGTCGTACGACTCTTTCGAAGAAGGGGCTTCCTGCCAGCGCCGGTGTGAGGGAAAGTACTTGCCCGACACTTCCCTGAGCATCGGGTCGAGCACCAGCCGTGCCAGCGCGTCGCCGGACTTGCGCGCGGTGCTGATCGACGGTGCCACGCCCGTCAGCATGCTCGCGGCACGCGGGAGCACGTTATCCCACACCCAACGCTGCGCCGGCGAATATTCGCGCGCCAGTCCGGAGCCTGGTACCAGCCCGGGATCGAACGCGTTGACGGTGATGCGGTCAGCAGCAGCGGCGCTGCCCGCGGCCGCGAGCCTGCGTGACAGTTCGTAGCAGAACCACAAGTTGCAGAGCTTGCTGTTCACGTAGGCGAGGCGGCCGTTGTAGGCGCTCTTGGACGGACCGCCGGTGGCGGCCAAGGTCTCGAAGTCGTCGATGGCGGGTTTGGGCATTGCGGTCCGGCGCGCCGGATCGTGCACTCCCGAAGCGACGACGACGATCCGGGCTGGGGCGTTGGCGGCGAGCCGTTCGAGCAGCAACTGGGTGAGCAGGAAGTGGCCGAGGTGGTTCACCGCGAAGGTCAGTTCGAAGCCGTCCGAGGAAAGCAGCAGTCCACCGTTGCGTTGCACGCCGGCGTTGCAGACCAGGGCCTCGAGTGCGACGTCGTCGGCTTCGATCCTGCGCGCGAAACGGCGGATCGAGTAGAACGATCCGAGGTCGAGGCCCATTTCGGAGACCCTGGGATTGCCGGTTTCGTCGCTGATCTGTTTTACGGCCGCGGCCGACGCCTGCCGGTCGCGGCTGGCTATCAGTACGCCGCAGCCCTGCCTGGCGAGCACGCGCGCGCACTCGAAGCCAATGCCCGAGTTTCCTCCTGTGACGAGAACGGTTCTACGTTCCATTCGAGCTCCGTTGTGTCGGGTCATACTCGCCGTGCGAGTATGCCTCATGTCCGGTTCGGGGCCGCGAGTTGCGCCCTTGCGGGCACCGGCCAGCCACCCAGTCTCTACGATTGTTGCGTGATGCTCAACGCGGTTTGTTCGGTAACGTCCGGTCAGGCCGGACCTGCGGCACCATGTCGCGTCTGTTGCGGCGCGGGTCACCGCTACGGCCAGTGCATCTCAGTCAGAACGGTTGAGCGGTACCATGTCGCGCCCCGAGCCAGCGGCGGATGTACGCGTAGACGCGCGGCTCGTTGAGCAACTGCAGGTGGCCAACGCCGCCGATGGTCGCGGTCTCGACGTCGCCCGGTAGCCCGGCAACGGCGGCGCTCTGCTGCGTCACCAAGCCGTCGCCGACTACGCGGCCGAGCACGCGCCCGAACCCACGGTCGCAATCCGCTACCACGTTGGCCGCCAGGAAGCGGTAGGCGATACCCGGCACCGGCGGCGCGCCTTCGTCGTACTTGCCGGTGCGCGTGCCGCGACGCAGACCGTGGCGCAGGTCTTTGATCGCGGCGCTGCGGGCATCGGCGATCTTGCCGAGCGGAGCGGTGACGTCCGACAGGTGCAGCGCTCCGGCGGCGAGGTACCCGAGCTTCTCCAGCGGCGCTCCCAGATTCGGCGATCCCAGGCAGACGACCACTCGCGTGCGGTGTAGCCACGGCAAGCCGCGCGCGGCTGCTTGGTGACATGCACTGCGTGCCACCAGTCCGCCGAGGCTGTGGCCTATCAGTACCAATTCGCGCGGCGGCACCGGGTAGGTGTCCAGCAGCAGCGTCAGTTGCTGCGCGAACAATAGTCCGTTGTCCGCTATCGGCAGGCCGGTGTTGTAGCGCAGGTACAGCGGGGTGTAGCCGAATTCGGCCTGCAAACGCTCGCCGTAGTGCTGTCCCGGCGAGTCCCACGGCGTTGACGATTGCCGTTGCCACGATGATTCGTCGCACGCCAGGCCGTGGACGAATACGCAGATTCGGCCGTTCGGCTCGGCCACGTTTGCGGCGATGGAGTCGGTGCTGAGCTCGATCCGTCTGCCGGCAGCGTAGAAGCCCATCTCGATGGCCAGCGGGTTGTCGCTGGCGGCGAGAAAATCGCCGAACACGCCGTTGATCGCCGCGCGGATGCCGCCGGAGCGCGTGCCTGGCTTCGCGTCGGCCGGTTCGGCGCGGCTGGCCGCCCGGTGTTCTTCGATCGAGCCCGCCGCTGCCAGCAACGCCGCGCCGGTGTGGCGCACGGTGGCGTAGACCCCGCCGGTGACCACGCGGTGGGCGTCTTCGACCAACTTCGCCGGCCCGGACACTGCCGGGATGGCGCGCAGCACACGAAAGGACTTCTCGGCGATAGCGCGGTGCATCTCGTGCACCCTCGAGGTGCCCTCTTCGAAGCCGGTCTCGAGCGCCCGGAAGTAACCGGTGGCGCGCGGACGCGGCTTTCTGGTTGTCGGGCGTCTGGGTGTTGTCATGGATGCCTTGCCGTGCGCTCAGCCGCGCGCGTGTTTCGGGGCCCCGATGGACGACGGTATGACCACTCTGTTCGCGTCGAGTTCCGCGATCCACCAATCGTGGAATCCGTTGCCGAGCAACCACTCCAGACGATCGCCGCGCCACACGATCTTGGTTCCCTCGTAAGGTGACACGCCGCTCGAGAACTTTTCCACTGCCCAGCGTTTGACGTGCCCGAGGTCTTCGCGAACCTCCGGCAGCGCGCGAAGAGCGCGCTCCCACGCGACGATGTGCGGGAAGCGCTGCTCGTCGGGTGCCAGCCCCAGCGCCTTGATTGCCGAAACGTGAGGAAACAGCGCGAAGTCGGCGATCGACAGATCGCCACAGAGGAACGGCGGTAGATCGAGCGCGGCCTCGAACTGCTCGAGCAGCAGCGTGAGATCGCGCTGGCCGGCCTCGATCAAACCCGGCGGCGGCTGGTCGGGGCGATGATGGGTCGGCCACATCCACAGCGAGATGTCGTGGATGATCGAGTCGAAGACGGTGTCGGCCAGACGCTGCCAGCGCCGCGTCTTGGCGCGCAGCGCCGGTGACGCAGGCAGCAACGCCGGCTCGGGGTAGCGGTCTTCGAGATATGCGACGATGTCGGCCGAGTCGACGATCTCCAGATCGCCGTCGACCAGAACCGGAACCTCGGCTCGCACATTGACGCCACTGAGCTTGCGGTGCTCCGACAGCGCCAATGCGTCGATCGATTCGAAGGTGAGCTTCTTGTGAGCCAGCACCAGCCTCACCTTACGTGCGAAAGGGCTGAAAGCGTTGTCGTAGAGACGGATCATCTGGTCACCTAGATTCCTTGTCCGCCCATATTCTGTGATTTTGAGTCAAGTTCTCATGCCGCAAGTTTTGCCTCTTCGCACCAGTGCTCGAGTGCGACCTCTGCGGCTCGGAACGAGCGCTGTAGTGTGTTCTGTGTAGGTCAGGCCGTAGGCGAATGCACGAGGTGGATAGCCGGTAGCCTTGCAGCCGGCGCGCCGGTCGCGATCTGATCTGCGATCGCGCGGCTGCCCGCGCGTCGAGGCAGGCTACCGCGTGTTGCCGCGCCGTCGAACGCCGACGCGGTCAACACTTCACGACGACGAGTCCCCGGGGCTCTTCCGAGCCCGCCCCCCTGTTGTCACCGCACGCCGTTCGCGCGAGACATCGAAGAGTTTGGCTATAGCCGCCCCGTGAACGCGAACGCGAGACAACGATTGCTCTGGCTCCGCGCCCTTCTCTCATTTCTGGCGCTTCCAGGCGTCTTCACCGGCGTGGTACCGCAGGTGCTTCTTGTGCTGGACGTCTGGCGATTTGGCTACGATCTGCGGCCGATCGGCGTCGTAGTGCTGGCCGTCGGCGCGGCAGTACTGCTTCGATGCGTACGCGACTTCTTCGTCAGTGGTCGCGGCACGCTGGCACCGTGGGATCCGCCGCGTCATCTGGTCCTAGTGGGTCTCTATCGCTCCGTGCGCAACCCGATGTACCTGGGCGTGCTGATGATCAACGCTGGACAGGCGTTGATCGCGAGTTCGCCGGTGCTGGCCGCGTACACGGTACTGATTGCAATGGCGTTCCACACCAGCGTGATAGTGTACGAAGAACCGACCCTGCGGCGCATGTTCGGAGCCGAGTTCGAGGCCTACGTCCGTACGGTACCGCGCTGGCTGCCCGGTCGTGCCAAGCAAGCCGACCGACCAAGGACTGACGCGTAAGCCAAGTCACGGCCTGCCGCGACTTGCACGCTGTGCCGCTCACGCTACGGCGCTCGCGCAAAGCCTTCACTGGGCAGACCAGGTATTGAAAACGTCGGCTGCGGTCTCGCCCACGTCTCCGTCCCCCCTCCTTGTTCGTGCCTCATTGATGCTTCGGCGAAAAAAAGGCATGCTTTGTTTCTGGTTCGGGTAAGTTCATGCAGGCGCTGACCCGTTATCTCGAATCCGCCGTCCGCAAGGACCTCGCGCGCAAGATGGTGTTCGTCGGTGGCCCCCGGCAGGCCGGCAAGACGACCCTCGCCCGCAGCATCGAGCCGGACCCGACCCGCTATCTGAACTGGGATGACGACGAAGACCGCGAGCGGATCCTTCGCCGGCAGTTTCCCACCGGCCCCGGAGTGCTGATCCTGGACGAGGTTCACAAGTACGCGCGCTGGCGCCAGGCCGTCAAAGGGCTCTTCGACAAGCGGGCGGCCGAGCTGCACATCATGGTGACCGGCAGTGCGCGGCTCGACTACTACCGCAGGGGAGGCGACTCGCTCCAGGGGCGCTATCACTACTATCGGCTGCATCCGCTCAGCGTCGCCGAAGTCGGTGGCGCGGTCGGCGATGCGCTGGCGCACCTGCTGCACTTCGGCGGGTTCCCGGAGCCGTTCTCTCTGGCGTCGGAATCCGAGACGAGGCGCTGGAGCCGCGAATACCGCACACGACTCATCCGCGAAGATCTGCGCGACCTCGAGCACGTCCGCGAACTCAGCCTCATCGAAAAGCTCGCGCTTCGACTGCCCGAGCTGGTCGGCAGCCCGCTTTCGCTGAACTCGCTGCGCGAGGATCTGCAGGTCTCCCACGCCAGCGTGCGCCGCTGGATCGAGATCCTCGAGCGGACGTACTCGGTGTTTCGCATCTATCCGTACGGCGCTGCGACGCTGCGGGCCGCGAAGAAGGAAGCCAAGCACTACCACTTCGACTGGACTCTGGTGCAGGACAAAGGCGCCAGGTTCGAGAATCTCGTGGCTTGTCACCTGCTCAAGTGGTGCCACTACCGGCAGGACACCGAGGGCTGGGAAACGGAGCTGCGTTTCTTCCGCGACAACGAGAAGCGGGAAGTTGACTTCATCTTGATGAACGAGAACAGGCCCGTGGCGCTGATCGAGTGCAAGAGCGGGGACCGTTCCGTCAGTCCGCATCTGCGCTACCTGAGCCGTAGGCTTCCGGGTGTGCCGGCCGTTCAACTCGTCGGCGAGGGCGACATCGACTACGCGACCGAGGATGGGATCCGGGTATGCAATGCGGCGCGCTACTTGGCGACGTTGGTGTAGTGCGCCTCATGAGGATGTCACGTGCGAGAGTGCAAAGCCGAGCAGCCGCGACGAGGTAACTCGTTGGCTGGCTCGTTAGCGCGTCCGACGACGCAGGGCTGAACAAACTCAATTGAAGTGCCGATGCTGCCGTCGAGCGGCGGCAGTCATTTCTGGCGTTCTTCGTGTGCAGACGCCGTCGGTTTGATCGCGACGCACCAGGTGACGGACTGTCCGAGATGATCCGAGACCAGCGGCTCGAGACCTGACTCGCACAACGCGGCGACGAACGTCGAAGCGTTGAAGCGGTCGGCTCGAGGGTGGTGGAGCAAACGCCGTGCGAGCGGATGGCAGATGAAACTCGCCAGCATCTCCTCCGCGAAGAAGCGCCCTCCCGGTTTCAGCACACGACTCACTTCGGCAATCGCACCGCGCCAGTCCGGAATGTGGTGGATGATGCCGAAGTCAAAGACCGCGTCGTAAGCGGCGTCCGTAGCTGCGATCGCGGTGGCATCGCCGACCCACAGCCGGATGCGCCCGCCACGATCGCGCAGACGCTGACGGGCGAGCGCGACCATGCGCGGGTCGAGATCGAAGGCGTCGACGGTCGAAGCGCCGAAGACGTCGAGGACAAGTTCGACCCCGACCCCACGCCCGCAGCCGAGTTCCAGTGCCGCCGCGCCCGGCACGCGCCCGCCCATGCGCCGCAATCGGCGGGCTTCGAAGTGCCGCTGTATCGCCGCCCGCAGCGGATTGTTCATCAGCGCGTATTCGACGTTGTTGAGTAACATGACCGACCTACCTCACGGGCGCGCGGTTGCTCCGACCGCCGAAGCAAGAGCGGCTGCCGGGAAGTATCGTAGCACCAAAGGCTGCGGAGTAACTCGGCGCGCGGCGATAGCCCGTTTGAGTGCTTTTCGTACGCCGTGTTCCGCAACAAAACCGTTTCGGCAGGCGATTCCGACGGTGCCGATCGCTAGGCGTCAACTTTGTCGCGAGCGCTACCGCGGCTGCGCCTTCGGCCGGCCTCGCGATGTCATGCCACGTTTCAGGCGACGACCGCTCTCCACGCGCGCAGTTTCTCGGCCAGCGGCATCGCGGCGTAGGCGGGGCTGGTCGAGGGCAGGCGCACGGTTTCGATCTGGCGCAGGTCAGCCAGTAGCGGCCTCGCGTACCTTGCGTAGAGGCGCTCGGCGTGGGCGCCGTTGAAGTAGATCCTGCGGATGCGCGGGTAGCGGGCGAAGAACGTCACGAAGTCGTTCGCTACTACGGTCGCACGGTCGATGTCGGAATCGAGACTGCTCTCGCGTTCGCATGACTGCAAGACGTCCCACAGCGCGATCCCCGCGGCTGTGAGCGACGACGTTCGGATCAAGTAGTCGCCTGCGGCATCGAAACCGAGAAGTTCGCCGACGATCGGCCAGAAGGCGTTTTGCGGGTGTGCGTAGTATTGCCGTGCGCGCAGCGAAGCGCGGCCGGGCATCGTGCCGAGAATCAGCACGCGCGACTCGACGCTTGCGATCGGCGCGAAGCTGTGGACGCGCACCGTCACCCCTCGAGCAGCCACCGATACCCGTCGCGCAGCGCCTGGTTGCCGCCGCTTTCCAGGACCTCGCCGTGGGCGACGACGACGCGGTCGAAGTCCCAGGCCAGGATGCGCTCGAGGCTCTGACGTGCGGCGGCGCGATCGCGGATCAGCAATGGATCGAGCTTGGAGGGGCCGAAGCGGCCGTAGCTGCGCAGCAGTTTCATCAGCAGGCGGGTCGTTGCCGCCGCACGCGGCCCGAAATTGAAGGCGAGGTCGCACAGCAGCAACGTGCGGCTCGCGCGGTGGAAGAAGGCCACCTCGTTTTCGTAGGGGCGACCCCGGAAGAACGTCTGATCGACCTGGTCCTTCCACTCGGCGGGAGCATCGTCGCCGAGCACTGCGACGAATTTCAGGTCGGGACGCTTGATGTCGAGACCCGGTGCGATCCACAGCCGCGCCTGCGGATACGCTTCGGCTACCTTGCCGGCGTAGAGGTGGTGCACTCTGTTGGGTGCGACCGCGAAGCGGACTTTGCCGAGCGAGTCGAGCTCGCTGCGCAGCTCGGCGTCGAGCAAGACCGGCGAGTGCAGCAACAGGCTCGCGTCGGCCAGGCGGATCACCGTCATCCGTGTTCCGACCTCGAGCCCGTAGAAGCTCTGGGGACGCTCGGCGATCCACAAGTTATCGTCCAGCTTACGCAACTTCTCATTCAGCTTACTCGACATTGCGGTGTCCCCGTTGACGGCCGGTCGCTGCGGCGCGAGCATCGGCCGGATTCTCGAGCTTGGAAATCTCCCGGTTGCGGCAATCGGCGTCGCTGGTGAAATAGGCTTCCAGCATTGCTACCAGTTCGTTTGCGAATGCGCGACGCGACAGCTCCTGGTCGGGGTGTGCCGCAAAACGGTGGGTGAGGGTCTCGACGGTCTGCACCGCGAGGTGTGAGGCGCGTTCGAGGTTCCTGCGCCGAACCTCCGGGTGCACGCTCAGCAGGCCGGCCACGGTCTTTGCCGCATCGCGTTCGGCGTGCAGCAGTGCGTCGTGCAGGCGCGCAGGCAAGGGCGTCTCCTCCAGCAGTATGTGGAGCAGGCGCGGGCGCTCGGCGTGCAGGTCGAGCATGCCTTCGACGAAGATGTGCAGCGTTTCGTGAAGTTCACGCGGCTTGGCGACGCAGCTGGCCACCCAGTCGGACATGCTTTGCATGCCGTCGGCGAGGTGGCGTTCGAGAAGTGCCACCGCCAGCGACTCCTTGTTCGGGAAGTACTGGTAGAGCGTTCCTATCGATACGCCGGCGCGTTCGGCGATGCGGTTGGTGGTACCCGCCGCGTAGCCGTGGGCCTCGAAAACCTGAGCAGCCGCGGTCAGCACCGCTTCGATGGTGCTGCGCGAACGCTGCTGAACCGGCTCTTTTCTCGGTTCGAGCGCTTTGCCCCGACGCGATCGCGCGCGCTTGCCAATGCGAGTAGACACAATACGAGCTTTTACTCATATTGGGGCCGCGTGTCCAGCAAGGAGGTGCGCGATGGAAAGTATCGTGTTCGCACTCGCCGTAGGCGGTTATTTCGTGGTCGGGTTCGCGTGGCCGACGTTGCGGCTGTGGCGGCGTTACGGCGTGTGGCCGATCGTCTTCGACCGCGAGTCGGCACCCGCGCAGCGCCTGCTCGGCGCTCTCACGGCCGCGTTGTTCGTCGGCATGCTCGGGCTGGCAGGACTCCACGCCATCGTCGGTCCCGCGGCGCTCGGTGTGTGGCCGCTGCCGCTGTCGGCTCGGATCGTGGGATGGGCGGCTCTGCTCGGCGGCGCCGTCCTCACGGTGGTGGCGCAGCGACAGATGGGGGCTTCCTGGCGCGTCGGCATCGACGACCGGCCTACCGCTCTGGTGACGAGTGGGCTGTTCGCAGTCATCCGCAACCCGATCTTCAGCGGTTTGATGTTGTTCGTCGCCGGTGTCGCGACTCTGTCCGCGGCCTGGTGGAGCGTTACGGTGGCGGCCCTGACGGTGCTGGCGCTGCGCGTTCAAGTAGCGCTGGAGGAACGGCACCTGATTACCTTGCACGGCGGCGCTTACCTCGACTACGCAGCGCGTGCCGGACGTTTCGTACCAGTCATCGGCAGACTGCGCGTGAGGTCCGCGGTCGTTTCCGGTGGCGGCTCTGCCGCCGCCGCGCGAGGGTAGCATCATGAGACTCAGTGACGCGGAATTCGATGCGATGAACAGCCGCACGCGGCGTGCTCTGCAACGCTGCATCGAGTGGCCGATCTTCAAGAGCCTGGGGCTCGCCGGCTGCGGCGGCAAGGACGTGGTCGAGATCGGCTGCGGGTCCGGCTACGCAGCCTCGCTGGTGTCGAAACTCGGCCCGCGCAGCTACGTCGGGTTCGACGTGATGCCAGAGCAGATCGCCATCGCCGAGCGGCGCTCTCTGGCCGGTGCGCGCTTTCTGGTCGCCGACGCTACCGACGTTCGCGAACTGGCCGACGAGTGCGCGGACATCGTGGTCATCTTCGGCATTTTGCATCACGTCGAGTCGTGGCGGCGCGCGGTTGCGCAGTGCCGCCGCTTGCTGCGGCCCGGCGGGATCGTGATCGTCGAAGAACCTGCCGGCAGACTGCTCGGCAGCTGGGATCGGGTGTTTGCGTGGGATCACCCGCGTCGGGGTTTCAGCCTGGCGGGCCTGGAGCGCGAACTGAATACCGGCGGACTCACGCTCGAGGCGAGGCTCAAGCTCCCCGGCGTGTTCGGAGTCTATCGTTCGAGCAAGTGCGCCGCCGCAGCAGCCCACGCTGCGCCGGCCGGCAACGGCGCTTGCCACTGATCGATGTCGCGGCGCGGGCTGCGCGGCGTGGGATGTTGTCGATCGACGCGGCGGTGCGGACTGCGCGACGCTGCGGCTGCGTCAGGCCGTATCGCCGTCCGTTCCGCGGTCGCGCGCCAGCCCCGGAGTGCGCGGCTGCTGATCGCGGCGGCGGTCGGGGTGGTCGCGCTCGTTGAACTGGCGCAGGCCCTCGGCGGTCGCCGAATCGAAGATCGAGCGGTTGAAGCACTCCGCTTCGATGCGCAGTCCTTCGGCCAGCGGCAGTCCGAAGCCGCGCACGGCTGCTTCCTTGTCGGTGCGAATCGCAGGTTGCGGAAGAGTGGCGATGAACTCGGCAAGCTCGAGCGCGCGTGCCAGCGACTTGCCGGTCGCGACGACTTCGTTGACCAACCCGATGCGCTCGGCTTCGCGTGCGTCGATTACGCGGCCGGTGATGACGAGTTCCATCGCGCGGCCCATACCGACGATGCGCGGCAGCCGCTGGGTACCGCCGTCGGCCAGGCCGATGTTCCAACGCCGGCACGTCACGCCGAAAGTTGCGTGCTCTTCGGCGATCCGGATGTCGGCAAAGCAAGCCCACTCGAGTCCGCCGGCATAGGCGACGCCGTTGACGGCGGCGATGATCGGTTTGTAGATGTCTGTCCAGCGGCTGGGTCCGAGGATTCCCGGTCGCTCGCCGCGGTCGTGTGCGGCGATTTCGTCGGGTGACGCCGGAACCAGGTTTCCTCCGGCCTCGAGGTCGCCTCCGGCGCAGAACGCTTTGTCGCCACTGCCGGTGATGACCGCGACCTTGGCTTCGGCGTCGTCTTTGAATCGCGTCCACGCCTCGACCAGTTCGCGGTGCGTGGTCGGACCGATGCAGTTGCGCACCGCGGGCCGGTCGAATCTGATGACGGTGACGGGGCCGCGTTTCTCGTAGGCGATCTCGGTAAAGTTCATTTCTTCTCCTGCTTCTCGCGTACGACGCACGCCGGGCGCGGGTGTCGGCCGCCGGCCAACGCCGGTTGCGAGCCGGCGTCAGCGCACGCTCGTGTCGGTCTGCGCGTCGCGTTTCCACAGCGCCGGGAAGGCGTAGCCCAGACCGAGCAGCACGCCGCCGAATCCCAGGAACGTGACGATCCGCCACCCCGCGTCCACCTGCGAAAGATCCACGACGAACAGCTTGGCCACGGTCAGCGCCATCACGGCGCCGCCGGTGCGGCGCCACTTCACGCTGTTGTTGCGCAGGCCGACCACGATCAGCGCAACCGCGTTCGAGAACCACGCGGCGGTCACCCAGGCGGCACCGTTGTCGAGCGGATCGAGTGCGCGCAGCAGCCACAGCAGCAGTCCGATCTGTGCCGCAGCCGCGTAGCTGTCGCGGCCTTCTTCCCGATAGAAGTCTGTTGAAAAACCGTCCATCATCTTGTTGAAAATGGCCCATCTGCTGCGTTGCGCGTGAAACCAATCACTACGGCGTACCGGAAGTACGCCTCCGCTCGTTGTTTCCCGCGCGCGTCTTGCATCTGGACCATTTTGAACAGGCTGATAGATGCGCGCGGCGGCCGCGACTGCGACTACTACCGCCAGATCGGCGATCTGCGACGCATTCAGACCCGGCGATGCGTGCCCGACATCGTCGAAAAGGCGTTGCAGGGTTGCCACGCACAGTCCGGCGAAAAGGGCGTGTGCGAGCAACGCGAACTTGCGATCGCCCGAGCGTGCCGCGAGCAGCAGCAGTGCCAACGCTTCGGCTGCAAGCCCGACCAGACGCGCGTCGTCGCCGAGGACGAGGAACGATGAAAATGCCAACAGTACAGCCGCGCCGGCGGCGTGGGTCGCGGCGAGGCGGCGCGCGGTCTCGCCGCAGGAGCGCCACAGCCACGTCGTCGCAGCCGCCCACGCGGCCGCGAGTCCCAGCGCGACGAAACCGGTCGCTATCTCGCCGAGTTTCCAGACCGCACCGGTGGCGGCGAGCACCAGAACCGGTGTGATCAACGTCAGTTGATGCGGCTGCAACGTCCAGTCGTCGGCGGCGGCTATGCGCGCGGTTTCGGGCCACAGTCCCATTCTGGTAGCCGGCCACTGGTCGGGACGCGCAGCGCAGAGCAGTTCACGAACCACGGCGAGGCCCCAGGTTGCCAGCGCGAGGAAGGCGACACCGACCTGCACGGCGACGGCGTCGCTGCTCGATTGAAACGCGGCCTGCCAGGCGCTGCTCGATTGAAACGCGGTTTGCTCGGCGGCGGCGCCCAAGATCAGCCAGCCGCCGGAGGTCGCGGCCCACAGCAGCACGCGCCATCCGCAGCGCGCGAACACCGCGGCCGCCGCCGCGATCACCAGGCACGTGTATCCGATCAGTCCCGGCAGGCTGCCGTGATCGGTGTAGAGCAGGAATGGCGTGACGAGGCCTCCCGCCGCGGCGAGCAAAGCCATGGCCGCGTCGTCTTCGCGCACCGCCAGTACGAAGGCCGCGGTAGTCACGACAACCATCGTGGTGAACGCGGTCGCGTGCGACACCAGCGCGTAGAGTTGGAACGCGGCGAACATAGAAATGTACGCGCTGGCGATTCCGCCGCCTGCCAGCAGGCGCGACAAACCGGGACGGCTCGCGCGCACCAGCGACGAGAGCACCAGCAACGCGGCGCCGAGACCCAGACCGCAGCACACGCGCACCACCGGTCCGAGCCATCCGCGGTCTATCGAGTACTTGAACCCGAACGCGACGCCGAACAGCACCAGCGCGATGCCGAGCCAGTTGAGCCACTGTCCCGGGTCGGCGGCGGCTTCGGTGCGGGAATGTCGTCGGTCCGCGATGGCGGGTCTTCGGGGAACATGGAAAGGGCGCGCGAAATCGGGTTGCCGATCGAGTGCGGGTCGTGGTTGTTGGGTCGCGGGGCTTTGCGCTCGGGCATCCAACTCGGCGAGCCGCCGGTCCAGCGCGGCTACCGCGCGCTCGACCGCGGTTACTCGCGCTGCGAGATCCGATTGTCCGTCGTCGTTGTCGGTCGGGTTTCCCATCCGTCCCCATCAGACCAGAGCGTCAGGGTGGTGTGAAGCGGCCGGCTGTACATCGGACAGCCATCTTGCCGAAGCCGTGCCGATGCCGGGCGCGTATGTTTGCTTGCCGGGCGCGGCGGCAGCCACCGCCGCCGTCGTCTCACGCGCTGCTGCGCGCCGGCTCACTCCTCGGTGATGATCTGCTGCGAGATGTTGTCGACCACCACCGGGCAGTCGAAGTAGGTCAGCGAGGGATCCACCCCGTACTTTTCGCGTACGAACTTCTTCCACGCGTCGTCATAGAGACGCTCGGCGTCTGCGCGCGACTTCCACAGGTACATTCCGCCGGCTGCCGTGCGGTCTTCAGAGAGGATGTAGTACTTGCGCAGCAGCCCGGGAATTTCGCGGTACTGCGGCGCGCTGGCCAGAGACATCGCGCGTGCCTGCTCGAGAGTCACGGCCTGCGGGAGTTTGAACTGTACGAGTACGGTAATCATGGTTGTCTCCGTGCGGTGTGGATAGGTCGCTCGTCCGACACCGAAAGCCTGTGATCGACGGCCGCCGGCCGGGTCTTGTACGGTTCGCGGTTCTTCGATGCACGCGCTTTCAGCGGGTTGCTTCGAGCTTGAACACCCGGCACGCGTTCCGTGCAAGGTGCGACGGGCCCCACATGTTGCGCGGCCGCGGCGGGCATCCGGTCCGGATGGAAATCGCGGCGCGACGCAGGCATGGCGGACGCATGGGCAACTCGTGCCGGTTGACGGGCACCGACGCCGGGCTCTGCATCGCGCGGCGAGGATTTGCGCGATGAGGGTGGGGTTGCGGGTTGCCGTCGCGGTCGTGGCTTCGGTGGTGCTCGGCGCGCATTTTCTGCGCGCCGGTCACACGGCCGTGGCCGTAGGTGTTGCGCTCGGTCCGTTGGCTTTGCTGGCGCGACGTCGCTGGGCGGTGCGCCTCGTGCAAGGCGCGCTCGGCAGCGGCGTCGCCGTGTGGCTGCACACGCTGATCTTGCTCGTGGCTGCGCGACGCGCCGAGGGCGCGCCGTGGATGCGGATGGCGCTGATCTTGGGCTTCGTCGCCGCGGTGACCGCGCTCGCAGCGGCTATGCTCGAGCCTCTGGCGGCGTCATCCGATGCGCGACACGGCTCGCGCAAGCAGGCCTGACCTGCCCGGCAGCGGCCGCAAGTTCGATCGCGATCGACAATCAGGATCCCGAAGAGTAGCCCACGCAAGATCGCTAGGCCCATTGCCGTCGCGGTTAGCGCGCTTTCGAAGAGACACATTGCGACCAGAATCACTCAGCGCCAGACGTGATGTTATGGGTAGTCCGCCTCGTCGGCAGACCGGAGGCTCCGCATTGCGTGGTTGCCGACACTCGGCCGGCTCGCATTCGGTTGACCCACCGCTGGCCGCTTCCTACACTCTCCGCGCGTGGACGTGAACACCGTGCTCGAGGGAATTCTCGACGACTTGCGCGACTACACCGCCGCTCACTACGCCGAGCGCCTCGTTTCACTCGTGGTATTCGGCTCGGTCGGAAGGTGCACCGCCGGCCCGGAGTCAGACATCGACATCCTGATCGTCGCCGAACCGCTACCCGATGGACGCATCAAGCGCGTTCTGGAGTTCGTGCCGATCGAGAGCGCGCTTGCGCCGAGGCTGAAACGTGCGCGCTTGGCAGGCGTGAACACGCGCCTGTCGCCGCTCTTCAAGACCCCGGCCGAAGTCCGGGCGGGAAGCCCACTCTTCTTGGACATGACCGAGGACGCTCGTCTTCTGGTAGACCACGGTGGATTCTTCGCTGCGCGCCTCGAGACGCTGCGAGAGCGACTGCGCGAACTCGGCTCGCAGCGCATCTGGAAGGGCGAGAGTTGGTACTGGGTTCTCAAACCCGATCTGCGGCCGGGCGAGGTGTTCGAACTGTGACGAACCGTTCGCTGGCGCAGAGCTATCGAAAGAAGGCCGAGGACCGTCTGGAACTGCTCGACGTCCTCGAACGAAAGAGCGCGTGGTCAGACGTGGTGCGCGAAGCGCAAGAAATCGTCGAACTCGCGCTGAAGGACATCTTGCGGGACGCGGGCATCGAACCGCCCAAGTGGCACGACGTAGGTGACATCCTGGTCGAATAAGCCGCGAGGCTTCCCGCCGCAGCCCGCGACGTAGTCGAGCAGCTGGCGGCGATTTCGCACTGGCTGCGCAACGAACGCGAACTGGCCTTCTACGGCGACATCGACTTCATCCCCACCGAACAGTACGGCCGCGGGGACGGCGAACGCGCCATTCGAGACGCGCGGTTCGTCGTCGAGGTTGCCAGGGCGAGCATCGGCTGAGAGGCGAGCGGTACCGAACGAAGTGCGGCCGCATCGCCGGATTCATCGCCGCGAACGCTCGCCGGTACTCGAAGTGCTCGAGCCGCTGGCGTGCGTCGCGACCACGATCGACTTCGGGCGAGTGACGTACGAGGATGATTTCCAGCGAGCGCTGGCAACGGGCGGCGTCGAGTTACTGGAACTGGTCGCGCTCGACCAGGGCCGGCAGCGAGCGTCGATGCTGGTGGTGGCGCGACCCATGGCGACGCGCGGGTAACCGGCGCGCGAGAGAAGAGAGGCGAACATGTCAGAACTTCGAGGAAAGACCGCGCTGGTCACCGGCGCTTCGAGTGGACTGGGCTGCGACTTCGCGACCATTCTGGCCGAACACGGCTGCAACCTGGTGCTGGTGGCGCGCCGCGAGGACCGGCTGCGCAGGCTCGCCGACGACCTGCAGCAGCGCCACGGTGTCGGCGCGCGAGTGATCGCGATGAGCCTGTCGGAGGTTGGTGCCGCGCAGCAACTCTACGATGATCTGCGCGCGGCAGGCGTCACGGTCGACGTGCTGATCAACAACGCAGGCTTCGGCGTGTTCGCTCCTTTCCTGGAAGTGCCGTGGGAGCGCGAACAGGAGATGCTGATGCTCGACATCGTCGCGCTGACGCACCTGAGCAAACTGTTCGTGCGCGACATGGTCGCGCGCAGGTGCGGGTGGGTGCTGCAGGTGTCGTCGATCGGTGCCTACCAGCCATCTCCCGGCTACGCGACCTACTCGGCGGCCAAGGCCTTCGTGCTGAGCTTCGGCGAGGCGCTGAACTACGAACTGCGCGGCAGCGGGGTCAAGCACAGCGTGCTGTCACCCGGCGTCACCGAGACCGAGTTTCTCGACGTCGCCGCCGGCAAGCGGCGCAGCCTCTTCCAGCGCATGTCGATCATGCCGAGCCGGCCAGTGGCCGAGATCGGTATCAACGCGATGTTGAAAGGAACGCCGAGCAAGGTCGCCGGAACGGTGAACGCGCTCAACACCTGGAGCCTTCGCTTGGTGCCGCGCCGGCTGCAGACGGCGATGGCGAACATCGCGATGAAGTTCGGTTCCTGAACGACCGTCAAAGCGCGGCGCCGCCGGCTTCGCGACTCGTCGCTTCGGCCGCCGCAGCACCCGTGCTGGTGTGGTCGAGCATTTCGACACGCCCGAACTCGAGCCGATAGACACGGTCGGCAACTTCGAGGAGTCCGGGTTGATGTGAGATCGCGAGAATCGTCGTGCGCCCGCGCAGCGCGCGAACCGTCGCATATATGTCGGCCTCGCTGGCGGGATCGAGCGCCGCGGTGGCTTCGTCGAGAATCAGCAACCGCGGGCGGTGGACCAGTGCACGCGCGATCGCGATGCGCTGGCGCTGGCCGCCCGAGACGCGTGCCCCGCGCTCGCCGAGCGGGGTGTCGAGCCCCTCGGGAAGTTCGCTGACGAAATCCCAGGCACCGGCCGCGCGCAGCGCGTCGTTGACGTCGTCGTCGCTGAGTTCGGGATCCCCGAGCGTGATGTTGACGCGCACGTCCTCGTGCAGCAGCAACGTTTCCTGCGGTACGTAGCCGACCATGTGGCGCCACGACGCGATGTCGATTTCGCCGAGCGGCACACCGTCGAGCAGAACCTCGCCTACCTGCGGACTCACCAGGCCGAGCGCGAGGTCGGCAATGGTGGTCTTGCCGCCACCCGACGGACCGACGATGGCGGTTACCTCTCCGGCCGGGATCGACAGCGACACGCCGCTGAGAATCTCGCGTTCCCCGTACGCGAAGGTGACGCCGCGCAGCGCGACCTCGCGCTCGAACGCGGGCGGACGGGTTCCGTTGTTGAGTTCCGCTTCGGCCTGCGACTCGGCGATGGTCTTTTGCAGCGACCAGAACGCGCTCTCGGAGGCGATCATGGCCTGGTAGGATTTCTGGACTTTGTTGAGGCTGAACAACGCCCGCGCGAAGACCAGCGAGAGCACGATCACGCTGTCGAGCGCCAGGCCCCAGTGCTTGACGGCGAAGAACAGTCCGCTGGTAAGCGAGATCACCAGGAAGGGTTCCTGCAACGCCCGCACCGCTTCCTTGCTCAGGACCTGGCGCCGCAGCGCACGGTTGAGGCTCTGGGTCTCGTGTTCGAGCAGCGGCGCGACCAGCGGCTCGCGTCCCATCGCTTTGAGCGGCTTGACGGCGTAGAGCACGTCCGACATGCGCGCGAGCACGGTGCGCAGGATGTTGGTCTGGCGCAGGCCGGCGCGCTTGGTCATGCGCACGGGGCCGCTCAGCAGGCCGAGCGTTGCCGCTCCGACCACGGCTGCGGCGGCTGCGGTCTGCCACGAGACCATGGCGGCAACGCTCGCGTAGAGCAGGGTCTCGATGACCTGTGCCGCCATCGTGGCGCCGCACAAATACGCATCGGCGGCCCTGGAGGCCTCGGTGGCGAACGAATTGGCCAGCAGCCCCACCGGCTGCTTGACGTAATAGAGCCAGCGCGCTTCCAGCACCGCCTTCAGCAGAGACATGCGCAGGTCGGTGGCTACGCGCGCGACGGTGTAGCCGACCTGGATCTGCGCGACCAGGACCAGTGCTGCCTTGACGACGCTGCCGGCGACGATCACGCACAGCAACGCGCCGATGGTTGGTTCGATCCCGGTCGCCGCCAGGGTCTGGCGCACCAACCTCTCGAGATTCGAGTCCCTACCGTCGGCCCCGGTGACCATGCTGAGCACCGGCAGCAGGCTCGACACCCCAACTCCTTCCGCCATTGCGGCCAGCGTCAGGGACACCAGCATGACGGTGGTGCGGCCCGGGTAACGCCGGCCGAAGACGAGAAGGATCCGCATGTAGGGGCCAGCAGCCGAGGTACCCCGTCGAGGGACGGTGGTCAACCGCGAGCGCGACCGCGCCGTCCTGGCGCGCCCCGAAGGCCTTGGTGGGCAGAAGCACCCCCAAGCGAGCCCGTGCACACGCCCGCGCCGATTGCCCGCGCGCTCGCCATCTCTAGTATGGCGCGATGCAGACCCGCGCTCTGGTGCTCGCCGGCCGCCGCTCGAGCGGTGACAGCCTCGCCGATTCGAGCGGCTACGAACACCGCGCCCTGCTTCCCATCGTCGGCGTCCCGATGTTGCTGAGGGTGGTGCGCACGCTGCGCGAGAGCGGCCTCGACGGTCCTATCGCGGTCAGCGCAGGCGAAGAAGAACTGCTCACTGCCCGGCCTGAGTTGGCGGCGCTGACCGCGGCGGGCCACTTGGTGTTCCACCGGGCCGGTGCTTCGCCGGCTGCCAGCGTGGCCGACTACTTCGCTGCGTCGTGCGGCGGCGGCCCGCTGTTCGTAACCACCGCGGACCACCCGCTTCTGACTCCGCAGATAGTTCACTTCTTCCAACGAGCGGCCGAGACCTCCAGCGCCGACTTCGTCGTCGGCCTGGTGCCCGGGTCGATCTTCCGCGCCCGGTTCCCCAACCAGCCCCGCACCTTCATCGTGCTGAAAGGGGAAAAGTTCTCCGGTGCCAACCTCTTCTATCTGAGGAATCCCGCCGCCGCGGCGGTGCCGCGCTTCTGGACCAGAGCCGAGCGCTTCCGCAAGCAGCCGTGGCGCCTGGTGAGCAGCTTCGGGGTGGCCAACCTGGCCCTGTTCGCGCTCGGGCGTCTCGACCTCGACGCTGCACTGGCCCGCGCATCGAGGGTGATCGGCGCCAGCGTCGGTGCGGTGGTGCTGCCGTTTGCCGAGGCCGCCATCGACGTCGACCGCGAGGCCGACAGGGTGACGGTCGAGAAGCTGCTCGGTCGCGGCCACGAGACCCGCTCCGAGGCCTGAGATTGCACATGAGGACGGGCTCGAAGACCTGCCGGATAACCTCTGTCCGAGACCTTCGACGCTCAAGGGTTGACCTAAGTCGTGCTTCCATCTACACGGTTGCGGGCTTCTGCTGGGGCGAAGCCGAATTTCCGCTAAGAGGCAGGCGAGCTTTTACGTTGAGGTCGGCCGCAGGGTCGGGGACTGTCGGGACCGCGTTTTTCGCGTCCGGGACGAGGTGACGAACCTCGCCGTGCCGTCCGCTATAGAGCCGAGAAAGTAAGGACAGGGAAGGGACACCGATGGCAATCGATTACGAAGTTCCAAGAGATAAGCGGCTGCTCTACTGGATCGGCGACAAGTTGATCGACTACCGTCACCCGGTGTCGATTGTGGTGCTCGCCGTCACCGCGTTGTTCGGGTACTGGTCGATGCTGCTTCATCTGGAGACCAGCTTCGGCGACTTGCTCCCGCAGACCCACCCTTACGTTCAGATCCACAATCGTTTCTCCAAGGACTTCGGCGGCGCCAACAACATCGTCATGATGGCCGAAGTCGAGGAGGGCAACCTCTTCAACGTCGAGAACCTGGCTCAGATCTACCTGATGACCGAGGAGATCGACCGGGTTTACGGTGTCAATCACAGCCAGATCGATTCGATCGGCCATCGTACGACGCGTCACCTCAAGGTTGCGGCCGCCGGTACGCTGCGCTCCGAACCGGTGATGATCGACATGCCCAGGACCGAGCAGGACGCTGCAGAGGTCCGGCGCATCGTCCACAACTCCGAGAACGTGTTCGGAATCCTGGTTTCGCTCGACGACCGCGCCGCGATCATCCGCGCGAACTTTATCGAAGGCCGGCTCGACTACCGGCGCATCTTCGACGAGATGAACGACCGGGTGATCACCCCGTTTACCGCCGGCTGGGTGGGCGCCCAGTTGATCGATGTAGACCCGGACCGCGCCGAAGCCTTGAAGGTCGAGAAAGGCAGCGGAGTGCTGGTCAAGCGCCTGTTCAAGGACAGCGCCGCAGGGGCGGCCGGGCTCAAGGAAGACGACGTCATTGTCACGGTGGCCGGCAAGAAGGTTCTGCACCGCTACGAGGTCGCCGACGCGGTCGCCTCGGCCGGCGAGACCGGGGTCCAGGTCGGCTACGTCAGAGGCGGCGAGCCGGCTACGGCCACACTCAAGGGCAACGGTTCCAAGCTCAAGGTCTGGGCGGCCGGTGAGCCCCGCCTCTACGGCTGGGTATACAACTACGCCGACGACGTGTTCTTCATCCTGGTGGTCACCTACTGCATCGAGTGGGTGCTGCGCTGGATGTACTTCCACGACTGGCGCGGCGCTCTGCGTCCGACCATCACCGGCTTGATCGCCGCGTTCTGGGGCCTCGGGTTCATCCACCTGATCGGTCTGGCGCTCGATCCGTTGATGTTGGTGGTGCCGTTCCTGATCACCGCCCGCGCGGTGAGCCACGCGATCCAGATGCACGATCGGTATTACGAAGAGTTCGAACGCTGCGAGTGGAACAAGCGCCGCGCGATCGTCGCCTCGTTCGCCGAGCTGTTCGTGCCCACGTTCTCGGGCATCGTCGCCGACGCGTTCGGCGTGCTGGTGATCCTGCTGGTTCCGGTGATCATGCTGCAGAAGCTCGCGATCACGGCCTCGTGGTGGATCCTGGCGATCACGATTTCGGAGATGATGCTCAACCCGATCGTGTACTACTACCTGAAGGCTCCTGAGCCCGAGCTCGTCATGCTGCGCGAGCGCGGCGGGTTCCGCACGATGATCAACAAGTTCACCGCGGTGCTGCTTAGCAAGACGGGCATCGCCATCACGCTCGTCTCGTGGAGCGCCGCCGCCTGCATCGGGCTCTACCTGATGCGCGGGCTGGTCGTCGGCGATCCCGCGGCCGCCTCGCCGCTGCTGTGGCTCGATTCACCCTACAACGAGTCCCACGCCAAGATTCAAGGAAAATTCGGCGGCGTCGAACCGCTGATCGTGGTCGCCGAGGGCTACGACAAGAACGCGATGAAGGATCCGCACACGCTCAAGACGATGGAGCACTTCCAGCGTTACCTCGAGCGTGACCCCACGATCGGATACAGCTTCTCGCTCGCCGACATTCTGCGCGCCGTCAACAGCGTGTTCCACGAGCTCGAGCCCAAGTGGGGCGTGATCCCGAGCAACTGGGTGGACGTCGGCGGCCTGTTCTTCATCTTCTTCTCGGGTTCTCCGCCGACCGAAACCGCCAAGTACGTGTCGACGGACTTCTCGACTGCGCACGTGACCTTCTTCTGCCGCGACCACAAGGGTTCGAACATCCGCAGGGTCATCGGCCGCAGCAAGGAGTTCATCACCGACACGCAGTTCTCCGACCTCGGAATAGAGGTGGCGCAGGAAGGCGAGAGCATCGTCGTCAAGAGCGTTTCGCCCGAGCAGTTCTGGAACCAGCGCCAGACTTCGTGGTCGCCGATCCACCTGGTCCCGGGAGCGCCGATTCCGGCCGATGCGGCGGGCAAGGACACGCCGTTCCACGTCGGCGACAAGATCGTGATGGTCGGTCAGACGCCCGTCACGAACATGGACACGCTGCACGACGCGATGAGCGAGGAGTCGGGTCACTCCAAAGTCATCAATTTCACGCTCGATCGCGGCGGCAAGGAGATCGCTACGGCGGTCAACGCTCCGTGGAAGGCGGTGCTGAAACTGGCCGGCGGTCTGATCGGCGTGCTAGCGGCGGCCAACGAAGAACTGGTCAGGAACGACCTGCTGATGAACTTCCTCGGGTTCTTCTCGATCTACGTGATCATGTTGTTCACCTACCGTTCGTGGGCGGCGGGTGTCTATCTGCTGCTGCCGCTGGCCATTTCCAACATCATCGTCAACGCGTACATGGCGACCAACAACATCGGCGTCAACGTACAGACGTTGCCGCTGGTGACGGTCGGTGTCGGCTTCGGCATCGACTACGGCCTCTACATCGTCAGCCGCGTCATCGAAGAGATCCGTATCAACGGTGATCTGTTCGAGTCGGTACGCGAGGCCCTGGTGACGTCCGGCAAGGCTGTGACTTTCACCGCAGTCACGATGATCATCAGCACGATGTTCTGGATCACTTCGAACATCCGTTTCAACGCGGAGATGGGCTTGCTGCTGGCGATCTGGATGGGCATCAGCTACGTCGGTTCGCAGACCCTGCTGCCGGTGCTGATCCTGTTGTTCAAACCCCGTTTCATCATGAAAGAGAAGGATCATCACGAAGGCCGCGAGATGGTTCGCGTCTGAGGAGCGTGGGGCAAATGACAAAACTCACATTCTGGAATTCGATCGTAATCATCGTGAGCTTCAGCTTCCTGGTCGTCTTCATGGACGAGTACATGCTCAAGCCGTGGCGGCAGAAGAAGTGGGAACGCGAGGCCGCGTCGGGCGACGTCGAGAAGCAGGAACTTCTCAGGCTCGCGCGTTCGGCCAAAGTCGTCGAAGAATGAACTGCTGAGTCATCGGTGAGGGCCGGACCCGGCAGGGGCTGGGTCCGGCCCCTCGCGTCATTCCCATGTCCTTTTTACGATCGCTTCGCATCGGCGGGATCTGCGCCGCCGTCATCTACGCCTTCCGACGTTCGCACGAGGCCGGCATCGCGCGCGGGAACGAAGAAGTTCCGGGGATGCTCGCGGCCATCGGCGTGGTGTCTTTGTTGTTTTTCATCCGCGCGCTGCTCGCGGAGTTTCAGGGGCCGGCCTCGGATGTCCAAAAGGATCTCCTGTGGGGGCTGACGGCGGGCGGGGTCTTGACGATCCTGATGCGCCTCTGATGCGCGGCGCTGCGCCGCAGACCGGCCGTTTCCAACAAGCTGCAAGGTGCAGCAACCGGACGTCGGCGGAGAGTCAGTGCGCATCGGTATTCTGAGCAACCTGCAGGCGGGCGGGAACGGTGCGCTGGTCGCGCGGGTTCTCGACCGTCTGGCGAAGTATCCCGACATCGTCCACGTCGAGACCGAGCACAGCCACGTAGCGCTCGACGCGCTGCGGGAACTTGCCGGAGCAGGCATCGATATCCTGGTGATCAACGGCGGCGACGGGACGCTGCAACATTCGCTGACCGAAGTCTTGGGTGCGACCAGCCCGTTCGCCAAGCCGCCGCTGGTCGCTCCGCTGCGCACCGGCCGCACCTGCATGACTGCACTCGACATCGGCAGCGCGCGCGACGGCGTGGCCGCGCTCGACCGTCTGGTGTGGCTGGCTGCCAGTGGGCGCGCCGAATCGGCGGTGGTCGATCGCGCGGTGTTGCACCTGATACTGGAACCCGACGGGATCGACCACTACGGCACCTTCTTCGGCGGCGGCGTCATCTACCGGGCGATCTTGCTGGCGCACCGCCTTTTCCCGAAAGAGAAGGGCCAGGGCGTTCTCGGCAGCGGCTTGGTGACGGCCGGGCTGCTGGCGCGAGCCACGCTCGGCAAGGCCGGCCACATCCTGGATCCCGATTCGATCGACACCGTGCTCGATCGCCAGCAACTGCCGCAGCGCCAGTTCCAGCTCTTCATCGCGACGACGTTGCGGCGGCTGTTCATGCGGATGCGCCCGTTTTGGGGTACCGGCCCCGGCGGTCTCCACTTCACGGCGACCGTTCCCGGCGCGCTGCGCCATCCGCTGGCGGCGGCGCGTATATTGACCGGACGTGCGCCGCGGCGTGGGGTCGAGGATCCGCGCTACATCAGCCGCAACGTCGAGGAGATTCTCTTGCGCATGGACTGCGGCGCGACCCTGGACGGGGAGCTCTTCGAGCCGCGCCCGGGCCGCAGCGCGCGGCTGCTGTCGGACCGCAGGGTTCGCTTCCTGAGCACTCGCTGAGCTAAGAGAGATCGTTCGATCATGACGACCGCGTTCACCGGGGGGGGCCACGATACCGCGATGCGAACCTTGTTTCGCGGCGTGTTCTTCGTCGCGCTGGGAACGCTGCTGTTCGAAATCGCGCTGACCAGGATTCTTTCTTTCACGATCTGGTACCACTTCGCTTACGTCGCGATCTCGACGGCGCTGCTCGGTTATGGAGCGTCAGGAACTTTGCTCGCGGTATGGCCTTCGATCGGTACCAGGAATCTCGCCACCTCCTTGGCCCGATCCTCCCTGCTCGCTTCGGTCAGCGCCGCGGCCACGCTCGGGGTCATCTCGTTCTTCCCGTTCGATCCGATGCAGATTCCTTTCCGGGTCAACGACGCGCTCCTCTTTGTCGTCTACCAACTCACCGTAATCGTGCCGTTCTTCTTCTCGGGCGTTACGATCAGCTTGGCGCTGCGCGCAGGCGCACAGCGTGTGGACCGGTTGTACTTCTGGGATCTGCTCGGCGCCGGCACCGGTGCAACGGTCGCGGTCGCGCTCATGAACGCGCTCACTCCTGCGGGCGCCGCGGTTCTGGCGGCTGCCGTGTCCGCGGGCGCGGCTGTGGGCCAATAGGCAGTTCAAGGGTACAAGGGGCTGAAGGATCCCCCTCCGTCGTTTATGCCTCTTGTTTGTTCTGTCGGAGTGACGGATCTCATGTCAACCGTCGCCCGCCAAGCGCCGTCAGCCCCCGGCCACGCCACCAAATCCCGACGAGTCCCCCGATAGATTCGGCGAGACGCGACCGTCCGCAGTCCGGTACCGTACTTACGGGCGCCCAGTATCGTCTGCCCCGAGGAAGAACACGACCGACTTGAACGTCGCGCTGTTGGCCGAAGTTCGGCGTCAGGCGGCCAGGGTAGGCAAGACCAGGAAGGCCTTTTTCGAGGGAGCCTTCCTCGCGCGAAGGAACCCGAAAGCCCGGCCATGCATCGAGCACGTCGCAGACATGCCGGAGGTGAAGCGCGTGAAGCCCTCGGACGTTGACGTAGCCGACCGATGGTTCCCCGGCGACTTCCTCGACGAGCACCGGTGATCGCGTCGCGTCTGCTCGTTTGACAAATGCAATCACTGCTATCATCAAGTCTTTGTGGCCCAACTCGTCGTTCGAAGGATAGAAGACTCGGTCGTGGCGAAACTGCGCCGCAGGGCGGCTCAGCGTGGTGTTTCGCTGGAAGAGGAGCACCGCCAAATCCTGCGTGCCGCAGTGTTGCCCGAAGTCGGGGGGCGCGCGGTAACGTTCAAGGAGTACCTGCTGAAAATGCCGCCAGGCGGAGAGGAGTCCGCCTTCGAGCGTCCGCCCGCAAAGCTCAGGCGAGTCCGGTTGTGACCGGCTATCTTCTCGACACGAACGTCCTGTCGGAGATTCGCAAGGGTGAACGCTGCAACGCCTCTGTGAAGCGTTGGTTCGCGGAGGTCGAAGACGACACACTTTTTCTGAGTGTGCTCGTGGTCGGCGAGATCCGGCGCGGCATCGAACTGATCCGGCGGCGTGATGCCGCTACGGGTCGGGCGCTCGACCGGTGGCTCCGCGGGCTCGAGCGACGGTTTGAAGAGCGCATTCTGCCGGTCACGGCAGACATCTGTGATCGGTGGGGTCGGATAGGGCTCGAGCAACCGCTCCCGCCGATCGACGGTCTGCTGGCCGCGACGGCATTGCATCACGGCCTGACGGTGGTCACTCGCAACGTGGCTCACACGCGACGCTCAGGAGCACAGGTGCTGAATCCGTTCGAACGCTAACTCAAAAGGCCGCCGCGGCGCAGGCTAGCGGAGCTGTGCGTGAACAGACCGATCGTACGTGGCAGCTAGCCCAACTCAAAAGGCCGCGCCGCTGAGCAGGCTCGCGGAGTATTCGATGCCGTCTTGGCCGACCTGCTACAGCGCGGTGTTCGATCGGAGGAAGACTCGGAGCTGGCCGCGGGCAACTACTTCCCGAGCAACTCCCCGGCGATGATCCTCTTGCTCACCTCGGTGGTGCCGGCGCCGATCTCGAGCAGCTTGATGCAGCGGTACAGGCGGTTTGATCTCGGCTTCTTGCATATAGCCGGAGCCGCCGTGGATCTGCACGGCCTTGTCGAGCGCGTCGTTCAACGTGTTGGCGGCGTACATCACCGAGGCGGCAGTCAGCTCGTGAATCTCGCCGCGACCGCCTTCGTCGCGCGCGAGACGGCCGGCCTGATCGAAGGTGCGGTAGACGAAGGTGCGCATCGTCTCGATGCCGACGTACATGTCGGCCAGCATCGACTACACCATCTGAAAACTGCCGATCGGCTTGCCGAACTGACGGCGTGTCTGCGCGTACTCGATCGACAGGTCCACCGCACGTTCGGCGACACCGAGCGCGATCATCGCCACCATCGAACGTTCGTTGCGCTCGGTGCGAACACGGATCCGGATCACCGCCGGCATCTGCCGGTTGTTCTTGCGCCGGTACTACGTGATCGCGCCATCCCGCGCACGGTGCCAGGATTCCAAAGTAGCGCACTTGGTGAGCTCGAGGAGATCCTCTTGCGCATGGACTGCGGCGCGACCCTGGACGGGGAACTCTTCGAGCCGCGGCCGGGGCGCAGCGCGGCTGCTGTCGGACCGCAGGGTTCGCTTCCTGAGCACTCGCTGAGCTAATCTTGCCTGGTGTCTGCCGCGTGCGTCGGTGAGTTGGCCGGTTCCGCTGAAGCGGCCGCGCCCGGTGCTCCTCGGGGCGAGCCGGCCGCGCGGCCGGGTGCTCGCGAAGAACTGGTCGAACTGTTCGCGGCCGAACACGGCGCCGCGGCCGCGCCCGAAGCGCTGGCGCTGGCGCAGCAGATCCTGCGGCGCCACGGCCGGGCGGTACAGGGAATTCTGTTCTACGGTTCCTGCCTCAGGCGCGCCGCCATCGAAGACGGGGTGCTCGACTTCTACGTCGTCGTCGACACTTACCGAGCGGGCTACAAGCGAAACTCGAAGGGCACTCTGCTGGCGTTCTTCAACTGGCTGATGCCGCCGAGCGTCTACTACGTCGACGCGCCGTGGCAGGGGCGCAGGCTGCGCATGAAGTACAACATCATCGCGCAGCGCGACTTCTCGAGGGCCTGCCGCCCGCTGAGCCTGCACGCGATCATCTGGGCGCGCTTTTGTCAGCCGGCGGCGCTGGTGTGGGCTCGCGACTCGGCGGTGCGCGAACGTATTGCCGCTGACGCCGCCGAAGCGGCACTGACCTTCGTCGGCAACATGCTGGCGCTGGGTTCGCAG
>Ga0172370_10002217_pt1 | contig 28383 bp, 26 predicted proteins | sample LakKiv5m_FD_114538 | JGI IMG/M metagenome (GOLD analysis project Ga0172370, IMG submission 114538) | Freshwater microbial communities from Kabuno Bay, South-Kivu, Congo - kab_022012_11.5m | ecosystem: Environmental > Aquatic > Freshwater > Lake | place: Democratic Republic of the Congo...
TCGACGACCTCGGTCTCGCTGTCCAGCCCCTCGACGTTGCGGAAGGCGCCCACGGTCACGCCTTCGATCTCGACCTTGAAGTTGAACTGACCGATGTGGTCGTGCGGTCTGCGGTTCGGCATGGTGATCTCCTCAAGCGTTCTGTTTCGTTCTCGTGCTTCAGTCCCAATATCTGCACGGCTCACCAGGAGCCGGGCGCCAGGGGATTGAATCTATCCGAGAGCAGTTCGAAGCGCCTTCCCACGGAGGGAGCACCTCGAAGTCGGTCTCGACGTGAAACCAAGGGTACGGAATTCACTCTCGCGACGCAAGGGATCGCTCGACGTCTAGCAAGTTGACCCTGGTCCATGGGCGCGCTACGCTACTAGCCGCTTCGCGAAACCAACATGGAGCTCGTTGCCATGAAGAGGCTCTCCTTTGCGTTCGTCGTGGTGGCCCTGGGCGTCGTGGTCGCCTGCGGCGGATCGACCTCGAGCGAGTCCGACACCTTCACCTGGGAGACCGCGGAAGACCAGGCGGAGCCCGTGGACACCACGCCGCCGCCCGAAGACGTGGTGCCCGAGTACGTCCCCGCCGGGCAGGGCGTGCTGGCGTTCGTCGAGCAGTTCGGCGACGACAACAAGACGTGCGTTCAGAAGGATCTGTGCACGTTCAACGTGTCGTTCAACGGCGACCGCTCCTTGCAGGTCCTCTACAAGGAGGACGGCGCCGCCAAGGAGAACGTCCCGCTGAAGTTCGAGGTCATCGAGGACCCCCAGGCCGTGGGCAAGATGGCCGTGGCCACCGTCTACACCGACGCGTCGGGCATCGCCACCGCCACCGTGAAGGTCGTGAAGGCCCTCCCGACCACCTTCAAGGTCAAGGTCACCGTGGCCGGCTCGGGCGGCGCCTCCGTCGAGCCGATCTTTTTTGCCATCGTCGCCCAGGCCAAGGTGCAGGCCTTCCTGACGGTCAGCTTCGAGTACGCGGGCCAGCGCATCTTCGACGGCGTGAAGGTCTACCTGTACAAGAACGCGTCGACCACGGCGGCCGACATCCAGTGCAGCAAGATGGACCCGCTCGACCTGCCCACCGCCGACCTCGAGAAGGGCCCCGTGCAGCTGAACCAGACCGTGAAGTTCGAGCTGCTGCCGGGCCTGGAGGACGAGTCGCAGCAGCGCTACACCATCTGCGCGCGCGGCGAGAAGGCCGACGGCAGCCCCATGACCTACGGCTGCAACGACGCCGACGGCCTGGTCTCGATCACCTCCACCAAGCACGTCGCCATCGTGCTGAACGACATCTCGCCGCGTATCGCCGGCTCCTACGACGTCGAGACCGAGCTCGACCTGCTGAGCCCTCTGCCCGAAAACGTCGAGAACATCGTGGGCACGGTGCTCGACTTCTTCGAGCGCCCCTCGGCCTCGCTCTTGCGCCTGGTGTGCCTCATCCAGAACGACACGCTGCAGGACCTGTGCGGCTACGTGTTCGACGACCCGGCCAACCCCGACGTCATGGGCCTCACCACCGTCGGCGAGATCGTGCTCGAGCTCATCGACGCCTACCTCGCGGCCTACGTCGAGGAGTGGACGGGCACCGACATCATCGGCATCGGCGAAGACGTGCGCGACCTGATCCGCCAGCTCACGCTGGTCGCGACCTACGACCTGAACGCCGAGCCGGGCGAAGATGGCACCATCGCCGCGAGCGACACCGCCGCCAGCTGGCACAGCGTCACGTTCCGCTGGACCTACGGTCTCGAGTGCCAGCCCAACGACGACGCGTGCGGGCGCATCGTGTTCAACATCCAGTCCATCGGCCAGAACCCCATCACAGCCACCTTCCCGGCCACCGTGTCCACGGCCCAGGGCTACCTCGAGCTCGGCATCGGCGAGCACTCGCTGAACCTGCACTACGGCGCGCTCCTGAACTACATCCTGCAGAAGGTCGTGCTGCCGCGCGTGTTCGGCGACGGCTCCGATGGCCTGCCCGTGGTCGACAGCTACGAGAAGCTCATCAAGTCGCTGCTCGGTGGCGGCAAGGAGTGCCTGAACCCCGCGGCCGGCCAGAAGACCTGCTGCCAGACCTTCACCGACAACGTCATCGCCAAGGCCGGCGACGCCATCCCCGAGACGCTGCTCGCCAACGCCTGCGAGTCGCTGATCGCCCTGGGGGCCAACTACCTCGAGACCAAGCTGACCGAGCTCGACCTCGACACCGGCAAGAACCTGTTCCTGAAGACCCCCGACGGCCTGCCCTGCAAGGTGTACGACACCAACAGCGACATGAAGATCGACTCGTGGGGCAAGAAGGAGCCCGCGGCCGACCGCTGCAAGTGGGACATCCAGCTCGAGGTCTTCGGGGCCCAGACCGCGATCGACAAGAACAACTTCTTCGGCTACGAGCACCAGTAGTCGGTCGGGCCGTCGTCGTCGCTGCCCCTCTTCACGTGGAACCCTGCTATACTCCGGCTGAATCGTCCGCGTCGAGGCGACGGATGCGTCCCTTCCCGGTCCTCGCGACCCTGCTCGCGCTCAGCTGCGCACGACAATCGGTCGACGTGCCCGCGCCCCCCGACATGAGCCCGCTGCTGGCCGCGTACCAGGCCCCCTCGGCGCCCTTGTCGGCCGACACCGTCGCCGAGATCGTGGCGAAGCGGCAGGAGGTCTCGGACCAGCTCGAGCGCATGGGGGGGCTCGAGCCCATCCTCACGGCCCTGGGGGTCCTCAGTGGCGGCACCGACGCCACGTCGTCGGCCCTCTCTGGCCCCGGCGACACCGAGAGCGTGGCCTCGGCCCTCACCGCCGGCAGCATCACGGTCACGGGCGACGGCTTCCTGACGCTCACGCGCACGTGCGCCGGCTGGGAGGGCGCGACCACCCCCGACCCCGCCGATGGCTCCATCACCCTGACCGCCGTGTTCACCGACGAGGGCTTCGAGGCCGTGGTGTGGGGCGAGGCGCGGGACTGCCGGTACCGTGTCGACGACCGCGAGCTGCTCCTCGACGGCCAGGTGCGCATCCACACCGGCTCGCTGCTGGTGGGCGGGGCCGGGGGCGCCGAGCTCACGGTGGACTTCGACGGCTCGGCGCAGGTCGACGGGCAGGGCTTCGCGTCGACCTTCAACTTCCGGCTGGCGCTCTCTTCCAGCCGCGTCGAGATCGAGCTCGACGTGAGCGCGGGCAACGTGGTCTTCTTCGCCGACGAGGGCTCGGCCACCTACGGCTTCCGCGCCGTCAACGGCACCTGGACCTGCGACTTCGAGGCCGGTACATGCACGCACGACGGCGACACGCTCTCGCTCTGGTAGCCCTGGTGGCCGTGCTGCTGGCCGCGGGGCCGGCGCGGGCCTTCCACGACGAGCGCGAGCACCTGACCGACTACACCGCGCACACCATGGCCGCGGGCGACGTGCGGGTCGGCCTGTGGGACGTGGGCTGGGCGCCCTGGGGTTGGCTGACGCTCGACACCTACACGTGGCCCTGGTTGAAGAAGGTGGCCAGCCTGTCGGCGAAGGTTCGCATCTGGGGCGACGCCGACTGGACGGTGGGCGCGAAGCTCGGCTACGTGACGCTCGACGTGCACGACCTGGTGTCGAAGGCCGATCCCGTGCGCTTCCACGTGGTGCCGATCGAGCTGGTGGTCTCGCGGCGCCTGGGACCCGCCTGGGAGCTCAGCGTGGCCGGCGTCTACACCCCCATCGTCCAGAAGGGTGACTACGACGCGGGCGACGTGAAGGGCGCGGCGGGCTACACGAACACGCAACTGACCCTGGCCGTTTCGTTTCGGCTGAACGAGCGCTGGGCGCTGTTCCTGCGCTCCAGGCACCTCATGAAGCTGCAGCTCTCGGGCAAGGTGGTCACCACGACCGAGATCGACCCCTACACGACCGTCGAGACCCAGGCCGACGCCGCCAGCGACGACCTGGCCGGCCTCGGCTTCCCCCAGACCTTCCAGGTGGTGCCGGGCTTCGCCTACTCGCGCGACGTGTTCAACCTCGAGGTCGGCCTCGGCTACGGCAACTGGCACCTCCCGGGCGTGAACGTGTTCCTGCCCGTGCGGTCGGTCGTGCCGCAGATCGATCTGTACTGGCGGTGGTGAGCCCTCGAACGGGCACGGGCCGGGTCAGGCCGCTTCGAGCCCGAAGTCGCCGAGGCGGGTGCGCAGCTTCTTCAACAGGGCCACTTCGAGCTGCCGGGCGCGCTCCTTCGACACGCCGAAGCGGTCGCCGATCTCTTCGAGCAGCGCGGGCTCCTCGGACAGCAGGCGCTTCTCGAGGATGAAGGCCTCGCGCTCGTTGAGCGTGGGCTTGATCTCGGCCAGCGCCAACTGGAAGCGCGTGCGGGTGTCGTCCTCCTCGGCCGAGGCCTCGGGGTCGGCCCAGCTCGACGCCAGGCTGTCGGCCAGCAGAACGCCGTCGCCCTCGTCGGTGTGACCCACCGGCAGGTCGATGGACAGGTCGCGCGCCGAGGTGCGGCGCTGCATCTCGCGGATGTCGGCCACGGGCACCTCGAGGTCGGCCGCCACGCCCTCGATGGACTCGGCCGTGAGGGCGGGATCCTCGCCGCGGGCCAGCGCCTGGCGCAGGTGCGAGCGCGTGCTCTGCAGCATGCTGAACAGCTTGCGCTGGCTGCGGGTGGTGGCGATGCGCACCATGCTCCACGAGCGCTGGATGTACTCGTGGATCTGGGCGCGGATCCAGAAGATGGCGTAGGAGATCAGGCGGATGCCCTTGTGGGGGTCGAACTTCTTGACCGCCTTCATGAGCCCCACGTTGCCTTCCTGGATCAGGTCGACCACGGGGAAGCCGTACTGGACGTACTCGTACGCCACCTTGATGACGAAGCGCAGGTTGGCCAGTACGAGCTTCTGCGCCGCCTCGACGTCCTCGGCCTCGAACCAGCGGAGGGCGAGCTCCTTCTCGTCTGCCTCGGACAGCAGCGGGAAGCGCGCCACCTCGGCCTGGTAGAGGGCCAGGGTGTTGTTGGCAAGCACGGGCAGATGCATCGTCGTTACCTCCCGAACGGCAATGTAATCATCGTCGTTCCAAGGTCAAGAGGTCCCGAGGGGCCTCCTTTATTCCACCACCAGGCGCACGAAGGTCAGCTTGCCCACCTGCACCACGTGCGCGCCCGCGGGGGGCAGCGGCGCCCGGAAGTCGGCCACCTTCTGCTGATCGACCTTGACCGCGCCCTGCTCGAACAGGCGGCGCGCCTCGCGCTTGGAGGCCACCACGCCCTTCGCCACCAGCGCGTCGAGCAGCCCGCCGTCGGCGGCCGTCACGTGGTGCTCGGGCAGCTCCTCGGGCACCTCTTTCTTCGAGAACACGCGCAGGAACTCGGCCACGGCGTGCTCGCCCGCCTCGGGGCTGTGGTAGCGGCCCACCAGCTCCTTGCCGAGCGCCAGCTTCACGTCGCGCGGGTTCACGCTCCCGTCCGCGCAGCCGGCCTTCCAGGCCTCGATGTCGGCCAGGGGCCGGTCGGACAGCAGGGTCAGGTACTTCCACAAGAGCTCGTCGGAGACCGACATGAGCTTCCCGACGATCTGATCGGGCGCCTCGTCGATGCCGATGTAGTTGCCGAGCGACTTCGACATCTTGTGACCGGTGAGCACGCCGTCGACCAGGCGCGCGTCGGTGCCCTCGAGCAGCGGCACGGTCATGACGACCTGCGGCTTCTGGCCGTACTCGCGCTGCACGGTGCGGCCCACCAGCAGGTTGAAGATCTGGTCGTGGCCGCCGAGCTCGACGTCGGCCTTCAGCGCCACGCTGTCGTAGCCCTGCACCAGCGGGTACAGCATCTCGTGTACGCTGATGGGCTGGTTGGTCTGGAAGCGCGTGCGGAAGTCCTCGCGCTCGAACAGGCGTGCCAGCGTGTAGGTGGCGGCCAGGCGCACCATCTCGGCCGCCGTCATGGTCTCCATCCACTCGCTGTTGAAGCGCACCTCGGTCTGCTTGGGATCCAGGACCTTGAACACCTGGCGCTTGTAGGTCTCGGCGTTGGCCTGCACCTCGGCGCGGCCGAGGGCCTTGCGGGTCTCGTGCTTGCCCGTGGGGTCGCCGATGCGGCCGGTGAAGTCGCCGATGAGGAAGATGGCGGTGTGCCCCAGTTGCTGGAACTGGCGCATCTTCTGCAAGACGACCGTGTGGCCCAGGTGCAGGTCGGGTGCGGTGGGGTCGAAGCCGCACTTTACGCGCAGGGGCGTGTTGGACGAGTAGCTCTCGTTCAGGCGCGCTTTCAGCTCGTCGGGATTGAGGAAGTCGACGACGCCGCGGGAGAGGATCGTGAGCTGCTCGGCGACGGGTTTGAATCGGCTCATGCGGACCCCGGGGTGAAGAGCGGGCGGATTCTAGTCGGGGTCGCCGGGGATCGCAACCGTGTCGACGGGAGGCAGGTGATCGTGACGCTGGAGGAGTGACCCCCGTCAGCCCCGGATCCAGTCCTCGATGGCCAGCCCTTCGATGCGCTCGTAGTGCCGCTGGTTTCCGGTGACGAGGGTGGCGCCCGTGGCGAGGGCGATGGCGGCGATGAGCAGATCGGCGTCGGCCAGCAGGGCGTTCTGGCGCTGCAGGTCGGCCTTCAGCCTCCCGAAGCGGCGGGACGCCGCGCGATCGAGGTTCAGGACCGGTAGCGTTTCGAGAAAGCGGTCGACCAAGGCGGCGTTCGCCGGCGGGTCCCACGAGCGGGCCGCGCCGTAGTGCAATTCGGCCGCCGTGATGCAGCTCGTGGCGACCTCGTCGCGGGTCGTGGCGCGACGCTCGATGACGGCCGGGTTCCCGCGCAGGACCTCGACGCAGACGTCGGTGTCGAGCAGCCTCATAGGCTCACCTCGCGACCATTGGAGCGGGCGGCGTACAGGTCGTCGATCTCGTCGGCGGCGGGCCGATCGGACCGCCACTGCCCTGCCAGCGACGCCCAGGCCTCCACCTGCGCCCGCACCTTGTCGTCGAGCGTGGGCGGCTCTGCGGCCAGGGCCTGCTCCAGCAGCACGATCACCTCGCCGTTCAGGCTGCGGCGGTCCCGCGCGGCGCGTTCTCGCAGGCGGAGGAGCAGGTCGGCTGGGATCGATTTCACGGTCAGGGCGGACATGGGGCTCCTTTGTAACCGAAATGGAACCATTCTGGTTTCATTCTAGCGCAGAGCGCGCTCGACGTCAAAACCCGGCGTCGGGTTCGACGGCGATCGGCCGCACCTCGTCGCCCCCCAGGCGCGCCAGGTAGCCGGCGTAGAGGCCGGGGCAGCGGGCGTCGAGGGCGCAGGTGGCGCAGGCCGGCGGCTTGGCGCGGTGGCCGTGGTCGCAGGGGTAGAAGCCGGTCTCGAACGTCTCGCTCATGAGCTGGATGCCGTGGGTGAGCAGGTCGTCCATCGCGTCGACGCGCCCCCCCATCAGGCAGGGCGGGAAGCCGTCGTAGCCGGGCTCGGGGCTGCCGGGGGGCAGGACGGCGCGGGCGGCGGCCAGGGCCTGGAGTACGCGGGGGGCGGCCTCGGAGAGCCGGGGCACGATCTCGTCGAAGCGGTCGTCGGCCCGGCCCTTGGGCTCGACGCACGAGAACTTCAGGCGGTAGGGGCGGCGCGCGGCCAGCAACTCGGGCACGCCGCAGAGGTGCGGCAGGGTGGCCTTGATCACCACCACGTTGACCGTGACCTCGATCTGCGCGCGTGCCAGCAGGTTCCGGAGGCCGCCGAGCGCCTGGGCGTGCGCGCCGGGCACGCCAACGCAGGCGTCGTGCACCGCGGGGTCGGCGCCGTGCAGCGACACGTAGGCGTAGCTGAGGCCGGCCTCGACCAGGCGCGCGGTCACGTCGGGGTAGGCCAGCACCCGGCCGTTCGTGACCAGCCCCGTGCCGAGCCCCAGCCGGCGGGCGGCGTCGAAGAGCTTGACCAGATCACGGCGCACGGTGGGTTCGCCGCCCGAGAACAGGATCTGCGTCGCGCCCAGCGCCTTGGCCTCGCGCAGCTTGGCCAGCGCGCCGGCGGTGGACAGGGCGGGGTGGCCCCGGTGCTCGGCCGAGTGGCAGAAGCTGCAGTCGTTGTTGCAGGCGTAGCCCAGCTTGACGAGGGCCCGAACGGGGCGGGTCGCATCCGCGGGGCCGCCGTGCCCTGGGGCGCGGCAAGCAGCGCCCCTACGGTCCGGCGCGTTCGAACGTCGGTCAGCCATCAGAACCTGCTGGCCGGATCGCGGCGCTCTCCGGCCTCGCCCTTGACCTCCTGGCGCGAGACCAGGCGCCAGGTGTCGTCCTGGTAGCGCCAGATCTGCAGGATGCGCGTGGCGTTGACGGTGATGCCGTCGGGCGCGCGCCACTCGTAGGCCACGGTGACGTCGGCCAGGCCCTGCTCGTAGTCGGGGCTCACGTCGAGCACGTCGGCGCCCATGATCACGGTGTCGCCGCGCTTGTGCTCCTTCAGGAAGGCCGGCCGATCGGCGGGCGGCAGGTAGGCGGCCGCGACGTCGATGTTGTTCCAGCGCAGGGCCCGGTTGTACTCGTACACGGACTCCTGCAGCTTCTCGGCCGTGCTCTTCGGCATGGCCGCGCCGCAGGCGGTGAGCGCCAGGACCAGCAACAGGGGGGCCGCCCGGTTCGTCACGTCTTCCTCCCTGGGAGCACGCGCCGCACGTGCAGGAGATCGGCGCGGCGCACTTCTCCGGTGATCAGCAACACCAGCGGATACCCGAGGCCGCCCACCAGCCCGGCGAGCAGCAGGCCGCCCGGGCCCTCCGCGGGGAGCCGCGAGCCTAGCAGGCCCACGCCGGCGGCCGCGACGGCCACGCGCGCGAACGTACCCCACGGGACGACCGGGCCGTAGACGCGGAGCAGCCAGCCGAGCGGCAGCAGCGCCGCGAGCCCTGTGGCGAAGAGCATGGCAGAGGCCGCGGCCAGCAGCGCCTCGTCGAAGCCGGGCGCCAACGCCACGGCCGCTCCGACGCCCAGGGCCGCGATCACCGCCGCGATGGCGCCGAGCGTCAGCGCCACGCCCGGGCGACCAGCGCCCGTGATCACGGTGCCCGCCACCACGTGCACCGAGAAGAGCACGGTGGAGACGAGCAGCAGCGCCAGCGCGGGAGCGGCCGATGCGTAGGCCCCGCCGAACAACAGCGCGAGCAGGGGCTCGCGGCCGAGCAGCAGGACCAGCGCGAACCACGTGGTCAGGAGCAGCGTGAAGCGCAGCGTCTGGCGCAGGTACGAGCGCGTCTTCTCGAGGTCGGCCTCGAAGGTCGAGCGCGAGACCAGCGGGAAGACCACGAAGGTGATGGACAGGATCAGCTGGTAGGGGATGACGGCGATGTTCTTGGCGGCGCCGTACAGCCCGGCCGCCGCCGACGCTGCCTCGCGCGCCACCGCGATGGCCTGGTCGCCCGCCGGCGCCGCGCCGCCGAGGGCGGTGGTGGCCGCGGCCAGGAGGCGCTGGCGCGCGGACGCGTCGGAGCCCGCCAGGATGGCCTCGAACGAGCGGGACGACAGCGCCTTCATGAGCACCGTGTCGAGCTGCAGCAGGGCGTTGGCGGCCAGGGTGGTGAGCATCACCTGGGCGAGGAAGCCGGCCAGCTGCACGGCTCGACCGGGCTCGCCGCAGGCCGGCTCGGCCGGGACGACCCGGCGCACGACCACGAGCGACACGGCCAGCACCACCACGGCGGTGAGCGCGAAGCCCGCCAGGGCCCCGGCCACCGCGAAGCCGGCCAGCACGGCGCCGACCATCAGCACGGTCTTCAACGTCGAGAAGGTCACGTCGAGGGCCGCCTGCGCGGCGAAGCGCTTCAGGCCGTTCAGGAGCCCGACCTGCACCGCGTAGAAGGCGTAGCAGAAGATGATCACCGAGCCGATGCGCAGGTAGGGGGCCAGCGCGGCGTCCTGCAGCGCGAAGGCGGCGATGGGGTCGGCGCCCGCGAGGAACAGCAGCGCGAGGCCTCCGCCGATCCAGGCCTGCAGGCGGTGGGCGGCCCGACGCACGGCCCGGGCGGCCTGCTCGCGCTCGGACACGCGCTTGGCCACCGCCTGGATCGTGCCGGCGATCAGCACCATGTTCACGATGGTCAACAGGCCGTTGACCACGCGGAACTCGCCGAAGCGCGCGGCGTTGCCGAGCAGGCGCGGCAGGGCCAGGTTGACGACCGTGCCGGTGACCAGGAACCAGAGCTTGGCGCCCGTGATGACCAGGAAGCCCCGGCCGATGGCCCTGTCGGCGTCGCGCTCGCTCATTCGACGCTGCGGGTTGCGCGACGCCGCACCCCGGCCACCAGCGCCAGGCCGCCGAGCAGCAGCCAGGCCGGGGCCGACGACCCGGTGCCGCCCACCGCGCACATGCCCGAGCTGCCGCCGCGGTCGAAGCCGCCGTTGCCGCCCGACGTGTCCTGGCCGGGCTTGGCCGTGTCGGGATCGCCGGGCTGGCCCTGGTCGTCGGTGGCGTCGGGGATCGGGCCGACCGTGTCGGGGTGGGGCGTGACCGTATCGTCCTGCGGGTTCGTGGCGTCGGGCTCGTCCGGGTCGGGCGGGTTCACCACGTCGGGGTCGGGCTGATCGCCGGGGATGCACAGGCCGTGCTTCGGATCGTTGGGGATGCCCATGCCGATGCAGCTCTCGGTGTAGTCGCAGCCCACGGCCGAGGTGGTCTTGCAGTCGCGGTAGCAGGTCAACCCGTCGCCGGCGTCGGCGCAGGTCAGGTTCACCTCGCAGGGGTTCGACGAGGGGTTGCAGGGCTGGAGCACCTTGGCTCCGCCGTTCTGCGGCTTGCACTCGCCCATCACCTTGTCGAGCCAGCCCATGTAAACCCACACGCACACCTGGCCGGCGGCGCAGCCCGCATCGGTCACGGGGTCGCACTTCGGCACGCACGTGCCCTCGGGCTTCGAGGCGCTCGTGAACTTGCAGAACATCGAGGCGCCGCAGTTCGAGTCTTCCTTGCAGGTCGCGCCCACGGTGCCCGTCGGCTTGCCGCAGTAGCCGTAGCCTCCGCAGTACGACTCGGGGCAGTCGGCGTCGCTGGAGCAGGTGCGCGAGCAGTAGCTGCCGCCGAAGGCGCCCGTGCAGTACCCGGTGGTGCACTCGGTGGCGCACGAGCACGTGCCGCCGAAGGGCGCCGTGCCGTTCGGCACGCACATCTGCTGCTGGCACGTGGAGTTGGCCGGGCACTGCGCCGTGGTGGTGCACTCCTTCACGCAGATGGCCACGTTGGCGCACACCTGGGCGCACATCGAGGTCTGGCACTCGAGGTGCGTGGCGCACTGCCCGCCGAACGGCACCTGGCCGGCCTTGATGCAGTAGCCCTGGTTGCCGTCGCCCATGCACGAGAAGCCCGCGCCGCAGGTGTTCGCGCCGTTCGGGTTGCACTCCTTCGAGCAGTAGGCGCTGCCGGGGAGCGCCAGGCACAGGCCCGACTGGCACACCTCCATGCCCCAGCAGTACTCGCCCATGGCCACGTTGGCGCCGCCCTGGTCGCAGCGTACGTTGTCGGAGACGCAGTTGTACTGGCCGTATCCCGCTTGCGTATTGCAAAACGTGTGCTCGGGGCACTGCGAGTCGCTGGAACACGTCTGACCGCAGTAGCTGTTGTTGTCCGGGTACCCGAGGCACTCGCCGCTCACGCAGTTCGAGTCGGCGACGCAGGCGTCGCACACCTGCCCTTTGGTGAAGGCGGTGGTCGGGTACAGGTAGCACGCGCCGTTCTGGTCGTCGGGCTCCAGCGTGCGCATATCGGCGCCGCCGGCCGAGAAGAACATGGTCGCCTCGATATGGAACGAGTGGTCGAGGCCGATGGAGTGGCCGAGCTCGTGGGCGGCCACGCCCTGGATGTCCTGCATCGTGGAGTACGGCCCCACGTCCTGGTCGGTCCACGTGAGCTCGGCGTCGTTGAAGACCACCTCGTTCTTCTTGATGTTGCCGCCGCTCGTGTAGTCGGTGGTCACGCTGTAGGCCGCGGCGCCGTCGACGCTCTGGTCCCACGAGCCGTTCTGGAAGCGCAGCCAGATGCCGAGCGCCGGCGCGTAGCTGGAGGTGCCGGCGTAGCTGAACGCGATGGTGGAGCACCCGACGTCCTGCCACGACTGGAACGCGGCCTGGATCGCGGCCTGGGCCTTCTGGAAGCCCGTGTCGGCGCAGCCGCTGCCGTGCAGGGTCCAGGGCACGGGGATGTTGGCGTTGGCCCAGGTGATGGTCTCGCCGTTGTAGCCGTACTTCAGCGTGTTGAACGCGAAGGCGTCGGTCGCCAGGAGCAGCAGCGCGGCCAGGGGGAGCAGGCGCTTCATCGCGTCACCCCCTTCGCGAGGGCGCGTACGCGCGTCCTCATCTCGTCGAGCGTGGGGCCGTCGGTCAGCGCGCTGCCGGCGGCGGCGGGGTCGCGCACCAGGCGTGCCGATCCTCCGGCGGGGCCGGGGACCACCGTGTACTTGCCCTGCGACGTGCCCGCGATGGAGTGGGCGTCGCCGTTCGGCACCAGGAACAGGAACACGTCCTCGCCTTCGCTCAGGCGCACGTTGCCGGGGACTTGCTGCACGACGTCACCCACGCGGCCGCCCAGCGTGATGACCGAGAGCACCTGCCCGCGCTCGGCGCCGTAGACCGCCTCGCTGACCTCGACCTTCCAGGTCGTGTGGATGCGCGCGTGATCCGCATCCCAGCGCGCCTCGGAGCCGCGCACGACGCCGCGCACGACGGCCACCGAGCGGGCCACCAGGTCGGCCAGGGAGAAGCGCTGCAGCACCAGCGCCGAGACCGGGGTTGCGAACGCCAGGATCAGGGCGGCGACCAGCCACGGGAGGAGACGACGAGACATCGGGGGCTCCAGAGCGGACGATTCGACCGCGACAGGATAGCCGTGCGATCCACGGCTTGCAACCGTCCGGCGAGGGAGGGCCACGCCGGAGGGCGGCGGACGAATCGCGGGGCCGCCTCGCCCCTGGGCCCGCCCGCGCGAACACTAAACTGGCAGAGACTGTCACATTCCGGCGGCTTCTGGTATCCTCCCCGTCGGGTTCGACCAGGAGGAGGCGGCGCATGCGGAACGGCCGAGTCGCGCTGGCTGCGATGGTGCTCGTCCTTGCGGCGTGTGAAGCGGGCCGCGACGCGGGCGACGTCCGGGGGCCCGAGGTCTCCGCGGAGGCGACGATCGAGGCGAACGCCCCCGATACCCCGGCGAGCGACGACGCGGCGCCCCCCGCCCCGACGTACTGGACCGAGGCCGCCACCGCCCCGCTGGTGAAGGACGACCTGGCCTTCGCCACCTGGCAGGGCGCGCGGATCTTCGCCCTGGGCTTCGACGCCAAGAAGGGCCCCATCTACGACGGGCTCACCCTGGAGGGGTGCGACGAGGACACGGGCGTCGGCTACCACGACGACGTGCTGCTGCGCTACGACCGCGCGTTGGAGGCCGGGGCCAACTTCACGTTCGTCTGGGGCTACCCGGGCTCCGACTGGGAGTACTACGACGCGTGGCTCGATCGCGTCTCGATGATGTACGGCAAGTGGTACGACGGCTACGGCCTCGATCGACCCGCCGGGCGCGACGTGATGCCCATCGTGTACAACGAGTGGGGCGAGTCCGACTTCGACAACCCCGACCTCCCCGGCACCATCGCCGAGCACCAGGCCACGTTCGAGGAGTGGAAGACCCGTACGGGCAAGTTCTCGCCCCAGGTGAGGCCGAACCTGCCGCCCTACGCCGAGTTGCCGTGGATCGGCTGGCACCCCACCTGGCGCTCGAAAGGCGGGGGCGACGGCACGGGCGAGGTGCTGACCGACGCCCAGGCGCGCGGGCTCATCAACGCCGCCAACTTCGCCTTCGGCGACAACTACACCTACGTCACCAACCGCTTCCCGTCGGTCCTGAACCCGATCACCGGCCAGGTGGGCGAGGCGGGTGAGGGCTACGACGACTGGCTGGCGGTGGCCGAGCCGGCGGAGGACAGCAAGTTCACGGGGGCCTGGGACGTGATGTACGCGGTCGAGCGCTTCGCCGAGCACCCGATGCTGCGCTGGATGTGGATCCAGGGCTACTCGTTCGGCTACTCGCTGGCCCACGGGCTCTGCCAGGACGGCTCGGACGACAGCTGGGCCACGGGCTGGTACCCGTCGCTGCCCTACCTGCGCAAGGAGGTGGCCTCGTCCATCGCCGCGGGCGCCACCGGCATCGTGTACTTCGGCTACATGGGCGCGCACCCCGTCGATCGCGAGAAGGCCGACGTGATCTTCCGCGCGCTGTCGCACCCCGACGTGTACGAGCCCGCCCTCCTCAGCCCGCGCCTGGAGATCGCGCCGAAGGAGCAGCTGCTCCTGGCCGGCGAGGGCGGACGGGTGCACGCCATCGTCAAGTGGCACGCGGCGACCCGGACCGCGTTCGTGATCGGGGCGAACCCCGGGCCCTGGGAGACGCGGGTCGGCTTCACCTTCCCCTGGAGCCTGGAGAAGGCCGAGGTGCTGATGTGGGGCAGCGGGCGCTTCGTGCCGTCCCCGCGCCTCACGGTCGACGATCGCACGCTGACGTTCGTTGCGCCGATGGATGAAGGCTTCATCCTGCGCGTGACGCCCCTCGTGCAGCCGTAGTACAGTCGGTTGCATTTCCTCCAGATCGGGCCGAGATGGACCGCTTGACCCCCCTGCTCGACGAGCTGCGGCGCTTCGAGACGGAGCGCGACTGGGCCCGCTACCACGCCCCCAAGAACCTGGTGATGGCCCTGACGGCCGAGGTGGGCGAGCTGGTCGAGCACTTCCGCTGGGCCACCGAGGCCGAGAGTGACGCGCTCCCCCCCGAGACGCTGATCGAGGTGCGGCGCGAGATCGGCGACGTGGTGATCTGCCTGCTGCAGCTCTGCGAGCGCCTGGGCATCGACCCGCTCGACGCCGCCGCCGACAAGCTGGCGCTGGTGCGCGAGAAGTACCCGGCCGAGCGCGTACGCGGCAAGGCGCTGAAGTACTCGGCGTACGTCGATCCCTCGACCGACAGGCGCTGACACCATCCAGGGGTCGGTCTTACGATCTTGACGATCTTGGGGGCCGGTCTTACGATCTCGCCGTCGCGGACCGGTCCCCGGTTCCAGCGCTCACCCGCCGCCGGCGGGCCGTCAGTGGCTTCACGACGAGGTCTGGCAACAGCTCTTGGCTTCGTCGGGGCGGTAGACGCCCGCCAGGAAGGGCTCGTCGAAGGTCTGACCGGCCACCGCGGGCTCGATCTGGAGCATTTGGCGCAGCCAGTACTGGACCAGGCGCTCGTCGGGGTGCCGGTTGGCGAACTCGCGCACCAGTTGCGCCGCCAGCGGGCGCTGCCAGCCGTTCCACAGGGTGAGGGTGGCGGCGTGGAAGAAGGCCGGGCGTTGCTTCAACGGGAGCGCGTCGGCGGCCTGCAGCAGGGGCGCCAGGTCCTGCGACTCGGCCGCGGCGCGGGCCAGGGCGATGGGGGAGGGGCCGCGCTTCGCGAGCAGGGCCACGGCGATGACGAGCAGCAGGGCGACGACCAGCCACGGGACCATGGAGGACCTCCGGCGCGGCAGTGTAGTATTTTCGCACCCGATGTGCGATCATGAATGCGTTTCGCGGGTCCAGAGGCTCGGAGATCGCATGCGTGGCGGACTGGCTTCCAAGCTGATCGTCTCGCTGACGGCGATCGTCGTACTCGGCTTCAGCGTCTTCGTCTACATCGACACCCTCGAGCGCGAGGAGCAGCTTCGGACCGAGGTGATGCTGAGCGCCGACCTGCTGTCGGGCGCCATCGTCTCGAGCACCTGGAGCGCCATGCTGCAGGATCGGCGCGACGCCGCCTACGAGGTCATGCGGACCATCGGCGGGCAGGTCGGGCTGGCCAAGGTGCGCATCTTCAACAAGGAGGGGCGCATCATGTTCTCGACCGGCGCCGACCAGGGCGAGACGGTCGACCGCGACGCCGAGGCCTGCACGCTGTGCCACGCCAAGGCCGAGCCGCTGGTGCGCGTCGACGTGCCGTCGCGCGTGCGCACCTTCGAGGCCCCGAGCGGCAAGCGCGTGCTGGGCATGGTCACCGGCATCTACAACGAGCCCGCGTGCAGCAGCGCCGCGTGCCACGCGCACCCCGCCGACGTCAACGTGCTGGGCGTGCTCGACGTGAACCTGTCGCTCGAGCGGGTCGACCTCGACGTGCGGGCGGCCCGCCTGCGGGTGGCCGGCGGCGCCGTGGTCGCGGTGCTCGTGATGGGGCTGCTCATCTTCCTGCTGGTCCGGCGCTTCGTCGGTCGCCCGGTCTCGGCGTTGATCGACGCCACGCGCTCGGTCGGCCAGATGCGGCCGGTCCAGCCCATCCCCATCGCCAGCCGTGACGAGATCGGCGACCTGGCCCGCTCGTTCAACGCCATGATGGAGCGTCTCCGGGACGCCCAGGAGGAGGTCGATCGCTTCACGCATACGCTGGAGCAAGAGGTCCAGGCGCGCACCGCCCGGCTGCAGGTGACCGAGCAGCGCCTGATCCGCAGCGATCGCCTGGCCTCCATCGGCCAGCTCGCCGCCAGCGTGGCGCACGAGATCAACAACCCGCTCTCGGGCGTCCTGAACTTCGCGAAGCTCATGCAACGCCTGGTGACCGACCAGGGCATCCCGCCCGAGCGCGTGGCCGACTTCCGGCGCTACCTCGAGCACGTGGCCAACGAGACCGCGCACTGTGGGCGCATCGTCTCGGATCTGCTGGCGTTTTCGCGCCGCTCGTCGCCCCAGCGCGAGGGCCGCGACCTGAACGAGCTGATCCGGAAGACCGTGAGCCTGCTGGGGCACAAGCTGAAGCTCGAGGACACGACGGTCGAGCTGGCGCTGGCGTCCGACCTGCCGCCCGTGCCCTGCGACGGCTCCCAGGTGCAGCAGATCGTCCTGAACCTGCTGGTCAACGCCGCCGAGGCCATGCCCAAGGGGGGCGTGATCACCGTGCGTACCTGCCAGGCCCCGGGCGTCGCGGTCATCGAGGTGGTCGACCGGGGCGTGGGCATCCCCGAGAGCGTGCAGGGTCGCATCTTCGACCCGTTCTTCACGACCAAGGAGGAGGGCAAGGGCACGGGGCTCGGCCTGGCGGTGGTCTTCGGCATCGTCGAGGCCCACGGCGGCACCATCGATCTCGAGAGTCGCGTCGGCGAGGGGACCACCTTCCGCGTGACCCTGCCGTTGACGGCGCCACCCGCCGCGGGGAGCCCCGCATGACGCCACCCGCGTTCCTCAGCCTGGTCGTGGTCGGAGCGCCGATCGAGCGGCCGCTGCAGCGCGCGCTGGCCGAGTTCCTGGCGGAGCGCCTGGCCCTGCGCACCTGTTGGCTGCCCGACCTGGGGCTGCCCGCGGGGGCCCTCGATCCGAGGCGCCTGCAGGTCGAGTCCACCGCGCTCATGCACAGCGTGCTCGCGAGCGTGCCGGCCGACGCCCCGCGCATCCTGGCCCTGACCGACGTCGACCTGTTCATCCCGGCGCTCACGTTCGTGTTCGGGCGCGCCCAGCTCGGCGGGCGGCTGGCGCTGGTCTCCCTGGCCCGGTTGCGCGCCGAGTTCCACGGCGCTCCGTCCGATCCCGAGCTGCTGGCGACGCGCGCCCGCAAGGAGGTCCTGCACGAGCTGGGGCACCTGGCGGGCCTGGCGCACTGCGACAGATCCACCTGCGCCATGGCGTTCTCGGTGAACGTGGCGGGCATCGACGCCAAGCAGGCGGCCTATTGCCCCCGGTGCGCGGCCGGGGCGATCGTGGGCCTCGAGCCGCCGGACCAGCCCGAACCCGCGCGCGCGACCGCGGCCCCGCGGCGCCGTCCTCCCTCCCCCGTCTTGCGAGGCTTGTCATGGAGAAGCTGAGGATCCTGGTGGTCGACGACGAGCTGGTGGTGCGCGAGTCGCTCGGGGAGTGGCTCCGCGAGGACGGCCACGCGGTCGACCTGGCGGCCTCCGGAGCCGACGCCATCCAGCAGGCCGTGGCGCGCAGCTACGACGTGTTCTTCCTCGACCTCAAGATGCCGGGGCTGAACGGCATCGAGACCATGGCCGAGCTGCGCAAGGGCCACCCCGAGGCGTCGTACGTCATCATCACGGCCTTCGCCACCGTCGACACGGCCGTGGCCGCCATGAAGGAGGGCGCCGACGAGTACCTGGTCAAGCCCTGCAACCCCGAGGAGATCTCGCTGCTGCTCGAGCGCCTGGTGCGCGTGAAGGCGCTGCAGCGCGAGAACACGTGGCTGCGCCGCAAGCTGGATGGCAGCTACCGCTTCGCGGACCTCATCGGGCGCAGCGAGCGCATGCAGGAGGTGTTCGCGGTCGTGCGCGAGATCGCCAACGTGCGGGGCACCGTGCTGATCGAGGGCGAGAGCGGTACGGGCAAGGAGCTCGTCGCGCGCGCCATCCATCAGTCGGGCGAGCGGCACGCCAAGCCTTTCGTGGTGGTCTCGTGCACGGCGCTGACCGAGACGCTGCTCGAGAGCGAGCTGTTCGGCCACGAGCGCGGCGCCTTCACCGGCGCCACGGCGCGCAAGCTCGGCAAGTTCGAGCTGGCCGACGGCGGCACGCTGTTCCTCGACGAGGTGGGCGACATGTCGCCCAAGCTGCAGATGGACCTGCTGCGCGTCTTGCAGGAGCGCCGCTTCTACCGCGTGGGGGGCAACGAGGAGATCGAGGTCGACGTACGCGTCATCGCGGCCAGCAACCGCGACCTGCGCGAGGCCGTGGAGCAGGGCGGCTTCCGCGAGGACCTGTACTACCGCCTGAACGTGCTCTCCGTGCGCCTGCCGCCGCTCCGCGAGCGCAAGGAGGACGTGCCCCTGCTGGCGCGCGCCTTCATCGCCGAGCAGGCCCTGGAGCTCGGCCGACCGGTGCGCGACCTGACCGAGGGCGCGCTGGCGCTGCTGCTCGACCACGATTGGCCCGGCAACGTGCGCGAGCTGCAGAACGCCATCTCGCGGGCCATGGTGACCAGCCAGGGCGAGCTGCTGACCGAGGCCAGCTTCGGCTTTCTGGCGCGCGCCCCGCGCCGTCCCCGCCCCTGGAATCCCCCGGTCGACCTGCCCCTGGCCGAGGTCGAGGCCCAGGTGCTGGCGGCCGTGCTGGAGCACAACGGCTGGAACATCCGCCAGAGCGCACGTACCCTGGGCCTGGACCGCAGCACCATCTACGAGAAGATCAAGCGGTACAACCTGGAGCGCTGAGGACGCTCGCCCGTGTCGGAATTCCCGACACGTGTCTGGATTTTCGACAGTCGACCGGGCGCCCGTCCGCGCGACGCGTCCATGGCCACGGCGAGAGGACGGCGTCCACGGCGGCTCTGCGGCCCTCGTCCTCCCAGGCGTTGCTCTTGGCAGGAGGAATGCACGCCTTTCGAAATGGGGGCCCACCCCTCGCAGGTTCCGGGCCCCGGGGCGGGAGGCGATCATGCTGTTCACCGACATCCAAGAGTTCGTGTATCAGGGCCGCTACACGCTGCTGGCGCTGGCGCTCTTCGCCTGGATCGGCGTCATCGTCGTGCAGGAGTGGCTGCGGGACCGCGCGACGCGGCGGGCGATCGGCTCCGTGCCCGCCATGGGACCGGGCGTGTTCGACGATCCGCTGCTCGGCCCCACCATGGCCGATGGCGGCGAGAAGGCCGACAAGGCCGAGCACCTGCCGAACGGGCCCACGGACTGACCTCGGCGCTGCTCCGAGCGTCGTAGCCCCGGCGGCGCGACTCCTGCCCCGGAGCCTGACTCAATTCGGGTACTGCTGAACCAGGAAGCGCACCTCGACGCAGCCCTGCGGCGTCTCGACGGCGGCGAAGCGCGCGTGCTCGATTCCCTGGAATTCCAGGCCCGTGATCACCGCCAGGGGCTCGAGCATGGCGCCGTCGACGTGCAGCGCGCCGACCGACGCGTCGACCGCGCACTCGGTGTAGGTGGGCCCCGCGGCGTGGTGGTTGATGGGGATGTGGGTGAAGACCGAGGCGGGATCGCCCGGGGGCGTCCAGGCCAGGTCGAGCGCCGTGGGCTTGTCGTAGGCGCCTTGCAGCTGCATCGTGAGCCCGGCCACCGGCTCGGGCACGCTGGTCTCGCCCAAGGTGAGGGTGTTGCCCGCCCAGGTCAGCTCGACGGCGAAGGTGCGGCCGGGCAGCGTGACCGTGGCCCACGCGCCGCCGGGTTCTCCCGTGGTCTCGAGGACCTGGGTCTGGTCTCCGGCCGTCAGCGTGAGCACCACCCCGGCGAGGGGCGCGGGCTTGGCCTGGCACGTGGCATCGGGGGCGCACAGCGTGCCGGTCGGGCACGTGCCGCAGAACGCCGGAGGGGCCTGCTCGTAGTAGCTGCACGAGGCGTCGGCCAGGGCCGGAGCCTTCGGCGTCCAGGCGTCGGGGCGATCGTTGACCTCGACCTGCGCGTCGAGCGCCGGGCTCCAGGGGGAGCCGTAGACCTGCACGCGCGCGAAGCGCTCTGACGGCTCGCAGCGCGCTCCCGGGATGGCCTCGTACACGCCGGGGGCGTCGGCTTCGGGGGTGACGTCGACCGCCTCGGGCGCCACGTCGATCTCGTCGGCGGGCGCGTCGGGCTCGGGCGCGTCGGGCTCGGCGGCGTCGGGCTCGGCGGCGTCGGGCTCGGTCATGTCGGGCAATGCCACGTCGGAAGCGGGCTCCGCCACGTCTTCGTTGTCGGACCAGCTGTCGGGCGCGGCGTCGAGGATGGTGTCGGGGGTCGCGTCGGCGGTGGTCTCCGAGCCGTTCGCGCCGCAGGCCACCGGGACCGCAGCGATCCACAGGGCCACCGCCAGGGGCGTCGCGCGCACGAAGCTACTTCTCCGGCCAGGGCGGCACGGGCTTGGTCTCGCCCGGCTTCAGGCCGCCTACGTGGTCCAGCATCTTCTGGTACATGGGGTCGGTCGGCTTGTAGACGAACTGCGCGTCGCCCCTGGCCCCGGAGGGTCCTTCGGCGCGCAGTTGCAGCGTGAGGCTGCCGTCGGCGTTCAGCGTGGCGATTCCGATGGAGGTGGGTGCGGTCATGGGGGCCTCCTTGGTGACGTTCCGGGTCGTGGGGGCCGGCTCCGCGACGCTCGGCTCGGCCCGGCAAGCGCCCGCCAGGATGAGCGCCAGGGCCAGGGCTGGCAGCGCCGCGAGGATCGCGCGCACGGCCTACTTCCCCAGCTTGTCGAGGGGGTTGCCTTTCCAGTAGGCGTCGAGCCCCGCGTAGTTCTTGGCGTGGTCGGCCTCGCCGCTGTAATAGCGCGCCATGTCCTCGGCGAAGGTCTCTTCCTGGCCCGCCGTGCCGGCCTGCGTCTCGTAGGCCGACAGCTTGCCCACGTCCTTGGCGCGCGCCTGCAGGAAGTCCTCGCTGCTGGACATCGTGCCGCCCGCCGCGTCGATGGCGTGGCCGGTCTCGTGGATGACCAGGTTGGCCGAGCCGTGGCCGTCGCCCGTCGGCGGGACCTTGCCGCCGCGGGTGGCGATGATGACGCGCTTGCCCGTGGGGTCGTACAGGCCGGGCACGGTGTCCCAGGTCATGCCGGGCGGCCAGCCGCGCGGAGCCACGCCCGCCAGCTCGGTCATCACGTCGGTCACCGAGTCGTGGCAGACCACCACCTTGATGCCGGCCTTTTTCAGGGCCTCGAGCCCGCCGCGCGGGATCTTGACCAGCTCGTCGACCACGACCTTCTTGTCGCCCGCGCCGCCGTGGCCGCCCGTCTCGGTGATGGACTCGGCCAGCTCGCGGAGCGTGGGCACCGCCGGCGCCGGGGGCTTCACCACCGCCTGTTGGGCCGCGAGCCCGGCCGTAGTGCGTAGCTCGGCCTGCACCGCGGGCGGCTTGGCCGCGACGCTGGGCTTCGCGACCGCGGCCTTCGGAGCCGCCGCCGGTGTGGCCTGGGGTTTCGTGTCGTGCGGCATGGGGAGCTCCTCGCAGGGCTGATGTCGCCATCATCCGAAAAGCAGGCGCGTCTATCAAGGCGCGAGGTTCACCGGGCGCCCGGATGCGGGTAGACTGGAGGTGTCGGCCTCTTGGCCGAAGGACGGGGCGCTCCGATGCAGGCACGTTCCTTCCTCGCGGCTGGCGTGCTCCTGGGCACCCTGCTCGCCCTGGCGGCGGCGTGCGCGACCGACGCGACCGAGCCCGACGCGGCCACGGCCGTCGACGTCGATCCGACCCAGCTGGAGCGCTTCAGCTTCTTCGTGACCAGCCTCGCGTCGCTCGTCGAGCTGTCGGGCAGCGACGCCGGCTTCGGCGGCGATCTGCGCTTCGGCGAGACCGGACCCGGCGCAGGGCTGCGCGGCGCCGACAGGATCTGCGCGACCATCGCCGAGAGGAGCCTGCCGGGCGCGGCGGCCAAGGAGTGGCGCGCCTTCCTCTCGGCCGTCGACGACGGCACCGGACGCCAGGTCGACGCCATCGATCGCATCGGCGAGGGGCCGTGGTACGACCGCGTGGGCCGCCTGCTGGCCAACGACAAGTCCGAGCTGCTGCAGAACAGGCCCCTGAACGCCCACCCGATCATCAAGAACGACCTGCCCAACGAATGGGGCGTGCCGAATCACCAACCCGATCCCACGAAGCCCCCGGTCGACAACCACGACACGCTCACGGGCTCCGACGACCAGGGTCGGCTCTACAGCCCGACCGCCACGTGCAAGGACTGGACCGCGGCCCAGGGCGACACCGACACCGAGGGCCAACCGCGCGTGGGCCACTCCTGGCCCCTGAAGGTCACGGGCCCGAGCGGCGGGACGGGACGCTACGACCTGGCCAGCTGGATGTCCTTCCTGACCGAGGCCGGCTGCAAGCCCGGCATCAACCTGGTCGACGACGGAGGGAAGAGGGTCAAGTCTAGGAGGGAAGAGGGTCAAGTCTACACACTTGACACTTGGCGTGTCGCTCGGCACGCTTCATCCATGCCTCGACCCCTACGACTCGACTACCCCGGAGCCTGGCACCACGTAATGCACCGAGGGGCGCGCCGTGCGCCCATCTTCCGCGACGACCTCGACGCGACGATCTTCTTCGACGCGCTGCAGGAAGCCGTGGAGCGCTTTCGGATCGAGGTGCACGCGTACGCGTTGATGCCCAATCACTACCATCTGCTGGTCCGCAGCCCGCACGCGACGCTCTCTCGCGCCATGCGCCACGTGAACGGCGTATTCACGCAGCGCCTGAATCAGCGCAGCCGGTGGGACGGGCCGATCTTCCGAGGCCGTTTCACGAGCCAACTGGTCGAGTGCGACGATTACCTCGAGGTGCTGGTGGCCTACCTGCACCTGAACCCGGTACGTGCGCACCTGGTGGCGCGCCCGGAGGACGAGTGTTGGACGAGCCATCGGGCGTACCTGGGGCTGGAGGAGCCGCGGCCCTGGCTGAGTCGCGACGAGATGCTGGCGCGCTTCGGGAGCGGCGATGCGCTGCATCGCTACGTGCGCGACGTCCATGAGGGGGCGACGCCATGGCCAGATGGATTCGAGGTGACCCGAGGCTGGTTGCCTCCACCCCCCGAGGAGCCCGCGCGCCCGGAGAGGCCGGCGAACGCGGCGCCGCTCGACACGGAAGCGGTGCTGGAGCGCGTGACGCGAGTGACCGGAGCCCCCCGCGAACAACTCATGAGCGCAAGCCGCGGGCCAAGAGCGAACCCGGCCCGCAGGTTCGCGGTCTGGGCCTTGCGCCACGCCACGCTGCTCTCGCAAACACAGATAGGTAGGATACTCGGGATGACGCCACCCCACGTGGCGCGCATCCTGGCGACCGTGGGCCGGACCCCGCCCGAACCCGTGGCGACCTGGATTCGCTCGTGGGAAACGCAGGGAGGGGAAGAGGGGGCGGCGTAAGTGTCAAGTGTTTAGGCTTGACCCCTGGTCTGGCCCGACGTCCATCGCGCTGTGACCGAGACGCAGCACCTTGACCTTCATGAGCACCTCCGGGATGTGGGGATAGGGAGCCAGACGAGGCTCCCATCACGGTTCTTATTCCAGAAAGTGGGGGTGGGATTGCAGGCACGTGTCGTCGCCGCCGCCGAAAAGCCGGCTCAAGACTACGTCGAGGAGCCAATCAAGAAGCTTGAGCCACCGGTACTGGGGCGATAGAATCTCGCCGTTACCTAACGCGAGACCAGCCATGCTCAGGATGCCGCCTTGCGTTGGCCGTATTATCTGCGCGGCCGTGCTTGCGGTTGGCTGCTCTCAGGGAAGTGACCAAAGCCGCAATCCTAGAGAAGATGCGGCGGCTGAACTAGGCGGGGAATCGCCGTGCGACCCCGCGTCCTGCGACGACGGGAACCCTTGCACCAAAGACCTCTGCGGTAGCGGCGGTGATTGCACGCATGAGGTTCTGTCCGGGAGCCCCTGCGATGACGGGAACGCCTGTACCGAAGGAGAGACGTGCTCGGTCAGCGGAGAGTGCATGGGCGGCGCCGCGGTACAGGTTCCGGTTCTCCCCTGCGTGAAGCTCAGCTGCGATCCAGCCGCTGGTCTGGTGGCGGAAGTGATCTCCGTGGGAACGCCGTGCGACGACGGCACGTGTTGCACAAAGAACGACGTCTGCCGGCCCTGTACGCCCGGTGACTTCGATTGCAACCAATACGGGATGGCGTGCGTGGGACAACCTACCAAGCAGTGCCCGACCACGAATGAATGCGCCCCCAACACATGCGTATGCGCCAACGGCACGCCATCGTGCGTCGAGGTTCCCGAGTCCGACGGCGCGCCGTGCGAAAGGGAATGTGCAGACCCGAACCAGTGCACGGACGACCTGTGCGAATGCCAAGCCGGAGAACCTACGTGCAGGCATCCCAAGAAGCCCGACGGCACCCACTGCGAAGCAGATAGCGAAAACGATTGCCGCCAGGAGGACACGTGCTTCGAAGGGACATGCGTCCGAGGTGAGGTGACGGAGCCCCCACCCAAGAACGCGGGATGCAAGCTTCCCCGCTGCGACCCCAAGGCGAACGTGTTCGTCTACGAGAACGCTGCGGACGGCCTCCTGTGCAACACCGCCGATCCTTGCACGAAGCGCGCGGAGTGTTCGAGCGGGTCGTGCCAACCGGTCGACGTGGCGGAATGCGGCGAGAGGGTCTGCGCGAAGGACGTGGCATGCACAGCGGGCGTGGGGTGCCCGACGGGTCCCGAAGCCTGGCTGCCCGTGGGCGCAGGGTGTACCGTCGAGAACAAGTGCATGAAAAACGGGACCTGCAATTCGTCTCACGAGTGCACGTCGACAACGAGCGTCGAGGTTGACGACGGCAACCCCTGCACCATCGACGACTGCGATGCCGATACGGGTGACATCACGCACGAAAAGATCCTTGGAACCTGCGACGACGGAGACAAGTGCACCGTCGGTGACGTTTGCTCGCCCGACGGGTACTGCGTCGGTTCCGTAGTCTCCTGTGACGGCGTTGTCGACCCCTGCCTTCAGAAACAGTGCAACCAGGCAACGGGCAAGTGTGACCTGCCCTCCACCAACGGAACCCTTTGCTCTGACGGGAACCTCTGCAACGGAACCGAGACCTGTTCGGGCGGACAATGCGTCGCCGGCCAACCCCTCTCTTGCGTCGACGCCAACACCTGCAACGGCGTCGAAGTCTGCATCCCTGCCACGGGCTGCGCACCAGCCCCTTCCGGGAACCTAGCTGACGGGGCTCCATGTGACGACCACGACGCGTGCACTACCGGAGACGCTTGCTCGAATGGCTACTGTCAAGCGGGCGCGCCGAAGGCCTGCGAAGATGGTAAGTACTGCAACGGCATCAGCACCTGCGACAAGGTCGTCGGCTGTAACGCGGCGGTGCCCCCAACCCTGTCCGATGGCGTCGATTGCACTGTCGATGCCTGTGACGAGACGCTCGACAAGGTGACGCACACGCCCCAAGACAGCTTGTGCAATGACAACAACCCATGCACGACCGATAAGTGCATCGCAGCGACTGGGTGCACCCATGAACCCCTCAACGGCCTCTCGTGCAATGACGGCAACGCGTGTACCTCGCCGGACACGTGCCAGAACGGCTCTTGCAGCGGCCCGCAGAAGACCTGTGACGACGCCGACCCTTGCACGCTCGACACCTGCAAAGTGCAATCGGGGCAGTGCGCGAACACCTCCATCTGCGCCGATGGGCAGTTCTGCTCCGGCAATCAGCAGTGCTATGGCCCATTGATCACTATCGCAACCGTTGCAGCCAGCGACAGCGGGATGGTGTTCGCCGTCGGCGACACGAAGGTCTACTACGCGGGGTACCAAGCGATGCAGGGGCATGACGGAAAAATCATGAGTGCCTCGATTTCCGGCGGCGCATCATCGGTCGCCTGGACAAACGAGGACTGCATCAACTACGACAATATCATCTACTACGGCGGCCATGCCTCCTATGTGGCGTGGTGCAATGGCTTCCAAACGTCGTACCTGCTGACCATTCCCACCGCGAACGAGGAGAAGAAACTGGTCGGCGAGACGCTCGGACCGTTCGCCAGGCTCCAGGTCGATGGGGGGATGATCTATTGGACGAATTCGAACGAAACCGTCTTTTCCAGCTCCATCGTGACGCCGGAGTGCGTGGCAGACGTCTTCACCTGGGACTGCACGAGCACGACGATAACGACCATTGCGGGCCTGTCCGACATGGTCGAGAGCGGCAGCTACATCTATGCCACCGCCAAAAGCCCGGCAAGAGTGATCAAGGTCAACAAGATGGGCGGTGAGCAGATCGTGCTCAAGCAAGAATCAAACGGTTCCATCAGGTACGGAGCGCTGGCCGTTTATGCCGACAGGATTTATTGGACCGCCGGGGGTGGCTCGAACTGGAACAATGGCCGTGTTTACACCATGAACACCAGCGGAACCAACTTCGCAACGGCCAACGAAGGCAGCATCGCCGACTCTTGGACGGTCCGGCATGGCAGTATGGCTGCAGACGATACAGGCGTGTACTGGACGAGCGATCTAAGCGCGAATATAATGCATTATTCAGTTGTCGACGGCGTAACCAGGATCATCATGGCCACCAGTGGCAACGGGCCACATTACATGATATTGAAAGAAAACGGGGTATACTGGCGCTCAATGAATGGCATATACCGACTAGTTAAGTAGAAGAGCCCCCGAGTCGTCGGTGGTTGGCGCGGTGCTCCCCCCCTATCCTAGCCTGCGCAGGGAAGGCCCCCGAAGGCACGTCTTTTCGTTGGATACTGCTCGACGTGATGACGATGACTCCAAGCGCGCAGGATTCGTCACGCTCCTCGACCCTCATGGGCGCCCACTATTGCTCCGCTAACGTCCGCAGGATGAATAGGAGCTGTGCATACGTGAACTCGCCCTGGACGATTATCTGCTGCATTGCATTTTGAACCTTTTTGTTTTCGTAGACGGCTTTTTGGTAACGCTCTTCTGCACTGGAGAGGTACTGGCCGACGATACCGCGCATGGCATCGGCTCTCCTGGCGCCTTCGGCCTGGATCGTGGCAATGGACTCCACGTTTCGTTTCACCGATGAGATATCTTTGACGACTCCATCCAATTGGCTGTTCGTCGCCGTAAGACTCTGCAAGAGCCCCTCCCGCAAACGAAGCGCTTCCGCTTGCTGGTCGCTGGTGGTCTGTAGGAAAACGACAAGCAAGGCGGCAAGCAGGGCCGCGCAGACGCTCAGAAGCACCAAGGTCGCTACTAGGATGCCGCGATTGGGCGACGCCATGAGAACCTCGCGGTAGGGGCTTTGTCGAAGCTATCGCTCCGAAAGCTCAGTTGTCAATCGCGAAATCCACGACACACCGTCACCCTGCCGGGCGTCATCCCTACTCGATAAGTCCGCCACAGCGGTCTAATCGCTTGTGGATCTTTTTCCGGAGACTTATTAGTTGGTAATACTGGGGTAGTGCCGCGGAGAGGCGAGGCCCAGGGCAGCTACCTAACGCACCTTGTGATCAGGGTGTTCGTTTTCTGGATGTGGCCAACGTTTCCACCGACGAAGTCTACGGCCCACACCCCAGGCATTTCCTCGGAGTCTAAGGTGATGGCAGACGACGACCAGAACGTCAGGCAAGGGCCTTGCAGGTTCGAATCCCAGTAGCAACCGTTGGCCGGGCCTGCGTCCGGCGCACAGGCCTTGCAGGTGGGTGCCGTAAAGCACGACAAATCTCGACACGAATCACTAACGGCGCACGCGCCGCCCGTGCTGGTACCCGCGCAACCTCGGATGAGCGAGCGGAGTTCGCTGATGGTGGGCAGGCGCCAATTGTCGAACCCCGCCACCACCACCTTGTTGCAGTAGTCAGCGGCCTCTTGCCACATCTTTGGAGTATTCAGGACCGGGTTCAGCCACACGAGGCCGGTTGCTGGATCGGTCCATGTCCCCGTTGCGTCTGACGGGGACGTAACTGCTTGTTTGGAAAGACAGTTCCCCGACGCGTCGCAACCCACGCCACCGTCGCACTGGCAAGCGCAGACCTGTGCCACACAGCGCAACTCTCCCACGCAATCTGCCGTGGATGAACAGGACTCACCTTGGCGACTATCCCGA
>Ga0172370_10002219_pt1 | contig 28369 bp, 22 predicted proteins | sample LakKiv5m_FD_114538 | JGI IMG/M metagenome (GOLD analysis project Ga0172370, IMG submission 114538) | Freshwater microbial communities from Kabuno Bay, South-Kivu, Congo - kab_022012_11.5m | ecosystem: Environmental > Aquatic > Freshwater > Lake | place: Democratic Republic of the Congo...
GTCAGATCGAGGCCGAATGCGTCTCTGAGGAAGGTCGCCACCCGCGTGCACTCGATGACATAGGCGCGCGCACGACGGAGCTCTGCAAGCGTCTGAAAGTCAGCAGATTCAGGATGTTTTGGCCGAGCCAACGCGCCGTGCCGCCGGCCAATGGGGTGCAGCAGCTCCTCGACCACGCCGCGCACCGGCGCGTCGAGCAGCGACACGCGCCGGACGCCGCCGAGATCCCGCGCGAGCGTGCGCGCGAGCTGCGCCACCTGCCACACGAGCGTACGGCCGACCCGGAACGCGCCGCGCGCCCCGATGTGCCGCAGAACAACCGAGGCACGCGCCGGATCCTCGCCCGCCAGACGCGCGAGGCCGAGCTCGATGGCGTCGGCGGCGTGTCGTGCGGCCACCTCGAAGATCTGCGGTTCGGCCAGCAGATCGAAGCGCGCCACGAGCACCGCGTTGACCACGTGCAGCACACCCGTACGCGCGATTGTCGCGTCGAAGGGCGGCAGGCGGCGGATCGCTTCGGCGAGCAGCGTGTCCCGACGCCGGGAATGCAGCGCCAGGCCCAAGCGACGCGCCACGCCCGGCGAGACCTCATCGGCCGGTGGCACCCAGGGTCGCAGCCCCGCGGTCTGCCTCACGTCGATCTGGTCGAAAAGCGCGCGCAGCTGGTTCTGGAGCGCGCGCAGATCCACGGGCTCGTAGAGCGCGAGCGCCTCCTCGCGCGAGGGATAGCCGAGGTCGGCGAGCCGCGCGTCGCGGTTCTTCAACGCCTCGTCGTTCAGGTTCGAGGGCAGCTCGAAGCGCAGCACCGTCAGCAGGTTCACGCCCCGCTCCACGTCGGTCGCCCAGAGCGCGTCGAGCACCCGCCGAATGATGCCGCTCGCCGGATCGTCGGCCTTGACCGCGAGCAGCACGGATCCGTCCGGCGAGTTGAAGAGCTCTTCGTCCTCGGCGAGCCCCTCCTCGGCGTGCTCCGCGTCCTCGAAGATCCGCAGATGCGGCAGCACGAGCGCGCCGAGGAACGTGTCCTGCTGCACGGCGACGAGCCGATTGAGCGTGTCGGGCCCGGCCGCCTGTGCCAGCTCCATCCACGCGCCAAAGCGCGCGGGAGAGATCTGGACGTGCTCCCACGCGTCGAGGTCGATCGCCGCCTCGAGCTGCCGCGGCGACGCGAACGCCACGATCTCGCTGCACTCGGTGAGACCGATTCCCTTGACGAGATGGACGAATTCGTCCGGCGCGAGGGCCTGCACTGCCACCCGTGGGTTCTCGAGGGCGAGCAGGTAATCGACCTTGTCCTCGGCCGAACCGCGCTTCATCCAAGACGGGATCTGCGCGACCTCGGGATCGGCCGTGGGCTCGTCGAACGGGGTCAGGACATCGTCCTGCGTCATGAGCGCGGAAGGTCGATCGTCGTCTGGTAGCATTGGGCCTCCCGGCGTTGGAGACGCGGGCACCCCACCAACGGGCTGTCAACGCCCGAGCAGAGCGCCCACCACCTGCATCGGCAGGTTCATGTCCCCCGCCATCCGGACGCGCCCGCCGAGCAGCGCTTGCTGCGGTGGCACGCGCGCGACCACGAGCGCGACGAGATCGTCGGCGTCCACGGTCACGGTGGTCTTCGGCGCATCGAGCTTCGGCGCGGCGCCGCCGAGCGTGATGACGTAGCGGTACGTGTCGTCGAGATCGCGATCGCGCAGCTCGAGCGCGATGTCTCCCGAGAGCGCCTTGACCCGCGCGAGCCGATCGGGCGGCAGCACGAGCCGTCCAAGGCGCACGGACCTGCCCGCGGCACCGGTCATTTGGGCGGCCGCCACCGCGCGATCGCGCAGCACACCGGCGACGGCTTCACGAAAATGTGCCGTCGTCATTGATAGTTGCAGCACCGCACCGGGGCTCGCGCCCGGTGTGACGGCGAGCTTGCCCGCTTCGAGCGTGAGCGACCACGCTCCGCCGCCAGGCCCGCAGACGTGAACGACCAGCGGATCGCGGCTCGTGACGTCGGGCGGGCTGGCCTCCGCAAACGCGGCCGGCAGCAGCGTCTCGAAGAAGGCCTTCGGAGAGGTCGAACGGGGGAGTGTGGACAGGTCGGGCATCGTTCCTCGCTGCGTGTCGCGGTGGTTCCGTCAAGGCGCCGGACGGCCCGCGGGAGCCGGCGCGGGCTGCGTGGGCGGCGGGGCAGGCTGCGGTGCGCTCGGACGCCGCTCGGCGCGACCCTCGGTGCCCTCGCCCCCGCGCGTGCCGCCGCGCGAGACCGGCGAATCGACGAACACCTCGACGGGCTTGCCCTCGTCGTCGAGCATCAGCGCCGAGACCCGCCACGCGCCGCCGCCGGCCGTCCGGGTCGCGCGGTTGATGGCCGAGGCCGCGCGCAGGTCAGTCCCCCGATCCATCACGAGCAGCGCAGCCGCCGGCGCAACGCCCGACCGCGACGTCCAGTCCGGGATGGCGTCGCGCAGCGCTCGCTCCAACGCCGCCTCGTCCAAACGCCCGTGTTCCATGAGCTTTCGGTCGTTGACGACGAGCCCGCCCTCGCCGTACGAGACCCAGAACCGGCGCCCAACGTCCGCCGGATCGAAGGCCTTGAACGGCCGCGAGTCCGAGCCGGAGAACAGCTCGTTTCGGGTCTTGCGCGCGAGCGTGAGCTTGAAGCGCTCGTGGAGCGTGTTGGCCTCGCGGCTGACCATGTTGCGGCCGGGCATCTCGGTCGGCTGACCGGCGCTCGCGGCGGCACCCGCGCGCGAGGGCGGCGGCGCACCGGGCGGGGGCGGCGGGGTCTCGCTGCACGTGCCGGCACACGCGGGCAGCGCGAGCACGATGAGCGTGGCGAGGTGGGACAGGGCGTTCGTACGGCGCATGCAGGACCTCGTCCGCGGCGAGGATTGCCCAGTCCGGGCTGCCGCGAAGGGCCGATAGGCTAGCACATTGTCTATTCGCTGAACACGCCAGCGATGAGCCACCCCATGACGGCCCCGTAGGCCGTGCTCATCAGGGGGCTGCTGGAGATGCCTCAGTGGCCGTGGCAGCCGACGAACCAGAAGTAGGCGAACCCCAGCGCGGCCCCACCGCCCACGCCGATCGCCAACTTCACGATGGGCTTCATGCGTGCTCCTGCCCGGACGATACGGCCGCCCGGGACGTGAAAGATGCGCGCGGGGCCGTCGCGTTACGCGCGTCGCCGCGCCGCGTCGACCTCCAGCAGCGCGCGCATGAAGGCCGGCAGGTCCGCCGGTACGCGGCTCGTCACGAGGTTGCGATCCACGACCACCTCCTCGTCGACCCACGTGCAGCCCGCGTTGACCATGTCGTCGCGGATCGAGACGTAGCTCGTCGCGCGGCGGCCCCGCAGCACGTTGGCGCTCACGAGCACCGAGCCCGCGTGACAGATGGCGCCGAGCGTGCGCCCCTCCGCGTCGGCCTTGCGCACCATCGCGAGCACCGCCGGATCGAGGCGCAGCTTGTCGGGCGCGATGCCGCCCGGGACCACGACGACGTCGAAGCTCGCGTCCACGAGCTCCGACGCCAGCGCGTCGGCGGTGATGGGGTAGCCGTGGCGGCCCTTGTAGCTCGGCCCGGTCTTCGTGCCCGCCGTGACCACGCGGTAGCCGGCCTCACGCAGGCGCAGCAGCGGGTACCAGACCTCGAGATCCTGGTACTCGTTCTCGACGAAGATGAGAGCGCGGGGGGAGGTGGAGGAGGTGCTGGGCATGGGCGGCCTCGGGAAGTGGCGGCGATCGGGACCGCCTGGGCCGCGTTCTAGCCGCGTGGGGCTGTGGCCGCAAGGCGCATGCGAGCGGGAGGTGAGCCTGACTAGTCGCGCCAGCCGGGAGGCGGAGCGGCCCAGCCACGCGACGTCTCCGCGAAGGGCCTGGCCGTGCGACGCAGCCACGCGTCGTGCTCGTCGTCGTAGCGCTCCGGTCTGCGGCACTGCATGTCGACGCCGGCCGCCTGCAAGCCCCGCGCGTCGTTGTAGCGCAGCGCGATGATCTGGCTCGGGTGGCTGCTGCCGCGGACGAACGCCACCTCGCGCACGTGCGAGGTGTGTCGCTCGCCGAACTCGGTGCCGAGGCCCGGTCGCTCGCGCTCGGCGTACGAACCGCCCGCCTTGGGCGCCGACGGCCTGCCTTCGGCCTGCGATCGCGGCGCGTCTTCGTAGGACTCGCCCTTGCGCTTGTCGTAGCGACCGGTCTCACCCCCACCATCGTAGTCGCGGCGGGGACGATAGGGCTCGGGCCTGTAGACGGGCTGCGGGCGGTGCTTCTCGCGGAACAGGGCCACGCCGATGACGCCCACGTCGCGCGGGGCGCCCATCTTCGCGGCGTAGGACTGCGAGACCGAGGAGAAGCGGAACGCGGCGACCTCGGCGCTCGAGAGGCGGAAGCCGTCTATCGTCACGTCGCCGTAGGCCGGCACGAGGTAGCCGCGCTTGGATGTGCTCGCGGGCTTGCCGTCTATGGCGTCGCGGCCGTCGACCGAGACGACCGCCTCGAGTCGCTCGCCGCTGCCGTTGTGGATGCGGATCTTGTAGCGGTTGCCGCGTTGGCCGAGGACCCATGTCTCGCCGCGGTAGGCGTAGGTCGACAGCGGCGAGCCGTACTCGTCCGTGACGTGCACGGTCACCGAGCCGCTGCGTGCGGTTGCGTCGCAGCTCGTGACATGCGCGACCGGCGGGTGCGCCTCGACGGAGGCCGAGCAGGCGACGACCACGAGCGCGGAGAACAGGGGCAACGAGAGGGTACGAATGGGACGCATGAGGGACCTCCAGGAAGGACTCCGAACGATTGGACGCGGGGAGCGCCGCGGGGATCTGGGAACCTGGCGAATTTTGTCAACCCCTTGTCATCAGATATGTTCTTGCGGTCACAGCGCGAGCCACGGGACCGCGGCGCCCGGCACCATGCGCCGCAGATCGGCGCCATCGGGCCGGACGGAGTAGATCGACTGCCTGACGGTCGGCTCCTCGCCCTTGCGCGAGCGCACGTCCTTGGCAAAAAATCCATTAAAATAAAGCCGTTGTCCATCACGCGACCAGCACGGGCTGGCCCCCGCGAAGCCCTTGGCCGTGAGCCTGCGGGCCACCTTGCGGGCCTTGTCGACAAGGAAGAGCACGGGCGCCGGGCCGAGCAGGGCGTCGAGCTTCCGGTCGGAGCCATCGGCGTCGAGCGCGAGGATGTCGCCGGCCGGCGACTCGGCGATGCGCGCGCTGGACGAGAGCGATGCCCCGTGGCCTCCGAGCAGGGCACCAACCGGGGCGTGCCAGCGCACCATGCCGTTCAACCCAACCTCCCAGACCATCTGCAAGTCCTGGAAATAAATAGCGTCTCCCTTGGACGCCCAGGCCGGTGAGTAGACGCCTCCGGCGGGTTTTGCGCGGCGCGAGACGACAAAGAACGACGCCTCGCCGAGGCCCGCCACGCCGATCTCCCACGCCGAGCCGTTGAAGTGGTTGAAGACTACCTTGTCGCCTTTTGGCGACACGAGCGGGCCGTAGCTGTTGTCGCCCGGCACGTGCGCGAGCAGCCGGCGCGTCCTGGGCGGCACGTCGTGGATGCCGATCTTTCGCCCACCTTCCGGGGTGTTGTGCGTATAGGCGACGAGGCGTCCGTCCGATGATGACACCGCGTCGACCTCGTCGCTCACCACCTCGGCGCCCGAACCGTCGAGCGCGCCCCGCCAGAGCTTGCCATCGCGTTGAAAGTACAGATGAATTGCGGGAGCCCCCGGGTCGGGCGCGGCGGCTCCGGCCTCGCCGTGGAGGGGGACGAGACAGAGCAGGACGAGGCAGCAACGCAGCAGGCAGGTGGGTCGCGTTCGCATCGCGGCCATCGTAGCACGCGCGAACGCGGCAGAAAAACCGCGAGCCCGACTGGCGAGCCGGCAGCAGAGGGGCTAAGGTCCCGCTCCATGAAGCCGCCCCCCTCCTTCGGCCGCGCGCGCATCCTGGGCCTCGTGGGCTTCGTGCTGGCCGCGGTCGGCGTCGCGGACGCGGCGTATCTGACGCAGCTGCACTTCGAATTCGACCTCACGGAGGCGTACTTCTCCTCGGCCTGCCACGCCGTGTCCGCGACGGGCTGCGACGTGGCCGTCAAGAGCGCGCTCTCGGGCGTTGGCGGCGTGCCGGTGGCGCTGCTCGCGACGGTCTTCTATGGCGTGGTCGCCGTGCTCGCCCTCGGCGTCGGGTTCGGCGCCAAAGGAGGCCGCCAGCGCCGCGCCGACCACTGGAGCGCGTTGACGTGGCTCGCCAACGGCGCCACAGCCGTCATGATCGCCGGCTCGCTGGTGCTCGGCGCGTTCTGCCCGTTCTGCATCGGCTTGTACGCGGTCGGCCTGCTCTCGGCGCTGTGCGCACACCTCGCGAGCCGCGCGCTCGGCGGCGCAGGCCTGCGCGCGGGCTTCGGGGACCTGCTGCGCCCCTTCACGAGCCGCCTGTGGGTCCCGGGGCTCGCGTGCCTCCTCGCCTGCGCCTCGGCCGCGGGCGGCTACTTCACGGTCATGCGGCGCGCCGAGGCCATGCGAGACGCCGCGCTCGAGGCCGAGATCGCCGCGATGGTCGGTCCCCGCCTCGACACGCTCGAGACCGCCCTCGCGCCGCTCCACCTGCCGGTGCGGGAGCCTGAAGTGCTCGGCCGCCCGGTCGACATCGTCGAATTCTCCGACTTCGAATGCCCCTTCTGCCGCCGAGGCTGGGACGCCATCGAGGATGTCGCCTCCCGCCGCGCCATCCGCGTCCGCTTCGCCCACTTCCCGCTGTCGGCCAGCTGCAACCCCGCCATGCGATCCGAGATGCACCCGCGCGCCTGCGCCGCCGGGGCCGCCGCGGTCTGCGCCCAAGCACAGGGCCGCTTCTTCGAGATGGGCGCGCTCCTCTTCGGCCGCCAGGACGCCCTCGAACGCGCCGATCTCGAAGCCCGCGCCCGCGCGTTGGGCCTCGACACGCCAGCGTTCTCCGCCTGCCTCGACGCGCCCGCCACGCTCGCAAAGCTGAGCGCCGACGCCGAGACCGGCGCACGCCTCGGCGTCGACTCCACGCCCACGCTGTTTGTCGACGGCCGCAAGCTCGAGGGCGCGATGGGTCCCAAGGCGCTCGAACGGGTGCTCGACACGCTTGGGCGGAAGTAGATGTTTTTCCTGCTGATCTGGTCGGGGTGGCCGGATTTGAACCGGCGACCACCTGACGCCGCTTCAATGCCCGATCGGCCGCATGGGGATTGGGGTTGCGGGCTCTGCGAGGGGGGCTGTGCGGCATAGATGCGGCAAAGAGGCGGGTGGGACAGAAGTCCCCGGTCAACCGTGCGTGACATCGCGGCCGACAACCCGGAGTGACACGCGCCGCACCGGTTCGGTGTCGGGCGTGGCGTCAGGAGTCACTGGAGCCGGCAACCGTTCCATCGCCTCGCGCAGAACGCCATCGCCGAGGTGGGCATATCGGGTCGTCATCGCGATGCTCGCATGTCCCAGCACGTCGCCGATGATGTCGAGCCCCGCGCCCTGAGCGCGCAGGCGGGTCGCGCAGGTGTGGCGAAGGTCGTGATTGCGAAGGTTCGGGATCCCCGCGCGCTTGACGGCCCGCTTCCATCCCGACTGGAAGCCCTCGGACGTGAAGGGCCGCCCGTTGCGCGAGCAGAACACGAAGTCGGACGCCGGAAACTCGCGCATGGACGCTTCGAGCACGGGCACGAGCGCAGGCACGATCGGCAGAAGGTGCCGCTTCGAGGTCTTGCCGACGATGATCGCGATCCGACGCGCGACGAGTTCGACCGCGTCCTTGCGAAGTTGGAGCACGTCGCCCTGTCGAAGCCCCGTCAGAAGTTGCGTGATCACGATCGGACGCAGGCGAGCCGGCAGGGCCGAGAGGATACGGGCCTCTTCGTCGCCTCCGAGGTAGCGCACGCGGCCCGGGGGCTCAGGGACGCGCTTGACGCACCGGACGCGCCTTGCGTGCGCCTCGTCCATCCAATCCCAGTCCACGAAGAGGCCGAGCGCATGCTTGAACCACGCGAGCAGCCGGTTGCACTGCGCCGGCCCCGCGCCGGCGTCCTTGCACTTGCGCTTGAAGCCCTCCAGCGCGAACGCCGACAGTGCGTCGAGAGCGATATCGCCGAGGTGCTCGGCCCCCTACGACGAATGCAAGCCGGTGTGGCCGTGGATCGGTGCGTGGTGCGCGCAGTAGCGACATGCCACGCCCGGCCACCCGATTCCGCGTATTCCGCGGATTGCGCGTAGGCACGTTGCCGGCCCGCCCGCGCCCCTGAGGCGCGCGACGTCGAGCAGGAGCACGCGCCAGCCGTCCTTCGGCCGTGCCCGACCGCCCTCCGCTACCCGGTCCCGTCGCGATCCGCCATGCAGCCGAGCCGAGGAAGACGAGGCGCTCCGGGCTGTGCGGCATCCTGCACTCGACCGCACGCCAGTCAGGCCGCTCCGACCGCCCCTCTTCCCCGCTCACGCCGCCCGCAGCGGAGCCAACTCAGCCCGCGCAACCGGCGTCGCATGCACCTCGGCCAACACCGCAAGCACGCTGTCATCGTCCGTCGTCGCTGGGTGAACGATCTCCAGGCCCATCGGCGTCCCATCAGCCGCGAAGTCCACGAGCAACCCCGGACGGACCTCCCTCGTGTGGTCGACCTTGCCGCCCTCGCCTCGCGGAAGGCGCAGGTAGGCGGCGAATGGCTTGCCGTTGCGGAACGTGATCTCCAGGAAGCTGCCGCTCATGAAGGCTCCTTGCGATAGGCGGTCACGACAACGAGGCGCTTGCCCGCGGCGTCCGGCTCCACGACGATCTCCCACGGCCGCCCTGTCATCGCGCTCTCGACCACGAACCGACCCTCCCACGCGCTCGGCCGCCACGCCGTCGCCCGCTGCATCATGCCACGCAGCTCGATCTCGTTGAAGCCGCGATCTTCCATGCGTCGCTCGACGTGCGGCGAAAGCTCGACCGGCCAACTCCACCATGCGGGCCAACGTGTCTTGCGACGCCGAGCCGTCATGTCGCGCTCTGACCGGGCCACCCGGGAGCGGGGATGCTCTCGGGAACGTCGGCAGGAGTCAACGACACCGGGAGCCCCAGAGCCCCCGGTCCGATGTGCCGCGTCCCGCTCGCGATCGCACGCCAGCGAGGCCGCTCCGGCCGCCATCTCATGCGCGCTGCCGCCCCTGCGCGGTGCGGCAACCTGTGCGGCATAGGTGCGGCAAAACGTCCGTGAGGTGCCGTGATCACCCGTGCATGACCGCATGGTGTCTCACGACCCCCACAGGCGCCAACCCGCGGAAGTTCTTGTATATTAGGGCGTCTTTGGTCGGGGTGGCCGGATTTGAACCGGCGACCACCTGCGCCCAAGGCAGGTGCGCTACCAGGCTGCGCTACACCCCGATGGGCCAATATTTTGGCGTATCGGGGCGTTGTGCGTCAACCCCGTCCTGGCGCAAATGCCGTCGCCGCTTGAGCGCGACCTCCCCCTGCGATAATCTCCGGCTCGCGTTCACCACGCTCCGGAGCGGCTGATGGAGTTCAGGCAACGCCTCGTCGCGACGGTACAGGTCATTCGGCACGTGATGAAGACCCCGGGCGTCGTCGTGGCAGGGTCCGAAGTGCCCAACTTCATGAGCCCTTTCGGTGGCCCACTGCCCGTCGTCTCGCTGGACATCGACATCGCCGTTCCCGTCGAGTCCGTCGCGGCGCTCAAGGCGCATCTGCGCGAACTCAAGGGTCTGCGGCCGTCTGACGAGGAGCCATCGGTCTGGGTGCCGGATGGGAGCGTTCCGGACCTGATCGAGGTCAACTTCATCGGGCGTGACTCCGATGTGACCGAGATCGGCGATTGCCGCGTGTTCGATGACCCCGACCTTCCCATGATGGTCTTTGGCGCGCTCTCGCTGCTGCGCCCGGGCGAAGTGGCGTGCATCGAGGGCGTCGATGTGCCGCTGCCACGGCCGGCGGGACTGGCCCTGGAGAAGCTGCTCAGCGACCGGACTGGCATCAAGGGGCAGCGGGATCTGCTCGTGGCGCTCGCCATTCTCGAGCGCTTCGGCCCGGGGGATCTCGACGAATTGATATCGCAATTCGCCACGTTGTCGCTGGATCTCAGGCACGCGGTGCTCTCGAATGCGACGGTGCTCTCGCTCCTGGAGGGACTGCCCGGAATGCCCGATCCCGTGCGCTCGCGCCATCACGTCCACGCGCTGCTCACAGCCCTTGAGGCGAAGGTCGCGTGATGGCAGGAGCGACCCAGGCCCTTCTGGAACGACTCGAGGAGCGGGCACGCCGCTTGCGCTCACGCGCCGCTCTTCGCGCGTGGGAGTACCGCCAGCGCGACTTGGCGCACGGCGTCTGGTACAAGCTGCGACGCGTTCTGGCCGACGCCGAGCAGGCCTTTGCCATCGACGAATCGGACGCGCAGCAGCTCATCGACGTGGGCTGCGTCGTTGAGCCGGTCGGCCAGGCGTTGGCCGCGCCGATGCAGATCTTCTTCGTTGAGGAATCGCTGCTTTCGAGGCTCCCTTCGCGACGCCGGGTCGCGCTGCACCTCAATGCCGAGATGCTCGCCGCCCAGAGGCTCGCGCTCGTCCCCTTTCCCTGACCGCTAGCGCCGCCGCCCTCGACTCTGAACGAACAGCTCACCCACGCGACCCCAGACGGCCTTGACCCACGCGTCGGCATCCGGGTGATCGGCCGGATCCAAGGGCGCGCCGATCGTGACGGCGACGCGCTCCCCCGTGTTGACGCGATCCATGCTCTTGGGCAGCACTTCGAGCGTCCCGTCGAGCCCCACGGGCACGATCTTGAGGCCCAGCTCGTAGGCGCGCCGGATGCTGGCGGGGTAGATCTTCTCGCGCAGCTCGCCGTCGGCCGAGCGGGTGCCCTCGGGGAAGACCACGACGGCGGTCGACTCGCGGCACATGCGCACCACCTCCTCGAGGGCCTTGCGCCGGCTCGCGGGGTCCTCGCGCTCGACGAAGACCGAGCCGCCCGCGTAGGCACAGCGGCCGATGAGCGGCACCTTCTGGATCATCGACTTCGACAGGAACGCCGCGGTCCCGAGCGCCTCCATGAGCACGGGGATGTCCGTCCAGCTCTGGTGGTTCGAGACGTACATGTGGCCACGAGAGGGCTTCGGCAGGTGCTCGCGACCTTCGACGTCGAGGTGGATGCCCCACACCCAGCGGCGACACAAGCGCGCCCAGGCCTCCATGGCGTGCAGCGTGCGCAGCGCGTCCTCGCGGGCAAAACGCGGCTTCAACCGCATGGTCAGGGCAAGCGGGATGCACACGCTGGTCGGGATCGCGGCGGCCGTACCGACCCCGATGCGCGCCAATATCTCGAATCTTCCCAGTAACTTCGACGTGTCCATGCGCAACTCTCCGGCCGGCAGGGTGCGCGGCGGGGCGCGGATGGTAGTCAGGCGCAGGGCGCGTGAAAAGAGGGACGGCTGGAAAACCCGGCGCGATCACGGTAGGATCGCCCAAATTCATGGAGGGGGCTCATGAAGTCGCTTCGCATCGCCTCGGTCCCTGTGCTCGCCTTGGTGCTCCCGCTCGTGTTCGGCGCGGCCGCGCAGGCCGCCACGATCCCCGTGCACGGTGTGATCCGCTCGCAGGGCGGCTCTGTCGTGCCCGACGGCAACTACCTGTTGGTGGCGGCGCTCTACGACAAGGTCGACGCGCCGCAGCCGCTGTGGCAGGAGCTGGTCAAGCAGGTCGTCGTGCAATATGGTGCTTTTACGGTGGATCTGGGTGCGGCAACGCCGATCGGCGACGGGCTCGTGACCTCGGGACAGCCGCTGTGGATCGGCATCCAGGTTGGCGGCGATCCGGAGCTGCCGCGCGTGCCGCTCAAGGCCACGCCGCGCGCGGTCTACGCACAGGCCGCGGGCTCGGCGACCTTCGGCTACGCCAAGAGCGACACGCCCGGCGGCGACGCAACGGGCCTCGCGTGCACGGGCTGCATCGCCGCCGGACATATCGAGCCGGGCGCCGTCACGCCCGAGAAGGTGGCGTTCACCTACGCCGGCTCGGACGCCAAGGGAGGCGCCGCGACCGAGGCGCTGCACGCGCTCAGCGCGGACACGGCCAAGGCCGCCGACACCGCGGCCAGCGCGGACAAGGCCACGAGCGCCACGAGCGCGGCGACGGCCGGCCTCGCCAAGGCGCTCCAGTGCTCGGGCTGCGTGGCCGCCGAGATGCTCGCGCCGGACGTCGCAGGCGCGTTCGTGCCGATAGCAGGTGGCGCTATCTCTGGCGATCTGGTCGTGAGCGGCGCGCTCACCGCCGGCAGCCTGGGCGTCACCACCACCGCGACCGTCAAGGGCACGCTGGGTGTCACGGGCGCCGCCACGCTCGGCAGCCTGAGCGTCACGGGCGGCGTGCGCTTCGGCGACGTCAAGGACGCGTGCGGGCCGAGCCTCGCCGGGGTCGTGCGCTGGACCGGCAAGGCGCTCCAGGTCTGTAGCGGAACCGATTGGCGGCAGCTCGACAACCAGCCCGCGCCGACCATCACCGCGGTCTCACCGACGATCGTGACGACGGGCGGCGGACAGACGCTGACACTGACCGGGGCCAACTTCAGCGACACGCTGATCGTCACGATCGGCGGCGTCAAGGCCAGCATTGTGGCCGTCCTCTCCTCGACACAGATGACCGTGACCGCGCCAGTGCTGCCCTCCGCCGGCCCGAAGGACGTCGCTGTGACCGGCTCGGACGGCACGCAGTCGGTGCTCGTCGCGGGCGTGCAGGCGGAGCTCACCGGGCTCGTGGCCTACTTCGACGCGGCGCGCAAGGACAGCTGGCCCGGCAACGGCGGCACGTGGTTCGACCTCGCGGGCAGCGGCGCCAACGCCAGCCTCGTCGGCGGCGCCGCGTACGGCACGCTCGGCGCGATGCCGACGATGGTCTTCAACGGCTCCGGCGCGGGCGCGCAGTTCCCCAACGCCAAGCTCGACACGCAGAAGTTCACGGCCATCTACTGGGTCTACTCGCAGCTCACGACGAGCGACACCGGCCAGGGCGGCCTCTACGTCAACAGAACGGTGGTCACCGCGAACGCGAGCGACTGGGTCTGGTTTGGAAAATACGCCGCAGATACATGGTATTATCGCGTCAACAACGGCGCATGCTGCAACGACCTCGGAGGCAGCGGCGGCGGGTCCTGGTCGAGCGCCGTGCCCGCCGGCAAGTGGACGATGGTGCACTTCGCATTCCAGCCCGGCGTCACGAACGGCTGGAAATGGGGCGCCAACGGCGCAAACGTGGCCACGGGGACGCTCGGCGGGCGGCCCAATTCGCAGACGGAGGGCACCTCCACGATAGGCTACGGCCACGAGGGGGCCGGCGCGTACTGGAAGGGTGGCATCGCCTCCGCGCGCTTCTTCAACCGGTTGCTCTCGGACACGGAGATCCAGGCCGAGTTCGCGCGGATGAAGGCTCAGTACGGGCTCTAGCCTGGGTGCCGAGCGGTCAGCGCGACCATCGCGTCGAGGGCGATGTCGATGGCGTCCTCCACGCGCGGCCGGTAGTCGATGACCTCGCCGTGGCTCGCCGGGTTGCTGATGATCGGGCAAATCGTGCCGGCGCGATAGCCCATCTGCGCGGCCAAAAGGAAGAGCAGGCTCGACTCCATCTCGAAGTTGATGACGCGGTCACGGCCGCACGCCACGCGGGCGAGCGCGGCCTTGATGTCCGGCACGCTGTTGCGGAGGCCCTCGATGAAGCGTCCCGACGCGCCGTAAAACCCCGGCACCGCCACGGTGACGCCGACCTCGTGCGCGACCCCGCGAGACGCCGCGGCCTGTGCGAGCGCCGCCGTCACCTCGCCGGAGCCCCGCGCCGCGTAGGGGTGGATGCGCCCCGAGAAGCGCGCGCCGGGCCGCATGGCGCCGTCGAGAGCGGCCTTGGCGGCGCGTTCGAGCGCCTCGACCACGTCGTCCTCCGCTGGCGGATCGTAGTACAGCCCGGTGGAATCGAGCCCGATCGCGTAGCGCGAGATCGCCAGAGTGCCGGCCGCGATGTCCTCGCGCGCGCCGCCCGAGGTGCCGACGCGGATGACTGTCAGCGGCTCGCGTCCCGACACGCGCAGGCCGGAGGCGAGGTCGAACGCGCGGAGCGTGAAGGCCTCCACGAGAGCTATCTCGACGTTGTCGGTGCCGATGCCCGTGCCCATGACGGACACCGGCATTCCATCGTAAGTGCCTGTCAACGTAATGAATTCTCTGTGTGTGACGCGGTGGTCGACGCGGTCGAAGCGCTCGGCCACGCGGTGCGCGCGCGCCGGATCGCCGACGAGGAACAGACGCGGCGCGAGCTCGTGGGCCGCGAGGCCGATGTGGTAGGCGCGACCGTCGACGACGACGATCTCCGAGGGACGGGCGGCGGTCATGGGAGCGGAGTCCTCACGCGGACACGTCGTGCCCGGCGGCGCATCTTCCGCACGCGGGCCGGGTTCCGCAAGACCGGGCCTGACTCAGCGCACGAAGTACCAGGCCCAGGTGAACTTGCCGTAGCCGCCGCGGTTGCAGGAGCTGACGGCGTAGGCCTGCGAGCAGTAGCCCTCGGAGGGATCGCCGGGGTTGTAAAAACCACAGTAGGGGTGGCCCCCCTTGCCGCCGCTTGCGCCCGTGGCGAGCGTGTTCCAGTACTGGTTGAACAGCGAGTACCAGCTCGAGCAGGTCACGCCTTCGCTCGTGGACACGGTCCAGATCGTGCCCATGTTGCCCGACGTGAGCTCGTTGAAGGACTTGTCGCCGCCCTTCGAGGTGTAGTCCACGTTGACCTCGAAGAGCTTGCCGGCCTGCGGGATGCCGGGCTGGTCCTCGAAGTACTGGTAGCGCCCGCGGAATGTCGAGAACCACGGCGCGGTCACGGACTTGCCGGCGGCCATCTGCGTCCAGCCATTCGTGAGATCGCCGGGCGTGCCCTTGTCGACCGAGAGCGAGAAGCCGAGCCCGATCGCGTGGGCCGGCGCGTAGGCGAGCGCGGTCCAGCCGCCGCCGTCCATCGTCATGTCGCAGTAGACCTGGAAGGCCGCGCCCGTGGGCTTGATCCAGTAGGCACCGGTCTTGGCGCCCGGGTTCTTGCTCAGGATGTCCTTGCAGGTGAAGCCGGGGTTGTTGGCCGAGCCGAACTCCGCGATGAACGCGATCGGCTTGAAGGTCTTGCCATCGCAGAGCATCAAGCCCGATGTCTTCGTGTTGAAGTACACGAAGCCCAGCGCCGCGACATCACACGTGACGGGGTCCGAGTCGGCCGTCTGATAGCGGAAGTTGAGCGCCTGCGTCTTCGCGAAGTCCGCGCCACCCTTGAGGGTTTGCAGTCCTGCCCAGGTGTTCGGATCCGAGAGTTTCGCGTAGGGGCTCAGGTCGGGGCCGCCGCTGAGATCCGAGTAAGCACCCGTAAATGCGACGTTTTTGAGGCTCGACTTGGCCGGCAGATCCAGGTCCGTCAGGATCGTGCCCGCGAGCTTCTGCTTGGTCACCGCGCCATCGGCGAGCTCCGCCGAACCGACGCAGCCCGTGCACTGGAGCGCCTTGGTGACCGTGGCGAGGTCCGCGGTGGTCGCGCTCTCGGCGTGCTGGGCGTTGAGCGCGTCGCCGCCCTTCGTGTCGGAGGCGGCGTAGGTAAAGCCAACGCTCGCCGCGCCGACCGCACCGGGCGCGATCTTCGGCGTCGTGACCGCGCCGTCCGCGAGGTTGTCCGTCCCGACCGCGCTCGCCGCGAGGGCCCCCGGCTTGACGCAGCCCGAGCACGCCAGATCCAGCGCCTGGCCCGCGAGCGTGGCGCGCGACGCGTAGGGCACGGGCATCAGCTCGACCCGCGGCAGCTCGGGCTCGGTCGCGATCTGGAGGCCCATCCACTTCGCCTGGCCCTGCGTGAACAGCGTCTCGTCGAGCGGGTTCTTGGAGTCGAAGCCGAGCTGGTAGGTGAAGTGGCCACCCTTGGCCGGCACACCGAGGCTGAGCTCCTGGAAGAGCGCTTCCCCACCGGTGGGAGCGGCGTAGAGGCGAAAGGCCATCGGATACGAGCCGTCGGGGGCCGGCGCGCCGCCGCTCGTGCTCATGGCCCCCTCCAGCTGCACGTGGACGTTGGCCGCGAGCGCCGGGGCGGGCAGCGCGAGGGCCAGGATCGTGGCGACGAACGAGGATCGGGCGCGGTAGCGAAGCATGGCAGCCTCCTGATGGAAGGCCTACATCGTGCACGGGGCTCCCTGCGTGCGCAAGCGAGGTCTCGATATGCACGCGCGCGAGTGCTAGGCTGGCGTGATCGCGCGGCTGCTCGCGCGCCCGGCGCCCATGAGAGACCTGCTCCACGCCCTGTGCCTGTGTGCGCTCTGTGCCGCGATGTGGACCGCCTGCGACTCCGGATCGTCGAGCGCGAACCTCGGCGAGGCGGGCCTCGGCGGCGGCGGCTCAGGTCCGGGGGACCTCCTCGACGACCTCGACGCGTCGGGATCGGGCTCCGGCAAGCTCGACGCGGGCGGCAAGGCCGACGTCGCGAACGTGCCCGAGGTCAGCTGCGTCGGCGTCAACGTGCCCCAGTCGACACGCGATCTGGCCGAGGAGTGCGCGTTCCTCGCCGAGTGCCCGCACCTCGGCAAGTGCTACTGCGGCCCGACCTGCGAGACCGACAAGGTCACGTGCACCGAGGCCATTTGCAAGGGCATCGACACCACGTGCTTCTGCGGCAAGGGCTGCGCGCCGGGCGTGACGCAGTGCGGCCTGAAGGTCTGCGGCGCCGAACAGGACGCCATGGGCTGCGTGGAGCACGGCACGTGCCTTTTTCACCCGGCAATCCCGCCGCCCGAGTGCAATTGCCAGGTAGTGCCGAAACCACCCAAGACTTCCGGGTGTTACTGCTCGCTGTGCGGCCTCCACAACGGCAAACCGATGTGCTTCTACTCGGTCTGCGTCACGGGGAAGTAGGCCATGCGACACGCGTCCCCGGCGCCGACGCTGCTAGCCGTCCTCGCGGTCGGGGCGGCGCTCGCTTGCCGGCCGTCGAGCCCACAGGGTGCGTCGAGCGAGACCGCGCCGGAGCCCTCCGCGCCCATCGCCCCCGCGCCGAGCCCCGCGCCACCTCTGACTCCGGCCGAAGAGACCATGGTCCTCGTCCCATCGGGCACCTTCGAGATGGGCTCGACCGGCGGCGCGGCGGACGAGCGCCCGAGCCACCCGGTCGAGATCTCGCACGCGCTGCTCGTCGACAAGACCGAGGTCACGGCGGGCGAGTACGCGCGCTGCGAGGAAGACGGCCTGTGCACGCGCGCCCAGCGACCGAGCGAGGGCGATCCCCACCTCGGCGAGTGCACCGTGGGCGTCAAGGGCCTGGAGTCGAACCCGGCGTCCTGCATCACGTGGTCGCAGGCCCGCAGCTTCTGCCGCCGGTTCCGTGGCGGCCGGCTGCCGACCGAGGCGGAGTGGGAGTACATCGCGCGGGCAGGCGCCACCGGGGCCCGCTACATCTGGGGCGCGGAGGCGCCGAGCTGTGAGAAGAAGGCGCGCTTCCGAGTAAACTTTAGAAGCTGTAAAGATCCTGGACCGCGCCCGGTGCCCTTCTCGCCGCCCAACGCCTTCGGCGTCCACGACCTCACGGGGAGCGTCAAGGAGTGGACGCTCGATTGGGCCGACGAGGCCTACTACGCATCCAGCTCGACGCGTGACCCGCGAGGCCCCTGCGAGGGCGCCGACGCGTGCCCCGGCCACACGCGACGCGTGCTGCGGGGCGGCGGCTGGACCGACGATGCGGACCTGCTGCCCTTGGCCAACCGCTTCTTCCTCTCTCCGGACGCACGCTTCGCCGGCGTGGGCTTCCGCTGCGTGCGGGACGTAGACCCGGGCCGCAACCCGTGACCCTCACGCCGGTCCGGCCTGGACACCGGCGGGACCTGGACCTATGCTCGCGGCGGTCATGATGAGACGCTCGCCGAACGCGCGGGTGCGAGACAGTGGTCGTCACGTGGTGCGAGGTGGTCGTGAAGCCGAGGGCGGAGCTGTGCGATGTCGTTCGTGTGATCTGTGGAGTGGTGGCGCTGGGGCTCTCAGGGACGGCGGGGGCGATGCCGGCCGACGTGCTCATCGTGCTCGACTCGTCGGCTTCGATGTCGCAGCCCTGGGGCGATGGGACGAGGCTGGAGGCGGCGAAGTCGCTCATCGCGCAGATCGCGAAGGCCGCGGCGGGCAAGCACCGTGTGGGTCTCGTGCGTTACGCACAGCTCGAGCCCACGGTGCCCGGAGGCGAAGGCAAGCACCGGGTTCACGCGGCGGACCCCAAGGACTGCGAGCGCGCGGCAGACCTGCTCGTGCCGCTCGGGCCCGCTGCTTCATCTGCGGTCGCGCGCTACGTGGACGGCCTCGATCTGCCCGGCAATCCGGAGGTAGTCTCGCTCGGCGACTCGCCGCTGCTCGGCACGATGAGCGTGTCGATAGACTACCTGCGCGCGCGGCGCAGGGCGACGCCGAAGCTCGCTTGCGTCAACGCCGTGGTCGTCGTCATCACCGACGGAGGCGACTCGTGCGTGGCCAGCGGCGCGCTCCAGTCCGGCTTGACCGCGCTCGCGCAGACCGGCGCGGCCGAAGACATCCAAGCGCTCGTGGTCTCGTTCGACCCGACATCGTCCTCCTCCAAGGCGCTCGCGGCGATGGGACCCAAGCCGCTCGCGCCCTTCGGCATGGACAAGGCTTCCGAGGTCGTCGCGTGGGTCGCCGCGTTGGAGGGCAGGCTCGCCCCCGAGGCGTGCTTGGTCTCGGGCGTCAAACCTGCGCAGATAGGACTCGGCTCGGGCGGCGGCGATCCCTTTGGGCTGAAGACCGACGGCTCGGGCACGGCGAGCCCAGCCACGACGAATTCGCCCACGGATTCAGGTTGTTCGATGGCGAATTCGACGCATCGACAGGGCCTTGCAGTGCTGGCGCTCCTCCTGCTCGCCGCCGCGTTGCTCGCCCGTACGGGCCGCCGTTCGCGCTCCGGGATCGCAGCGGGGTTGGCCATCGCGCTCGTCCTGACGGCCGCCACGGGCTGCAAGAAGGACCCCGAGGTGATCGCGCCGGACGTCGCGACGGACACGACCGCGTCGCCGAGCGACACCGCGTCGCCGCTCGGCAAGGGAACGCTCGAGGATCCCGGCACGACGCTCACATCTGCTCTGTCGATCGCTGCCATCGGATACGATGCCATCCCCAAGATCCGCGAGGCGCTCGCGCCCACGCTCGTGCCGGCCAAGGCCTTCGCGGCGCTCGCCGGGGATCCGGTCGAGGCCTGCGGTGCGCTCGCGCGAAGCGTCGCGTTCGAGCCCTACCGCGGGGTTCAGCGAGGCGTGACGGGATGTCTGGCGACGCGACGCTGCAACGCCCTGGAGGCCGCGGCGCTCGTCCAAGCCTGCCTCCAGTCGAAGAGCGTGACCTCGGAGGTGCGCGCCTGCATGACAGACGTCCCGAAGCGGAAGACGCTGCGGGCCCGTGCGCTCGCGACGGCGCCGGAGCCCGACGTCTCCCAAGCGACCGCGCTCATCGACGGCGTCGTGGCCGAGGTCGGCCAGAAGAGCCCGCCGCACGCGCAGGCGGCGACCGGCTATGGCCTCAAGATCCCGACCTTCGCGGCGCAGGACCTCGGCGGCACGGTCGCCGACGATCTCAAGGCGCTCGCGCCGCTGCGCGCACAGGCGGAGGTCAGCCCGGTCGAGACGGATTTGCAGGCCTCCGGGACGGTCGAGGACGCCCTCGCGTACCACTTCGTCGTCGTGACGGGTGGCACGCTCGTCGATCCGATCCTCGCTGAATCACCGTTCACCGTGGGGACCTGCGATCCGACGCCGTTCGACGCCAAGAACGAGACGCCCACGGTCACCGTGACCGCGGAGGCGGTCTACGTCCACTTGCAGGGCCAGGAGCTCATCGACGAGCCCCCGATCGTGCTCGGGACCCTCACGTACGCGCCGGGCGAGGTGTCGGGGGCCGAGGGCACCTTCGCTGTCGTGGAGGCCGCGAACACGCAGGTCCCGGCCGCGTTGCCGCCCGAGTCGTCGACCGGATGCCTGCGCGCCCTGCTGCGCGTGGGGGACGCGGTGGTCATCGGCAAGCCCTTCCACATCGGGCCGGGCGACGCCGCCGCGTGCCCCGAGGCCTCGCTCGCTACCGACGAGCCGGCGCGCCACCTCACGCGCCTCACGGTGCGATGGACCTTCGCCGCGCCCCATGATCCCGTCACGGTCGAGCGGGTGCTGGTGGATCGCTATGGCTACGCGAGCACGGACGCGGCGAAGTTCGCGTCGGGCCCCACCTGGGGGCACGAGACGGGTCGCGCGCTGCTCCCGATGCGGGTGGATTGGCCCGTCTTTGCGGGGTTGCCGACCCAGGCACTGCTGCTCGATCGCGCCCTGGCGTCGCTCGCGACCGGTCGCGCGGCGGCCGAGGCCCGGATGGCCAAGGTGCTCGGCGTGCCGCAGTCGGAGACGGTGTCGCGCCCCGGGATGCCGCCCCACCCGTGGGCGGTGCTCGGCGTGATGGCGCGGTTTTCGGGCGCGCATTTGCAGAAGGCGCAACACCTCGTGGCCGTGCGCCCCTGGCTGCTCGCGGTGGTGCAGCGGCGCGGCTGGGGGGAGGTCAAGGACAAGGGCCTGCGCCTCGAGCCGACGCTGATCTTCGACGTGCTCGACGCGCCGCTCGTCGTCGTGGGGCCCGAAGGCGACGACGACGCGGAGCACAAGGCGCGGCTCGACGTGCAGGTGGCGCTCGGCGTGCTCGTGACCGAGGCAGAGCGGTTCGCGGCGGCCGCGTGGGGCCACACCTTCGACGCGGTCAACGCCGGCCCCATGCTCCGCGACGCGGCGACCGGCCCGTGGGGCGCGTGGGGCTCGACCGGACACGAGGCGGAGAAATTCCCGAAGAGCGTCGCGAATCTGGCCGCCTCGCTTGGGGCAAAGAACGACCTCTTCGTCACGCCCGGCGACGTACCCTTCCTCGACGGCAGCTTCATCGCGTGGTGGCGCATCAACCACAAGTACGGCGCGACGCTCGGGGAGGTCCGCTACGACGGGACCTTCTACGGCCAGTCCACGGCAGGATTCAATTACTTCATGGATGTCGAGAAGTGCATCTGGACGGCCGCGACCGCTGCCCTCGTCGGGGAGTACTGCGACGTAATGGAGTGTGCGAAGGAGAAGGCCAAGGAGGCGATGCTCTCGGCGCTGCAGGACGCGGCATTCGGTGGCCTGTTCAGCATCTCGGACGGCGTGAACCTGGGCAATTTCGCCGCCGCGGTGCTCTCGCTCGGAGAGGAGACCGCCGCGGCCGGAGAGGCGGTGGGTGCCATCAGCAACATCAACGAGCTCATCGGCAACTTCGCCAAACCGGCCGGCTGCTACAAGGCCGGCGGAGGCAAGTAGGAAATCTAATGAGATCGTTTTATTGTAGAATCATCGGAATCGCGGCGGTCGCGGCGATCGGCAACGCATGCCCGGGCGGCAGGACACCGGCGCCGCCGGACGACGCGCTCGCCGGGACGGACGGCCTGCAGGACGACGGGATCCCCGCCGGGGGCTCGGACGCGAGCCAGCCCCCCGACAAGCCCGCCTGCGTAGCGAAGAAAGCGGAGGTCTGCAACGGCCTCGACGACGACTGCGACGGCATCATCGACGCGCCATTCGACCTGGCATGCGCCCCCTGCGGCACGGGCACGTGCATCGTCGCGCAGGTCACGGGCGGGGCGTGGCGCCGCGGCGTGGCGCGCAACCTCGTGGTTGGAAAGGACAAAGGCATCGCGCTTCCGCCGCTGCCCAAGCACCAGGACTACGTCTGGGTCGCCAACTCGGGCGAGGACACGGTCTCCAAGGTCCGAGCCAAGGACGGCGTGGAGGTGGGCCGCTTCAGCGTCGGCGACAACCCCTCGCGCACGGCCGTCGACGGCAACGGCGACGCGTGGGTGGCCATGCGCGGCGACATCTCGGACGCGGGAGAACTCGACAATGTCGTCAAGATCTCGGGCGCCTGCGTCCCCAAGGCCGCGCCACCGACGGCCACCCGCGAGTGCATCCTGCTCGACATCCCCGAAGTCGGTCAGACGCTGCGCGGCGTGGCCATCGACGCGATGGGGGACGCGTGGATAGGCTCGTTCCACACGGAGGAGATCGTGCTGCTCGACGGCGTGACGGGCCTGGAGAAGACGCGCGTGAAGCTCAAGCCCGAGTCGAACCCCTACGGCCTCGCGATCGACCAGGACGGCTACGTGTGGATCTCCGCGATCACCGGCAAGGCCAACGTGCTGCGCGTCGATCCCGTCAAGGGCGAGGTCGACCTGGCGTTCGAGACGGGCTCCCAGAACGGGCACAGCCCCTACGGGATCGCGGTCGACGGCGACGGGGGCGTCTGGTACGGCACCAACTCGGGCGCCGTGTTCCGGGTGGACGCGAACCAGGGCGTGCTCGGCCCCACCTGGTCGGTCGACGCCACCACGCGCGGTGTGACCGTCGACGACGCGGGGCGCCTGTGGACCGCGGACTCCTCGGGCGATCGGGTCGTGGCCATCGACCCGAAGACCGGCGACACCGTCTTCATGGTGCCCGTCGGCAAGGGCCCCGTGGGGGTCGCGGTCGACCACGACGGATTCATCTGGAGCGCCAACCAGGCGGGCAACTCGGTCTCGAAGGTCGACCCGGCGAGCGGGCTGGCGCTCGGCACCTTCCCGGTCGGAGATGGCCCCTACACCTACAGCGACATGACTGGATCGGCTTTTCGAGTCTTCAAACACATGAAAGGTCGCTGGACCGGCGCGTTCGACAGCGGGCACGACAGCCCTACCTGGGCGTCGGTCCGCTGGATCGGCGCCATCCCGCCCCCTTCGACGATCACGTTCGCGGCGCGGGCGGCACCCACCGAGAACGAGCTTGCTTCGGCGCCGTGGACCAAGCCGCAGATCGCGAGCGCGGCGACGCCCCTCGGCGTCAAGGGGCGCTGGCTGGAGCTGGAGGTCGTGCTGGAGACGGGCGACCCGGCGGCGCGGCCGAACGTGGAGCGGCTGGAGTTTGTGGTGGAGCCGTAGCGGCCACCGAGAGGACGCGCATCCCTGGGCGCCGCAAGCTCAACGCACTCTCCACATGCGCTACCACCCCGTCGCAGCGCCCCGCGCGCCCCTCACGCGAAGGGGGACGCCCAGATCCCGCCGCCGCAACCCTTGCCCTGGCCCTTGACGGTAGGAGACGAAAGCCCAGGTCGAGCCACACGGAGGGCGACCCGGAAGGCCACTCGGAAGCCGGGTCACGACGCGCGCCGGGAACCAGGATCGCCTGACCGATCCCCTGACGAGCGCGCCTCTGCTCGGCGGATCACGGCACCTTCTCACCCGTGAGCCGCTCGATCGCCGCCCGGATGAGCCCTATCTCCGGCAGGCCCAGCTCGGCGGCGATGAGGTAGGCCTCCGCCAGCGCGGCGCCGGCAGGCTGCCCGTGGCCTCTAATGGCCTGGATCTGCCCCTCCAGGAAGAGCGCCGCGCCGAGACCGCGTCGATCCCGGCCCTCGCGGTGCCAGGCCGTCGCGTGCTGCGCGTCGTGGAGGGCCTCGTCGATCCGGCCCCGCTGCAACAGCGCCCGCGCCCGGACGGAGGCCGCCATTGCCCGCAGATCCGGGTCGGCGAACGGGGGATTCGAGGCGTCGATGGGCCCGAGCGCCTCGAGGAGCGCCTCGGCCTTGGCGGTCTCGCGCGCCTGGAGCCAGCCCTGCGCCGCGTCGACCGAGATGCGCGCGCCCTCGGTGGCCGAACCCGCACGCCGCGTGGCCACAGCCGCTCTGTCCAAGGCCTCCAGGCTCCCGGACAGGTCCTCGCGCTCGCGCCGTACGACGCCGACCGCGTGCCACGCGCGCGCCGACATTCCCAGGAGCGACGCCCGCTCGGCGAGCTCCGACGCGTCCAGGAACGCCCCCTCCGCCGCCTCGCGCTCTCCCGCGTGCCGTCGGGCGGACCCGAGCGCGAACGAGGCCTCCGCCGCGAGGTCCTCCCGACCGCAGCGCAGGGCCAGGTCACGGGCCTCAGCCAGGCCCACCACCGCCTCGTCGACGCGCGTGAGGCGGTCGAGCGCCACGCCCGCGACGAGCAGCGCGCGGGCACGGGTCTCGAGATCGACCTCCGCGCCCGAATCAAGCGAATCGGGAGCCTCCACCGCCGCGCGCGTCGAAGCCATCGCGGCGTCGAGCGCCGCCGGCAGATCCCCGAGCGCCAGCGCCACGTGCGCCGCCCGCGCCTCGGCCCGCGATCGCAAGATCGCCGACCCGGACGCCCCCGACGCCGCCCGCAGCGCCGCTATCGCCGCGCTCGCGTCGCCGGCCGAACCCGCGACGAGCGCCGCCTCCGCCCACAGATCGGCCGCGACGGCTTGCAGACCCCGCGCGCCGAGCGCCGCCGCGCCTTCCGTCGCCGCGCGCGCCTCCGCGCAGGCCCGCGGGGCATCCGATCGGCCGGCGACGAGCAGCGCGCGCGCCGCTATGAGACGCGCGCTCACCGCCGTCGGCGCGTCCGCGGCCAACGTGGCCCGCTCGCCGGCCGTCGTCGCAAACGCCAACGCAGCCGCCGACCGGCCCGACCGCAGCGCGACCTCCGCGAGGCGTAGCTCCGTCCGCGCAGCGCCCGCCTCGTCCCGCACGACCATGCGCGTCTCGAAGGCCCGCTCCAGGCGCGCGCCCGCCGTCTCAGCGTCGCCGGAGCGCAGCGCCACGAGGCCGGTCGCCTCGAGCCACGCCGCGTGCACGGCAGGCTCGTCGCGCACCGATCCCACCGGCGCGAGCAGCTCGGCAGCCTCGGTCGCGGCCTCGACCGTGCCCCACTCGGCGAGCGCCATGACGTACTCGGCCCCCGCCAGCGCCGTCACGCGCGCATCGCCCGCCTGGCGGCCGAGCGCGACCGCCGTCTCCAGCGCGCCGATGACGTCGGCACCCCGCCCTTCGCGCCGCGCGAGCGAGGCCTCGGGCCGCGGCGCCTCCCCGCCGGGCGCGGGATCGCCGGCCTCGATCGCCGCCCGTCCCGCCCCGCGCAGCAGGAGGCGCGCCTCCTCGGCCTGCGACGCCGCGAGCGCCCGCCGCACCTCCAGCAGGCAACGGCCCACCTCGAGCAGCGCGATCTCCTCCGGCGCCGCGGCCCCGCCGCGCTGTGCCGCACGCGCGGCCTCGATGCGCTCCAGCGCCAGCGCCAGCACGCCCTCGGCCTCCGCCGGGTGCCCCCAGCGCATCTCCAGCGTCGCGAGCGAGAGCAGCGCCCGCGCCGCCAGCGTCAAGGCCCCGATCGCCTCCGCGCCCGCCCGGGCCACGCTCCAGCGGGTCGCCGCGACCTCGGGTTGCCCCGCGCGCCACGCCAGATCGCCGAGCGCCAGCTCCGCCAGCGCCTGCCCGTGAGCCAACCCCGCGACACGAAAGGCCTGCGCCGCCCCGAGCGCCGCCTCGTCGGCCTCCGGGATCCGTCCGAGCGCCTCGAGCGCGTACGTCCGTTCGAGCAGCAGCAGCCCGCGTGTCGCCGCGGTCTCCGCGCTCGGTGGGGACGACAGATGGGGCTCCGAGAGGCGCTCGGTCGCGGTCCCGAGCGCGGCGGCAGCATCACCCGCCGCGAGCTGCGCGCGCGCCTGCGTGATCGCGTCGTCGGTCGGAAGGAGCGGCAGGGCGGGCGTCTCGACATCCATGGCGTGTCCTCGATGCGAGCGTAGAGGCTAGCGCCGATGCGGGGGAGGGGCAACGGGCGATGGCGCAGCCACGCTCCGAGCGGTCGCAGGTGGCCAAGCGGCGCGGAGGAGCGCGACCGGACGCGCTATACCGCCACACCGGAGAGCGACTCGCCATACCGGCTCCGGGCGGCATGATGCGCGCATGCACCACTACCAGCCTGACCTGCCCGCCCTGTGCGCCCTGCTGACCGCCCTGGCCCGTGCCGCGCCGCAACAAGGCCCGCACGGGCCTCCGGACACCCCGGACACCGCCACCCCGCGCGCGCAGGACATGGCCACCGCCGACGCGACACCGACACCCGAGTGGGCCATCTGCGGCGCGCCGGGCCCGGCGAAGCTCGCGTGGTGGCATGAAGCGGTAGGGTACGAGGTGTTCGTGCGCTCGTTGTTCGACTCGGACGGCGATGGCCTGGGCGATCTGGCGGTTCTGACCGCGAAGCTGGACTTCCTGAATGACGGAAACTCCAATATGAATGGGAACTTGGGCGTTACGCTGCGGTGGCTGATGCCGATCTTCGACTCGCCCTCCTGCCACGGATACGATGTGCGCGATTTTCGGAAGATAGCGAAGAACAACGGGAAGTGGGATCACGTCGCGGCGCTCACGCAGGCCGCTCATGCGCGCGGAATGCGGGTGATCGTGGATCTTCCGGTGAACCACTCGTCCGACCAGCACCCGTGGTTTCAGGACGCGGCGGCCCCGACGGCCAGCGCGAAGCGGGACTGGTACGTGTGGAGCGACACGGCGCGCAGCTGGAAGAAGCCTTGGGGCCCCGGCGCGACGTGGTTCAAGAAGGGCGGCGCCTGGTACTACGGTGTGTTCTCGCAGGGGATGCCCGACCTGAACGGGACGACCGCGCCCGTGCGGGCGGAGATGGCGGACACGGGCGCGTTCTGGCTGGGCGTCGGCCTGGACGGATTTCGCCTGGACGCCGCGCGCTACCTCATCGAGACGGGACCGGACGAAGGCCAGGCCGACACACCGCAGACACACGCGGCGCTCGCGGAGCTACGAGCGAGCCTGCGCAAGATCATGCCGGAGATCCTGCTCGTCGGCGAGATCTGGACGAAATACAGTGTGGTCACGACCTACGAAGGATCACCCGAGGAGCCGGAGCTTCCGATGGCTTTCGATTTCGACGTGGCCAAGGCGATGGTCGATGGCATCGGCGACGCGAAGGCCTCGACGCTGCGGATGTCGCTGTGCCAGCGGCTGGGCCTGTGTGGGCGTGACTTCGCGGCTGGGACGTTCCTCACGAACCACGACCAGATCCGCCTCGCGAGCGCGCTTCAGGCCGCCGGGGAGCGCGTCACGGGTGGAGCGCAGCCCCCTCGGACCGTGGCGCGGGCGTGTGTCACCCAGGGTCGCTCGATGCCGGCCCACGCTCACTTCGGACAGACGCCACAGTCCGACACACAGGTCAGACAGCTCTCCCACCCCTCGCACAACGCGTTGCCGCAGCTCGGGCAGGTGCCGCAATCGGCGGGACAGTTGCCGCACTGCTCGCCGGTCTGAGCGTCGCATTTACCGTTTCCGCAGCTCGCGCACACGCCGCAGTCGACCGCGCATGTCGTGCAGTTCTCGCCCGCGCCCGTGTCGCATGTCTTGTTGCCGCAGGCGGGGCAGGCGCCGCAGTCGAACGGGCAGCTCGCGCAGGTCTCGCCCGCCCCCGCGTCGCAGTTCGCGTCGCCGCAGCCGCTCTTGCCGAAGCCCAGGCACCCGCCGCAGGTCTTGCAGTCGGCCACGCACTGCGCGTCCCAGCCCACGGCGCAGCAGTAGGCGTCCTTGGCACACACGCAGGTCTCGCACGCGCACTGGGCGCAGCTTGGCGAAGTCGACGTGCCGCATCCCGGGCACGCGCCGCAGTCGGTCGCGCAGTTCGAGCAGGTCTCACCCGAGCCGCCGTCGCACTTGCCGTCGCCGCAGACCTTGCACGTGCCGCAATCGGCCGGGCAGCCGACGCACGTCTCGCCCGGCGAGCACATCCCATCACCGCAGCCCGGACAGAAACCGCACTCGAAGCCGCACGAGAAGCAGCTCTCCGCGCCCGGATCGCATTTGCCGTCGCCGCAGCCCGCGCACTTTCCGCAGTCCGCGGGGCACGTCTTGCACGTCTCTCCCGCGCCGCCGTCGCATTTGGCGTCGCCGCAGCCCGATTCGCCCGATCCCAGGCATCCGCCGCACGAGCCTGTGCATAGCTGCGCGCACTGTGGCGACCACATCTGCGAGCAGCAGCTCGGCATCAGGGCGCACACGCAGCTCTCGCAGCCGCATCCGCCACAGCCCTTGATGTTGTTGCCGCCCGGGACGCAGCCCTGGCACATTCGGCAGTCGACCGGACAAGACGCGCAGTCCTCGCCCTTGTTCGCCTCGCACAGGCCGTTTCCGCAGCCCACGCAGGCGCCGCAGTCCGTCGCGCAGGTCTTGCAGGTCTCGCCGCTGCCGGAGTCGCACGCCTTGTTGCCGCAGATCGGCGCGCCGCATGCGCCACAGTCTTTTGAGCAATTGGAGCATGTCTCACCGCCGCCCGTGTCGCACTTGCCGTCGCCGCACCCCATCTGACAGGCGCCGCAGTCCTTCGCGCAGCTCGTGCAGGTCTCGCCGCTGCCCGTGTCGCACACGCCGTTGCCGCAGTACACGCACACCCCGCAGTCCTTTGAGCAGTTCATGCACGTCTCGCCCGCGCCCGCATCGCA
>Ga0172370_10002220_pt1 | contig 28360 bp, 22 predicted proteins | sample LakKiv5m_FD_114538 | JGI IMG/M metagenome (GOLD analysis project Ga0172370, IMG submission 114538) | Freshwater microbial communities from Kabuno Bay, South-Kivu, Congo - kab_022012_11.5m | ecosystem: Environmental > Aquatic > Freshwater > Lake | place: Democratic Republic of the Congo...
CGGATTTGTAAATTATTTTCTCGGATTTTACTTAGATAAAAAGGGCAGGAAGTCTAACTCTTTTGTGATGATTGCTCAAGGAAAACACCTGCAATCGGATGCGTGGTCAACATTAGGTTTGCTAGCAGGTCTGTTCCTGATTTTTATCACCAATATAAAGTGGCTCGATAACGTTGTAGCCATTCTGCTTGGTGCATTTATTTTTTATACAGGTTACAAACTTTTCCGTGCTTCCCTTGCCGGGATTATGGACGAAGCCGATTATCACCTTATTGACGAACTGATAGGTATTATGAATGATAACAGGCAAAACAACTGGGTGGATATTCATAACCTGCGTGTAATCAAGTATGGCTCAAAACTTCATGTGGACTGCCATATAACATTGCCCTGGTTTCTCAACCTGCGCGAGTCGCATGACGAAGCTGAGAAATTAGATAAGCTTATCAATCAGATAAAACAAAGTGATATAGAATTTTTTATTCATACTGACCCTTGTGTATCGGCTTCCTGTAAAATCTGCCAGAAAAATGATTGCACAGTTAGAAATTTTCCTGCTGAACAAAAAATTGAATGGAAGCTGGAAAATGTGCTGAGTAATAAAAAACACGGAAGCTGACATTTAAACTACAATCTCGCTCTCAGCGTAATAATAAAGTTCCTTCCCGGTGAGCTGATTCCCGAAGCGAAGACACGGTAATTAGTATCCATAATATTTTCAAGCGCAGCCTGTAGTGTAACGTTAATGCTTACCTTGTATGAAGCGCGTACATTCAATGTCCACCAGGCTGGCGTTCCCTCTGAGGTGGCATAAGCTTCATTGTCTTCAGCGCCCAAACGATAATCTGCCAATTTCTTTTCACCGTTATAAAAAGCATACACTTCTGCGTTCAGCTTTTTGAAATTAAACTGTATGCCTGTTCTTCCGAAAACGGGTGGAATATGATCGAGCGGCACCTGCCCGGTATCAGAAAAAATTCTACCATAAGTGTAAGTGAGCGCGCTTTTCAAAACTAACCAGGAAGTAAAATGTGCTTCAATGTTCCCGGATACTCCTGCAATATATGCAGTCTGCGCATTCTGGCTGGCAACTATTGCGCTGGTATCTCCATTGTAAACAACCGTCTCCTCGCCATTAATGGTAAAGGACTTCGTAACAATAGCATTTGTAATATATGAATACCATCCGCTGGCTTCCAGTTTTATTTTCCGCGCAATCACTTTAGAAATTCCAAGTTCACCATTGTAAACATATTCAGGTTTCAGGTCTGGATTGGGAACTACAAGTGTCCCAGCGCCCGATTCAAAAACTTTGCTCATGTCATCCACATTGGGCGAACGGAAACCGGTGGAACCGAGGAGGGAGAAATGCCAGTCTTTACCTGGTGAATATATATAGCCAATATTACCTGTAACCGCATCGTTATTTTGTTTCGCTTCGTGGAACGGAAATGGAAAAAAGGTGGTGTCGTTGAAAGAAGATTTCAGCCCCACATGATTGTATCGCAGCCCTGCAGAAATCCTTGACTTTTCACTAAGTTTCCATGAATCGGTAATGTAAGCGGCAGCAGAAAACATAGAACTTCCTCCATCGGGATAGCGTGTATCTAATGGTGATATTTCACCCGTAACGATGTTTTCGCTGTTAGCCTTTGACACCACATTATTATAAGTAATTTCAATACCGTATTTAACAGTGTGTTTCTCCAGGTTTTTTTTGAAATCAGCATTCAGTGAAACAACATTTACCTGCTCGTTGCGATGTGCCAGGTCATCTTTTCCAAACTTACGCTGGTTACGGCTTTCCTTTATATCCTGAAAAGCAAGAATAATTTGGGCATTGCTGTATATCTTTTTTTCTCCGCTTAAATCAAGATGATAAGACCCCAACAATCTTTGCTGCGGACCATAATACCATTCCGCGTTGTTAAGTCCGTCACCCTTCGGATCGGTGAGCCTGTCGTAGCGCGGCAGGTCTGATGAACTGGAAAACTGGAAATTCAGGTTATGCATAGCTTTATCACTTTGCTTAATGGAAAATTTTTGTAAAAAATCGTATTGGCTATAGCCTGAAAAGCGCTGACGATTAATGTCATCATTGGTTACCAATACATCAACACCATTTATTCTGTCAACGAAATACCTGCGCTTCCAAACATCAGTAAGTGAATCTTTGCGGATGTTTCCCTGCCTCAGGTCATCGAAATCGGAGTAGGTAAAACTGGTGAGAAAAGCAAATTTTTTACCTCCAAGACTAAAATCAAGATGTCCTGTTTTTTCGTGGTTGGCAGTTGCATAGCGGGTGAATGCATTTCCGTTGTATGTAAATTTCTTATCTCCTTCTGCAAAAACAGGTTTTTTTGTTTGGAAATGCATAACACCTCCAAACGCATCGCTGCCATAAACAACAGAACCCGGACCAAAAACGATTTCCGCCCTTTGAAGCATGGAATTGTCAATGGTCATGACATTCTGTAAATGACCTCCACGAAAAATAGCGTTGTTCATACGCACACCATCCACCACAATTAAAACTTTGTTGGCTTCAAAACCCCTGATGACAGGACTTCCGCCACCAGCCTGGCTTTTTTGTGAAAGCACATTTCCTGTGGCTACCAAAAGGTCGCCAGCGTTTTGTGCATTGGTTTGCTCTATTTGTTTGAGCGAGATACTCTGTACAGGTTGAGGAACATCATATTTCTTTTCTTCAAACTTGCTGGCAGAAATAATGAGTTCATTGAAATTATATTTGATAGTGTCTTTCTCGCTTTTGTCCTGAGCAAATATGGAAGAATGAAATAAGGAGAAGACAAAAAAGAATAGAATATTTTTTTTCATAACTAAAAGCTTAAATAAATAATGAAAACGCTGAAATGATCAGGCTTTCAAAGAATAAATAATTTTTTTTGAAAAGAAGAAAGTTATGCCTCTTCAGGCGGGTGTGGGCTTTCAGAGAAAAATCCTTTGAGCAGTTTATGTTGCAAGTTTGATGTCAAAAAGCAAAGTGATAAAGAAGAAAATTGCAAAGTCTGATGACTAAAAAAATAGTCAGTCTGGAACTTTTTCAGTGAAAAACCATTACCCTGTTTCTCTGAATTCATTTGTCTGTTTATTAAAATTTCAAGGTTGGCAAAAAGCATTTTCTCCTGCCTGTCGTTGATACAATAGAAGTTAATTATATCTCCACAGGTTATTTTCTTTACCACATCATAAATATTCCCTTTGTACCAGAATTCTTTCCCGGTTTCTTCCCATTTTATTGTGCAGAGTTCAGACAATGTGAAAGAGATTTTTACCAGTTCATTTTCAGGAACCTGGTTTTTTATTTCCTTTTTTATCTCTCTTCTGATAGAATATTGCGATGCCTTAAACGTAAGGAATTGTCCGCTGATATTGAAAAACAGGACAAACAAAAGCAATATTGGAATTAGTTTTTTCAATCCGGTAAAAGAAACATTATTGACAAAGCTATAAATTTATTATTTCTAATTTTGATGAATAATATATAATGATGCTTGGACTGAAATTACCAACAGACCCGCTTTGGGTTAACATTGTTGAATCGAACCTTGATGAGATATTGACAGACCACGCTTTTTGCGAACAAAAAGCTGCTACTAATGCCATCTCTTTGATTGTGTTTGCACCGGAATATCCTGATCTTGTGGAGCAGATGATAGCGCTTGCAAAGGAAGAGTTAGATCATTTTAACCAGGTTCATAAATTGATAAGAAAACGGGGCGGGGTTTTAGGCAGGGAAAGGAAAGATGAATATGTGAATGAGCTATACTCATTTGTTAGAAAAGGATTCAAGCGTCACATTGTTTTAGTTGACCGCTTGCTTTTCGGAGCTATGGTGGAAGCCAGAAGTTGTGAACGTTTTCGCGTATTATCAGAGAATATAAAGGATAAAGAACTTTCCGCCTTTTACCGTGATCTTATGGCAAGTGAAGCCAATCATTACACCATGTTTATTAGACTGGCAAAAAAATATGCTAACGGAGAGGATGTGGATAAGCGATGGCAAGAGTTTCTTGAGTTTGAAGCGAAAGTGATTGCTAAATACGGGAAGAAGGAAACAGTTCATGGTTGATTACATTAGTAATCTATTCATGAAAAAATCAGAAAAAAATCTTCTAACAGATAAACGAAAGCGTTTTTGGAATCACCTTCAGTGTTAATGGTGAGGAGCCAATAAATTCTCCATCCATATCAATAAGTTGGGGAGTGGATAACGAATCTATTTTCACTTCTTTGGTTGAATAATAAATAATCTGGGGATGGGTTAGCCTTTCGCATTTGCGGAACAAAACAGAAAATTTCATGAACTCAAACAAAGTGGCTTCTGCCAGAATAACAATAGCAAATTTGCCGTCATCCACTTCGGCATCAGGAGCCACACCCAAGCCGCTGCCATAATATTTGCCGTTGGCTACTACAAAATTTTTTACCTTGCCTTCAAAAGTAAATTCTTCAGCAACTGCTCTCAGCGGCTGGTTGCGGTACGATAAAAAGGTATCGAATATCGCAAGGAAATAATTGATGTCAGATCCAAGCGCTTTTGTGTATTTACCAAGTTTCTGCACTGCCTCGCCACCAATGCCTATGTCAGTGATGTTGATAAAGTACCTGCTGCTTTCTTTTCCAGAATGATCAATAAAGTTCACCAAGCCCAAGTCAATTGGTTTGCTGGAATCGGTATCAATCAATGTTTTTAAACCTTCAAATGTTTCAGGACTTTTGATGGTTTTTATAAAATCATTCCCGGTTCCGTATGGAAGCACCCCAACTTTAACATTAAGTTGATTGTCTTTATTTTTTGCCTGCATAATGCCGTTGACCACTTCATTGAGGCTGCCATCACCGCCAATAGAAATAATATAACTATATCCTTCATCAGCGGCTTTGGCAGCAAGCGCAGTGGCATGTCCGGGATATTCTGAAGCCGGGAAGGCAAGCTGATAATCACCTTTAAAAACAGTATTGAGCTCCTTGATTATCTTTTCCTTCTTTTTATTTTTTCCGTTCAGAATAAAAGCAATTTTTTTCATTAACTAGTTTTTATCAGGTGTTATAAATGCCGGGTGATATTCTGACCAATGCACGTGATATTCCATTTTCTGTTCCTCTATCCATGCGCTGTCTTTCTTCAGTTCTTTAGCCATCAACTTAGCAACATCAGTTACCAATACCTCATCAAATTCTCTCATCGCATAGGTTATAGAAGTTCTGCGTGTAAGCATATCACTTACTTTTTCGGCAAACTGGTCGCGGCAGAAAAAAATAATTTCCGCTTTTGTGTAATTATATTTTTCATTTAACAGTGAAGCGTTTTCACGGTTTTCATTGATAATTTCAGCAAGCTGTTTTCCGAAAATACCATAGGTTTCGCTCCAATTGCCCGAATATTTTTCACTGAACATTTTTACTGTTGACTGAGCAGATTTAAATTTTTCTTCCACCACATTCATGCATTTATTTCCCATTGATAAAAATGATGTGAGCTTTCCTCCGGCAATGGTAAGCATATTATTATTGTTCCACCAGATGCTGTATTCGCGTGAGCGACTGTAGTTGCTTTTTGTATCATCTTCTTTCAGGATTGGTCTTAAGCCTGCAAAAACACAAACCACATCTTTTAGTGTAATATTAGCCTCAGGAAAACCGGCATTGAAAGCTGCTAACATATACTGAACATCATCAGGCTCGGAGTATACCTTATCAGTGTTTCCTTTATAGTCGGTATCGGTTGCACCTAAAATAGTAAGTCCGTGTTCCCATGGCAAGGTGTAGAGCATACGTTCTTCACCGGAAGTAGAAGTAACAACAGACACACATTTTTCAGGCAACCTGCTTGAAGGAATTACTACATGAACACCTTTGCTGGGTTGCATGGCTGCAGAAGGTTTGCCGGTCAGTTGTTTTAAAACAGTATCGGTCCACACACCGGTAGCATTTACAAAAACTTTTGCACGCACTGAAATAATTTCTCCTGAAGTAGTATTGGAACAGGTAATGGAATTTACTGCATTGTTCTCCACATTAAACTTTTTTACTTCGCAATAATTCAAAGCAACCGCACCGTTTTTAACTCCTTCAGCTATTACATCAACCGTAAGGCGCGCATCGTTTGTCCAAGCATCGTAGTAAAAAATACCACCTATTAATTTCTTCATTTTTATGCCCGGAAGCTTTTCCTCAACCTGTTTTGCATTCAGGCGTTGATGCGCAGGCATTGATTTACCTGCATATCTGTCGTAAACCATAAGTGCCAGGTCTTTTAATAACAAGTCAACAAAAGAATGATAAGAAGGAAGCAAAAAAGGCAGTGGCTTTACCAAATGAGGAAACAATTTCATCAGGTGCACGCGCTCTTTCACTGCTTCACGAACCATTTTAAATTGTGCGTATTTCATGTAACGCAAACCCCCATGAATCATTTTTGAGGAGCGGCTGCTGGTGCCCGAAGAAAAATCGTTTTTATCAAGGAGGATGACTTTCCAACCTTTGTCTAATGCATTGGCGAGTATGCCTGCACCAGTAATTCCTCCGCCAATAATGCAGAGGTCGAAAGTTTCATTTTTTGCCCTTTCTGTTTGATCAGTTCTGCTCATCAAATAATTTTCCAGGGTTTAGAATGTGATTTGGATCCACCTTTTGCTTGATGGTTCTCAAAATGGTTTTGGTCAGTTCATCAGTCTTTAACAGATATGGTTTCTGATGATCAATGCCTACGCTGTGATGATGCGAAACAGCGGCACCTTCTTCAAAAAGCACATCGTTGGCAATTGTTTTCAGTTCTTTCCATTGCTCATAATCTTTGCCCCTATTGCGGATGGTCTGGTAGGTAAAATAAATGCAGGCGCAGGAATTGTACACATGCGAAACATGCGCCAGAAGAATTCCTTTGTCTTTATGAAAAGCATCTGAAGCATGAAATCGATTCTGAAGTTTTATGCGCAGGCTGTTTAATTTATCCCAATGCACTACTGTTTCAAAAGTATCAATTAAAATACCTCTCTCCATCAGGTCTTCACGCAAATATGGAGTGGTAAAACGGTTCAGTTCCCATTTTTTACCGATACTTTCTCCAACGTAAACACCTCCATGTTTGCGCGCAATCTTTTTAGCAATCCGTTTATTGTTGCAGCTTTCTTCTTCTCCATCAAAACGAATCATCATCACGGAAGGATGTTTTAAACCTTTTAATTTGAAAAATATATTCTGTAGCGAAGTCTTTAATTTAGAATTCTCAACAGAAAGAAAAGAGAAAAAATTTGTTTCCACCTCATCCGAAAAACGAACAAGCGAAGGATGAATTCCTTCCTGTATTAATTCGCGCATCATTCCAACTCCTGATTCAAATGAAGGAAATATACCAACGTACCATCGTTTGTTTTTTGGGAGGGGATGAATTCGCACAGTAGCCTCTGTCACCACGCCCAACACCCCCTCACTTCCCAGAAAAAGCCCTTTGATATTGATACCTTCAGCATCACCTTCATACTTGCTGGTTGAGATTGTACCGGCAGGGGTTGCTGCTTTCAGAGAAATCATTATATCTTCTATTCGTCCGTATGCTGATGATTCCTGTCCGGCAGATCGGGTAACAATCCATCCGCCCAGCGTGGAATATTGAAACGACTGTGGAAAATGCCCCATAGTAAAACCTTGTACATTCAGTATTTCTTCCAAAGCAGGACCATAAATGCCGCATTGAAAGGTTGCAGTATGGTTATACTTATCGATTTGAATAAGATTGTTCATATCCGCTAGATCCAGCACGATGCGTGGCTGAATATTTCCATCGGGCAGATTAAAAGCACGTACTACATTAGAGCCACCGCCAAAAGGAATAACCTGTATTATATTTTCAGAAGCCACACGAAGAAATGCTGATACTTCCTCGTGATTCTTTGGGAAAGCCACTCCATCCGGAATTGCAAAAGGAACATTGTTTAAAGCATTTAATAAATCGGGACAGCTTTTACCGGAAGATTTTTTTAAACGCAGAACAGCGTCAGAGGAATATTTTATTTCAGGAAGTTGTGATCGAAATATTTCCTCTACCTGCTGAGCCCGTTTTTCATCAGTGGTTGAAAGGAAAGAAGAAGGAGCAGGAATAGCCTCATCAAGACTTATTTTCCATTTATCCTCTAAGTAAGTTTTAAGTTTAGGGTAATGATTAATGGTTAAACGATTTTCGGCAGGTCCCCATTTCCACCAATCATTTCCGCAGTTGATTTCTTTCATTTAATTAAATTTTCGGTCATTTGCTGATTAGTGTGGAATTTGAAAATTGTGTGAAGTTAGTCACTGGCATAGATAAAAAACTTTAAGAGAAACATTATTATTAAACTTTGAGAAATCAAAGATTCATAAAAACCAGTTCATTCACAAACTAAAAATTAGACCTGCTTGAAAAGTAATGAATGTGAGAGATGGAATTTTATTTTTAGCCAAGTCTGGCAAACACTATAACAAGAACCCTATTTAGTTTTTTATTTCTGCGTCTTCCATAATCACATCAAAGAAATAGCCGGAACCAAAGTCTTTATTTAAAGTAATTTCCCCCTGAACCGTAATAGTATCGCCAACTTTCACTTCCTGGTCAGTGGTTACTGTTAAGTCAAATTTCCCATCAAAGTCGGTTCCATCCTCAATGTGCAGCCAATTTTTGTCTAAAATTCCAGAACTGTATTTTGTGACTTTCCCATTAATCTGAACTGTTTTACCTGAATAAGATTTTTTTCTCTCAAATAAATTTGCAATCGTAATTATTTTAGCCTTTTTAGATGTTTTCTTCTTCACATTCTTTTTTACTTCTGTCCCTTTCTTGTCATCTGTTACCAAAGTTAAACTGGCTATAAATAATATTTCTTTGAAAGTTCTGTTTAGCTCTTTGCTTGTAAAATCTGTCATCGGTGCTGCATCATCATAAGTGTAGATTTGCCCTTTGGAAGCAGGTATTTTAACTACTGCAAGCCAATCTTCTTTTTCCCCCTCAGTTACACGAAGATAAGTATACCCGCTTGCCTGAATTACCTCCTTAACAACGACTGTATGAACTACAGGAGGGGTGGCGTTAAGGGCTAATGTATCAATTACCGGGGCTGGAACAATGTTTTTATCGGAAATATCAGGGCTTGTTCCCATGCTACCCAGAAATAATATTTTATTAAATGTTCTGTTTAATTCTTTGCTTTGGAATTGCCCCATTTGCAAACCACTGTCAAAATAATAAGTATCACCTGGCTTAGGTTCAAATAAAGGCATGGCAATCCATTGGAGAGAATCTTTTTCATTAATTCTCTCATTTACCTTCAGATAAGTATATGCTTTGGTTTGCAGAACAGAATCTACTACAACTTTGTGCGCATAATGCCTTTGAAACGCTTGTTGTGCACGAAGTTCAGCCCCATAGATCACTGATAATGTAACTGTAGAAAGGAAAAAAAGTCTCATTTTTTTGTTTTAGAAATTACTTTTATAGAATTTGCTGACTTTATCGGCTTTCAAAATAACCTGTTTAAAGTTTGCGTTTTCGCAACTATAAGCCTGCTATTTCTACGATAAAACTTACATCACATATATTTTGACAAAGAACTGCCTATTTTTTTGCATAAAAAATGATTCATATCATTTATTAAGGATTTAATTATCTTCAATTTTGTCCTGAATTATTGAATGAAAATAAAACATAGTTAATTTATGAAACGAATCTCAGACATTCTATTCTCTTCAAAAACTATGATTGTTCTGCTTGTCATAATTGCAATAGCAATGGGGGCAGGTACAATCATTGAAGACAAATATGACACCATAACAGCTCAGGAACTTGTTTATAAAGCAAAGTGGTTTGAGTTATTGTTTTTGTTGCTGGCATTAAATTTTATCGGACATATAATATCCTTTAACATGTTTCGTAAAGAGCGGATTGGTGGTCTGATTTTTCACCTTGCTTTTGTGATAATGATTATTGGCGCTGGTGTTACACGTTATTTTGGGTTTGAAGGCAATATGCATATTCGTGAAGGTCAAGCTTCAAATATCTTATACAGTTCTGATTCCTACTTAAGAATCTTTACTTCTAATAAAAGTGGAAACCTGGTTTACGATTTCCCTGTGCATTTTGGTCAGTTCTCAAAAAATAAGTTTAAGACAGAGTTGAATTCAGATAATAACAGCAAAATAGAAATCAATTGTAAAGAATATATTAAAAATGCGAAAGAGAGGATTGATGAAAATGTGACTGGAGGAGTTGATTTAATTGAACTTATAGTGGCTACTGATCATGGGAATGAGAAAATATTTGTTGAAAAAGGTGAAACTAAAAAATTTGAGAATTTAATAATTGCTTTTAGCAGCGATAAAACAGATAATGCTGTAAATGTGTTTGAAACGGATGGACTATTGCAAATATCTTCTCCTTTTGTAGTAATTCAAACTAACATGGAGGGGACTGAAGGAGATACCATAAAAAAAGATACAGTCACGACATTTAAAAGCAGTTATGTTTACAATACCCCGGACGCAGTATTTTTATTTTCTAAATTTTATAAAAGTGCAGTTAAGAAATTAGTTGCTTCAACTGATGAAGAACAGGGTGGAATGGATGCATTGGTGTTTGATGTTTCAGTAAATGGAAAAAAATATGAGGCTCCGCTTCTTTTTTTAGATGGACAGGTTGCCAATTATAAGGATTTCAATTTTGATGGGTTAGATTTTAAAATAGCTTATGGTAAGAAACCTATAGAATTACCTTTTTCCATATATTTAAACGATTTCATTCTTGAGCGATATCCGGGCTCAGAAAGCCCTTCATCCTATGCAAGTGAGGTAACAGTGATTGATAACAGAAACAACATTAAAAAAGATCACAGAATATTTATGAATAATATTCTGGATTATGATAAATACAGATTCTTTCAATCATCCTATGACCAGGATGAAGAAGGTACCATACTTTCTGTGAATCATGATTTCTGGGGAACATGGATATCTTATACCGGATATTTTCTGATGACATTAGGATTTATTATTACCTTGTTTAACAAGGATTCTCGTTTTCTGTCATTGAGAAAAAAAATTGTTGAAATCAGGAATGAAAGAAAATCCGGTATTATGACAATTGTGCTGGTTATGTTTTTTGGTTCTTTAGCTTTCTCACAAAATTCAATTACTCCGGTTGTTGATGCAACCCATGCAAACAAGTTTGGACATTTAATTACCCAATCTGTTGATGGGCGATTTGAGCCTGTGCATTCATTAGCATTTGATGTGCTTCATAAAATTACCAGGAAAGACAAGTTTAATATTGAAGGGAAAGGAGAAATGGATGCCATGCAGGTTTTTCTTGATATGATGGCTGATCCTGCATTCTGGAAGCAACAAAAAATAGTTTACATAAAAGAACAGTCAGTCAGAGATGCTTTGGGCATTACCACAAAACAAGCCTCGTTCCTTGATTTCTTTGATAAGAATTCAAATTATAAATTACAAAAATTTGCTGACGATGCTTTCAGAAAAAAGCCCGTTGTTCAGAATAATTTCGATAAAGAAATAATAAGGGTTGATGAAAGGGCAAATGTTTTCATGATGGTTTTCCAGGGTAGCATTCTGAAACTATTTCCTGAGGTAGGGTCTCCAAATAATCAATGGTTGAGTTGGGACGAAAAAGCTGCAACAGTTCCATTGGCTGGTGTTCTGAAAATTATTAACGAAGATCTGAAATTACCCGTTTTGAACTATAATAATATGATGAGATTATATGTTCAAAGTGTAATTGAGTCGAAAAACTCTGGTGATTATTCAAAGCCGGATAAAATTCTGGGATATATTTCCAGTATCCAGCGACAAGGATCAACCTCCAATCTGTTGCCTTCTGAAACGAAAATAAAAGCGGAAATATTTTACAATAATGCACAGATATTTATTGTACTAAAAAATTTCTACTCCATCTTAAGTCTTGTGCTTCTCTTGCTTGCATTTATTGATAATGTCAGAACAAAAAAGAGTAAAGTAATTACTGTGTTGCTCAACATTTCTATCGGACTTCTTGGAGCAGGATTTATCTATCAGACTTTTGGAATGGCGCTCAGATGTTATTTGCTTGGCTATGCTCCCTGGAGTAACGGTTATGAAGCATTAATCCTGGTGGCATGGGGAACATTATTAGCAGGGTTTAGTTTTATCAGGTATTCAAAAATTACTGTGGCTGCAACTGCCTTGCTTGCCTTTTTTATCCTGATGACAGCAAGCCACAGCAGCTATGACCCGCAATTAACGAACCTGACTCCTGTTCTGAAATCATATTGGCTGATAATTCACGTAGCTGTTCTTACAATAAGCTATGGATTTTTAGGATTAGGTTTTATCCTTGGAATAATGAATTTGTTCCTTTATATATTTAAAACAAAGAAGAACAATGTACGCCTTGACTTACTGATTTTAGAACTCACTCATATCAATGAAATGAATTTAACAATCGGTCTTTTTCTGGCTACAGTAGGTACATTTCTTGGTGGGGTTTGGGCAAACGAATCATGGGGCAGGTATTGGGGATGGGATGCAAAAGAAACGTGGGCGCTCGTAATTGTAATAACCTATACACTTGTACTTCATTTAAGATTTATCCCTATACTAAGCGGCAAATACACTTTCAGTGTTGCATCAATAGTTGGTTTTGGCAGCGTATTGATGACATTCTTCGGAGTAAATTATTTTCTGTCAAAAGGGATGCATAGTTATGGAGCAGGAGATCCAGCAATCTTCCCGCTCTGGGCTTGGATTTTTATTCTATCCATCCTCTTGCTTATGATTGCAGCAAAAATTAAAGAAACGATGATGAATAAAGATTCAACAGAACTCTAAATCAAACAAAAAATATTAATAATTTAAAATAAATATCAAATGAAAAAAATATTCCTGATAACTGCAATAATCACGTTATTATCGGCTTGTCAGTCTAATTCAAATTCTGAACAGAAAGGCTCAGTTCATACAGCAGTGGTTGAAGAAATTTTACAAACCAGCCAATATACCTACCTGCGTGTGAAAGAAAATAATAATGATGTCTGGCTGGCGTTGCCCAGGATGAATGTTGCTGTTGGCGAAACCTATTATTACCTTGGAGGTTTACCTATGACTGATTTTGAAAGTAAAGAACTAAACAGAACGTTTAAAGAAGTATTATTCCTCGATAAGTTAAGTACAAGTGCTGAAATTGCTGAGAACAGTAGTGTAGCTGATGCAATTCAGGAAATTCCTGCAAATTCACAAATGCCGGTAGCACATACAGTTTTAGCTGAAGAAGTGCTTCAAACAAGTAACTATACTTATATAAGAGCAAAAGAAAGCAATATGGAATTTTGGCTTGCAGTAGCTAAAATGGATGCTGCTGTCGGAAACACATATTATTTTACAGGAGGGTTGCTGATGACTGACTTTGAAAGCAAGGAACTGAAAAGAACTTTTAAAGAGATATTGTTTGTTGATAGAATATCTTCTGACCCATCTGTTACCGAAATGAATGCAAACTCTCAAAACAGCCAGGTTGTAACTACAGGTTCAGCTATTCCTGTTGAGAAGAAGGAAGTTAAGATCAAACGTGCTCAAGAGGATATTACAATTTCGGAACTGTACGAAAATAAAAAATCATACGCTGGCAAAAAAATTAAAATGAAAGGAGAAGTTACCAAGTTTAGTCCGGGTATAATGGATAAAAACTGGATACATCTTCAGGACGGAACTGATTTTTCAGGAAAGTTTGATCTAACCTTAACTACTGATCAGGAAGTGAAAGTTGGAGATATTATTACAGTTGAAGGAACAATAACTTTAGATAAAGATTTTGGTTACGGTTATTTCTATGAAGTAATTATGGAGAATGCAAAAATTATTAAATAATCAATAAAAAATTAAGCGCATGTTACACAAGTTTTCTTTTGGTCTATTATCTGTTGCAGTTTTCACTTTTATTTCGTGCAATACAAACGAAGAAAAGAAAAATGATAACTCGTTTGTGCAAACAAAAAGTATTAATGAAGGAATTCAAATGCCTTCCAATGATTTTTCTTTCCTGGAAGAAAGAGTTGGCAAGGATTCATTAAATATTGAGATCAGAACGATGCTTGCTTCAAAATACTATTCGGCTGGTGAACTGGAAAAAGCAAATTATCATTTTTTGAGAATTTATGAACTGGATAATAAAAATTTTACTGCGTTGAGTAATTTGGGAAACATATATTATGACACACAGCAAGATGATAAAGCAATTCAATATTATGAAAAAGCTCTTGAAATTGATCCTGATAATATCAATATGAGATGTGACCTTGCTACTTGTTATTCCCGTATCAATAAGCTGAAAAAAGCTATTGAGATATTAAATGAGAATATTAAAATGGATTACAATCATCTGCAATCTCATTATAATTTATCAGTTATTCTGAAACTAAGCGGAAGGGTAAAGGAGGCTGATGAAGAAATGAAAATCTACCAGAAAATAAGTTCAACAATTAGATAGTTTTTGAAATTATTAGAGATAATGAATGATGCGAATAATTTACAGAAGTATTCTGTAATAAAAATGTGAAAACAAAAAAATACATTCTGTGTTTCTTCTTATTGTTGTCCTTATCTGCGTCTTCACAGAATAGTCCAAGTCCGTTTAAGGTATGGGGTCTTCTTTCTTTCTCAGGTGAAGTGAAAGTGAGAGGTACCTACAGGGAATATAAATCAAAGGGAAGTTATATAGCCTCACAAAAAGGAGCTTTCGTTACCGGCATGATAAGGGTTAATACTAAAAGCTTTTTTGTTCATCCAAACTTTATGGTTTTAGATTTAAGTGCAAATTATAATCCTGAAACCACGAGAAGCAGCTATATTGAGAATCCTGATTATGCTGAAGTAAGCAATAGGGGAGGATTTGAGACCTCTGCGCTGTTTTTTGGTAAGAAGAAACTGAATCTCACCACGAATGCAAGTTTAAATAACAGCATTCAGAATATTGAAAACATAAGAAAAATTTTTACGAAAACCAGGTTGCTTGGAGCTACCATTGCATATACCAATAAGTATGTTCCGTGTTCTGTAAGTTATAATGATATAAAGTCAGACCAGCGGACAATCGGTTTAGACCGTAAATTCAGTATAAAGCAACGTCTCTTTCAGGGCAATGCAAGCACATCATTGACTTCGCATGACAGCCATAACTTTAATTATAACCGAACCGAGAGTTCAAGCATACAAAGTGACACTACCCTTTATACAGCGCCTTTCCATTCACGCAATACAATTGATATTTTTGAACTCAGGGATGAAGTAGCTTTTGATACGACAAAAAAATATATATTTACTTCATATCTTTCAAATTCAAACCAACGTGGAAGTCTTAACTTTAAAAGATTCCTGGCAGACGAACGCCTCATATTAAGGCTCCCCAAAAATTTTATTTTTGCTTCCGGCTATAGTTTGATTATTACACGGCAGGATTTATTTAAAAGTAATAATCAGGGCATAGAAAGTTCTTTAAGCCATCAGCTTTATAAAAGTTTAAAAACAACTGTGTTTTTCGAAAGCAATATTGCGAATCAAACTTCTTACAAAGAGCAAAGGAATAAAGTTGGTTTTATTTTGAATTACGATAAAAAAATTCCGTATGGAAGGGTGGCTTCATCTTATCAATACAGCAGAAATTTTCAGAATGTTAAAACTAATCCCTCAGAACTTGATATTCTTTATGAAGAATATACCTTGTCAGACTACCAGATAACATACCTTCAAAAACCAAATGTTGATATTCAATCGGTGGTAGTGAAAGATGTAACCGGATCAATAATATATCAGTTAGGCATTGATTATGTACTGATAGAACATCCTCCGTATTTAGAGATTGCCCGTGTGCCAGGAGGAATGATTCTGAATAATGAAGTGGTTTATATTGATTATACAGCCATGCAACCAGGATTGTATAAATACAACATGGATAATCATATATTCCATATCAGTCTTTTATTTTTTGACGACAGGCTGAGTGTTTATTACAGTTTTTCTTCTCAGGTTTATCATATACCACAGTATTCAGAATTTCTCACTGTTGATTACTTTACCAGACATTTGGCGGGAGCCCGTTTTCATTTTCATTTTTTAGATGGAGGTGCTGAATATGAAGACAATAAAAGTTCTATAATTCCCCTTAAAAGACTGCATTGTTTTCTGAACCTTCAGAAAACATATAAGAAGTTCACTTTTACATTAACAGGAAATATGCAGCTATATAAAATGTTGCAGGATAATTCGAAACGGCAGGATATAGATGTGACTGGTAAAATTGCTTATTCAGTTTTAAAAAAAACCACTCTCTTTTTTGATTTGATGTACAGGAACCAGCAGGGAAAAGGGATGGATCTGGACCTGATAACTTCCAGGCTTGATATAACATCTGACATCAGAAGATTTTCATTGAGCGCAGGGGTTGAACTGAATTTGATTCATGAATTCACAATTTACAGAACACTGAAAGGCGTTTACCTTCAGATTGGACGGAAATTTTAGACATGTCAATATGAATACATCCATTTTAAACACTTATTATATCAATATAAATAACATGAAACCAATTACAATATTATTATCAATTTCAATTCTATTCTTTAATGTTTCTCTTTTCGGACAAGAGGCAGCTACTCAAAAAAAATGCACGGACTGTCACTCGAGATTAATTAGTAAGAAGATAATTCATGGTCCGGTGGCGAATGGTTGTGAAAATTGTCATAAACAAAATGCCAATCAACATCCTTTAGAGGATGTGGAAGGATTTTCTTTAATTGCCCAAGTTCCTGAATTGTGTTTTGGCTGTCATGATATAAAAAAGACTGATGAACATATACATCCTCCGTTTGCCGAAGGAAGTTGTTTGGATTGCCACGAGGTGCATAGTTCCAATGAACCTTTCTTTGTTTCTATTAAGGCTCCCGGGCTTTGCTATTCTTGTCACAGCGATTTAAATGATACGATTAAAAGTTCAGCGGTAGTACATCAGGCTGTTACAGTAGAAAAGTCATGCCTCAACTGCCATTCACCACATTTATCTCCCGAAAAGAAAATGTTACTGACCGATCAGCAAAGCTTGTGCTTAAGTTGTCATGATAAAACTATAGCGGTTGGAACAAGAACAATTCCCAATATGAAACAGCTAATTGAAAAAAGTAAGTATGTGCATGGAGCGATAGAAAACAATGGTTGTTCTTTTTGCCATTCTCCACATGCCTCACAGAAAGCAAATTTATTGAAAAAGGCATTTCCTTCAGGAAATTATGCTCCTGGCAAAAAAGAAAACTATTCCTTATGCTTTTCATGTCATGAAACAGAGATAATTACTGAGCCGGTTACCACTGAAGCAACCGGGTTCAGGAATGGAGATAAGAATTTGCATTACCTGCATGTTGTGGCTGAAAAAGGAAGAAGTTGTTCCAACTGTCATAACTTTCATGCTTCCAATAACCTGTATCTTATTGCTGACAAAACAAAATTCGGAAACTGGGATATGCCAATAAAATATACCCGCATTGAAAAGGGCGGTTCGTGTTCACCGGGTTGTCATACTGAGAAAACGTATAAGAAATAATAGCCTGTCACTTATCTTCAGGCGCAATTATTGGTCTTGCTGTAACAATAATTTCTGAAAGGCTGGAAGTTCCACTGCAGCCGTTTCGGTCAGTAACTGTAACAGAAAAAACTCCTGCTTTTCTCACAGTAATTGTTTCTGCGGTTTCACCACCTGGCGACCAAACATAGCTTGTAAGGTTTTTTCCGGTGACAGTTAAAAGTACGCTGTCACCTTCTAAAAATTCTAAATTTCCGTTTGCACTGATAACCGGTGAAGGATTCCTGTTTACAACAACTGTCACTGTTGCCGAAGTTCTCTCTTCACCATTTTCATCAACCATCCAGACATTGTATTCACCACTTTCATAAATGGTGATTGACCTTGTCAGTTCAGCGGTTGGTGACCATACATATTTCATTGCCTTATCTGCCGTCAATGTCACACTGTCACCTGCACAGAATATTGTTGGTCCGTCAGCGGTAATAAGTGAAACAGCAGAACCTGTACTTATTATTGTGTCTGCATCAACAGTGATAGTGTCAGCCTTTAGTTCAGGAGTTGTAAGTGTGCTGTCTATTGCTTCCATTATCTCAGGATTAATCTGTGGTACTGAATCTATTTTGCTTTCAGCTTCTATGCTATCAGAAGTAATAGCCTCAGTTTTCAATTCAGGTTGTGTTATAATGCTGTCTGTTGCTTCCACTGTTTCCGGAATAGAATCTTTTATTGCATTTGAATCAGATTTTTTAGTGTAAGGTCTTAGCTCACTTGTTAAAATAAATCGATCTTCTCCGCCATGTGGATTGTGACATTCTGTACAGTTCTTTTTTTCAATCTTAGCATGAACTACGTTTTTTAAAACCTGTTTTATATCGTGACAGGAGAGGCATAGCTGTTGCAAAGTCTGCAACAGTAGTTTAGGTTTACCTGAGTTATGTGAATTATGACAGGTATTGCAATTGCCGGATGCTACCGGTCCGTGAAGATAATTGTATTTATTATTAAAGTCCTCATGACAACTATAACAAGTGCCTGAGTTTAACATTACCCTGTTTTCTCCTCCATGCGGATTATGACACTGGGTGCAGTTCTTTTCTCCTATTTTGCTGTGCATTTTATTTTCCAGGATGTCTTTTGACTGGTGGCAATAAAGGCACAACTGCTGCCCTTCGCGTATAACCAATTTTTCCATTTTCGACTCGTGCGGATGATGGCAGATTGTACATTTCCCGAATGCTACCGGACCGTGCACTGTTTTGTATTTTGTATTAAAATCTTCGTGACAGGTGTAGCAAAGCTCAGGCACAGGTTTTATGAGGCTGTTGGAAAACCCTGATTCATGACAACTCTGGCATTTTTCGTCATTATAGGGTTTATGATAATACATATCGGGTTTTACATTAGCTGTAGCCGTGAGTGATGCCATTGAATCAGAAGCTATATTAACAACCACCTGTGTTTTGGCATTGGGGTCTGGAACGCCATCAAAGAAAAAGGAGAGAACCTGGAATTTTCTTTCGGGAGTGCAGCCAATAATTAAAAGAGAAATGAGAGCAACAGTAGTAAAACACTGTATTGCTATCTTTTTTCCATATTTCATAAACTACTGCATTGACAATATTGTATAAAATCCCTATCCGGGTTTATTGCCAATGCTTTGCAAAACTACAGGGATGCGTTAAGAATAAATATGATATATAACATTTTTTTGAATAATAACTCAAAAAACAGGCTTCACCTGGGAGTAACCTTCTTTGGTTCAACCCGTCCGTAGATATTAATTAAATCAGGACCATACTGGCTGGTAACGATTACCAGGTATTTTAAATCCAAAGATGGGTCAACATATTGCTGAAAATATTTTAGATTATCATAATCTACTATCACTTTTGCCGGCATAAGCAAACCTCCGGGTCCTTCATAATGGTTGCCAAGCGACATCAGTAGTCTCTTCTTGTTGTCAAATATCTGTACATTTTCAAAAGCTACATCCACTGCATATACAATTCCTTCACGATCTACCGCCACCCCTTTTATTTTTGAAAACTGACCGGGATTGGTACCAATAGAACCAATTGAATCGATAATTTCTCCTTTCAGCGTATAGTATTTAACCCGATAATCGCCAAAGTCAGAAACGTATAATTTGTCATCGTTGATGGCAATATTGGTTGGGGAGTATAAAGCGCCCGGTTGCCCGGCAACCGCATCAGGTATTGTGTAGAGGAGTTTACTGATAGAATCATTGCTGTAAACATGTATTTTCCCGGCTGCCATATTTGCTACATATATTTTGTTGTTATAAACAAAAACATCGTTGGGTTTAAATTTTGTTGCTTCGCCAAAATGCTTTACATAATTTCCCTGCGGATCAAAAACAACCACCTGGTAGCGCCCCATATCCGCCACGTATAAATAGCCTTTTTTGTCCACAAAACAGTTGATGGGATTTTTTAATAATCCTTTTCCTGAAGGTTTAAAGAAATCGAAAGTTCTTTTCTCGAGGTCAATAATTTCCATGCCTCCTCCATAGGTGTCGCAAACATAAATTTTTCCATATTTTATAGCAACTCCGTAAGGTTTTACTATGGTCTTTGGTTTCTCGTTGCCTATCAACATTCTTTTAAACCCGCTTTCTTTTTTGCCCAGGTCTAATGAGGTGGTGATTTTGGTGAGGAACTGATAACGTGGAGTATCAGGTGGCGGGGGATAAACAATATATGTTTTCGGTTCATTGCCTTTCGCAATTTTATTGGTCTTGCAGCCCGCAATTATTATTAAACCTGCTACAATCAGCGCGCAAATACATCCTGTAAAAATCTTCATACCGGTGAAATAAATTTTATAAAAAAAGGCGAAATATTCCGCCTTTCAAAAGTAGTGTTTTTTGTTATTACTTTATATGGCAGGCTAAACATAATGCGCTTCCATTGTTGTTCACTTTTAAATAATATCCTAAGCTGTTGTTATGCTGGTCGTGGCAGGTGGTGCATTGTATTTTGCCTTCAGCGTCTAATAAACTTTCTACTGTTTTGGTGCCTGAATAAATATGACTTGTAGCCCATACTTCGCCTGCTGCAATGGAATCGTAAACAAAAGAAATAGGATGGTCGTCACGCATCTCGGTTGATATTAATGCACCGCCTGTTAAAAAACCATTTCCTATTTGAGCGCCATAAGCCCGCATAGCAACTGTACCATCATGGCAGGCTAAGCAAAGTTTTGAGGTTCCATCGGGTACTGTTGCGGGGGAAGAACCGAATGTTGCAGAGTTTGCGCTGGTGTACATCTGGTAGGTGGCAGTGCTGGTGCGGTGGTTCCATAAAGGTGCAGCCAGAGTTGGCAGCGCATTATGTGGCGTGTGGCAGGGCTGGCAAATCTGCCCGCCAACCATGGTATTAGGATTGTAATAATTCCAGCCGTCATAAGTAAAGTCGTGTGGGGTATGGAGCAGTGTTTCTGATATATATCCCGGTCCCATGGTGCCTTGTCCAAAACTCATTAGTGGAATCATTACAATCAATGCAATAATGAGATGAGTGTTTCTTACAATTGGTTGCTTCATGATATTTTTTTATTCAATTGAGGGTATATGAATTGGATGATGCAAATATCAATACATAAGCAAGAATAATCTATGTAATTAATCATGTAAATACCTGTATTTTGGTGTATATAAAACTGCCAAAACGCAGGATTGTTTTTTCTCGCTTAGAAAATTAAAATACGGAAATTAGGGGTTTTAAAAACAAACAGCCCCGCCAATTTTCATCAGCGGGGCTGTTTTATCTTCCTCCCTTGTAAGGGATGGGTTTACATCATTCCACCCATTCCTCCGCCCATTCCGCCTGGCATTCCGCCCGGCATACCGCCTGCGTTCTCTTCTTTTTCATCGGCAAGCACACACTCGGTGGTGAGCAACATTCCGGCAATGGAAGCAGCGTTTTCAAGCGCCACACGAACCACTTTGGTCGGGTCAATCACGCCTGCTTTGTAAAGATGTTCATACACATCCGTGCGGGCATTGAAACCATAATCATTTTTACCTTCTTTCACTTTCTGAACAACAATAGAACCTTCGCCACCAGCGTTAGCTACAATCTGGCGGATGGGTTCTTCAATCGCCCTTCTGATAATAGCGATACCGGTTGTTTCATCATCATTTTCTCCTGTAAATTTATCTAATGCTTCAATCGCGCGGATGTATGCCACACCTCCTCCGGGTACAATTCCTTCTTCAACGGCAGCACGGGTGGCATGCAACGCATCATCCACACGGTCTTTCTTTTCTTTCATTTCCACTTCCGTAGCAGCGCCTACATAAAGAACGGCAACGCCTCCGGCTAATTTTGCCAAACGCTCCTGCAGTTTTTCTTTGTCGTAATCAGATGTAGTAGTTTCAATCTGCGCCTTAATCTGGTTCACACGCGCTTTGATATCTTCTTTGTTTCCCGCACCATTTACAATGGTTGTATTGTCTTTATCAATGGTGATTTTTTCTGCGTTTCCAAGGTCGGCAAGGTCGGCATTCTCTAATTTGAAACCTCTTTCTTCAGAGATGACGGTTCCGCCTGTAAGAATGGCTATATCTTCCAGCATCGCTTTTCTGCGGTCGCCAAAACCGGGAGCTTTAACAGCAGCAATTTTTAGTGAGCCACGGATTTTGTTTACCACCAAAGTAGCCAATGCTTCGCCTTCAATTTCTTCTGCGATGATCAGCAATGGACGCCCGGTCTGAACTTGTTTTTCGAGCAAAGGAAGTAATTCCTTCATGCTTGAAACTTTTTTATCGTAAATCAGGATTTGCGGATTTTCCAATACTGTTTCCATTTTCTCCGCGTTGGTTACAAAATAAGGAGAAACATATCCGCGGTCGAACTGCATACCTTCCACTACTTCAACAGTAGTGTCGGTTCCTTTTGCTTCTTCCACAGTGATAACGCCTTCTTTTTTTACTTTTTTCATCGCGTCTGCAATTAACGAACCGATGGTTTCGTCATTGTTTGCTGAAATAGAAGCAACCTGTTTTATTTTATCATGGTCGTCACCAACCGATTTTGATTGTTTCTGAAGATTTTTCACCACTGCAATAACGGCTTTATCAATACCGCGTTTCAGATCCATCGGGTTCGCCCCGGCAGCAACGTTTTTCAAACCTGCTGTAACGATTGCCTGCGCAAGTACGGTGGCAGTTGTTGTTCCGTCACCAGCTATGTCAGCGGTTTTTGATGCCACTTCTTTCAGCATTTGCGCGCCCATGTTTTCTACTGCATTAGAAAGTTCAATTTCTTTTGCAACAGTTACACCGTCTTTGGTGATGGTGGGCGCACCGAATTTTTTGTCAATAATTACATTGCGTCCTTTTGGACCAAGTGTAACTTTTACAGCGTTTGCCAAAGCGTCAACGCCTTTCTTGATTTGATCCCTCGCATCGAGGTTGAATATAATTTCTTTTGCCATTTTTTCTTTGAGTTTAATGTTTAATGTTTAATGTTTAAAGTTGTTTGCCTTTTCCGTCACCTCCCCTTTGGGGAGGCTGGGTGGGGCTTTTAGATTACAGCGAAAATATCTGATTCGCGCATGATAAGATATTCTTTGCCTTCAATGGTGATTTCGGTTCCGGCATATTTTCCGTAAAGAACTTCGTCACCCACTTTCACGGCAGGTTTGTTTCCTTTTTCATCAATATCGCTGATGGAAACAATTTTCCCGCGCTGAGGCTTTTCTTTAGCAGTATCGGGGATGATGATACCTGATTTTGTTTTTTCTTCGGCAGCAGCGGGCAGAACAACTACGCGGTTCTGTGTGCCGGCAATAGGTTTAATTTTTACTGACATTTTTTTGATTTGATTTATTGGTTTAACTAATTTGATTAAAATATTTTCGGTGTGCGCCCCTTGTCACATACCGTGCCACGCAGTATTAATAGACATTTTTTCAGTTTTCGGAGAAAAAAATGTCAGGCTGTGACATCCTGACATTTTAAAAAAAATGAAGAAATATTTTCTGTTGTTATTTTCCGCTATCCGGTGCTGATGTTTGTTGTCCTTCAGGCATTGGAGCTTGTTGTTGCTCAGGAGCCTGTGCGTTATCAATCTGTTCTTTAATAGCTGATTCTCCTTCCTGCTTTCCTCCATCCCTGTTAATAAAGGCAGTGGAAGCAAGGCTGAGAACTAACAGTGCGATGGCTAACCCCCAGGTTGATTTTTCTAAGAAATCGCCTGTCTTTTTAACGCCCATTATTTGATTAGAAGATGCTCCGAAACTGGAAGACAAACCTCCGCCTTTGGAGTTCTGCACCAGCACTACCATCACTAAGAGCACACATACAATTATAATCAAGACTGAAATGAATAAATACATGTTATTGTTCGTTTAATTTTTGTTTCAGATTTTCAATTCGGGCTGCAAAGGAAAGCTTTTTTCCCGGATATTTCAAACTTAATTTCTCATAAGCCTTTATTGCTTTGGCATAGAAACCTTGTTTTTCATAAATTTCAGCAAGTGTTTCGGAAACCAGGTCATCATCTTCTATAAGGCTTTGCTTCGCCATATTTACCGGAGAAAAAAATTCAGCTTTCCGTGGTTTGCTGATTTTAGGTTCTTCTTTTATAAACTTATCAATCAATTCACCTTTTGATGAAGGTTTTTTCTTTTCGCGCTTAATCTCTGTAGCTGTTACCGAATGTATTGAGGTAAGTTTGAGCCACTCGGTGAAGGAATGTTTCTCTTCCTGTATCGGTTGTTGCTTTATTGTAACCGGCTCAGTTGTTTCTTCCTTTTTATCTTCCGTTACAGGTTTCTCTTTTACTTCAATTGGTATAAAAACCTGTTTATCCACAGGAATTTCAGCAGTTGTTTTTTTCTCTTCTGTCTGTTTAGCCGGTTTTTCTTCCTGTTTTTCGTGCAGAACAGGTTTCACCTCTGTTTCCAAGCCGTTGATGATCTCATACAACCTTTTCCTGTCGGTGGAATAAGCAGCAGCAATTTTCAGTTGCGCATTATAACGGATATTTTTTTCGTTGTGAAGATTCTTAGCCAGCAACACCTGGGCAGTCTGGAAATAAGGATATTCTTTTACCAGTTCAGTCAGCATCGGCAGGCTCTGCCCGTTCAACGCTCCCGGTGAATTAAGAAAACCTGTGAATTGTTCTGAATTCATCTCACCAGTTGATTACCGATTTGTTGAAAATATCCTGAACCAATTGCTCGTTAATATCAGTAATCAGTTGCTCCTGCACTGCTTCAAGGCTTTGAGAACTGTTGAAATCAGCAAAACGTGTAAAGCTTTGTTCAAAATTCTGTTTCTCATCTTTGCTGTTTGTAAAAGTAACATTTACTGTTATGCTTAACCTGTTCAGAGCCGCAGTTTCGTTTCCCTGTATGGCTACCGGAGCAGTTGAATATCCTGAAACAAAACCTTCAAAATTCAGGTCTCCGCTGGAAGGAATAAGCGTGAGACTGGTCTGAGATGTAAATTTATCACGCAATGATTCGGTAAATTTCTGGCTGTAAGTAGGCGGAGCCAGTGCTGCATTATTTTTAAAATATACGATGGAAACCGTTTTAGCTTCACCAGTGGAAGCGCCTGTGAAGGAATAGACACCACAGGAAGAAGAACCCAAGCATAAAGTTCCAAGAACCAAGAACCAAGAACCAATACGGTTGAATCTTGGGGCTTGAGATTTGAGACTTGAGACTTGGGGCTTCACTTTACTTGTCAATATTATACTCATTGATTTTACGATACAGTGTACGCTCTGATATTCCCAACTCTGCGGCAGCATCTTTTCTTTTTCCTTTGTGCTTGTCGAGTGCGCGTTTTATCAAATCAATTTCAGTTTCTTCAAGCGAAAGTGTTTGTTCAGCCACTTCTTCAGGTTCTACGAAATGCTCGTCTTCATTATTTTTCCGCTGAATTTTTACACCATGTTCGGCATCAAGTGCAGGTTCCACTTCACGATAAAGCTTATTAATAAGCCCTGCATTTTTTTCACGGAAGTGCTCATTGTCTTCTTCGTTTGAGATCAGTTCAACAACTAATTTCTTCATGTCGTTTATATCCTTTTTCATATCAAACAACACTTTGTACAATAACTCGCGTTCTGAAAATTCAGGATTGTCCTTTGGTTTTTCGTAAACCGCAGGCAGATTGGGTTTGCCGCTATCCGCAGGTAAATAATGCTGGAATGTTGCACCTGAAATATTACGTTCTTTCTCAATAATGGAAACCTGCTCAACAATATTTTTCAGTTGCCTCACATTTCCCGGAAAGGTATAGTTCTCCAGCATCCTGATGGCATCTTCTTCCAGTTTAATGGCAGGCATGCGGTATTTCTCCGCAAAATCGCTTGCAAATTTCCGGAATAGCAGATGGATATCTTCTTTCCTGTTGCGCAAAGAAGGAACATAAATCGGCACGGTATTCAGCCTGTAATAAAGGTCTTCACGAAATTTTCCCCGCTCTATCGCCTGAGGAATATTTACGTTGGTAGCAGCCACCACACGCACATTTGTTTTCTGAACTTTTGATGAACCCACTTTAATAAACTCACCTGTTTCCAGGACACGGAGCAAACGCGCCTGTGTTGCGTGTGGCATCTCCGCCACCTCATCTAAAAAAATTGTTCCGCCATCGGCAACTTCAAAATATCCCTTGCGTGTTTCGTGCGCCCCGGTGAATGAACCTTTCTCATGCCCGAAAAGTTCTGAATCAATGGTACCTTCCGGTATTGCTCCGCAGTTCACCGCTATGTAAGTTCCGTGTTTGCGCGCACTCAACTGGTGAATAATTTTAGGAAAAGTTTCTTTTCCCGAACCGCTTTCACCCGTTACCAGAACAGTAATATCAGTTGGAGCAACCTGCGTGGCGACTTCGATTGCGCGGTTCAGCAACGGTGAGTTGCCAATAATTCCAAAACGATTTTTTATTTCCTGGATTGTCATGCTATTGAAATATTAAATAACCTCTCCTATCAATGTTGCCGGAGTACATTTTACTGCCAATACATTCACATAATCCCCTTTCTTTATAACCTGCATGCCGGCAGGCAGGTTAGCTTTAGGGAAAACAACATAAGTGTTCTGTGAGTTGCGCCCCGAAAACATTTCAGAAGACTTCTTGGAAATTCCTTCCACCAGTATTTTATGAATTTTTCCAACTCCTGCCTTTACTTTTTCTGCCGAAGCTTTTTGCTGAATCTCTATCACTTCCTGTAATCTTTTCTTTTTTATTTCTTCAGGAACATCATCTTTAAAATTCTTTTCTGCAAAGGTTTTCGGTCGTTCGCTGTATGCAAACATATATGCAAATTCATAACGGACTTCTTTTATCAGTGAAAGTGTTTCCTGGTGTTCTTCTTCCGTTTCACCGCAAAAGCCGGTGATAATATCAGTAGAAATTCCGCAATCAGGAATTATTCTGCGTATTGCGGCAATCCGCTGAAGGTATTCTTCCCTTGAATAGCCACGACTCATACGCCCCAGCATGGAGGTGCTGCCGCTCTGAACAGGAAGGTGAATATAGTTGCATATATTCTCATGTTTTGCAATGGCGTATAAAACATCATCTGTCATATCATGCGGATTTGAAGTGCTGAAACGAACACGCAAATCCGGTGAAACGAGGGCAACCTTTTCCAGCAGATGCGCGAAAGTTACAGCATTCTTTTTCTGTTCTTCCGTAATTTCTTTTTTCAAACCTCCTCCTGCCCATAAATACGAATCCACATTTTGTCCGAGCAAAGTGACTTCACGATAACCCTGTTCAAAAAGGTTCTTCGCTTCCTGGACAATACTCTCAGGATTGCGGCTACGCTCACGACCACGGGTAAAAGGAACCACGCAAAACGCACACATGTTATCGCATCCGCGCATGATGCTGATAAATGCGGTAACGCCATTGCTCCCAAGCCTCACCGGGCTGATGTCAGCATAAGTTTCTTCACGCGATAATAAAACATTTACGGCTTTTTGCCCGCCTTCCACTGTTTCAATAAGTTTTGGCAGGTCGCGGTAAGCATCCGGTCCAACAACAATATCAACTATTTTTTCTTCATCGAGAAATTGAGATTTCAGGCGTTCTGCCATGCAGCCCATCACACCAACTATCAGAGAAGGATTTTTTTTCTTGAGTTTTTTAAATTCGGTAAGGCGTTGCCGTACCCTGTTCTCAGCATTTTCACGGATAGAACAAGTATTGATGAGCACCAAATCAGCTTCGTTCTCATTATCTGTTGTTTCATAACCCTGCCCAACCAAAATAGAGGCTACAATCTCACTGTCAGAAAAGTTCATGGCACAGCCGTAGCTTTCAAGAAAAAGCTTTTTAGCCTCACCCCCTGCACTCTCCAAAGGAGAGGGAGCTATGACAAGCGCTTCACCCTGCCTGGTTTCGTCTATTATTTTCTCATTGTTAAATTCCATAAGCCTCATCCCTTCGTTAAAAAAAGGGTTGCAAAGATATTCAAAATAGCTAAAGGTGACAATATGTCACTTTGATAAAAATCAAACTTTCTGAAAAAATCATCGTTCGACAAATACTAATTTTTGCCCGTTTAAATAAAAATACTTTATTTTTGTGAGTTTTGTAAAAACATCTCAATTGTTTAATAAAGAAAATTTTAAGGTTTCAGTAAGGTTCTTTTCAACTATCCTGTTGTTGTCCTTTTCTTTATTTTCTTATGCCCAACTCTCAGTAAACGGAACCCAGACACCCACCCAGTTGGTTCAGGATGTATTGCTGGGAAA
>Ga0172370_10002221_pt1 | contig 28359 bp, 25 predicted proteins | sample LakKiv5m_FD_114538 | JGI IMG/M metagenome (GOLD analysis project Ga0172370, IMG submission 114538) | Freshwater microbial communities from Kabuno Bay, South-Kivu, Congo - kab_022012_11.5m | ecosystem: Environmental > Aquatic > Freshwater > Lake | place: Democratic Republic of the Congo...
CATTCCCGTTTCGTAATTACTTAGAATCACAAAACCGAAATTTTCTTCTGGAATCAACGTTACATCGGAAATCATCCCGGGCATTCCGCCGCCGTGATTTAACATTCTTTTTCCATTCCAGAAGCGTATAAACCAACCTAGTCCGTAATTCATCATCCCGATCGGAGTTTGGTTTGACCACATCTCTGCAGATTGGCGTTCACTGAAAATTCTTTTACCGTTATATTTTCCTTTGCCTAATTGCAGCCTAATCCATTGGGCCATTTCAATCGCACTTGAATTAATACCAAGCGCTCCGTGAGCATTATCTATTTGTGTATCGGTAAAAACTTTCATTACGTTATCTTTTTTGTAATGGCCTTTAGCAGCATTGTTATCATTGTTAAATATTTTGTAACTAGTGTCTGTGTGCTTCATATCCAGATTATTCAATATGTGTGTTCTAATATAATCTGCCCACGAAGTATCCGTTACTGCTTTAATTACTTCTGCGGCGGTGATGAACATAATATTTTGATATCCATACTTGCTTCTAAAACTTGAAGTAGGTTTAAGATACCTTGCACGTTTAATCACTTCTTGTCTGTCGTAAGTTGAATTAAGCCAAAGAAAATCTCCACTGAATGTTTCTAATCCACTTTTGTGAGAGGTTAGATCACGAATAGTAATTTCTTTTGTAACCCATGGATCATACATTTGAAAATCGGGAAGATATTTTGTTACAGGATCATCCCACTTAATTTTTCCTTGATCAACAAGAATAGCTAGTGATGCTGTTGTAAAGGCTTTACTGCATGATGCAATTACAAACAAGGTATTTTCGTCAACCGGATCACTTTTATTTATATTCCGAACACCGTAACCTTTAGCAAAAATTACAGAGTCGTTTTTTACGATTGCCACAGAAAAGCCCGGCATCTCCCAATCCTTCATGGCATTGTTTATGAAATCATCAATCTTTTGAAGTTTATCTTGCTGAGCAAAAGAATTTATAAAAAGAAATGTAACGAGAAAAAAAACGGCGTGAAGAAACGGTTTTTTCGATTTCATTTTAAAACTCCGAAAATATTTGTAAGGATAAAAATTAATAAGATTAAGAGAAAGATTAATGTTAAAAGCATCAGTTTAAAAAAAAGAATAATTGCTTTTAATCTTGCTCTTAATCTTTCTCTTACTCTTGTTTCTAAGATATGTCATTTAATAAAATCGAGCAATAGGAATTTAGATTTTCCATCATCCGTTGACAAATTCCTTAAACGGACTCGTAAAGAATTCCGGAAACCGCTTTATTACACAATGACCAATCATCTCTGCAATCTCTTCAAATTTGAGAAGATTAGTATTAACAACCGAGTGATATAGAAGAGGGTCCTCAATATTTTTATGAAAATATTTCCAGATATAATTTTTTCTGGATATATCTTCCCCCTCAATAAAATCAGTCGCGGTTTTCCTGTCAACATTGTAAAGCCGCATTGCATTTTCAATTCTGAAACTAAGAGGTGCTACGAACCGGATATGAAAAGCATTAGGAATTTTTGCTAATATAATATTTGCCCCTCTTCCAACAATAATCACATTTCCAAACTCGGCAAGTTTTAGAATTGTATGCGAGGTTTTGTGAAGTAGGTAAAGTTTGGACGGAGAAATTCCCAGTATCTCTCCAAACCATGAATCAATTTTGTGCTGTTTCTCTTCCGATAGATATTTCCGGAAATGTTCGGGCAGATGGTGATCTTCCATTATTCTTTCTATAAGACCACGGTCGAAATAAGTCCAATCGTTATAATCATTAATCGCGTAATGATTAAAGTACTCAATTAATTTTTCGCAGATTGCTGCAGCACCTATTCCGGTTTCACGTGAGATAGTAATTGTAGGACCGGGATTTGTTTTTCGTTTGTGAAGTCTTGCCTCGTCGGATTCTTGATAATGTTTGTCAATGTAAATACGGGCCTTTTCGTAGGAACCAATTACTTTCATTTTTCACCTCCAAGAATTGTTCTATAATGGAGGAGAGGAATTTTGTATATGCAATTTAGCTAAAAATATATATAGAAATAATCCGCAACTTTTGTTGCGGATTATAGCCCATGGTGTGAAAAGTTTTTTAAATGGATGTTAATCTAACTTAGGATGTTTCTTGTGATAATCAGTTGCATCCTGGAAAGATTTAGCAACTGCGATTATCTTTCCCTCATCGAACAATCTTCCCATAAAAGTAATACTTGTAAGTGTTCCTTTTTTTGTAAAACCTGTTGGCACTACAACAGAAGGATTTCCTGTTAAATTTGTTAGAAGTAAATTATTTCCTCCCCACGATGGAGAAATATAGAGATCAACTTTTTCCATCATCTCTTGCATTTTCTGGATCAGCATATAACGGATTCTGTTTGCATTAATGTATTCTACAGCAGGAATAAATCGGGACGCTCTAAAAATATTTGGCCAAGCGCCCTTAAATTGACGTGCAAGTAAGTCATCATTATTTGAACGCGTTAGTTCATCAAAGGCAGCGCCGGCTTCTGCGGTTAGAATAATTTGAATATCATTTACTGCAACGTCCGGCAATTCTATCGGAATTAACTGAGCACCGAGCTCTTCTAATTTTTTTAAGACTAAAGAATCATTTTGATGAAAAGAATATTTTTTTAAAAAATCATTTTTTAAATAACCGATTTTTAATTTTTTAAAATCAACTTTTGAATTATAATTAAACGGAACATCATAAAGAGTCTGATCTTTTCCATCGGTTCCCCGTATCACATCAAAAACAATTGCAAGGTCTTCAGCATTTCTGCATAATAGACCGATCTTATCCATAGACCAGCTTAGTGCCATTGCACCTGCACGGCTTACTCGTCCGTAACTTGGACGTAACCCCGTTACACCGCACACAGTTGACGGAGAGACTATTGATCCCCAAGTTTCTGTGCCGATTGCGAATGGAAGTAATCCTGCCGAAACCGAAGCTGCAGAACCAGCCGAAGAACCGCTTGATCCTTTTGTTGTATCCCAAGGATTGCGCGTCATTCCGCCGAACCATTCATCATCCATTGCAAGTTCACCCATAGAAAGTTTTGCGCACAATACCGCTCCGGCATCTTCCAATTTTTTTATCACCGTTGCATCTTCACTTATTAATTGATCCTTGTATGGGGCAGCTCCCCATGTGGTTTTATAATCTTTTGTTGTGAGTAGATCTTTAACTCCAAACGGAATTCCGTGAAGCATTCCTCTGTATTTTCCTTTTGAAATTTCTTTATCGGCTTCCTTTGCATGCTTTAGTGCAAGTTCCTCCGTAAGAGTTATTACGGAGTGAAGTTTTGGTCCGTATTTTTTTAGCTGGTTAAGAAACATTTTGGTTAAATCAATTGAACTTACTTTTTTATTTTTGATTAGATATGATAATTCACCAACCGAGTAATAAATCAGATCTTCAATTTTTGAAGGCATCTTTGTCCCCGAATAGTTGCCAAGTTTTAAAGGATATTGTTTTTGTTCGAACTTAAATCCGGTTGGGATTGGATTAAAAAGAATTGCCGGGGGAATGCTGTTATCCAAATGAATTTTATGAATATTATTATAATATCCAAGTTGTTCATTCAATGCATCTTGCATTGAATCACGCTCGGCATCGGTGAATTCAATACCGAATATTTTTTCTGCATTGGGGATATCTTCTTTCTTGATCTTCTTTTCTGTTTGTTGGGAGAAAGAAATTTGTGAACAGAGAATAAGAATAAAGATCAATTTTACGAATGAAGTATATTTGAATGAGTTCATAATAACATCCATTTTATAAGTGTTAAATTTTTTAAATGAAACGTATACTGTCAACGAGCTACGATGAAAATTAGGAATTGACGGAAAAGGAAGCAATAAAGAATTGCCTATGATTTAGTTATATGTAATTAAGAGAGTTATTGATCTCAATTTTTATAAATTACAAAGTCATCAAAAGAAGCATTAAGATCACCCGAGCAAACTAATCCAACTTTACCACCGGAGAAAGAATCAATCTTAGTATTTACCACAAGATTATTATTGAGATATGCATAAATGTTTTTTCCTAAACAAGAAACTTTTAAATTGTTAAATCCATTTTTAATAAAGTTGGTTTTTGTCCAAGGAATTAAACTATTCCATTCTGACCCATCCCAATGTGATAATTTGTAGTGCCCATCAGGAGAAATACTAAAGGTATAATATTCGTCCTCCTTATAACCAAACTGAATTCCAAAGCCATAGTTCTTTGCCCGCTCATCCCAGCGTGCATTTACCTTTATTGTACAATTTTTATAATCTTCACTAATTCTAGTACTATGTAATATCGATTTTTTACCATAAGGACAAATCAGCATCAGATTCCATATAATCAATATTAACTTGTCCAGTCTTTAAAGCTTTCTCAAGAAACTCTAATCCTTTATCTATCTCATTCATTAAAGAGTAGGCACAGGTAAGATTATAGTAAATAAATGAACTCTCGCGACTAATTCTGTGCCAAATTACTTCAGCTTTATTAATTTCCTCACTAATGAATAATTTTCTGTTGTTAGTTTATAAAAGTAAATTCCGCTTGAAAGATTTTTTGGCTGCCAAGTTACTTTGTGACTCCCGGCCGATTGAAATTGGTTTACAATTGTTTCGACCGTTCTTCCAAACGAATCGTAAATTTTTAGTGTTACGTAACAGCCTTCAACCAATTGCCAACTGATAATAGTTTCAGGATTGAATGGATTAGGATAATTTTGGAACAGTGTTGTTGTGTTCGGAATAATCTCATTTTTATTTGATAATGCGGTTACAATAACATTAATATTTTTCGTTAATACGTCCGCGCTGTAAACTTCACTGTAAGCTGTAAGAGTAACATTATAGTTTCCTGATTGTGCATAAGTATGAACCGGATTTTGTTCTGTGCTTGTGTTATTATCGCCAAAATCCCAACGCCATGCGGTTGAGCTTATACTTGTATTTGTAAAAGCTACTTGTGTATTATTCGTTGTATGATTGAAAGCCGCTGTTGGTTTGTGAATGTTGAAAAGAAAATCACGTACTTTATCAACAACAATATTCCAATATTGATTAGGTGCAGGATTCCACGTTCCGTTTAGTACGCCGTAAAATTCATGGCCTTCACCCTGAACAAAATAAGTTTCATGAGGATAATTCAGAAGTGTTAATTTTTGATCTATTAGCTGACTGCCGTAAGTAGCAGTTAATGTGGGTGCTTGAAAAGGTGAACCTAGACCGAAAGGAACAATTAAATCGGCACTCCCATGTACAAGAAAGATTGGAATTTTAGAATCACTTACTTCGATTAGGTCGGTATGTTTTACAGCACCCCAGAATGGAATAATTCCGTTAGCTTGCGAACTATGTGATAAATAAGATCCAATTGCATCAAGAGCTCCGAGATCGGGACCATTATCTGTCGTTGGAGGAAAATTATTAATTGCAAAAGTCCCGGCAGGTCTCTCCGATTCCTTATTCATTAAAATATTATGTAGAGCTATAAATGCACCCGCACTGCTTCCAAGAATATAAATATGTTCCGGTGATATTTTTAATGTAGCAGCATTTTCTCTTAAATATCTTAAGAGAGCTCTGCTATCCTGAACAGCACGGTAAACTGATCTTTCACCGCTTGTATTGCTTAATAAATTCATGCCTAAACGGTATTGAGCAGTTGCGGTTACATAACCTTTTCTGGCAAAAGTTTTGCAAAATTCCATCATATCATCATGTTCTTTGTTCCCGCTTACAAATCCTCCTCCATGGAAACAAACTAACATCGGCCTCTCTTGAAGATTATCACCTTGAGGTTGAAAAATGTGCATGGTCAAATTGACATTGCTAGTTGCGCTTTCTCCGATATAAGGATTGTTTAACTGCGGGGCTGTTGCATATACTTGATTTGTGTGTGTTTGTACAAAATTAAATTCAGAATCAATGTACCTTCTTACACTCTGTGTAAAAATATTCTGACTTAAACAAAAAGAAATCATTAATACACAAATTATTCTTTTCATGATAAACACCTTATTTTAATTATAAAAAAAGATCGGTTGGTTATAAGTGCTGTTGAATTCATTTTTAATTTCTTATAGACAAGTATTGCTTTGAAAAATTTGTTAGTGAGAAATGAATGCACCCTAACAGTTTGATAAAAATTAGAAGTGAATGATTAGCCCTTAACATTTTATTTTCCTTGATAGCTGGAAAAGGGATTTATATAAAATTGTTATGGACTAACTTTGAATAAAGAAAATTACGGGCAGGAAGAAACAATCAAGTGCTTGTAAACTATTGAATAGTTTATCTTTGCGCAATAATATTTTTTGCAATATTATACCATGTAGGTGATTTTCTTTTTAAGAAGTTTTTTCATTTAACTTTATTTAATGATAATAAAAAAATATAAACATATTATTTGGGATTGGAACGGAACTATAATTAACGACGTAGATCTCTGCGTAGAATTAATTAATTGGCTGCTGAAAGAAAAAAATCTTAAAACAATTACCAAAGAAGAATACAAGAATATATTTACAATCCCCGTGAAGAATTATTACGCAGTACTTGGATTCAATTTCGAAGAAGAGTCATTCGAAATTATTGGTAAAAGATGGATGGATGAATACGAACATCGAAAATTTGAATGTACGATTTATGAGGGTGTAATTGATGTAATGGAAAAGATAGATAAACTTGGAATAGGGCAATCAATTCTCTCCGCTTATTCCCAGCATACACTTGAGGAAATGGTAGAACATTTCGGACTCACAAAATATTTTTCATATATAGTCGGTTTAGATAACATTTACGCTGCAGGTAAACTTCATCTTGGCAAAGAACTAATGAAACGTCTGGGTAACGGAAAGGGGGAAACATTACTTATCGGCGATACTGAACATGATTACGAAGTTGCTACAGAGATTGGGGCGGATTGTATCTTAAGTTCTAACGGACATCAGAGAAAAGAAAAACTGGAAAAGCTTGGCGCTATTGTATTAAACAGTGTTGCCGAGCTATTATAATGTGTTGTAGTGGACGCAAAGTTTGCGTCCACTACTTTTAAAATTTTAATTCTAGCAAACTCATCGGATCAATTCTTTTTTTGTACCACTGAACACCAAGGTGTAAGTGCGGCCCTGTTGCGCGTCCCGTTTCTCCTACAAGACCGATCACATCACCTTTTTTTACTTTCTGATTATCTTTAACCATTATTTTACTCATGTGAAGATAAACGCTTGTTAATCCCTGTCCGTGATCTAACAAAACAAAATTCCCGTTATAAAAAAAATCTTTACCAGCAATACAGACTATGCCGTCGGTAATAGCACGGATGGAATCTCCTTCCGAACCGCCAAAATCAAGTCCGTTATGAACGTTGCTCGGTTTTCCGTTTAATATTCTTTGAAGTCCAAACGTAGAGCGTATATTAACACTGTCAACCGGGTAAACGAATCCCTCCATGAATAATGCATCTTTAACTTTGCCGATTTTTAAGCGAGCAGATTTCATTAACAATGCTTCACGTTGAATTCTACTTTTTAATTTTTTAGACGGGGTAACATATTTGTTCGCTAACCGGAGACGTTGTTCCTCGTAATCTTTTTTCTCTATAATGTATTCGAAAGTCTTAACTTTTTTGTTCTTGAATTTTATTTTTAACAAATATTTTCCGGAGGCATCACGATCAAAGCCAAAAAGGAAAAAACTGTTTTTATCAATTTGAAGTTTGGTATTATTTAATGCAGCACTTACAATTTTTTCACCTGTGCCGATTACGATTCCGCCGGGTTTCGCCTCGCCAAAAAATTTTATTTCTTGTGCATATATTGAAATTGAAAAATTTATTATGAATAATAGAAAAACAATTCTCATCTAAAAAGTACTCCGGTTTTTTTGTAAAAATAAGAAAGGAAGAATAAATGACAAGGCTAAAATATGTTCCAATAAGCTGAAAGCTGACCTGAAAAATAACGGTAACTGGAATTATTGCGTGATGTACTTCCTATGCTGATTCTTCCGGAAAAAATTAATTTTTTAATTGGAGTGTATTCCGCTTCTACGTGTCCTTCAAGAGCCAATAAAGTACTTTGCGGAATTATTCCAATCTTTCCGCCAATTGAAACTCTTAAATTTTCTTTCTTGTCAAGATCATTATCAAGCCAAATGCAATGCGATTCAAAATTGCGGGGGGAATAATAGTAATCCGATTTTATTTTATAATTTGAGTAAGCATATTCGTAACCGATTGCAAAATCAGGCCAGAAATATTTACCTAATCTAATGTTGAAATCATTTCCGGCATTTCCGTCCTCAACACTTACATACTGAAATAGTCCGGAAATTTTCAGCCCGTCTCTATTTCTAAAATAACCGTTGAAATTATATATTGCTGCGTAACTCCGTATATCAATTAGATAAGGTGAATAAAGAAGTAGTGCAGCATCCGTATTTTTATAAGACAAACTAATTCCCACCGTATCACGTCTCTCGTAACTAGCGTTGATATCATAATCATCGCGTGTAAATTTTCCTAACACGGTACTTATGCCCAATCCGGCCGAGAGTCTTAAGTTATCAAAAAACCTGAATAGAATTAATCCCTTAAAAGTTGTAAAAAGTTGTTCACCTGTAAAATTATACGTGCCTATTATATCTTGATTAAGACTGGCTGAATTAGCTCTTAGTGAATTGCGGAAAAATGAAACTCCGAATGAAAGAAATTTTGTAACGCCAAGTTCCATTCGTAAACCTCCGCCGAATAATCTAAAACTCGAGTTATCTGTATAATAAAAAACGGATGGATTCAGACTAACATAGCTAGGAAAAGTTTCGAAGATCGATGCAATGCCGGTAATTGGCAGCCAACCCTTTCTTTGTTTGATTGCCGATATCTGTGTAGAATCTATATCTTTCCAGTCGAGCAAATTGTTATAAACCATCCGTGCGGAATCAGGTTCACCGAACTTTGCATAAGAATCACCAAGGGATAAATTTGCATCATAATCGGAGGAATCTTGTCTTACTAAATCCTTGAACTCATGAATAGTGTTAACTGTATCGTTCATTGCAAAATATAGTTTAGCCCGCTGAAGCTGGGCGTCGTAATTTGGTCCGGCAGAAAGAACTTGATTGTAAGTATCGAGTGCCTTGGGATAATTTTTTGCTAAGAATAAAACGTCGCCGTATTCTCTTAGAATTTGATTATTTGGCTCTGCCTTTGATAAATAATCTTCGTAGAAGGGAAGGGCGCCATTAGGATCATTTGCAGTAACTCTACTTCTTCCTTCTTCCAAAATTGCGTAAAGTTTTTCTTCCTCAAAACGCAACTTTTGCCAATCAATATTGGATTGTAGTTTAGTCACGTCATCATTTGTGGCATCAATTTCTTTTGCTTTATTTGCCATTTGCTGGGCGGCATCAAAATCTTTTTCAATCAATTTGATCGAACCCATAGAAACTAGAGCTTGAACATTATCAGGCCTAGTTTTTAAAACATTATTTAGATATTGTTTTGCGAGATCAATATCGCGGTTTATCCAAACCGATACTTGTGCACGGAAAAGTTGATAGTCGAGATTGTTTGGAGAATCCTGTAATAATTTATCTGTAATCTCAATTGCTTTATCAAACTCGCGGCTCCATGCTGAGATGCGGGCCCATCTATAACGAAGCGGTGCATCTTTTTCTTCGGGATTCTGTTCGAAATATCTATCAAGCATTACCATTGCGCTGTCATATTCGGCTAAGTATTCATAATATTCTGCAATCATTTTAATTGCATCTTTATCGTTGGGATTTGCAGAGAGACTGGCCTTGGCGTTATCTAATTTCTCTTTATAAGTTTTAGTCCGTGTTTCAGTAACGAATTCCCACTTATCTTTATATCTGGCATCATCCGATTTTGTAACACCTATAAATTGTAATTGCTGATAAGCTTCTTCAAGGCGGCCGGCTTGAATAAGATCATCAACTAACTTAAAGCGTGTATCAAAGTCATTAGGATTTCTTCTAAGAATTCGATAGTAACGGTCAATCGGATATTCTTTTTCGAATGCACGCGGATTTTCTTGAGTTAAGTATGCTCTGTTTGTAGCCATATCAAGACCGTCTTGAGCTTCCTTAAAAAACGGCTTAAAGCCCAATGCGGTCTCAAATGCTCTGGTTGCAATCTGATATTTACCAAGCCACATTGTAAAGTAACCGTAACGGCTCCATAGGCGCCAATCACTCGGATAGCGGTCGGTAAATTTTTTAAGAATCTTTTCACCTTTAACAATGCTTCCGGTTTTTGCAAGCACTTCAGTATAACGAATTATTTCATCCGGTGATGCGTTATCATCGCGTTTTAAATATTCATCATACCATTGTTCTGCTTTATCCCAGATCTCCATCAGCTTATATGTTTTTCCGATCTCGAGATAATTGAACGGCTGGTTGGGATCTATTGCAATCTCACGTAAATGCCCTTCAATTTTTTTGATGAGTATCGGATACCAGATATCAAGAAGATGCTGAAGATTTCTTTCGTATTCGGCTCTCTTAACAGCATCTCTCTTCTCTATAGCAATTGCGCGTCTATAATCTAAACGTCCGTAGTCATACTGCTGACGTTTTTCATAACACATAGCCCGTAAATTATAGCCTCCGGATTCCCGGGGCATAGCGGTTATGTATTTGTTCAATTGATCTATTGCCTCACCGTAACGGCCGGCTTTCATGTGCAATAGGGCAGTGTTCATATAAGAATCAACATCAACTTTCTGAGGCTGAGAAAAAGTAATTTGAGAAAACAAAATCAAAATTAGGAAAGATATTTGGATGCGAGATTTAATCATATTTGTTTTAATTATAAAACTTATAACTGTTTCGAAAGATTCATGTTTATTGATTCACGGGCATTATTTCCCGATTCAATTTATCAAAAATTATGCAAAAAGTAACGGAGTAAAGAATCTTTGATTCAGCCTTGTTTTGCAATAAAATGAATTTCTATGGTAGGAAAGCTTGGTCTAATATGAGACGGTAGTCTTAGATAATCTCATATTAGAATTGAAAATAAATAAACGGTTGTATGTCTGCAGATTTGAATTGTGCAACAATCCAAATAACTAATGCAAGCAATATTATTTTTCCCGCAAGTGGCAGAGCGGTTATTGATCTCTTAATTGCCGCTTCAATTTTAACAGGGAAGAAGTGAGATACAAAACCGATAACAATCAATCCGAATATTAACGGCATCTTTTCTATAAATTGTAAAGCAACTTCTCCGTGGAAGAAATCAAAAATTTGAGAAAGCATATGTTTAGCAATCTGCAAATCGTTCAATCTGAAAAGCAGAAATGAAAACGCAATAAAGTGAAAAGTAATTACGATCTGGAAGAATCTTAAAAATTTTGTGTTGTGGATCTTTAATGCCTTATAAAGTTTTTCCTTTGGCTTTTGCAAGAGCAATGCTACCGACATCAGCACGCCAAAGTATAATCCCCAAAGAATAAAATTCCACCCTGCACCATGCCATAAGCCACAGACAAAAAATGTAACTACAAGTGCAATCATGTTACCAAAAATTCTCCAGCTTCGTAATGAAATTTGTACCGGTTTGAAAAGATAATCTAAAAGCCATTTCGAAAGTGAAATGTGCCAGCGTCTCCAAAAATCAGCAATGCTTGTTGCTTTGAAAGGCGAGTTGAAATTATCCATAATTTTAAAACCGAGAAACAAAGAGATTCCGATTGCTAAATCAGTATAACCGGAAAAATCGCAATAAAGACGAATTGCATAAGCATAGATTGCAAATAAATTTTCTACACCTGTATATCGAATCGGAAATTCAAAAATCCTTCCTATGAAATTATCTTCAAGATAACTGCTAAGAATAACCGTCTTAAGTAAACCAGAACAAATTAAAAAAGTTGCTTTGCCCAAATCGTCTTTAGAAATGAAAGGTTCTTTATTAATCTGCGGAAGAAAATCCGCAGCGCGGTCAATTGGTCCCATTAAAACATTTGGGAAAAAAGAGAGATATAAAACGAAATCAAAAAAATTCTTTGTTGGCTTTAGCGTATCGTAATAAATATCAAAGATGTATGTAAGTGCTTTGAAGGTATAGAAAGAAATTCCAATTGGTAAAAATATTTGAATCGGGTTAAATTCTATACCGCGCAGATCATTAATCGCTTGCAATAAAAAATTTGTGTACTTAAAATAACCGAGAACAGCAAGATTAAGAATTAGGGTAATAGTAAGAAGGATTCTTTTCTTAGGAAAATTTTCTGTTGAAGCAATCCATCTTCCGAAAAAAAAGTTTATAAATGCAGAAACAATTAGTATGGCAGTAAAATATCCGGCAGACAAATAATAAAAGTAAAAAGAAAAGACGATTAAAGAGAGAACACGAGCCCGCTTATTATTCTTAAAGAGATTATAAACGACTAGGAAAAAGAAAAAAAGAATTAAAAAAAGACTTGTATTAAATAATAGCGGGTCGCCCGGTTTATATTTAAGAAGATTCCAAACATTTTCTATTTTAATATTAAACGGCACTATAAAATCATTTACCAAGTTTTGAATCGAGTAACTTTTGAAGATCGCCTACATTTTTTAATCGCAGCACTTCATAGCTTTTAAATTTTACGGCAAATTTATTTTCAACGGCTAAAATAATATTTACGTGATTCAAGGAATCCCAGCCGGGAACATCCGGCGCTACAGTTTCATCTTGAAGATCAAAGTCATCAAGATTCAATTCATTAAGAATTACTTTTTTTAATTCTGTCGAAATCATTATCTACTCCAGACTTGTTTGTCTTCACCGCTTAAAATTCTTTCTTTGTTTGCTTTTCTGCTCGGTTTGCCTGCAGAGCTTTTTATTAACCATCTTGACGGCACAAGATAAACCTTATGAATGTTAACATCTATAGACATTCCTGCTTTGAGTATTGCAAGACGCAGATCATTTTTTTCTTTTTCGCTTTCAACTTTTGTCTCGGCAATAACCGCAATCTGTTCTGTGCCCATTTTTTCATCTTCTTCACCAAAGGCAACTACACGGCCAGCATCCACACCCTTAACTTGATTGATTATGTCTTCAATATCTTCAGGATAAATATTTTTTCCCGCAACAATAATTAAATCTTTCTTCCTGCCAATGATAAAAAATTCATCTTTGTACCTGAATCCGAAGTCGCCGGAAAAATACCAATTGTTTTCAACTACCTCTGCGGTTTTTTCCGGATAATTCCTGTAGCCATCAAACATTGAAACAGATTTAACAGCAACCTCACCAACCATTCCATCTGGAATATCTTTTCTGTTCTCATCAACAATCCGCGCTTCACAACCGCCGATAAGTTTTCCGGATGAAACACATATGCGGACTACCGAATCTTTATCTGCTAGTTTCATCACTCCGTTTGATAATTTATTTCTATCAACAGCCAATTCAGTAATTGGTTTCCCGGGCTCGTGAACAGTAAGACACAATGTTATTTCCGCCATTCCATATAGACAAGAAAGTGCAAGCGGGTTGAATCCATAATTCTTAAATTTTTCAACAAATTTTTTATGACTATCATGCCGTATCGGTTCAGCGCCGTTGACCACAGCTCTTAAACTCTCAAGAGAAATCTCACTTAATTCATCGTCATGAATTTTTTCTGCAAGAACATTATATGCAAAGTTCGGCAGACATATTAAGGTTCCCTTTTCTTTTGTTATTGCTTCAAGCAAAAGTATTGGCGCTAAAACCCATTCAAAAGGGTTGATCTGTATACTTGTGATTCCATATGTAAGAGGAATTTGAAAACACGCGATCAAACCGAAATCATGATATAGCGGCAGCCAGCTTACAATTTTATCATTCTCAGAAAGTTTTAATGCATTACCTAAATTCTCTGCGTGATTTAATATTGCGCGGTGAGAAAGAACTACGGGTTTTTGTAAACCGGTTGTTCCGGATGAATGCTGCAGCAAAATAGGATCTGTTTCTTTAACGGAAAGAGAAATCTGTTCCACTTCATCATTAAGTTTTTGATCAACTTTATTTTTATAATCCCACTCAAAAGGGAAAAAAACAGATTTGATTGTACTTTCTTTTTTTTCAATTAAAGGACGAATAATTGGATCGAGTTCGCGTTCGGTTAAAATGTAATCCAAACCGGAACGCTGTGCCATTCCTTCTATTCCTTGGCGGAATTTATCCGGATGCAGTCGGGGATTAGGATATGCGAGAACTGCGGGCAAAGCTCCGGTTCTTGAAATTCCTAGGTAAAGAGGGTAGAAGAAAGGATTGTGACGCATTACTATTGCACAAACTTCACCGCGTTTGATGCCGGCTTCTTTAACTCTAACTGAAAATATTTTTGCCGTCTCAATTAAATTTTTGTACGTCCAGCGTATCGGTTCTTCTCCGGCAACCCAATGAACGATTGCTTCTTTGTCGGGATTATGTTCGGCAATTCTTTCCCATCTTTGCCATAAGGTTTTAGAATCATCCATTTGAATGTTGCTCATACCTGCTCATTCTATGATCACAAAAAAGTTATCTATTTGTTTTGTTCTAAAAGTGCGTCTGTTAAGAGACCGGCAACTTTCGCTGCACCGACATCGTTGAAATGAATAAAATCTTTAAATGCCATAGGTGGATTTGCATTTACCCAATTCGGCATTGAGTTTTCTCCGCCCATTGCATCAAATAAACTCCAGATTGCAATATCTGCTTGTCGCGCTATATTTTTTTGTGTCTCAAGTAATCTAAGAATGGTTGGATCAGTTACAAAGTTAGATCCTTTCTTTATTGATTTATCATGAACAGAAATCATTAAAAAACTTGTTCTTGGAAAAGCAGCTTTTAAATTATTAATCACTTTTACCATTTCTCTTTCATACCAATTGTAATCAGTGTTACGGGATCCGGCAATGTTTAAACCGAATTCGAGTATTATTAATTTATAATCGAGATACTTAGAGAAATCTCTTAATACATTTGCTTGAAGTGATCCTAGATCAACACCGGTGTTGCCGCGTAACGGAAGATTATCAACATAAATACCCGGTTCATTTTCTAAAGTAACACCATAAACATAAGCTTGATCTGCTAGAGGGAACTCTATACGTATTGATTTTGCACGCGAGCTTGGTTTCAATATTAATTCCTGAATTGGCGTTCCGGTTTTTAATGATGCGGTTTGCTTTGTCCCGCCATCAAACGAATAATTAATTGTAGAATTTTTTGCGTTGCTGTAATACAAATGAACAACACTAAAATCTTTTAAATATCTTTTGGAACGTGTCGTTTCATATTGAACTGAAGCGTCTCCTTTGGGAATATTTATTTCGCCGCTAATTCCTAACGGAAGTCCCTTTGGATTACTTGAGTAAAGTGCTGCAGATTCCCAATTCCCTTTAAATGAATGTTTTGTTGTTTGTCTGAATGTAATGTCTTGTGATACAATTCCCAGCCACCCTACTCCGTTGCCGCCGAATTTATTTTGCAATGCCTCACGAATATCGGATGTGATTAAGTCACCTTCGATGGCAGAATCACCGAAGTGTGCAACACGTACCGTTTTTGTTTTGGCATTTTTGAGAGCATCAAAGAAATAGCTCAGTTGTTTAACATTCCCGGTTATTGAGGCTCTTCTACCTTGAAGAGGGGTGTTATCAATTGCTGTTTTATCAGCCTTGCTTTCTAAAAAAGAACTTGCTTCAACAAAAATATTTGAGAAATCTAAAGATGCTTGGGTAATTACTAATGGCTTTACTGTAGAATTATTTTTTTGTGAATTTAATGAAGATGATTCGTTCAGATTAATTTCTTTAATGTCGCTTAGAAAATCTACACTCTTCAAATTAAAGTTGATTACCGGAACTTCATAATCTAAATTAATGAAGGAAATTGCGTAAAGAATTACAATAGTAACTCCAAGAATAATTAGCGGTTGTCTAAACTTGTTTTCCGTATTCATACTTACCTTTCTAAATTTTTTGTAGCGTTTTACAGATTGTGAAAAAAATTATTCATTATAAATTTTGTCTTTCCAGTACCACCAATTCAATTTTTCCTTAGCCAATCTTTTTTCCGATGCAAAATAAACTGCACATCTGAAAACATAAAGTAAACAAGGATCTTGTTTAACCCCCGCTAATTTATTCGATCTATTATATAATGTTTTTGGATTCTTTCCTTTAAGATCAGAAACTTTTCTGATTCCAAGATTCCATAGATCAAGTGAAATTGATTTGCCAATACCTGGTATAAGCCGCAATTCCCTTAAAAAATTTGATTTATCTAAATTCTGTTTAGCCATAATATTTTTATAGATTATATTTTGCTAAAACTTTCTCAACTTCTCGTGCCCATATCTTATATGCATCGGCTTTAAAATGAACCCCATCCCATGTTAGCTCGGGACGAAGGAACAAATCCTTACCAGCAGTAAGAGAATTCAAATCTATATAATCCAATTTATTATTCTTAGCATAATCGGCAAGAAGGTTATTCAACTTATCAACTTCTCTGTTTCTACCAAAGTTCACCTCAGGAGTCCCACCCCAATCTTTTCCGTAATTTTTTGCCGAATAGGTTGTGGACTGAATTACAACAATAATTTTTTTGGATTTTAATGCGTTGATAATTCTAACATATACTGAGAAGATCTCATTAACAGGGGTCCAATTATAGATATCATTCAAGCCGCCCATTATAAAAACTATTTTCGGATTCAATTTGTAAATTGAATTCAATCGGGACTCATAACCGTAAAAAACATCGCTTGTAATTCCGCGTTCAACAACATTTGGTCTTCCAAGTAATTCATTCCATGCAGCACCATGCGTTAATGAATTGCCGAACATAACAATATCTGCTTGACGTGTTTTATAAATGTCATACATTGGAATTTGAAGTTGGTAATTCGTATTAGTGCGGTAACGCAAAGTATCTTTAACGGGCTGAGTAGATTTTGTGCTTTGAGCTGATAATGGATTTATAGATAAAAACATTGCAGCAAGTATTACTTTATGTAAAGAGCTTATTCTTTTCATCCAATGAATCCTAAAATTTTTAAGGTTAAATCGTTCGCAAGATAGCGCTAATCGGTAAAAAATCAAAAAATCCATAGTGAATGGTAATAATGCGAGGGTTATTATTCAACAAAATAAAAATTACTTTTTACTTTCCGAATTGTTAATTTTTTTTTCGTGTTCAGAAATTTTATACTTAAGGTTTTTTTCCATAGCGATTAATTCGGAAATCTTTGAGGTAAATTCTTCTTTTTGAGTTTCTACATTTGCAGTTTCGGCTTTGAGATCGCGCAACTCATTCCTCATTTTAGAAATAAGTTCTTTTAATTCATCAAGCTCATGAGAACCTTGTGCGACCTCAAGGCTTAACTTTTGTTTGTTTTCATTTAGTCCCGAAAAATTTTCGCTGGTTTGATTAATCAGCTGTTTAATTTCTTTCTCCAGAGATTCTTTTTTTATTTCGAGGGAAGAAATTTCGGAACGAAGCTGCTGTAAATTAATTTTTTGTTTATTTGCCTCGTCTTTAAGCTGTATGACTTTGTCGTTTAGTTCGGAAAATTCCTCTTTAAGATTCCTCATAAATTGTTCTGTAGCCGCCCGTTCTTTCTGTAACACTTTTGTCATACCGCCGTATTCTGCAATTTGAGTGGTTTTTTCAAGAAGAATTTTTTCTTTGCCGTTGAGTTCTTTTTCTTTATCTAAAATCTCCTGACGTAAAGAACTCAATCTGTTTTTGGCCGTACTTAGTTCTTCCGTAAATTTGAGAAGCACTTGCGAAAAATTATTTTCAACTACAAGATGTGCTTCTTCAACTTCGAACTTGTGTTTTTCAATTTCTTCAATTGCATTTTGCTTCTGCTTAAGTGATTCGGAAAAATTCTCCTCCTCGTTTCTATAGATTAATATCTTTTCCTGAATTTCATTTTTAATAATTTCATATTTATGAATTTCATCGGATAGAGAATTTCTTTTTTCTGATAAGGTATGAACCTCCTCTTCCAATTTTTGAATATTCTCTTTTGCAAAATTGAATCTTAAATCAAACCCGTCATATTCTTTTTGTTTTATTCTAAGCTCTTCTGCAAGTAAATCTTTTTGGTTGGAATACTCTGCAAACAACTTTTCTTTTTCGGCAAGTTGCCCGACAATTGCAGAAAGAGATAACTCGAGATTAGACTTAATATCTTCAGATAAAGTAATTTTTTCATCTAAGGTTTTAACGACGGCATTTCGCCTGGATTCTTCGGTTTTAAGTTGAGCAATTCGCCCGTTTAGTTCCGTCTCAATTTCTTTTAAGCGGGTTATAGATTCATCAATGTTTCCGCCGTACTGACCGATTATGCCTGTAAGTTTTTGTTCTTCTAAACGTAAAGATGAAACATTATTTTGGAGTGAACTATATTCATTTGATAGTCTTTCATAGGAAAATTTTAAATCATTGTAATGTTTATTAAGATTATCAATTTCATCTTTTCGCGCATCAAAAGCGGTTGCTGTTAATTCCTCTGTTTGTGTTTCAAACAAAGTTTTTTTCTCATTTAAGGATTCAATAGAATTGTTTAATTCACGGACTAAGCCCGTCTTAGAATCAATTTCATCTTTATATTTTTCAGTCTGCTTTTGAAGTTCACCAAACTGTTTGCGTGCTTCGGTAAGTTTATTATCTAGTTCAACAAGATTCTGGTGTTTCTGTAAAACAGCATGGAGAGTATTCTTAAGTTCATCATTCTCTTCAACAAGTTTTTCTATTTCACTTTTTGTCTTTGATGAAAACAGACTCATCCTAAAGCTACTCCCATGATTGGCCGGTTATATTTATTCTTGGTAAAGATAATAAACTTTGTTAAATGTATCTCTATTTTTATTAAAAGGTAACCTGCTGTTACCTTATAACTCTTTGGGGAAAAGTTTAGTAACATTTAATTATTCATTGATAATTCTTTCAAGGTAATCACGGTATAAAGATTTTGGAATGCTATCTATAAGAGAATGAAATTCTTCTTTATTTATAAATCCTTTTTGATATGCAATTTCTTCAATACAGGCGACCTTCAATCCTTGTCTGTCCTCAATAACGCCGAAAAAATTTGATGCTTTAAGTAATGCCTCGGGAGTTCCAGTATCTAGCCATGCCACGCCTCTGCCTATCTTTTCGACATGTAATTTTCCGTCGTTTAGGTATTTTTTGTTTACATCGGTAATTTCAAGTTCGCCTCTGGAAGAAGGTTTTAGTTTTTTTGAAATACCAACAACATTGTTATCATAAACATAAAGACCGGGGACAGCATAATTAGATTTTGGTAATTTCGGTTTTTCTTCAATACTTATTGCTTTTCCATTATTATCAAATTCAACAATACCGTATCGCTCTGGATCATTTACCTGATAAGCAAAAATTGTAGCTCCGTCTTTAAGCTCTTCTACGGAGCGGTAAAAAAAGCTTAGAGTACCGTAAAAAATGTTATCTCCAAGAATTAAAGAAACGGAATCTTTGCCGATGAATTTTTCTCCAATTATGAATGATTCGGCAATACCGTTAGGAGCGGATTGTACAGCATATTCTATTTTTAGTCCAACATGAGAACCGTTTTCAAAAAGTTTTTTGTATAGTGGAATTGTTTCTTCATTTGAAATGATCAGAATTTCTTTTATACCGGCAAGCATTAATATAGATAGAGGATAGTAAATCAGAGGTTTATCATAAATAGTTACAAGTTGTTTACTATAAACGCGGGTCACGGGATACATCCGCGTACCGGAGCCGCCGGCTAAAATAATTCCTTTCATAAATTTTTCCGTTCTACTTTGATCAATTTATAACTGTAATATAAGCCGTTTTGATTAATAATTCCTTTTCATCGGCAACCGAGAACTTGTATTCTCCGTTTTTATTAAATGTATATTTGAAAAAAACATCTTCCCATTCCGGATCTAGTTTATATTTTTTTGAAGCAACAAATTCATCGTAATCAATACTGTAATAACTTTTACGCATAATAGTAACGTGAATTCGCTCTGTGTTAAACGGGCTATTGCATTTCAAGTATAAATAAACCAAACCGTTGTCTGATTTTAAAGATACATTTTTCTTCGGATTAACCGGGAGACCCGATAAAACATTATCACAGAAAACAGCTTCTATAGTTTTATAATTAACAGAACTGATTGATTGATCGCTTGGTGTTTCTTTATAATTGCCGACAATAATATTTGTCGCAGTTAGTCTATTTTTATTTGCATCGGTGAAATAAATTTCATACTTGCCTTCTTTTGTAAATTTAAAATTTGCAGCAAGCCAATTCTTATCCTTTTCTAATTTATATACTTTATTAAATTGATTCTGCTTGAATTCTCCGGAAGTTATATCTATAAAAAGAAAAATTGTGCTGCCGGATATTTTTTTATTTCCGGTGTTTAGCAGAAAACAAATGGTTTGGTTAAGCGAAATATTTTTTGAATAAATAATATCTATCGGCTCCCCAGTCTGTGTGTAAGCTTTGCAGATTGTTATATGCTGGGCTGAGAGTTCTACGCTAACAAATATTAGAATTGTTATTAGAAATAACTTTTTCAATTATAGAATTGATTATTGATTTTAGAATTGATTGTAAATTTAGAAGCAATATAATAATTATATTCTGAAACTGAACCACTCTTAATACAAACGTGTGAGTCTATGACATCTATCCTTAAACAAAAATTCTGAAACCCGGCTTCCAAACTACTGTCAGACACGTTATAACACCCCACCCGAAATTGATGCAATTTTATTAGTGAAAAAAATCTGATTCCTAAGAAAGTTTTTATAAATTTGACGAAACAATAATTCAATTGATATAAAATGACCGAAGAAAAATTAAACGCCCGTAGGAATAAAAACCCATGGAGCTGGATCCCGACTCTATATTTTGCAGAAGGGTTACCATATGCTATAGTAATTACAGTTTCTGTGATAATGTATAAACGACTTGGAATTTCTAATGCAGATATTGCATTATATACAAGCTGGCTTTATCTGCCGTGGGTAATCAAACCGTTGTGGAGTCCACTTGTTGATATTTTAAAAACAAAACGAGCTTGGATCTATACAATGCAATTGATTCTCGGCGCAGGAATGGCTGGTGTTGCTTTAACAATCCCGATTCCCGATTTCTTTCAATTCACACTTGCATTTTTTTGGCTGATCGCATTCAGTTCCGCAACACATGATATTTCTGCCGATGGTTTCTATATGCTCGCTCTTTCCGATAGTCAACAATCGTTTTTTATTGGAATAAGAAGCATGTTTTATAAGGTTGCGATGATTGGAGGACAGGGGTTGATTATAATATTTGCCGGATATTTAGAGAGCATGTTGGCACTTGGTCCCGCTGAGTTAAAAGTTGTTGCAAATCCAAATAAATTTTTTGAAGAGACAATTAAAGTTGATTCCATCAGCGCAAAACAATTGCCTGGAACTTTAAGATTGGTAGCCAATCCTTCATATCTAGAAATCAGTACACGTCCCAAAACAAAAGAAGCAGCAGATTTCTATACAAACTTTGCTCATAATTTTAATATAATGAACGGCTTTATAAAAGTACCGGGTTTAGTTACCGATACAACAACACGAACAGAACTTGTAGGAAATGTTGGGATCGCAAAATTCTATCTTTCTAAACAACCCGCTAAAGATGATGAATACGTTGTTAATCTTGATTATCTGGAAGGCAGTCACGGGATAAAAATAATAGAAGGAAAATCTTTTAAATTCACTGCCAACAATTGGAATAAACCTGCATTTGCTGTCTTTCAGTTGGATTCAACTATTGCAAAAAAAACTGAGGCAACATTTAAGGTTCAGGTAGATAAGGTACCACTCGCTTGGGTTTTCACATTTATAGTAATTGGAATTCTTTTTGTTCTCTTTTTTATTTATCACAGAATAGTATTGCCTCAACCGAGCACAGATAAACATGTAGGAGTGAATAGACAAAGTTCTTTAGTAAAAGAATTTTTCAGATCCTTCTTCCGCTTTTTTGAAAAGAAGAAAATCATAATAATAATTGTTTTTTTACTTTTATTTCATTTGGGCGAAGCGCAGTTAGTTAAAATGGCAGCACCGTTCATGCTTGATAGCAGAGAAATCGGCGGATTAGGATTAACAACATCAGAAGTAGGTTTAATTTATGGAATTTTAGGAATCATTGCTTTAGTAATCGGTGGACTGCTAGGAGGATTTGTAATTTCAAGAAAGGGATTGAGATTCTGGTTATGGCCGATGCTTATTGCTATCAATATTCCGAATTTGCTTTATGTTTATTTGGCTTATGCCCAACCAAATAATATTTGGATTATTTATTCATGTGTAGCAATAGAACAACTAGGTTATGGTTTTGGATTTACTGCTTGTATAATGTATATGATTTACGTATCAGAAGGTGAATACAAAACTTCTCACTTTGCAATTGCATCCGGTTTCATGGCTCTTGGTATGATGTTTCCTGGTATGATCAGCGGATTTATCCAAGAAGCGATTGGATATAAATTCTTTTTCATTTGGGTTGCTGTTGCAACAATTCCGTCTTTTCTGATTGCAAAATTTATTCCTCTGGAGTACCAATTCGGAAAGAAGAAATTGACGGAATAATTTATTTAATTGATGAATGATCAGGACAACATTAACGCCGTTCATTCGTCTTAATCATCAAACAATTGGAGTTATTTTGAATTCCGAACAAGTAATTGAAGTTCGCGGACTCACCAAAAAATTTGGCACTCTAACTGCGGTTAATAATCTTGATCTAAATGTTTACAGTGGAGATGTGTTCGGATTTTTAGGACCGAACGGAGCCGGCAAAAGTACAACTATTAGAATGTTGCTTTCGCTAATCAAACCAACTAGCGGTGAGATGAAAATTTTTGGTAAGTCCATTACAAAAGACAGAAAGGAAATTTTTTCAAAGATAGGCGCTATTGTTGAGAAGCCTGATTTTTATCTTTATCTCTCCGCATATAAGAATTTAGAAATTCTCGGCAAACTTTCCGGTGCTGATACTTCAAAGAAAAAAATTATGGAGATGCTTTCGTTGGTAGGTCTAGAAAAGCGCTACAAAAGCAAGGTGAAAACTTATTCACATGGAATGAAACAACGTTTAGGTCTTGCGCAAGCCCTTCTTCACGATCCGGAATTAATCATACTTGATGAACCGACAACAGGCCTCGATCCTCAAGGGATGAAAGAGATCCGCGATTTGATAATTTATCTAAGCAGAGAAAAAGGGAAAACAATTTTTCTTTCATCTCACATACTTCACGAAGTTGAATTGATTGCAACGAGAATGATCATCATTAGTAAAGGAACTACACAAGTAGAAGGAACGGTTGAAGAACTTTTAAAGGGCGAAAAGGTTGTTGTAACTTTTGAAGTAGATAAAATTGAAGAGGCTATGAGAACTGTGAATGAATCTAGGTGGAAAGAAGATTTTAAGTCAACGTCAAAAAGTGAAATTAATTTTGAATTAACGAAAAATGAGATTGCATTGCTAAATAAATATTTAATCGAGAAAGGAATATTAGTAAGTGCGGTTGTGCCGGTTCGTTCTCTTGAAGATTACTTCTTAAGAATTACGGAAGGAGGCACAAAATGACAATGTTAATTTGGCTTGAACTTCAAAAAATGTTTAGGAAATGGAGAACTTACATTGGTTTCATCGCAATAGGATTTCTTGCTATAGTAGTTCAAGTTGCGCTTTACTTTACCGGTGCAAAGATGATAGATTTTCAGATGCGTGGAATAGAGCAATCATTTGTAATGGTTGGAAATCTCTTCAACGGTTATTTTATCGCACGGTTCATTTTAATGGCGTTGATAATTCACATCCCGTTTTTAATAGTTATAGTAGGCGGAGATTTACTCTCAGGTGAAGCAACAGCCGGAACATACCGCATGCTGCTTACACGTCCCGCTTCTCGGTTTCAAGTGGTTACTGCAAAATTTATTGCGGGATGGATCTCTGTACTTTTACTCTTAATATGGTTAATGTTTTTAAGTCTAATAGTAAGCCTGTTGCTTTTCGGTTCCGGTCCTCTTCTTTCATTTCAAGGAATGAAGTTAGTCATTATTGCTCAGAATGATATTTTATGGAGATTCCTCTGCGCTTATCTATTTGCATTAATAAGCATGTCAACTGTTATTTCAATTTCTATTTTCTTTTCTTCATTTGTTCAGAATGCAATTGGACCAATTGCAGCAACTATGGCTGTGATTATTATATTCTTAATATTATCAGCAATACCGGTTGATTTTTTCCAAACAATTAAACCATATCTATTTACCAATCATATGTCACAATGGGATGGATTTTTTAGCGATCCTGTTGATTACGGCGAGATCTTTCATTCAATGTGGTATTTGCTTGCACACATAGTTGTTATTTATGGAATTACAACTTACATCTTCATTAAAAAAGATATTTTAAGTTAGAGAGAATAAAATGAAAAAGATTCTTATAGCACTTTATATCATAACCGCGGTTTCCGTTTCAGCACAAACAAAAGATCCTAATAAAATACTTGATGCTGTCCGCCAAAAATTTAATCAGGCAAAAGATTATCAAGTTGATGTAAATGTAAAACTTGATATGAGCTTTATTAAAGTCCCGGATATGAATGTGAAGGTGTTTTTTAAGCAACCGGACAAAGTTAAACTTCAGTCTGAAGGATTTGCTATGGTGCCCAAACAAGGTTTAAATTTTTCACCGGCTCAATTGCTCAAAGGAGATTTCACAACTATTTACGTCCGTTCCGAAACGATTGATAATCGTAAAATAAATGTTGTAAAGATAATCCCGAATAGTGATTCATCGGATGTTATACTTTCTACGTTGTGGATAGATGCAGCTGAATCTGTTATACGAAAAGCTGAAACGACTTCTAAAAAAGGCGGAACTACAAAAATTGAAATGAACTATGAAAGTACCAAGTACGGGTTGCCTTCACAGGTTAAACTATCTTTCAATTTAGGCGAAATGCAAATGCCGACTTCACTTCCCAATCAAACAACCGAGAAGAAAGAAGGGGAAGAAAAGAGCAGAAGAAGAAATAATGCGATCGGCGAGGGAATGTCTCTTAAAGGTTCTGTGATAATGAATTATAAAAATTATCAGATCAATAAAGGAATTGCGGATAGCTTTTTTGTTGAAAAAGAAAAAGAGAAGAAGAAAACGATTGATTAGTAATTTTAAAACAAAATCCCAACCTCTTTAAGAAGTTGGGATTTTTTATTACTTAAATTAATTATTTATTTGAACCAACTATATTAATGCTGATTTCAATTTTCTCCGCAACTTTGTTACCTATCAAAGCATTATCAACATCGTAATCTGAAAGGTTGATATTAAATTTAGAACGTACCCCGAGTAAATCTCCCGGCGCACGTTTTCTTGTCTGATCATTTTCATCAAGGTAAGTAGCGTCAACATCTGCAACAACTTCTTTTGTTACACCATGCATAGAAAAATTTCCTTTTGCTTTGAATTCAAGTCTATTATCTGCAGTTTGTTTTACATCGTTAATAGAAACGATCTCAAAAGAAATTTCAGGATATTTATCAGCATATAACCAATTAGAGCTTTGCAAATGATGATTGCGTAAATCAATTCCGGTGTTTATCGAAGAAACTTTAACTGATATTCTCCCTTTTAAGGTCTTGGCAAAATCAGCTACATCAAATGAAACAGAACCGGAAACCGCATTTCCTGTTCCGGTAATATCTTCTAGCGGCGTTGCGCTGAAAAACGAAGCTTGATTTCTTCCGTTTTTATCTTCGAAATTAAAAGTTTGTATTCCGGTTGTTTTTACCTTGAATCCTTGTGCGGATATAATTGTACTTATAAACAGAACCGTTAAAAAGGACAAAAGAAATTTATTCATAAAGAACTCCGTTTCGGTTATTACTGAACTAAACATTTGTTCAGTCACGAAAGTTCAGCAGATCTTTTTTTGTCCCTAAACAGATAGAATAGAATACTGCCTATGAAAATGGTTATTACACTAATTACAAGACTAAGATCAAGTCCCCAAATAAATTTATTAACCCACTCTTTTTGAACCATATCCGGGAACAATTCGTCTTTCTTTTCGACCAAAACCTGAGTTCTTGTAAAGATGTGCCCGCCGAATGCTATCCATATTATTAATAGTGCAACAATTATAATTGCCGCAATAATCAGAGTTCGTTTTTGTTTTATATTCATATAGGTAATTCCTTTATGCTGTTATTACATTTGGAATATACTAAATAACGAATAAAATCATTGTAATGATAAATCTATCAAATTGAATCTTACTATGAAATGATTTAATTTTTCACCACTATTAATTAAATAAAAATCGAAAAGGAAAATCAATAAGGGTTATTATGAAAATTCACGAGTATCAGGCAAAAGAAACATTAAAAAAATTCGGTGTTCCAGTACAAGACGGTGTAGCGATAAAAAAGTTATCTGAATTTGACAACGCAATTTCACAACTTCAAGCGGGAGGAATAAATCAGTTTGTAGTTAAATCACAAATTCATGCCGGCGGAAGAGGAAAAGGAAAACTTTACAATCCGAATAACAGAGAAGAATTAGTTTTTGAAGGCGGAGTTAAATTTACAACATCTGTTGATAAAGCACGCGAGTATGCTTCCAAAATGCTTGGCAATTTGTTGGTTACTCATCAAACCGGAGCTGAAGGAAAAATTGTAAAAACACTTTTTATTACAGAAGGATTGGATTATAAAAAAGAATTGTATTTAGGAATACTTCTTGACCGCGGTGTTTCAAAGAATGTAATAATGGCATCAACAGAAGGCGGAGTAGAAATTGAAAAGGTTGCCGAAGAAACTCCTGAAAAGATTATTAAAGAATGGATAGAACCATCAGTAGGTATTCAATCTTATCAAGCACGTAAACTTGCATTCGGACTTGGACTTGAAGGAAATGCATTTAAAAGTTTTATTAGTTTCATTATGAAATTATATAAAGCTTATGAAGAAACCGATGCATCTCTTCTAGAAATAAATCCGTTAATTATCACTAACGATGATAAGATTGTTGCGCTTGACGCTAAGATGAATTTTGACGATAACGCATTATATCGTCATCCCGAACTTGTTGCCTATCGCGATCTTGATGAAGAAGATCCATTGGAAATTGAAGCATCTAAGTTTAATCTCAACTATATTAAACTTGATGGTAATGTTGGATGTATGGTTAACGGAGCGGGATTAGCGATGGCTACAATGGATATTATAAAATTAGCTGGTGGTGAACCGGCAAACTTTTTGGATGTCGGTGGCGGAGCGAACAAAGAAACAGTTGCAAATGGTTTTAAAATAATTTTGTCCGATCCGAATGTAAAAGCAATCTTGATAAATATTTTCGGCGGCATTGTCAGATGTGATCGTGTTGCACAAGGCGTTATTGATGCGGTGAAAGAAATTTCAGTTACTGTTCCTGTTGTTGTCCGTCTTGAAGGAACAAATGCAATTGAAGCAAAAGAACTTCTTGAGAATTCAGGATTGAATTTTGAAGTTGCAACAACACTACAGGATGCAGCAAAGAAGGTTACATCTGTTCTTACTGCCAAAGTTGTTGTATAAAATAATTATAAAGGAATTTATAAAAGTAAAATGATTGAAATTAAAATTACGATAGATACTGCTTTGAGCCTTCTTCTGGATAGAATGAAATTCGAATTAAAGTTACGCCAGAAACAAGGTGTTCTTAAACCTGGTCTAAGATTGGAAAACCTGTCTTATAAAGATCTTATTAATTTAATTGAAGCATCTGTCTTTGACACAGTCTTTCTTTTACCCGTAGATTTGATCACATCAGAAACAAATCTTATACAAATAATTACCGGAACCGTGCGTGCACTTGCTAAAGTTCTTCACCGGGAGGAATTTTTACTTTACACTACGCTGCAGGCCAGAAAATTAATTGATCCAATCTACAATTACTTTCAAGATTCACTAAAAGAAAATATTTTTAATTATAATTGAAGCAAAGGCGAATTATTACCTCAATTGTTGATATGCCACTTTTCCAGTTAATATTTTTATTCTGCTATCAGTGAGCATATGTTTTTAAATAATGCTTTATCTTTTAATTAGAATCATTCTATAATGAAGAAAAAAAAATTACCGAAGAAAAAACCACAGCAGTTAAAAACGACGGCTAAAAATAAATCTAGTTTAAGAAATAATTCGGTATCCCAAGAACTTTCCAAACAAAAGAAAATAATTTCCGACCTAAAAAAAGTTCAGCTTCTGTTAACAGATAGCGA
>Ga0172370_10002225_pt1 | contig 28339 bp, 27 predicted proteins | sample LakKiv5m_FD_114538 | JGI IMG/M metagenome (GOLD analysis project Ga0172370, IMG submission 114538) | Freshwater microbial communities from Kabuno Bay, South-Kivu, Congo - kab_022012_11.5m | ecosystem: Environmental > Aquatic > Freshwater > Lake | place: Democratic Republic of the Congo...
CAGATAGGGACGCGCCAACTCCGCCAGTTCGCTCGGCGCAAGCTCCCGCAGGTATTGACCGTTCAGCCAATTGAGCTTGTCCAGGTCGAAGATCGCCGGGCTCCTGCTTACCCGGGACATATCGAAGGCCTCCACCAGTTCCGAGAGCAGGAACTTCTCCCGCTCGCCCCCGGGATGCCAACTGAGTAGGGCCAAGTAGTTCACCACCGCGGCCGACAGGTAGCCCATATCGCGGAACTCCCCGATAGAGGTAGCGCCGTGCCGCTTGGAGAGCTTGCCGCCGTCGGGGCCGTGGATGAGCGAATGATGGGCATACGTCGGCGCGGGTTCCCCGAGGGCGTCGTAGAGCATGAGTTGCCGAGCGGTGTTCGTGATGTGATCTTCCCCCCGCACGACGTGGGTGATCTTCATGCCTGCGTCATCGATCACGACCGCGTAGTTGTAGGCAAATCCGCCGTCGGAACGCTTGACGATGAAGTCACCGATGACGTCACTCGAGAACGTGATGGGTCCGTGTATGAGATCGACGAAGTCCACGTCCCCGGCCGGGACACGGAAGCGGATGGTGGCCTCCTCGCCGGCTGCCAGGCGGGCTTTCACCGTCTCGGGAGCCAAATGCGTGCAGAGCCGATCGTATTTCGGCATGTGCCCGTGGGACAACTGCTCCGCTTTGAGAGCGTCCAAACGCTCCTGACTGCAGAAACAGCGGTAGGCGAGACCCGAGTCCAAGAGGTGTTCCACACCCGCTTCGTACAGACCGCCGCGCTCACTCTGCCGGTACGGTCCGTACTCACCTCCCACATCGGGCCCCTCATCGGCCCGCAACCCCAGCCAGTGCAGATCGCGGATGATGCTCTCCTCATGCTCCCGACGAGAGCGCTTCAGATCGGTGTCTTCTATCCTCAGCACCATCGTGCCACCGAGATGCCGGGCGAACAAGAAGTTGTACAACGCTGTGCGGGCGCTCCCTATGTGAAGGGTGCCGGTCGGGCTGGGGGCGAATCTCACACGGACGTTGTTCATGTCGTTCATGGTAGCACTGAGGAGCCGGGAGTCGCGGAGTCGCTGTAGGCGCCGGCGATACCCTCCCTGCGTGGTCGTTCCAGAAGAGCCACCGATTGAGCCACGATACCCTCCCCACGTCCGGTGAACCCCATCCCCTCGGTGGTCGTACCCCGGAGGCCGACCAGGTCGACGGTCACGCCAAGGACTTCAGCGAGGCGGGCCCTCATGGCCTCGCGGTGAGGTGCGATGCGAGGCTGCTCACACACCACGACGATGTCTACGTTGGCGACCCGCCATCCTTCTTGCGCCACGAGGTCGGCGACACGGCCAAGCAGCCGCATGCTATCGGCACCGGCGTGTGCGGGGTCGCTGTCGGGAAAGTAGTGGCCGATATCTTCGAGCCCGGCGGCTCCGAGCAGAGCATCCATGAGCGCGTGGGCCACCACGTCGGCATCGCTGTGGCCGCTCAGACCGTCATGATCCTCTATCCGTACGCCGCCCAGCACCAGAGGGCGATCCGAGGCGAATCGGTGGGCGTCGGTACCGAGACCCACCCGGTAGTCGGAGGACACGACGCTCACGGCCGGCGGCGGGGGCCGACCGCCTGTTCGGGGGCAGGCGGGCGCTCAGCCCCACGATCGCGTTCGCGGAGGATCGACTCGGCAACACGCACGTCGACGGGAGTCGTCACTTTGAGGTTCTCCGGTCTGCCTTCGACCACCCCCACGCGACCACCCATCGCCTCGACCAGAGCGGCGTCGTCCGTAGCGCCGGCCAGAACGTCGTCCGATTGCCCATACGCGGCCACGAACGGCTTCCACCGGAATATCTGCGGCGTGAGAGCGCGCCAGAGTCCGGCGCGCGCCGGAGTGGCCGTGATCAGACCGGTTGCGTCGACCACCTTGAGCGTGTCGGTGCTTGGCAGCGCGAGTATGGCACCGTCAATACCGGTGTCGGCCTCGATCCGTTCTCGGAGACCGCGGATCTCGGCGCAGGACACCAGCGGACGCGCGCCGTCGTGGGTGCCGACGAGGTCACACCAGCCTCGGGCAGCCAGAGCCCGCAGTCCGTTGCGCACAGACAGTGCCCGCTCTGCTCCGCCCGCTACCACATCCACCACAGCGGGGTACCGATCGCCGATCACTTCATCACGGCAATAGGCCACATCTCCCTCATTCACAACCACCACGAGCGTGGTCACCTCGTCACACCCAGCAAGGACCTTCACCGTGCGTTCCAGCATGGGCACCCCCAGGAGGGGAACGTACTGCTTGGGACCGCCGGCGCCCAGACGACGCCCATAGCCGCCGGCGGCCACGATGAGTGCAAGGCGCGGCACCTCAGGATGCGAGCTTGGTGAACACCATCTTGCCCGAGGGGTTCTGAAGCACCGAGGTCACCTCCACGGACACCTCCTGACCAAGCTTCCTGCGTCCGCCCTCCACAACCACCATGGTGCCGTCGTCAAGGTAGGCAACCCCCTGGTCCTCCTCCTTACCCTCTCGGATCACCCTCACGGCGAGACTCTCTCCGGGCAGCACGACGGGCTTGAGTGCATTTGCGAGTTCGTTCACGTTCAGCACGTCGACACCCTGTATCTGCGCCAACTTGTTCAGATTGTAGTCGGTGGTAACGATCAGCGCGCCGATCTCTTTGGCCAGCTTGAGCAGCTTGGCGTCGACCTCGCTCAGCCCGTGGAAGTCCCTGTCGGAGATCACCACGCGATCGTAGCCCTGCTGAAGCGCCGCCACACACTCCAGTCCACGGCGTCCCCGAGCCCGGCGCAACGGATCTCCGGAATCAGCGATGGACTGCAGCTCTTCGAGCACGAAATTGGGTACGACCAGGTCGCCGTCCATGAAGCCAGTGGGCACGATATCGCCGATGCGGGCATCGATGATGACCGAAGTATCCAAGAGCTTAGGCACGGTCGCCTTCCCCTGACCTGCAGGAGAGGTCGTCTTGAAACCCAGCAGGCGTGCGATGTCCGCATGACGTTTGTACGAGATGAACGCGAACAAGTATCCGCTGAGGACGAAGAGCAGGGGCAATAGGAACACGCCCACCACGGGCAGATCTTTCACGCTCAAACTGGCAAGAGCGGCCAGCCCGAGGCCGAACACCAATCCCACGCTGGTGATCAGAAGCGCCGCGGCGCTGGTCTTAGCCGTGGTGCGCTCCAGCCACTGTCCGAGACGGATGATCCGCCTCCCGAGTACACCTCCGAGGACCAGACCGATGGCGGCGCCGACGAGGATGCCGAGAGCAAGCAGGGCGAATTTTGATATACCGGAAAATGACATACGATCGAGCGTCAGGCTCAGCACCTCGTAGCCCGCCACCCCACCCACGACGGTCAAGATCACTCTGACTATGGTGACCACAGATTCACCTCCTTTCGTTTCTCCGAGACGGGCGTCTCATGGGAGTTGTCGACGGCCGAGCGCCGGGTTGCGCGCAGGCGCCACCATCCGTCAGACCTGATCGCAGGTGTGACGTCCGCATACCTCGTCGAGGACACCCTCGAGAAAACCGAGGGCCTCCTCTTCGGGGATGTGCTTCGCATACATGAGCTCCGAAGCCAGGATCTTCTTCACGCGGCCAAGCATCTGCTTCTCTCCGGTAGAGAGACCTTTGTCGGCGTCTCGCAGCGCTAGGTTACGCACGACGTCCGCCAGCTCGAAGATGTCGCCGGACTTGATCTTCTCCCGATTGTGCTTGAGACGTCGATTCCAGTTCTTGGGCATCAAGGTGGCGTCGTCGCGGAGGACACCCATCACCTCGTCCACCATGACCTCGTCGATAACGGCCCGAATGCCCGCGCGCTCCGCGTTCTCCACAGGCACCATCACCGTCATGTCGTTGTGCAAAATACGGATGGTGAGGTACTGCTTGCGCTCGCCTCGAACCTCGCGTTCCATGACTTCAAGGACCCGCCCGGCACCGTGATGCGGATAGACGACCTTGTCGCCGACACTGTACTCTATGCACTCCATCAGCCGTATCGCTCCAGGAGATTCAATTCTCTGAGACGTAGGAATCCCTCCTTGATATCGTGGGCGCGGGCCGCTCCCACACCATCGACCGAAGCGAGTTCCTCGCCGGTCGCGTTCAGGATGTCTTCGAGGTGGCCGAACCTTCCCACCAGATTGGCGATCACGCCTTTGGGCAGCCTCGGGATCTTTCGCAAGATGCGAAATCCCCGCGGCGAGACATGGAGCTCCAGCGCATCCACGTCTTGATCGTACCCCAGGAGTTCGCCGATCTTGCTCAGGGTCAGCAGATCCTCCGAGTGAAGAGAGCCGAGAGCCGCCGTCACTTCGTCGACGGAGAGATCGGCGAAGTCAGGTATGTAGTCGAGAAGCACGGCCCGCCGATCCTCGCGGACATCGACCATAAGTTCCTCGAGCTGCATGCGGATAAGCCGACCTTCGGAGCCTAATTCGATGATGTAGCGTTCGATCTCTCGGGCGATCTTCAGCACCATCTCCGACCGCTGGATCACACTGAGCATGTCGTAGAGCGTGACTGCATCCTCGAACTCGAGGGCACCCAGTGAGGTCGACACCTGGCTCAGCCGCGATTTGTACTTTTCCAGGGTCTGGAGGGCCTGATTTGATTTCACCAGTATCACCCGGATCTCTTCGAGTACGTAGCGGGTGCCGTCGATATACAAGGTCACCACATCGCGGGCCGCGGATATGGAGATGACCAAAGCGTCGACCTGCTTGGCCACCCGCTCCGCGGTACGGTGCCGGGTGCCCGTTTCGACCGAAGGGATGGTGGGATCGGGCATCAGCTGGATGTTGGCGTGCAGGATCCGCGAGCCGTCGCGATTGAGAATGATGGCCCCGTCCATCTTGGCGAGTTCGTACACGATCATGTGCGAGATCTCGACATCGATGGAGATCCCGCCGGAGAGCAACGGACCGATACTCTCCTCGTCCGCGAACACCAACAGGCCTCCCGTGCGCGCACGCACGATATTGTCCAGGGCATCCCGTATGATCGTGCCCGGCGCGACGAGTTGGAGCGCCTCGGTGAGCCGCTCACTGGTGATCAGGTGCCTCTTAGCCAATGACCCCCCTCACTAGGTCTCCGACATCCCCGACCTCCTGCACGACCACACCGGCCGGTACAGCGCGTCGTTCACGTAGTTCTTCGGCATTGCGGCGTGGGATAAGCACCCGTTCGAAGCCGTGCCGCGTCAACTCAGCCACCCGGATGTCTCCATTCACCACGTATCTGATCTGCCCGGTGAGACTGACCTCGCCGAACGCGGCTACGTGGCCAAGGGGACGATCCCGAAACGCCGACGCCACCGCCAGCAGCACCGGCAGGTCGGCCGCGGGATCGTCGACCGTCAGGCCGCCGGCCATGTTCACGAATATGTCGCACGCGCCGGTATCGATACCCGCCCGGCGGGAGAGCACCGCCAGCACCATGGCCAGTCTGTTGTGGTCGATGCCCCGGGTGACCCGTCTCGGCATCGCCAAGCCGCTCGGCACTACCAAAGCCTGCACCTCCGCGAGGACGCATCGGCTCCCCTCCATCGCAGCCACGACCGAGGCTCCGGAGCTATCGGCTCCCTCTTCCAAGAAGAGCGATGATGGATCGGGCACGCCGACAAGACCCTGCCCCGTCATCTGGAACACACCCACCTCGTTCGTGGAGCCGAAACGGTTCTTGACCGCCCTCAGGATGCGATACGGCCTGCTGCGGTCACCTTCGAAGGCCAGGACCGCGTCGACCATGTGCTCCAAAACCCGCGGTCCCGCCAGATCGCCCGACTTGGTGACGTGCCCGACAAGCACCAGGGTGACGCCTTTTTCTTTCGCCACCCGCAGCAACTGTCCTGTAACCTCGCGCACCTGCGACACCGAGCCCGGAGCCGAGTTCACCGCTTCCGACCACAGCGTCTGCACGGAATCGATCACGCACACGACCGGGCGATACTTGTCAAGGCAGGCCGCCACGGGCTCCAGCCGCGTCTCCGCGACGAGGCTCAGCCCCTCGAACGCCGCCGAGAGTCTGCGGGCCCGCAGCTTGACCTGCGCGGCCGATTCCTCTCCCGAAACCAGCAGCGTCGACACTCCGGCCGCTCCCATGGCCAAGAGGGCCTGCAGCAGGAGGGTGCTCTTGCCTACACCGGGTTCGCCGCCCACCAAGACCAAAGAGCCTCTGACAAAACCGCCGCCCAACACGCGGTCGAGTTCTTCCAACCCACTGGGCACCCGCTCTTCACCGACGGAGTCGACCTCGACCAACTTGATCGGAGACGACGCCTGCGCGACCACGACGGCACCCGACCGACTGCCGACCGCGACGGCGGGAACAGCCTCTTCGATCATAGTGTTCCACTCACCGCAATCGGGGCACCGCCCAAGCCAGCGGGGGCTCTGGTATCCACAGCCCCCGCACACGTAGACGCTCCGGACGCGGCCCATCCGCCGCTCTCTACGTCGACTCGTCGCCCACGAGCACCTCTTGCGGTGACGTGAGCACATCAGCTATCACAAGGTGGTCGCCGTCGCGTGTCATCACGATCGTGCTGCCCAGGGGGATGCGCCCGTTCAGGACCTCGTCGGCCAGCACGTCCTCGACGTAGCGCTGGATGGCCCTACGCAACGGCCGCGCCCCCATCGATGGGTCGTAGCCGAACTCGAGCAACAACTCCTTGGCGTCGTTCGTCAGCTCGAGATTGAGCTTACGGTCGCGGAGTTGCTCCCGCAGACGGTTGAGCATCAGCTCGACGATCTCGTATATCTGGTCCTTGGTCAGCTTGTGGAAGACGATGACCTCGTCGATGCGGTTGAGGAACTCGGGCCGGAAGATCTTCTTGAGTTCGTTCATGACCCGGCTCTTCATCTCGCCGTATTCGAGGCCGCCCTCGGTGGCCGGTTCCCCAAACCCGAGGACCTGCCCCTTGGAGATGGTGGCCGCCCCGATGTTGGACGTCATGATGACGATGGCGTTGCGGAAATCTACCGTGCGCCCTTGCGCGTCGGTGAGCCGTCCGTCTTCGAGGATCTGCAGCAGGATATTGAAGACATCGGGGTGCGCCTTCTCGATCTCGTCGAGGAGCACCACGCTGTACGGTCGGCGGCGCACCGCCTCAGTAAGCTGACCGCCCTCCTCGTAACCCACGTAGCCGGGAGGCGAGCCCACCAGCCGACTGACCGCATGCTTCTCCATGTACTCCGACATGTCCACCTGTATGAGCGCGTCTTCGTCACCGAACAGGAACTCCGCCAGAGTGCGCGCGAGTTCGGTCTTTCCGACCCCGGAGGGACCCAAGAAGACGAACGAGCCGGACGGGCGCCGCGGGTCTTTCAGACCGGCGCGGCCTCGGCGGATGGCCTTGGAGACCGCGACAAGCGCTTCGTCTTGTCCGACGACCCGGAGGTGCAGCTCTTCCTCCATCTTGAGGAGCTTCTGGGTCTCGGCCTCGGTCAACTTGACGACCGGGATGCCGGTCCACATGGCGACCACCTCGGCGATCTCATCTTCGCCGATGGAGGCCCGGGAACCCTCTTCGGAGTTCTTCCATCGTTCTTCGAGCTCTTTCTTCTCGTTGATCAGCCGCCGCTCCCTGTCGCGCAGGTTGGCGGCCTTCTCGAACTCCTGACCCTCGATCGCCGCTTCCTTCTCCTTACGCACCGTCTGGACCTTCTCTTCCAGCTCCTTGTAATCAGGGGGGGCGGTCATGGTTTGGATGCGTTTCCGTGACCCGGCTTCGTCCACCAGGTCGATGGCCTTGTCGGGTAGGTAGCGATCGCTGATGTAGCGATCGGCGAGATATGCGGCCGACTCCAGGGCCTCGTCGGTGATACGGATGCGGTGGTGGGCCTCGTAGCGGTCTCGGAGCCCCTTCAGAATCTCGACGGTCTCCTCGACCGAGGGTTCCTTGACGAGGATCTGCTGGAACCGTCGTTCCAGGGCGGCGTCGCGGGCCAGATACTTGCGGTATTCGTCGATGGTGGTGGCTCCGATGGTTTGCAGCTCTCCACGGGCCAGGGCGGGCTTGAGGATGGAGGCGGCGTCGATCGCACCCTCAGCAGCGCCGGCGCCGACCAGATTGTGAATCTCGTCGATGAAGATGATGATGTCGCCACGCTCGGTTATCTCCTTCATCACCTTCTTCAACCGCTCTTCGAACTCGCCGCGGTACTTTGAGCCGGCCACGAGAGCGCCGAGATCGAGGGTGTAGATCTGTTTATCCTTCAAGAGCTCGGGCACTTCGTTGTCGGCGATGCGTTGGGCCAACCCCTCGACGACGGCGGTCTTGCCCACGCCGGGCTCCCCTATGAGCACCGGGTTGTTCTTGGTGCGCCGAGAAAGAATCTGCATGACGCGCTCGATCTCAGTCGCGCGGCCGATCACCGGGTCGAGCTTGTCGTCCTCGGCGTACTTGGTGAGATTGCGCCCGAACTGATCCAGCACTTTGGACGACTTCTTGCCGGCGGTTGCCGCAGCCGCGGCTCCCGGCTTCTGAGCACGGCGGCTGGGTCCGGAGAGCACGCGCATGACTTCCTGCCGGATACGATCTCCGTCGGCGTCCAAGTCGTTGAGGATTCGCGCGGCAACGCCCTCGCTCTCGCGCACCAAACCCAGGAGGATGTGTTCCGTTCCGATGTAGTTGTGACCAAGGGAGAGAGCCTCGCGGAGCGCAAGCTCCAGCACTTTCTTCGCCCTCGGCGTGAAGGGTATCTGCCCTTGGGCTTCGTGCTCGCCCTCGCCCACAATGCGCATGATCTCGCCCCGGACGTCCTCGAGTGACACCTCGAGGGAGGCCAGCACCCTCGCGGCCACCCCATCGCCTTCCCTGAGTAGTCCGAGCAGCAGATGCTCCGTGCCTATGTAATTGTGCTTGAGATCGCGGGCCTCTTCTTGGGCCAACACCACGACCTGGCGCGCCCGCTCGGTGAATCGTTCGAACATGGTCGTATCCTCTCCTAGGTACAGACGCGCACGCCTGCAAAAGTCTCTCGCAGGATCCGCGCGCGGACCTCGTCTAAACGGGGATCGTCAAGACCCCCATGCCCGGCACCAAGCTCATCGACCGCCAGGTGACCCGGCTGTACTCTTCGTATGAGGGCAAGAGCTTCCTCATTGCCCAACCACGGGGCATCGACCACACCTATGGTCACCCCCACCCATACCGCGGACACAAGGCTGACAGCTTCGCCCGCAGTCATGGACCACGCCTGTTGGGCCACGCCGAGGGCACGGCCTATGTGATCCTTCACTCTCACGGGATGCTCGCGGAAGAGTCCCTTGCGGACCGAACGTTCGCGCTGTTCGACCTCGTTGGCCGCCGCCGTCACTGTCTCAGCTATCAGCAATTCCGACGTACCCTGACACCCCCGGTTGGAGACCTGGAAGAACCCCCCGGCCCCCTCCCACAGCGGTGCGAGGACCAGGCCCAGGGAGATCAAATTCATGGCCACTCCACCCAGATGACCCGACACCATGAGACCCGGGATATGCACGGTGGCGTACGCCCGCACGCCCGTGCCCGCGTCGGCCGGTCGGCTGGTGAGATAACCCCACGTGTCGTCGAACGCGTACGTGATGGCGCTTTCGACCAGGTCGTCGATCGCATCCAGCGTAGCCCACGCCTCGGACAGATGACCGCCCACCCGCGAGCCCAGCAGGTGGATGTGATCGAGTCCATTCACCTCCAAGGAAGCTCTGCCGCTCTGGTACAGCGCGAACCCCCGGCCCGCGCCCCGGCTACGGGAGAAAGACGGCGTCATCAAGCCCCGTTCGACGAGGTAGGCCCGCTGGACCGGCGACACCGCGTCCAGTTCGAACGTCTCCCACTCACCAGGCTGCCCGTCCGCGGCAAGCGCCGTGGACACGCGACCGAAGAGACCCACAAGGGCGGCGGAGTCGGCCGCATGAGGAAAAGCCGTGGTCGCTTCGTTGCGCGAGAGGGCCACCGACCCGATAAGGAGGCAATCGGCGTTCATCTACGTACCCGGGGCGATGTCACGGGCGAGCTCCGCCAGACGGTCGCGCACGCCGGCGGCTTCTTCGAACCGTTCCGATTCCACCAGTTCGTCAAGCATGCGCTTGAGGCGCAACACCTCGCGTTGTTCGCCGGCGCCGATGGGTGACCTCCTGGGAATCTTGCCCAAGTGGGCGCCCGCCGTACTGCCGGCCACACCCTTCAGGTACTCGGCGAACACCTCATAGCATGCCGCGCATCCCAGCAGACCTGATTGCGATAGGTCGGTGAGCGTGGTGCCGCACACTCCGCACACCAACGACTGGCGGCCAAGGCGATGCCCCGAAGATTCAGGGGCGGCGCCGGCTATCAGACCGTTGAGAGCGGAGGGAAGCGCGAACACCAGAGACGCGCCTTCGGACTGATCTGTCATATCCTGAGCGCATTCTTTGCAGAGATGAGAGTGGCTCACAGACCCGGCTTCGATGCGCACGACATGGACGGAGGCCGGCTCCTGGCCGCACGATTCGCACACCATGCCGCCAGTACCTGGTTGCCATTCCGACCCATCGGTGAACATGTCTGCGCGTCTCCTCTCTGCCGCATCATAGAGGACGGGACCACAGCCCGAGGCACGGCAACAAATCACACAAAATGCCCGCACAAGCGGACATATGGGCCTCTCGCGGCTGTGATAAGTGTAGCACACCGCCCCTTCAGCGGAGGCGATGGCGCCGACCGCGAAGAGACCCCGGTCGGAGGGGACGGTCGACGCCGGCGGGCGGCTGAAGAATGACGTTTCGCCGTCAGGGCGCGAGGGGCATGCGCAAGACAAGGACTTCGTTCTTCAGCAGCCTGTTAGAACTCCTCGGGACGGAGCTGGGGAAAGAGGATGACGTCGCGGATCGACTCGACCCCCAAGAAGAGCATCGCCAGTCGATCGATGCCGATGCCCAACCCCCCCGCCGGCGGCATGCCGTACTCGAGAGCGCGCAAGAAGTCTTCGTCGAAGACCATGGCCTCCTCGTCGCCTGCCGCCTTGTTGCCTGCCTGCGCTTCAAAGCGGGCGCGTTGATCGAGGGGGTCGTTCAACTCGGAGAAGGCGTTTCCCACTTCGCGCGCGGCGATTACGGGTTGGAACCGTTCCACCAGCAGCGGATCGTCGGGGTGCTTCTTAGCCAGGGGACTCAGTTCGACCGGATGGTCGATGACGAAGACCGGGTCGACGACTTCAGGCCAGACCAGATGTTTCAGGGTCTTGTCGACCACCTGCGAAAAGGTCTCGGAACCCTCAACCTCGACACCGCGAGCATTCAGAAGGGCGCGGGCCGCGTCCGGGTCCGCACGCATGGTCGCCAGAGACATGTCGAGCTTCTCCCGCATCAGACTGTCAACGGTGCGTCGCGGCCAGGGAGGGGCCAACTCCACCTGCTGCTCTCCGATGGTGAGCGTGGTGGTGCCAAGAACGTCAGATGCCAGAGCGGGGATCATGTGCTCCACGAGATCCATGATCTCGTGGTAGTCGACATACGCCCAGTAGAGCTCCATCATCGTGAACTCGGGGTTATGGACCAGCGACAATCCCTCGTTCCGGAAGTTCTTGCCGATCTCGAAGATGCGGTCGAACCCCCCTACGAGCAGACGCTTCAGATAGAGCTCCGGTGCGATCCTCAGGTAAAGGTCGACATCGAGCGCATTGTGATGGGTGACGAACGGTCTGGCCAGCGCCCCGCCGGGAAGCGGCTGCAGCACCGGTGTCTCCACCTCGATGAACCCCCGATCCTCGAGGTAGCGGCGCATGGCCGAGACCAGGGAGCAACGGGTGCGGAGCTGCCGCGCGACCGCCGGATTGCTGATGAGGTCGGCATAGCGTTGCCGGTACCGGGTCTCTCGGTCCTGAAGCCCATGGAACTTCTCCGGGGGCGCGCGGAACGACTTGGTGAGCATGGTCCATGATTCGATGAACAAGGACAGCTCACCGCGACGGGTGCGGAAGATATAGCCCTCACAACCGATGATGTCGCCCAGGTCGAGGCCGGTGAGCCGCGCGAACGACTCCTCGCCAACGGTGTTCACGTTGGCATAGACTTGGAGGTCGTCCCACCCATCCCGGAGCGTCAAGAAACAGGCCTTGCCGTGCTCTCGACGAGACAGGACACGACCGGCAAGGCGATAGCGGGCATCAACGGCTTCCTCTCCGGTCGCCAACCCACCGTGCCGAGCTACGATCTCTGCCGCCCGCGTGCGCGGCTCGTAGCGCCGGGCGAACAGTTCGATGCCCGCCTCGGTCAGACGGGTCGCCTTCGTGCGGCGTTCGCGTTCGAGTTCGGACAGCTGGTCACCGGGGCCGGACGAAGAGCCTTCGACATCCACCTAGTGCGCCTCTATGCGGACGACCTCATACCGCATCGACCCTGCGGGGGCCGGCACCGTGACCGCCTCCCCCACCCTCCGGCCGAGGATGGCTTGACCGACGGGCGACTCGTTGGAGAGCCGGTGATTGACCGGGTCGGCCTCGGCGGAACCCACGATCGTGTAGGTGAACTCTTCGTCGTAGTCGAGGTCTTTCAGTGTGACCGTAGACCCCAGAGTCACCTTCTCGGTGGAGATCTCGGTCACCTTGATGACCCGAGCGCGCCGCAGCTTCTCCTGCAGAAGGCTGATGCGATGCTCGAGCATGGCCTGCTCGTTCTTGGCATCGTCATACTCCGAGTTCTCGGAGATATCCCCGAATTCTCGGGCTTCTTTGATCCGTTCAGCCACCTCTTCCCGCTTGGTCGTGGAGAGGAAGTCGATCTCCTCTTGGAGCTTCGTCATGCCTTCAGGCGTAAGCACCACGTCTTTGTGAAGCACTGAGAACCTCCTTCAACGGCCCCAGAAACAGGGCGGCATTGTAACGGACGGCAAAGAGAACTGTCAACCGTCCCGCGCAAATACGTGCTCTCCTGGGCCACGTCATCGCGACGCAGCAACAAGATCGACCAGAGCGGCATCGAGAGCATCGACGGTTTCCATGTGTTGCAGGGGCGCCGCGACGGGTCCGCGCACCCCGGCCGACCGTAGATACCATGCGACCAGTTTACGCATCCACCGGACGGCCCGACGATCGCCCATGTCGCGCGCGGCCGCCTCAAGAAGCGCCCGGAGTTCGGCCACGGCCATATCCACCGTCGGCGGGGGCTCATCCTCTCCCCGCAGAAGGTGCTGCACCAGCCAAGGATCGCCCAGCATTCCCCGGGCGACCATTACCGCGACCGCACCGGTGTTTATCAGGATATGGTAGGCCGCGGTTACGCCGGAGATGTCTCCCGAAGCCATCACGGGGATCTGGACGGCGGACACCACCTGCGCCGTGAGTCGGTGGTCGGCACGCCCCCCGTAAAACTGCGACGCCGCCCGGGGATGCAGGCCTATCGCGGCCACACCGACCTGCTCCAGTCGTCGGGCGACGTCGACAGCGACCGGCTCCTCAGGCCGCAGTCCGCTGCGGATCTTGACGGTCACCGGCACCGGTCCGGCAGCCTCTACGGCCGCCTTCGCCACCCCGGCAACACGCGCCGGATCGCCCAACAGGGCCGCTCCGGCTCCGGTCTTCATCACTTTGCGTACCGGACAACCCATGTTGAGATCGATGATGTCCGGGCGCATATCGGCTGCCAGCACCGCGGTCACGGCTTCCCCCACGACCTCCGGCCTGTCACCGAAGATCTGCACGGCAAGGGGTCGCTCCTCTTCACGGAAGGTCAGGTAGCCCCAGGTGCGGCGATCCCGGAACGTGATGCCGTATGCGCTCACCATCTCGGTGGTCACGAGTCCGGCACCAAGGATTTTCAACCGTCCCCGGAACGCGCTGGTAGTGATGCCGGCCATGGGCGCCACCACCACCCGGTTGGGGATGGTCACCGGACCGATGAGAAAAGGATCCGCCAGAATGAGACTCACCGGCGCGCCCGCGTCGCGCCGTGTCGGCGAGGCGCCATTCGTCAGCATCTGCTACGCATTGAGACGGTGGATGATCTCCAATCCACGGAGCGTGAGATCCGGATCCAGATGATCCAGCGTTCGAGAATGCGGAAAGATGAGCCCCGCCAGGCCGCCGGTCGCCACGCCGACCGCGACGCCTCCAAGTTCGCCCCGCATGCGCGAGACCAGTCCGTCGACCTGGCCGGCGAACCCGTAGACGGCTCCCGCCTGCATGCTGTGCACGGTGGTCTTCCCGATAACAGCGCCCGGATCGACCAACTCCACCGAGCCCAACTTCGCCGCCCTCGCGGCAAGAGCATCCATGGATGTCTGGATACCTGGGGCGATGGCGTGACCGAGATACTCACCCCTATCCGAGACCGCCCCGAAGGTTGTGGCCGTGCCAAAATCGACCACCACGCACGGGCCCCCATAAGCCTCGAACGCCGCCACCGCGTCGACGATGAGGTCGGCTCCCACGTCGCGGGGGTTGTTGGTGAGGATGGGAATGCCGGTCTTGACGCCGGGCCCGACGATGAGCGGCTCGAAGCCGAGATAGCGGACGCACCACGCCTGGTACTCCCGATTTAATCGCGGCACCACCGAGCAGAGCGCGAACGCCTGCACGTCGGCGAGCTCGCGGCCCTGGAGGCGCATGAGCCCGCCGACCAATACGGCAAGCTCGTCGCCGGTGCGCCGGGACTCGGTGGCGAACCGCCACTGATGAACCAGCCGCGTATCTCGGAACAGTCCGAGCGCCGTCTGTGAATTACCGATGTCTGCGGCGAGCAGGATGGTCCGTCTCCCTTCCCTACCGGCCTGCTATTCGAAATCCAGCCCGATGTCCACCGGCGGGGCACCCACCGTCAGAGCGCTCGTGGAGATCAGGTCCACCCCGGTCTCGGCCACCGCGCGCACCGTGTCGATGCGGACGGTGCCCGATGCCTCCAGCACCAGCGCAGGCCGCAGGCCGTGGGCGATGGCGACCAGCCGTGGCAACTCCTCGATCCCGATGTTGTCGAGCATCACCACGTCCGCGCCGGCGGCGGCGGCCGCCCGCAGACCCTCCTCCCCGCCGACCTCGACCTCGACCTTCATGCCCAGCGACGCTTGGGCCCGGGCCGCTGTGACCGCCTGGTCCACGCCGCCGCCCGCGACCAGATGATTGTCCTTGATCAGCACCATGTCGAACAGCCCGAAACGGTGATTGCCGCACCCGCCGTGACGCACCGCCCGTTTTTCCCAGTAGCGCAGCCCCGGGGTCGTCTTCCGAGTATCAATGACCACGGCACCGGTCCCGACGACGGCGTCGGCGAAGCGACGTGACTGCGTAGCGACTGCGCACAGCCGGGCGAGCAGATTGAGCATGGTCCGCTCCGCCGTCAGCAGGCTCCGCGCAGATCCCTGCACCTGTGCAAGTATGCCGCCGGGAGCCACCATTGCGCCTTCCCGGGCCACCGATATGAAGGCTGCTCCGGCATCGACCTCGTGAAGCACAGCGGCCGCGAGCGGAAGACCGGAGACCACCAGCTCGTGCCGGGCGCCGATGGTGCCTCGGGCGATCGTGTCCTCCGGGACGGTGAACTCCGTGGTAACGTCACCGAAACCGGCGAGATCCTCCTGCAGTGCGAGTCTGATCAACGCCAGCGAGACCTGATCGATCACGCCTCTCCTCCCCGGTTCAGCATCTTGACCACAGTCTCATCGGTCTCGGGGTCGTAGCGCAGCGTGACATGACGCTTCCAGACGGCGTCGTCGCGCGAGGGGAAGTCGGCGCGCAGGTGGACACCTCGGCTTTCAGTCCGGGTCGACGCGGCCGCGATCATAAGGCTGGCCACCGTCAGCAGATTGAACAATTCCATCTCGTCCGTGGACCGCCGCGGCGGCTTCAGCGACGCGTGCAGGTCGGCGACCGTGGTGCGCGCGGCCAGCAGGCTGTCGCTGGTGCGTACGATACCGCACGCCCGCATCATCGTCTCGCCGAGCCGTCGCCTGGCGTCCGCCGTCGCCTCGGGTCCGTTGCCGGTCCACTCCTCCTCGGGGAGATCAAGCCGGATTCGCCGTACCGCCTTCTGAGGGCTCGCCAGATACCGGTTCAGATCGCGCACGATGCGATCCCCGAAGACCAGCCCCTCGAGCAATGAGTTCGATGCCAGCCGGTTCGCGCCGTGAACGCCGGTAGCGGCGTTCTCGCCGCACGAGTAGAGTCCGGGAAGCGAGGTCTTGCCCCAGTTGTCGGTGGCCACCCCCCCGACGTAGTAGTGGGAAGCCGGGGAGACCGGCACCAGATCGTGACACAGGTCGTAGCCCCGCTTGGCCAATCCTAGGAACACAGTCGGGAAGCGCTCCTCCAGGAACCCGCACGGAAGGTGTCGCGCATCCAGATACACGTGGTCGGACCCCTCGGCATCCATGACCGCCCGCATCTGGCGAACGACCACGTCCCTGGGCGCCAGTTCGGCGCGCTCGTGCACCCCCACCATGAACCGCCGTCCCTCGCCATCGAGCAGGTGCGCGCCTTCTCCGCGCAGAGCCTCGGTGAGCAGAAGAGTGGGGTTCTCATCGGAGTGCAGAGACGTGGGGTGGAACTGCATGAACTCCATGTCTCGCAGTACGGCACCGGCGCGATAGGACATGGCATGTCCATCGCCCGTGGCGACGTCGGGGTTGGTGGTGTGAGAGAACACCTGCCCGGCGCCACCGCAGGCCAGCACCACCGCCCGCGCGTAGTTCACCACCAGCTGCCCCTCGCGCCCCAGCGAGAGCACGCCGACGCAGGCTCCGTCGTCGGTGATCAAGTCGATCACGAACTCGCCTTCGTGCAGTTCGACTCGGCTGCCCGACACCATGGCATCCACCAGGGCGCTCGCGACCACGCTGCCGGTGGCGTCACCCCCTGCGCGCACTACCCGCGGCACTGAGTGGGCTCCCTCCGAAGCCAAGATCAACTGACCGTCGCGGCGATCGAACTTCGTGCCCAGATGCTCGAGTTCACGAACCCGCGCAGGGCCGTCTTGCACAAGGATCCTCACGGCCTCCTCGTCGCAGAGACCGCACCCGGCGATGAGGGTGTCTTTCAGGTGCAGCTCCGGCGAGTCGAACGGACCGACAGCTGCGGCTATCCCGCCCTGCGCCAAGAAGGTGGTGGTGTCGTCCACGGTGCTCTTCGTCAGCATCGCCACATTCCACTTGCGCGCCGCCCCCACGGCCGCGGTGAGACCGGCGATGCCTCCACCCACCACCAAGACGTCGTAGCTGCGGTAGTCGACACGGGCATGGCCCCGTGACACCAAGTATGGGCGACGCAGGCCCGCCATCTAGCCGCCTATCTCCACCATGCGCCGCACAGCTGCCAGCGCTTTCGCCCGTATGCCTTCCGGCACCGTCACGACCGGTCCCTCGGTTCGCAGAGCCTCGATGGCCTTGCGTAACGTGGTGAGTTTCATGGTCGGGCAGATGGTGGCCTCGCTGGCAAGGTGGTAGCGCTTCCCCGGGACGTCCTTGCTCAGGCGATGGATCATGCCCATCTCGGTGCCGATGATGTACTCCTCACCATCGTCTTCGCGGCAGAATCGAATCATGCCCGATGTGCTCTCGACCGCGTCGGCCAGAGCCGTGATATCCGGCCGGCATTCGGGATGTACGACGACCTTGGCCTCAGGATACAACTGCTTCGCCGAGAGGATGTCGTCAGGCGTGATGAGATCGTGTGTGGGGCAGTAGCCCTGCCACAAGATCATCGAGCGACCGGTCTTCTCCATCACCCACGCGCCGAGGTTGCAGTCCGGCGTGAAGATGATATCGCGGTCGCCCGGGATAGAGTCCACGACCTGCGGGGCATTGGCGCTGGTGCAACAGATGTCCGACAGGGCCTTGACCGCGGCGGAGGTGTTCACGTAACTCACGACCACGGCGTGGGGATGCTGCGATTTGAGTTCGATCAGTCCACGGGGGTTGACCATGGCCGCCATCGGGCATCCCGCGCGGGGCTCGGGGAACACCACCTTCCGATCGGGAGCCAGGATGGCCGCCGTCTCCGCCATGAAGTCGACTCCGCAGAAGAGGATCAGCCGGGCGTCCGAGGCGGCCGCCTGGCGAGAGAGACCGAGGGAGTCGCCCACGAAGTCGGCGGCGTCCTGAATCTCGGCACGCTGGTAGTTGTGGGCCAACACCACTGCATCGCGTTCGCGGGCCAGGGCCCTGAGTTCCGCCTGCATCCCCGAGTAGTCCATGCCCGTCGTCATACCTCCGTCGCGTCACATCGCTCGACCGTCTGGTCGACGGTCTTCCTCAGGGCTTCGGCGACGGTCTCGCCACCCGCCAGCACCAGACCGGGCGCCAACTCGGCAAGCGGTTCGAGGACGAAGCGGCGTTCCTCCATCCGCGGATGGGGCAGCTGCAGCAGCGCGTCGTCGACCTGTGTGCCATCGTACCAGAGAAGGTCTAGGTCCAGCGTACGCGGCCCCCAGCGCGGGCCCGCCTCACGGCCCGCCGCACGTTCCAGCCCTTGGGTCACGTCGAGCAGAGAGTGGGGAGCCAGCCTCGTGCGCAACGCGACCACCTGATTCAAGAACTCCGGCTGGTCGATGTAGCCCACCGGCGCCGTGCGGTACAGCCCGGACCGCGCCACCACCCGCGTACCGGGCAGATCGCCCAGCGCGCGCACGGCTTCTTCGAGCAGCCTCCGGCTGTCCCCCCGATTCGATCCCAGACTCAGGTATACCAACGCCTCCGGGTCAGACTCGTCCATCTCCGACCCCCCCGATCCTCCTCCGCTCCAGGGAGACTCCCACCCCGGCGACAGAACAGGGAATGGGTGGGTGCGGCTTCGTCACCCTCACCCAGACACCATCCACGGGAAAACGTCCGAGAAGCGCCCCGGCGATCGCATCCGCCAGACGTTCGAGAAGGTTATAGCTGCAGCAGCCCGCGATCTCAGAAACCACGTCGATGACCTCGGTGTAGTCCACCGTGTCGCCGACCTGATCGGTGGCGGCTCCGGCACAAGCGTCCAGGGTCAGCCTGAGATCGAAACGGAATATCTGCCCCAGGCTCTTCTCTTCGGGCAGGACGCCGTGATAGCCGTAGATCTCGAGTCCATCGATGGCGATCTCCATGCCTTACTCCCCCCGCGCCGGATAGACCGCGCGCGCCAAACGTACCGCCTGGACGTTCTCCTTGACATCGTGGACGCGCACGATCTCGACCTCTTGGAGCGCCGCGATGACCGACGTGGCGACAGTACCGTAGACGCGGTCAGGAGGATCGGCGAGGCCCAGGATCTCGCCGATGAATCGCTTGCGCGAGGCGCCAAGTACTACCGGCCGGCCCAGACTCCGAAAGCTACCGAGCCCGCGGAGGAGGGCCAGGTTGTGGGCCAGCGTCTTCCCGAAGCCGATGCCGGGATCGACCAGCAGGTTCTCCTCTTTCAGCCCCTGATCGACCGCCCACGTCAGGCGTTCGACGAAGAACCGATAGACGTCCTCCACCACGTTGTTGTAGACCGGGTCCGCCTGCATCGTCTTCGGTTCGCCCAGCATGTGCATCAGGATCACCGGGCATGCGGCATCCCGCAGAACCGCAGTCATCTCCTGATCGAAGCGCAACGCGGACACGTCGTTGATCATGAACGCGCCCGCTTCTAGGGCCCTCGCCGCCACGGCGGCCTTGTACGTGTCGATCGACAGGTGCGCGGGAAGGTCACCCGCGAGGGCTTTCACCACAGGGACCACGCGGCCGACCTCGTCGTCGAGGGATGTGGGATCGGATCCCGGCCGGGTCGATTCGCCCCCCACATCGATCAAGTCGGCGCCCTCGTCCACCATGCGCCACGCTCCCGCGATCGCCGCTTCGCGGTCGAAATGGACTCCGGGATCGGCAAACGAATCGGGAGTGACGTTCAAGATGCCCATGATCTGAGGGCGACGGGACAGATCGAGCCCGGGGTGGCACGCCGGTGCGCCGCCGGTGGAGGACTTAAGGACCTCCGAGAGGGCATCGGCCAATGCACGCAGGCCGAAGGGCTGTTGACGGAGCTTGGGCAGGAGACGCTCGTACTGTACCAACGTGCCCATGATGAGGCACTCGGCGTTTCGGCCCTCCAGCTCGTAGACCTCGCGAGAGGTAGCCACCTCGCCGCCACGCGAGAGCATCTCCTGCTTTAGGATGTTGGCGGCGCGGATATCCAGCCCTTTGACCCGAACCACCCGGAACAGGCACTTCTTGTCCATGAGACGGATCCCGCCGCCCGACACGCGCATGTCGTGCAGCAGGGCGCGCACCTCCGCGAGGTCACGCAGTTCCACTACCTGCGGCAGCCCCGCCGCTGGAATCACCCTGCCCCCCTACTTCCTCGGCGCCTCGATCAAAGCCAACACCTCTGCCCGCGTGGCCGAGCTGGTGCGGAAGATGCCCCGAACGGCCGACGTGACCGTCTGGGACCCCGCGGTGCGCACCCCCCGCATCGACATGCACAGATGCTCCGCTTGAACGAGCACGAGCACCCCTTCGGGATCGAGCGTCTCGACCAAGGTGTCGGCGATAGTACTGGTGAGTCGCTCCTGCAATTGCAGCCGGGCGGCGGCCACCTTCACCAGCCGAGCCAGTTTCGACAGACCGGCGATCTTCCCGCATTTCGAGGGGATGTAGGCCACGTGGGCGAACCCGAAGAACGGAGTGAGGTGATGCTCGCACACCGAATGGAACGGGATGTCTTTGATGAGCACCAGCTCCTGGTGCTTGTCGGACGGGATAGGCTGGATGATCGCAGCCAGATCGCGGTGCGTGCCATCGAGGACTTCAGCATACATCTCGGCCACGCGCTCAGGCGTCCGACGCAGACCTTCCCGCTGAACATCTTCACCCAGGCCCTCGAGCACGAGCCGAATGCCCTGCTCGATCTTGCCCAGGTCCATGCCGCCGCCGGGCACCGGCCTAACCCTCTCCCCCGCCGAGCGGCGGCGAGGCGGACCCGCCGGCCGCCACCGCAGGCGGGCCGGCCGCCGTCCGATCCCGAGCTTCACGTTCGCGGGTGTCGTCGCGGGCCTTGCGCTGCCGCTCGCGGCGCTTTGCCTCTTCGCCCTGACGCGCACGTTTCTCATCCTTGGCCCGGAAGACATCAGCCGGATCGTCACCGTCGAGCAGCGCTTCGAATTCTTCTTTGTCGATGGTCTCTCGCTCCACCAGCAACTTCGCGAGGGTGTCAAGATCGTCTCTGTGCTCGCGGAGGACGCGCGTGGCCGTGTTGTGAGCCTCATCGATAACCCGCCGGATCTCCTGGTCGATCTTCTGAGCCGTCTCCTCCGAGTATTCCTGACCCATGCCGTAGTCCCGGCCCACGAACGGCTGATCATGGTCGTGACCGAACGTCAGCGGGCCCAGGTTCTCACTCATGCCGTACTGCGTAACCATGCGCCGAGCGGTCTCCGTAGCTCGTTGCAGGTCGTTCGAGGCGCCGGTGGTGATGTCCTCGAACTGGATCTCTTCCGCCACCCGACCGCCTAACATATGCGCGAGCTTGTCCATGATCTCTCCGCGCTTGACCATGAACTTGTCCTCGGTCGGCAACGTGATGGTGTAGCCCAGCGCCTGACCGCGGCTGATGATCGAGACCTTGTGGACCGGGTCGGCGTTCGGCAGGAAGTGCGCCACCAGCGCGTGTCCAATCTCGTGATAAGCGGTGATAAGCCGCTCCTCTTCGCTGAGGAGCCGAGATTTCTTCTCCGGCCCGGCGACGACGCGCAGGATCGCCTCTTCCAGCTCCTCCATCTCGACTATCTTCTTGCCCTGGCGGGCGGCCAACAGGGCGCCTTCGTTCACCAAGTTGGCAAGGTCGGCGCCCGTGAAGCCGGGAGTGGCCGAGGCCAGAGTCTCCAAGTCGATGTCGGGGCTGAGGGGCTTGCCTTTGGTGTGTACCTCCAAGATCGCCCGCCGCCCCTCCCGATCGGGTCGATCGACCACGATCTGACGATCGAACCGCCCCGGGCGCAGCAGCGCCGGGTCGAGGATGTCCGGCCGGTTGGTGGCCGCGATCATGATGATGCTTTCGTTGGCCTCGAAACCGTCCATCTCCACGAGCAACTGGTTGAGGGTCTGTTCGCGTTCGTCGTGACCCCCACCCAACCCGGCTCCCCGGTGACGCCCCACGGCGTCGATCTCATCCATGAAGATGATGCAAGGCTGGTTCTGCTTGGCCTGATCGAACAAGTCGCGCACCCTGCTGGCGCCGACCCCAACGAACATCTCCACGAAGTCCGAGCCCGAGATACTGAAGAACGGGACGCCGGCCTCGCCGGCGACGGCGCGCGCGAGCAGCGTCTTGCCCGTGCCCGGAGGGCCGAAAAGCAACACACCCTTGGGGATACGGGCGCCCAGCGCCTGGAATCGCTTCGGGTTCTCGAGGAATTCCTTGATCTCCTGAAGCTCTTCCACTGCTTCATCGACTCCGGCCACATCCTTGAAGGTTATCTTGGGAGCATCGATACTCATACGCTTTGCGCGCGACTTGCCGAAACTCATGACTTTCGATCCTCCCCCCTGCATCTGATTCATGATGAAGAGGAAGAAGACGACCATAAGGATGATCGGCAAGAACGTGCTCAACAGCGACAACCACACGGATTGCTTCTGCACATCGGTACGGAAGTCAATCCCGGCCTTGGACAGGTAGTCGATCATGTCGAAGCGGTCGGTGAAGCCGACCTGGAACCGCTCGCCCGTGCCGGTGACCTTGCCTTCGACGATGAGGTCGCGCGTCTTGACGACCACACTCTCGATCTTCTTCTCTTCCACCAGCTTCTGGAATTGGGGGAAGGTCATGGAGTTGTCGGTGGGGGAACGATACAGCCCTTGCACCAGCGCCAAGAGGATGACTACTACCAGGAGGGGGAAGGCTATGCTACGCAGCAACTTGCTCAAAGAGGGCTCCAGATGTCGATGGCCCAGGGTACGGAATACTAGCACACGGGGTTAGTCGGACTTGGCGGGCTGCTGAAGAAGACGTTTCGCCGTCAGAGCGCGATGTTCATCCGCAAAACAAGGACGTAAAGAGCCTGAACAGCAGCGCGATTCACGTGAATGAGGACGCCGTCGTGTGCCGTACAGTGTTTTCTGGCGGCCGGGACTTTGTTCGTCCGCAGCCTCCTAAGCTTCCCCTTCGCCCAGGATGCCGATAAAGGGCAGATTGCGATACTTCTCGGCGAAGTCGAGGCCGTAGCCCACTACGAACTCGTTGCCTACCTCGAAACCCACATAGCGGCAGGGCAGCAACGCCTTGCGGCGCCCGGGCTTGTCGAGCAGCGTAACGATATCGAGGCTGGCCGGATGCCGGGAGTTCAGATTCTTGGTGAGGTACTTCAAGGTCAGACCAGAGTCGATGACATCTTCCACGATGAGCACGTTGCGACCCTCGATATCCATATCCAGATCTTTGAGGATCCGTACGACACCGGAGCTGTCGGTGGACGATCCATAGCTGGACACGGCCATGAAATCCATCTCGAGTTCGATGTCGAGACGGCGGGCGATGTCGGCCATGAAGAAGACCGCCCCTTTGAGCACGCAGATCAGTACTGGGCGCAGGCCTGCATAGTCCCGGTTGATCTCCGCAGCCAGCTCGTCGACGCGGGCCTGGAGCCGTTCAGAGCTGATCAGCACTTCCATGGTTCCCCCAGAGTGGTCACGCAACCTCCACGCATAGTCTGACGGCCCGGTCGGTATCGCTGCGTATTCTACTCTCCTCGGCCACCGCGAGACCACAGAGCCACACCGGTCTTCCACCGGACAGCACGACGGGCACCCGGCCCCGCATGGTCCGAGGGACCCGGAGGTCGACGAGAAGGTCCTGGACGAGCCGCCTCCCCGGGGCCCCGAGAGGCCGGAAGCGGTCGCCGGCGCGGACGCCTCGTACCGTCAGAGGCCACGCAAGCGACCGAGCGTCCAGGTATGCCTCGGAGCGGGTGTCGTGCGCCTGCACGCGTGCCGCCGACTTCGCCGAGATCCGGAGGCCGCTCCACACGATCGACCCCGGGAGAGAGAGTGGCAGCTCCGCGGCGACCGTCCTCGTGCCTCGGCGAATTTGCTCCCCATCGAACGCCCGCGCAACGCGGACGCGATCGTACTCCTTGACCAGGGCCCATCCCCCGCCCAGAGGCACATCACCCGATCCCCTGCTGCTCAGGAGCCGTTCCGCCGCGAGCACCAGGTCCCGCCCTCCATGCGCCCCATCCAGCCCGCCGAGAAGGCCGTGAAGGAGAGCACGGCGGATCGGACCGGCGAGTCCGCCGAGTCGGCCGGCGGAGAACTCCTCGCGGCCGTGGCTTCCAGAGACCGACTGGGCCCGCACTCCGCAGCGGGCCCACGCCTGCGCCACAACCCCGTCGATGACCTCGGCCGTCTCGGCGGCGACCGCCGCCGCCCGCCCCGCACCGACCACCGCCCCGGGGAGCGCGTCCTCCCACGCCGGAATGACCGATCCACGGATGGCCGTGCGCACATAGGCGTCGTCGAGATTCCCGCGGTCGATGGCATACGCGAGTCCAAGGGCGACGCAGTAGGCCAGGGTCTCGCTTCGCCGCCGCGAGAGGAGCGGCCTGACCCAGGGTCCCGACCGCGGATGCATTGCCGCGAGTGAGTCGAGACCCGCGTAGCGGCCCAGTCGGTAGAGCATCGTCTCCACTTGGTCGTCGAGCGTGTGACCGAGCACGATGCGGTCCGCCCCCACAGCGGCGGCGGCGGCACGCGCCACCTCGCGGCGCGCCTCGCGCGCCGCCGCCTGCAGGTTGCCCGCTGCCTTGTCTATCGGCCGGCGCACCACGGTCAGGCCGACGGACAGAGCGGCACAATGCGCGGCCACCAGCGCTTGATCATCCTCGGATTCTTGACCCCGGAGCGCATGATTGATGTGCAGCACATGGACCCGCTCCGGTCCCGCATCGCCCAGAGCCCGCGTCGCCAGCATATGCAGCAGCGCGACCGAATCCTGGCCGCCCGACACCATGATCAGTGCCACGGCGTCCCGCGGAAAGAGGTCGTCCAGCCGAGACTCGGCGCGCACGCGCCGGACCGTCTCCGCCGGGCGAGACGACCCAGGGCCGGAATGAGGATGAGAGCCTGCGGGGGATTCGGACGCCATCGCCTCCGAGCATACCGTCCTCCCGAGGCACCGTCCAGCATCTCGCAGCTCGCGGTGACCGGACGCACCGTGCTCGGCGCCGCTTGCAACCACCCGGTGCCTCTGCTTATATTGCGTCGCTGTAAAGCCCCAAGAGGAGGAAGAGCATGGCCACCCCTAAAGTCGACCCCGATCTGTGCACCGGTTGCGGCATCTGCGAAGACATCTGCCCTGACGTCTTTGAGGTCGGTGACGACGGTGTCAGCCACGCGATCGACCCCAACGGTTGCGAAGAAGCCGGCTGCTGCGAAGAAGCCGCTGACGAGTGCCCGGAGGGCGCCATCAGCATCGAGTAGCCCTGCTCCCCGGCAGGCCACGGGCCGCCATCGGGCGCTACTCGCCTCTGAAGGGCCGCCTCGAGGGCGGCCCTTCGTGTCAGGCTGCTACCGCAACGCGACCAACGTGTACCCTTCCGCGCGCACCTTCCGGACCAACGCGGGGAGGACGGAAGCGGTCTGCCGGCTCCCCACGTGCATGAGAATGATGGCCCCCGGCTGCAGATGCTCGAGTACAGCAGCTTCCACCTGCGCGGGAGTGCGCTCCGGCTTCCAGTCGAGCGTATCGATAGTCCAATACACGCTCGCATAGCCCGCGTCCCCGACCTCCCCCAGTGTGCGGCGGTCGCGTGCTCCATAGGGGAAACGGAACAGCGGCCGCGGGTCGGCGGCCCCCGCATCGGTGATCAGCGCGGCGGTCCGCTCGAGTTGCGACCGGATCTCACCCGCCGACAAGGTGGTGAAGTCGGGATGGGAATACGAGTGATTGCCGACCGGGTATCCCCCCTGCACGATCTTCGCCACAGCATCAGGGAAGTCGGCGGCGAACTCTCCGGTAAGGAAGAACGTGGCCGGGGCGTCGGCGGCGGCCAACGCGTCGAGAATATCCGCCAACGGTTCGGGATCATACGAAGCGTCGAAGGTGAAGGCCACAACACGGGCCTTTCCCGGTAGTTTGGCGTATTCGGTACCGGGAGCGAGTGCTCCCGGCCGCAAAGTCGTCGCCGGTCTCGTGGTGGGCACCGATTCGGTGGTCGGCGCGCTGGTCGATGCGTAGGGGATTGTCGTGGACGAGGCCGTAGCGATCGTCGTAGAGGATCCCGTGGCCGGTGGCGTCACCGAGGTCGACGTGGCACCGTCACCGCGCGGGCCTGTGCCGTCGGCACATCCCAGCGTTGCCGCCATCAGTATCCAACCAAGCATCGCCGTACATGCGAGCGCCCGCCACCCTGGACCGATCATTCGACACGTGCCTCCTCTTACGCCGCGACGGCATATACTGTACCTCCCTTGTCTCGATAGCAGGAGACTCCCGGCCTGACGTCGAAACGTCCATATCAGGAGAAAAGGGAGAGGAGACATCCATGATGGGATGGGTCTCCGGAGCCGCGCTCGTGTTTGGCTTAGCTGCGGTCCTGGTTGTAGTCGTCCGCGCACCACGCTACGACACCATGAGCCGTGCCTGGCGGAACGTACCGCTGCTCGCCGCCGGAGCGGCAGTAGTGGTGGTCGCCGCCGGTTCGTATCTCGTCGCCCAAGCGGGGGGCGTCGATGGATGGAATCCGGGCTACGAGGCGCTGGTCGCGCTCACTGCTGCACTTGCCGCCGGCTGCGTGGCCACCCTACGCGCGCGACAGCCCACTGTTCCCGCGGAGCCGACGGGCGACGCCACCGTCGACGCTCTTACGCTCATGGCCAACCACCGGGCGTTCCAGGATCGGCTGGAACATGAGTGTGACCGCGCCTATCGATTCGGCGACTCGTTCGCGTTGCTACTTCTGGACCTCGATCAGTTCCATCTGGTGAATGAACGCCACCGCCACAAGACCGGTGACCACGTGCTGACGGGGCTCGCCGGGCGGCTGCGGGGCATGATCAGAGAGATCGACCTGTGCGCGCGATTCGGGGGAGATCAATTCGCGATCATTCTTCCCCATACGTACCAGAAGGGAGGCGTCGAAGCGGCCGAGCGACTACGCCAAGGAGTGGCCGCGTGGAGTTTCCACACGCCCGAGAACACGGAACTGCGCCTCACCGCCAGCGCCGGTCTGGCCTTCTACCCCGGGGACGGCGCGGCGCCGACCGAGCTGGTCCAAGCCGCGCGTGACGCCCTCGCATTCGCGAAGAGCCTCGGAGGCAATCAGATCCAGCTCTACCCGGAACTCTCCTCTGCGGGCAATCACTCCGATAATGTAGTGAATCTGGCGGGTGCCGGTTACGGTACCATCGTACGCAGCCTAGCGGCAGCCGTAGACGTGCGCGATCGCTATACCCACAGCCACAGTCGTCTCGTCTCGGAACTATCCGCGGCAACCGCACGACGAATGGGCTTCCGTGGACACGAAGTAGCGCGAATCAAGACGGGCGCGTTGCTCCATGACGTCGGTAAGATCGGGGTTCCCGACGCGGTGCTCACCAAGCAAGGCGGGCTTACGCCCTCGGAATGGGACAGCATCCGCCAGCACCCTGTCCTCGGCAAGACGATCATTGAACACGCCCCCGAACTCGCCGACGTAATACCCCTCGTCCTGTACCATCAGGAGCGCTTTGACGGCAGCGGCTATCCCGCCCGGCTCTCCGGCGACGCCATCCCCATCGGCGCGCGCATCATCGCCGCCGCCGACGCCTACCATGCCATCCGCTCCGACCGTCCATACCGTTCGGGTCGTACCCACGCCGAGGCGGTCCGAGAGCTGCGGCGGTGCGCGGAGACGCAGTTCGACCCTCATGTGGTCGCCTCCCTGATCTCCGTGCTCGAGGCGGACACTGACCTGACCGACCTGCTGCGGGCGCTGGAAGAGCCGATGAAGACCTCCGACACGTACCCCGGCAGCGGTACACCCGCCCATCCCGCCCGCCCGAAGTGGCGCCCCGCCGCCGCAGGCTGAGATCTCACTCCAGATGTGCGCTTCGGAAACGGGACACACGGGTAGGATGGGTCCCGTAGGTTCACGCAAGCATACAAGTCAGCAAGGGAGGGGCGATGCCGGACAGCGTGTATAAGGTCATCGAACTCGTGGGGACCAGCAGCATCGGGTGGGAAGACGCCGCGAAGCGCGCCGTCGCGACGGCGGCCAAGTCCCTGGAAGACCTGCGCATCGCGGAGGTGGTCGTGCTGGACATGAAGATCGATGAAGACCAGGTGATCCTCTACCGGGCGAAGATCCGGGTGTCGTTCAAATACCACACCGAGGACTAGCGTCCTCTATCACTTCTACGCTGACACTAGAACCCCAGCGCCTCAAGGATCCG
>Ga0172370_10002226_pt1 | contig 28335 bp, 20 predicted proteins | sample LakKiv5m_FD_114538 | JGI IMG/M metagenome (GOLD analysis project Ga0172370, IMG submission 114538) | Freshwater microbial communities from Kabuno Bay, South-Kivu, Congo - kab_022012_11.5m | ecosystem: Environmental > Aquatic > Freshwater > Lake | place: Democratic Republic of the Congo...
CGTTCATGCCAGAGAACGACGTCGCCCTGCGCCATCTCGGCGTAGCCGCGAATCACTCGAGCGAGACCACACAGATTCTCGGAAAGAATGGGATTCCTCTTGTGCGGCATCGCTGAGCTGCCCTTCTGACCGGGCGTGAAAGCTTCAGACGCCTCGCCGACCTCGCTGCGCTGCAAATGGCGGATGTTCGTCGCCAACCGTTCGATCGCAGAGGCAATCCCGCCAAGCGCCGCAAAGAATGCGGCGTGGCGGTCGCGCGGAATCACTTGCGTGGGCACGGTTTCGGCCTTCAACCCCAGAGCGCGCAAGGCGATCGCCTCGGCCTCCGGCGCCGTTTGCGCATAGGTGCCGACCGCGCCTGACAAAGAGCCGACGGCGATCTCGCAGCAAGCCGTCTGCAATCGGTTGTAACAACGAACGAATTCTGCGAGATGACCCGCCAGCACGACGCCAAAGCTGGTGGGTTCGGCGTGCATGCCGTGGCTGCGACCGATGGTCCACGTGCCGCGGTGTTCAGAGGCCTTTCCGGCGAGCGTGGCGATGAGTTGGTGCAGGCCGCGCCGCAGGAGTTCACCGGCGTCGCGCAGTTGCAGTGCGAGCGCCGTGTCCAGCACGTCCGAGGACGTCAGGCCTCGGTGCAACAGCCGCGCTGGTTCACCAATTTTCTCTTCGATGGACGTCAGAAAGGCGATGACGTCGTGTTTGGTTTCCGCCTCGATTTCGGCGACGCGGGCCGGATCGATGACGGCGCCCTGCTGCACCCGATCGGCCGTACCGCGCGGCGCCTGGCCGAGTCGTTCGAGTGCCCGCAGGTGGGCGCACTCCACTTCGAGCAAACGGCGCAGGCGAGCCTCGTCGGTCCACAGCGCGGTCATGGCAGGGCGTGCGTAGCGCGGAATCACAGCGGCCTCGGTCAAGGTGAGGCCGTAGTGTTGGCGATCCTCGTCGTGGAATCAATGCGGCGTGGGGGGGATCGGCAGTGACAACTCGGCAACGAATCCGGTGTCGAGCCACAAAGCCTCGCAACGCAGCGATCCCTGCAGCAGGCCCAGCGGCGGTGGACCGATCGGCAGCGACGTGTGCGCGTTCAGGAAGAATCCTTGAGTGTCCGACATCATTCGCAGCAGTTGCGGGTCTGTCGCCGCAAGTGCTTGCGTTCTCGCGCTCAGGTCGGCGCCGCGCTGCGCGAGGTCCGCTGTGGCCGCCAGCACCAGGAAACGGCCGGTGCGCCGCCAGGCCAACTGCGTTCCATCAGGGTTCTCGGCGGGTAGTCGCAGCTGGCTTGGCTGGCTCAGTTCGATCAGCACCAGCCATGCTGGCGCTGCGTCGCGATCCGGGGCCAGCACTTGCCAAACCACGTGGCCTGATGCGAGCGGGGCCAGTTCGCGCAACCCGATGCCCAACGATGCCCTCAACAGCTTGTCAACCGGTGTGAATGCCTCGGTGCGCGCGAGCCACGCACCCGGATGGATGCGCACGACACCACCGGCTGTGGCATGCGCGTCGAAAAGCGGCGCGGCGTCGAGCGTGCCCACCGGGTCCAGGTGCGCCTTGAGCCAGGTCGCACCCGAGGGCCCCGTCCCGACATGCAGGTGGACCTTGGCCTCTTGGCCCTCCCAGCGCAGAGCCGCGCCGAGCCACAGCGCGTGCCGGGCACCGTCACGCACGATAGTCGGTAATATCCGATGATCACGAAGAAGTCTTCCGTCCACGAACAGGTGCGCCTGGCCGCCGCCGACCCGCTCCAGCGCCGTCCGGAAGGGCAGATTCTGCGCCAACGACGGTTGTCGTCCCTGCACGCGCGCCCGAGCGAGCAGCTTGACGGGATCTCCGCCCGGCGCGGTCCAGGCAAAACGTTCGACGCCGCCGTCGCGTCGCGCCGCCGCGAGGACCGCGCCAGCCGGTTGACCGCAGATGGCCCACGGCTGGGTCGCATCGAGGTCCGGCACCAGCGTCGCTGCAAGCCAAAGCGTGCGCTGGCCGGCCGCAAGCGCGCGAATGGCAGCCGGAAGCTGACCCAGGCGGCTGGCATCACCCAGCACATGGGCGAGGCCGGCCGGATCGTCGGCCAGCAGCACCCAATCACAACCATCCGGAAGCGCGCCAAAAACCGCGTCCGTCTTCTCGCCGCGCAGCAGTTGCGCACCCGCCCACACCGCCAGTGTGGCGGACAAGAGGGCGGCCGCGCCCAGCAGCCCTGCCGCGATGCCTGAGCGAACGGGTCGCACGGGAGTGGGGTGGGGCATGATCTTGAGAATCCTCACATCAGCAAAGCGGCTTGCATTCGGCCGGATCCGTTGTCGGCCTGGATGACGTGCAGTATGCTCCCGCCCGCCATGGCGATGCGCAAGTTCCACACCGCCCAAGCTGTCCCTCCGCGAAGCGGCCTCGAGCCCGAGCGGCAGCGGGATCGCGCCCTGATCGGTGGCGCCATCGACTTGCGGCGCGCCCACGGTCAGCCGACCGGCGTGACCGGTCAGTTCGTTCTAGATCCCGTGTTTTTTCAAGAACATGAAGACAGGCTGCGCGCCTTCTGCGATCCGAGTGATCCGCGGCCCCTCGTCGTCGAGATTGGGTTTCAGATGGGGCGTTTTGCAACGGATTATTGTCTACTTCATCCGGAAACACGCTTCGTCGGCTTTGAAGTGCGCAAGAGCTATTGTGAAGAGGCGAACGCACGCTTGGTGAAGTTCGGCGTAGCCCATGCCTTGCTGGCGTTGGTCGATGCGCGCGAGATGTTGCCGCGCGTGCTGCGGCCCGCCACGCTCGATGCCTTGTTCGTGTTCTTTCCGGATCCATGGTGGAAGAAGCGTCATATGAAAAAGCGCATGATATCACCAGAATTTGCGGCGGATGCCGCCAAGTGGCTGCGGCCCGGCGGCCACCTGCTCTTGAAGACCGATGTTCCTGATTATGCCACCTGGGCGGAGGCCGAGCTGCGGCGCGAGCCTGCCTTCGAGGTCGAGCGCCTCGCGGATCCGGGTGCCGGCCTGCCTCCCACCTTGCGCGAGCGCCGCTGCGCCTTGCGCGACCAACCTACCTACGCCGTGATCGCGCGGCGCCGTTCTCACCCTATCTAGGGAGATATCCATGAGTTATGACTACCGCGCCATCGTCGGCGGCCTGATGCTGCTGATTGGTCTTGGGCTCTTTTCCCGCACCGTGCTCGGTCGCTTCCGCGTTCTGCAGGCAGCAAGGCCCGAAACGCGTTGGGATCTTGTCGCCGACCGCGTCAAAAAGCTGTTCACGGTCGGCATCGGTCAGTCCAAGATGTTCAAGGAACCGGCCTCGGGCTGGATGCACGCTTTCACCTTCTGGGGCTTTTGCATCCTCGGCATCCGCACGACGCAATTGTTCGTCCAGGCTTTCGCGCCCGGCTTCGAGGTCTGTGCCTGCTTCCAGGAGCCCTACGACTTCGTCAAGGATATCACAGAATTCGTGGTGCTCGCTGCCATCATCGGCTTTGTCTGGCGCCGTCTCGTGGTCAAGCCTGCGCGCATTGCCTACTCAGGCGAGGCTTTGCTGATTCTCGGCTTTATCGGTGGGTTGATGGTCACCGATTTCATCTATGACGGTGCACACTTCGCATCGCTCCACGAACTCAATCGCCTGAATCATGCGCCGATCGGCGGCCTCGTCGGGCAGGCCTTGGCATCGAGCGGTCTGTCGGATACGGCGCTGCACTGCATCGCTGAAACGAACTACGTCATCCACCTCGCGATCGTGCTGACGTTCCTGAATCTTCTTCCTCTTTCCAAGCACTTCCACGTCATCACGTCGCTGCCGAATGTGTTCCTGTCCAAGTTGGAGCCCAAGGGCGCGCTGAGCTTCGTGCCGGACATCGAGAAGGCGCTTGAGGAAGAGAAACCCCTGGGACTATCCAAGGTTGCGGACCTATCGTGGAAGCAGGTGCTGGACCTCTACACCTGCACGGAATGCGGTCGTTGCGAAGTCAACTGCCCGGCCTGGAATACGGACAAACCCCTCAATCCCAAGATGATCATTCTGGATCTGCGCGATCACGTCTATGCCAAGCAGAAGGCCGGTCGCATCGGCAAGGAACCCGCCGTTACCGAAGGCGAACTGCCGCCGCTGATCGGCCAGGTCAATGTCGACGCGATCTGGGCCTGCACGACCTGTCGCTCGTGTTCGGAGCAATGTCCGGTGATGATTGAACATGTCGACAAGATCCTCGACATCCGCCGTCACCTCGTCATGACCCGCAACGAGTACTCGAAGGAAGTTGGTCTCACCCTCAAGAACGTGGAAAACAAGAGCAATCCTTGGGGTATGGCATCGGGCAAGCGCGGCGACTGGGCCAAGGGCTTGGACATTCCGACCCTTGAGGACAAGCCGGATGCCGAGTGGTTGTACTATGTTGGCTGCGCTGGCAGCTTCGATGACCGCGCGAAGGAGATTACGCTGGCGACCGTCAAGATCTTGAAACACGCCGGCGTTTCCTTTGCAATTCTCGGCAAAAAGGAGAAGTGCACGGGCGATTCGGCGCGCCGCATCGGCAACGAGTACCTGTTCCAGGAGATGGCGAAGTCGAACATCGAGCAGTGGCGGCAGGGCGGCGTCAAGAAGATCATCACGACGTGCCCGCACTGCTTCAACACGATTGCGAATGAATATCCGCAGTTGGGTGGCAACTTCGAGGTCGTGCACCACAGCGTGCTGTTCCCGCGCTTGATTGCCGAAGGCAAGCTGCAACTCAAGGAGGGCGAGGCCCAGAAGATTATCTTCCATGATTCCTGCTACATGGGTCGCCACAACGACATCTACGACGAGCCGCGCGCGGCGCTGCGCGCGATTCCGGGCACGGAACTGGTCGAGATCGAGCGCTCGCAGAAGTTGGGCATGTGCTGCGGCGCCGGCGGCTCGCGCATGTTCATGGAAGAGAAGATCGGTACACGCATCAATGACTTGCGCGTCGAGCAGCTGATGCAATCCAAGCCGCAGGTCATCGCGTCGAGTTGCCCGTTCTGCATGACCATGCTGTCCGACGGCATCGGTGCCAAGGATCTGCGCGACAGTGTCAAGACAAAGGATATTGCAGAGTTGATCGCGGATCGTCTGGTCGAGAAGGCTGCCGCCATCGAGGCAAGCCCGCCGCCCGAGGCGTAGTGCGTGGCGCCCTCCTTCGCCTTCCGTTCTCGCGTGGACGGGAGAAGTGGTGAATGTCAACAAATACACGACTTTCTGCCGCGCCTGCAGGGGAGGGGCGGTCGCGCGAGCGGCGGGGTGAGGGCATTCCCTGACAACCTGGCCGACCTCGCGTAGCATCGGCCGCTTGCGCCACCGCCTGTCCTTCGGCGGCGCCGAGGCTCTGCTGGCATGAACGAACGCACCCCCCCGAAAAGCGCCCATAAACCACCTGTTGGCCGTGCAGCAGCGGCGGGCACCAAGCGCAAGACCTGGCCCATCGTCGGCGCCGCGATGGTCACACTGCTCGGCGTCGGCGCCGTCGTCGGCACGTTGGCCGCGCGCAGCATCGTGCGCGGCAAGCTCGAACTCATCGCGCGCGAGGCCGGGCTGCAACTCGACCTGAAGGACGTTTCCGTCAGTCCTTTCGGGGCGGTAGGTCTCAAGGGCCTGGTACTCAAGCGTCCCAGCGGCGGCGCGATCGTCCAGGTCGATGACGCCCGCGCCGAGTTCTCGCTGCTGCGCTTGATGGCTGGCAAGCGGCGGCCGGCGCGCACGGAGGTCAAGGGACTGGCGCTCGATGTGCTGCTCGCAGACGGCAAACCAAAGGAAGTATTGGATATTTACCGCGCAGCACGCAAGGTCTTTCCGGCTCGTGCCAAGGACGACGACAAGGACGCCACGCAGAAGGTCGGGTCGGCGATTTCGCTCGAACAGGGCACGATCGCGGTGCGGATGCAGGGCAAGGGCGCGCAGTACCTGCCTCAGGGTCTGCGGATTCACGACATCGCGGCGCATATCGATCTGGCGCACGGCGTCGGCGATCTGGCGGCGGTCGTGGATGGTTCGGTGGCCTCCAAGCTGAGTGCGTCGTTGGTGGCGCAGAAGGAGGGCCCGCCCCGGCTGCAGGCGCGTTTTGCGCCAGAGTTCCGGCTGCAGATGCCGGCCGGCGCGCCCTTGCCGCTGGGCGTCGATTCCGTGTCGGTGGGCGGCTTTGGCTATGACACCAGCGACGGTGCCGCCATCGAAAACGTGGTGCTGCGCAAGGGCGTGCTCGATGTGCTGTCGGTCAAGCACCTGCGGCCGGAGCGGTCGAGTCTGGGTGCGCGTGCCGAGGACGTCGCATTCTCTTTGCCCGCCGCGGCGCCCGTCGCTGATGATCCCAAAGTCGCGAAAGGAAAGGTGAGATCGGACGCCAAGGTCGCGCCGCCAACCGCACCGCTGGCCGCGCGCTCGTGGAGCGGCACCGCGCAGAGTCTGTCGCTGGCCCTGGATGGCCTGGAGGGCGCCGAGATTCCGCTGGCCGTCAAGCTGCAGAACTTGAAGGTCACAATTCCCGGCGATCTAGGCGTGATCGGCCTTGCCGGTCTGGAGCTGCGCACGGATCGGCTGCCGGGTGAAAAGCCATTTGAATCTCTGGTGTTGCTGCGCGTGGAGCAGCCGTCGGTCGATTTGCCGTGGCGCGAGGACGCCATGGATCAGGTGCCGGGCGGCAAGTATGTGTGGGCGGCAGTGACTGCGGCCGAGCAAGCGCGGTTGCGCCAGGAGGTGGCCGAGGCAGCGGAAGAAGAGATCGTCGACCCGACCCTGCCGCCGGAGGCGCGCGCGAAGAAAGTCCAGGAAAAGGTAGCACAAAAACTGCGTGCTGCGGGCGTCGACACGGGGCCGGGCGGCAAGCCCTTGCCGGCCCAGAAAGGCGACAAGAAAAAGCCGGGCGACCCCAAGGTGGCCAAGGAGGGCAAGTCGGAGCCGGGCAGCGCAGCGAAATCGGCGGTGGCGGGATATGTCAAACCTCTTCGAGAGATGCAGACGCGGATGCTCGACGCCAGCGGCCTCGTGCAAAAGCTGGTCGACAAGCTGGCGCAAGCTCCGCGGCTGAAGGTCGAGGTGATCGGCGGTCGCGTTGGGCTCGTACCTCCAGGTGCAGACAAACCTTTTGGCGGCGTGCAGGACATCCAGGTCTCGGCGACGCCCGTGTTGGGCGATGGCACGCGTGGGCTGCTGGCCAGCGTGCATCCATTCGACTCGGAAAGGCCGTGGGGCGAGCTGAGCGCGGACCTCATCACCGGGCCGGGCCCGCAGCTGGGGCGGGCGAAGTTCAAGCTGGCTGGCGGGCAGTTCGCGCAAGCGCTGCGCATCGTGTCGTCGGGCGTATCGGTGCGGCCGGACTCGAACATTGCCGTGAACCTCGACGTCAAACCCTTCAGTGCGCCAGGAAAATCGCTGGAAATCGAAGGTGACTTTCAAGTTCAAAAGGTCGGCTTCGACTGGTGGCGGCTCGCACCCAAGCCGATCGACGACTTCTCGGCTTCGGGCAAGTTGACCGTGTCAGCCTCGGCGCAGACAGGGACGATGAAGTTGGATTTCTCCGACTTGACAGTCGGTGAAGCACACATGCGCGTGCAGTGCGAAGTGGTGGATCTGGCGCAAAAGCCGTCGGTCCACCTGCATGTCGAGATGCCCAAACAGGACTGCGGCGCGGCGGCGCGCTCGATTCCCGCGGGAATGATCTCGAACATCGGCGCCATCGAGGCAAAGGGCGAGATTTCCTGGAGCATCGACATGGCCGTGCCGCTGCAGAACGTCTACAAGGCGACGCTCGACCTCGGCATGGACGACGAGACCTGCGAAGTGACAGGCTTTGGCAACGTCAACCTGGACGAACTGAACGAGGATTTTGTCCGGCCGGTCAACGAGAACGGCACCATCCTCGACGATGTGCTGGTGGGCCCGCAGTCGGGTTTTTGGGCGCCGCTCGCGGAGATGAAGCCGTGGACGCCGTGGTCGATGATCGCGACGGAAGATGGCGCCTTCTACAAGCACCGCGGCCTGCGCCCAGGTCTCTTGCTCCGCGCGATTCGCCTCGATCTCGACTACGGGCGCTTTGTCTATGGCGGGTCGACGATCACCCAGCAACTCGTCAAGAACATCTATCTGACACGCGCCAAGAATCTGTCGCGCAAGTTCGAGGAATTGCTGATTGTCTGGCAGATGGAGCATCGTCTCCAGAAGGACCGCATCCTCGAACTGTACGTCAACATGATCGAGTTCGGCCCCAAGCTCTACGGCATCCAGCGCGCGGCCCAGACGTATTTCGGCAAGGATGCCAAGGATCTCTCGCCACTGGAGAGCGCGTTCCTGGCGGCCAACAAGCCGTGTCCGCGCTGCGGCTACGCTCGCTTCGCCAAGAAGCAGTGGGATCCGTGGTGGCAGGAGCGGATGATCGGAATCATGAACAAAATGCGCGATGAAGGCATCATCAGCGAGGAGCAGTTCCTGGCCGAGGCGCCGTACGTGCCGAAGTTCGTCGGCTGGCCGCAGACGCAGGCGGTGCTGCAGCCTGAACCGCAGGGCGGCGTCGAGGAGTAGGCAGGGCAATCGCCAAGGGCGCGAGGCAGCGCTGGGGCTGTTCGCAGCCGCCGCTCTTCGGTCAATGGCTTTGAATAAAGAAACATTTCGGTGCGTTGCCGAGCAGGCCGCACGTCGCGCAGTGAAACCCCTGGAGCGGCTTGCCCGGAACGACGATGCACTTGGCCGGATCCTTGGTCGTGCAGACAGTGTCGCTACACCTTGGGTACTTCGCGTCACACGGCGTGCCGCACCAGCAATCGGGTTCGTGGTCGGCCATTGTGGTGCAGCCGCAGGTCGCGGGCGGTTCCTTGCCGACGAATGGGCAGTAATCCATAGGATTACACGCTTTCATGTCCAACTTGCTCGGGTCGCAGATGGCGGATGGGCAGACCGGCACTTTGGTTGGCTGGCTTTTGCAGCCATCGCCGCAGTAGCAGGTCGTTCCGACGCCCGTGCAGACGTCGGCGTTGCACAACGGCGACTTCGTGCCGCACGCAGAAGGCTTGCCGCAATAGCACTTGCCGGCGCCAGCGCAGACCGCAAGAAATGCGCACTCGTAGTCGAAAGCGGCGAATTGGTCGAGCAGGGCGGTTCCCATGCAAGAGGCGACCAATGGCGCGTCCTTCGTGACGACATCGGTGGCGGCGACATCCTTGACGCTGTTCGATTCGGTGATCGGTTGACCGCCATCGGCCGTGCCGCAGCCCGCGATGACCACGACGACGCAGGCGATCGCCGGCAAGTGTCTGCAGAACAAGTTGAATGTGCGTGGCGTCATGCGGGCTCCCCCGGGCGCAAGGCGCCGGCGAGTCAGCGCAGGTGCAAAGAGTTGCAGGATGTGGCGAAGCTGTCCATCCTGTAAGCGTTGCGCCGCAACGGGACCGCCCCAAAAAGAAAGGACGACCGCCATGATCCGCTCTCTCCTTGCTTGCACGCTCTGCCTCGTCTTGGTCGCTTGCAGCTCCGACACTATTCAGCCCACAGTTGGCCTGACGACAAACGGCGACGCCAAGACTGCGCTGGATGCGCAACTCGGCGACTCCTTGGAGGATGCTGCCCAGGGGGCGGACAGCGCCCCGGTGAGCGATGCGGCGCCTGACTCAGCACTGGATGCCACGGCCGCGGGAGGTGATGCGGCGACGGATGCGATCACCGCGACTGCCGACGCCGCCGTGGATGCGGTCGGCGATGCCGCTGCCAAGTATGGCGTGTGCTCCAACCTCTTTCTGTGCAGCCAGGTAGCCTGCGGCCAGTCGATGCCCAAGGGATGCGCCCAGGTTTGCATCGATGCCGCCAGCGCCGAAGCCCAAGCGCAGTACCTGCCCTTTGGCCTGTGCGTCGAACAGTACTGCCGCGAAGGTTTGTGCAAAAACTCTAGCGATGTTGCGTGCATGGGTAACTGCGCGTGGCAGAAGTGCTATGGCAAACTGCTGCCTTGCGGCGCCGATGGCAAGACGGGCTCCGCGACGTGCGATGCGATGATCGGCTGCTACGAGAAGTGCAAGAAAGACGGCGCGATGTGCATGTTCAATTGCTACGCGACCTTGAGCACAGCAGCACAGTCCGACTATCAGGCGATGAACGACTGCTTTGTCGCGGCTGGAGGCGACGATCCGGGCAAGAGCTGCCCGGATCAGCTGTTCAAGTGCATTGCGGGCGGCAAGAGCGGGGCAAAATCCTGCTTTGATACGCTGCTTTGCACTGGCACCTGCGACAAGTTGGCGGACAGCGAGAAGTTCGGCTGCATCGCCGCGTGCTACACGCAGGCCACCGCTGCGGATCAGAAGGCGTTCCTGTCCGTGTCCAAGTGCATGGGCGGCACGTGGAATGCCAATTGTGCAGACGATCTGCTGACGTGCACCAATCCCAGCGGAACCAAGAACTGCCTGGAAGCGATCATGTGCATCGATCCATGCAAGGCGACCGGCAAGAACGAAGGCGCATGCATCTTCTCGTGCATGAACCAGGCATCGAAGCCCGAAGCGAAGAAGTACTTGGAGTTGTTCATGTGCATGGCTGGACAATGCAAGAGCTGTAATGGGGACGCGAAGTGCGAGGACACGTGCTCCAAGGCCAAGTGTCAAACACAGTTGACGGCTTGTCTGGCCAAGTAGCAACTGCCCACGTCGCAACTGCTTTCAGCTCATCTCGCTGTGGCAGGCCATCGAGTTCGACAGCTGCGTGTGCTTGCCGGGCCCCAACGCGAGGCGTAACCTTGCGCGCCGACCGGGAGCGCACCTTGTTCTTCACGCGAACCCACAACCGCCACCCCGCCATCCTGCCCGTCGCGATTCGGACCCGCGATGGCTGGCGCACTGGCGCGACGGTCGATGTCTCGCTCGGCGGGATGTTCGTCCATACCGAGCCTGCTGAGCGGGCCAACCAAGTGATTCAGTTGCGTATTGAGTTGCCCGGCGGCCAGAAGATCGAGCCGATGGCCTATGTTCGGCAGGTCGCCGTGTGCGAGGGCGAGCATCCGGGTGCGCCGGGGCTGGGCGTCGAGTTGTTTGCGCTGTCGGAAGCGGCGCGGGCGCTCTGGGTCGAGTACATTCGCACACTTCGTGCTCAGCCGCGCATCGATACGTGCACGGAGTTGCCCAAGTTGCCCAAGGCAACGCGCCCGGCGGCGCCGGCGGTCGTCCCTGCGCCACCCCCGGCCGCGCCTGCAGGTGGCCCGCGCCTGGGCACGGCCGGTGCTCGGCCGCCCGCCGTTGCCGAGCCGCGGCCGCAGCCCGCGGCAGGCGTGTCGGCTCCCACCGCCGTACAGCGGCCCGTCTTCATCACGATCGCGCCGCCGACGACCGGACGTCTCGAGAATCTGCTGCGGCGGGTCCAGACCGCCAGTGCCGTGCAGGTGCAGTGGCGTGGCAGTTGCACCCAGGGTCAGACCGTCCGGTTCGCCATCATCCATCCGGTGACCGACGCGGAACTCGCCGTCGCTGCCGTGATCGAGCGCGTCACCCCGGCTGCGAGCGGCGGACTCGTAACGATTGCCGCGCGTTTCGACGCCCTGGCCGGCGACGATAGGGCAAGACTCATCGCGTTTGCGGCGATCAGCGGCCTGAGCGGCGTTCCGGGCCGTTCCTCGACCTGAGCCAGTGATTCACTCGGTCAGCCAGATGCCGGAGATCGCAAGCGTGCGTCGGTGCTCAGGAATGCCTTGCAGGAAGCTTTGGCGAAGCGCGGCGTCGGAGATCCTCTGCGCCCGCTCCGTCAGCCGGCTGCGGGCGTCGCGCAACGCTGCCAGCGCGCCTTCGCGGTCACCGGTCGCCTTGAGCGCATCGGCGTAGGCGAGCCGCGCCAACGAGTCGAACTCGTCGATACCCCCCAACTCTTCGATATGCCGCATCGATTCATGAGCCGCCGCCAAGGCCTCCGCGGCGCGATCCTGGCCCAGCAGGGCGCGGCACAAGACCGCAAGGGCAGCGGCGCGGTGTGGCGATGCAGTCTCCAGAAGTTCAACGGCTTTGCGGGATTCCCGTTCCGCCGCCGCCAGATCGCCCGAAAGCTGCCCGACGACCGCAAGGCAAATGCGCGCCGTGCCTTCCAAGCGCGGATCGCCCTGTCTGCGGCCAGCGTCGATGGCCCGTTGCTCGATACTGCGCGCCTCGTCGAACTGACCCAGGTGCGCAAGCACGAAGCCGAGGTTGTCGAGCGCATAGCCGGTTACGTTGTGCAGCCCCATGCGCTCTGCCGACGCCAGGGCTTGGCGCAGCCAGTGCTCGGCCTGGCGGAAATCGCCCAGTTCCGCAAAGGTGGAACCGATGTTGACCTGCATCGCGCAGACATTGCGGGCGTTGCCGGCCTCGGCGAATGCGTCATGGGCCAATTGGAACTCGGTCAGCACCGCGGCAGGATTGCCGGCGTGGACGGCGCGAATGGCGCGCACGCGGTGGATCTGGGCCTTGGCGAGCGGCTCGGGATCATCGGCCAGCGTTTCCGCTAGTTCCAGCAGGCTGTCCGCATCGTCATAACGCCCGGCGATGATGAGGCGGAAGGCGCCGCGGCACAGGCAGACGATCCTAGCGCCGACAGCGCCTGGTTGGTGCGCGAACGCGCGCGGGATGTCAATCCAGCCGACGAGCGCGTCGGACTTGCCCTGGTTGCCGGTCGATTCGATCGCGCAAGTCGCAGCTTGGAACCAAGCCGCCCCGCCAGGCGGCAGGTTGTCGAACGCCTCGGTCGCCCGCGCCTCGGCTTGCGCATGTTCCCCGCGCCATGCGTGTGCATCGGCCTGACACAGGCGCAACTGCCCGAGTGCCTCGCGCGAGGCGCCGCACGCGATGCCCGCGTCAGCCCGGTCAAAGACAGCAGCAAAATCGTTGCCTTCCAGGGCCTGCTCGGCCGCATGGTGGTACCATGCGACGGCGCGCTCGGGCCGCTTGCCGCGCACGAAGTGTTCGGCCAGTGCCACGGCATCGGCGCCGCCTACCTCTTCGAGCCATTGACCTGCCAGCCGATGCCCCAGCGTCCGATCCTCGTCAGTCAACGATGCATACGCCGTTTCGCGAACGAGTTCATGACGAAACGCGTACTCGCGCTCGCCGGCCGCGCTGCTCGGTGCGGTCGTGCGCCTTAGCACCTCGCCGGCGGCCAGTTCATCGAGGCTTTCCGCAAGAGCGCACAATGTGCGGTCTTCGCCGAGCAGCCGCGCGACGCCGTCGACTCGGAAGCGCTGACCGAAGATGCTCGCCGCCCGCAGCAGACGTCGCGCATCATCTCCCAATGCATCCAGGCGATTCTGCACCATGCCGAGCACCGTTTCGGGCAACTCCTGGCTCGGATCGGTAGCGACGACGCGGATCAACTCCTCCAGGTAGAACGCATTGCCGTGCGCGCGTTCGGTGAGCCGTTCGATGGTCGCCGTGTCGATGTTGGTGCCGAAGACTTCGCGGATCAGGCGCTCCGATGCGCGCCGGCCCAGTTCGCCCAAGCGGATCGTCGTCAGGGCGTGGTCTGCCCACAGGTCCGGAAAAAGATCGTGCGCTTCCGGCCGCGCCAGCCCGAGCACCACGAGCGGCTGATCCTTGAGGTTGCGCAGCGCCGAGTTGACGAACTTCACCGAGGGCACATCGCCCCACTGCAAGTCCTCGACAATCAGAAGGACCGGATGAGCCTGCGCTTCGGCCATCAACCAGTCCTCAAACGCTGCCAACATGGCGTCGCCGCGCAGCTGCGCATCGGCCCGCGCCGCCCGCAGACCCACGCTGGCATCGTCGGGGAAAGCGATGCCGACCATCTCGCCGATGAATTCGGTCATGCGTTGAACTTCGTCAGGTTCGACATGGCGCGCGATGCGCGCGCGCAACTTGGTGCGGCGCTCTGCGATCGGCTCGCCATCCGCGATGGCAGCTGAGCGGCGAATCATGCTGGCCAAGATGGCGAACGGCGATCCGGCGGTCAGCGAATCTCCCACGCCGACCAGGATCTCGGTCTTGTCGCTGCGATCTCGCATGCGCCGCGTCAGTTCATGGCGAATGCGGCTCTTGCCCGAGCCGGGCGCGCCGGTCAGCACGGCGACACGGGCGGTGGCCTCCTCTGCCGCCTCGGCGAGCAGGGCTTCGAGCACGCCAATCTCGCGATCCCGTCCGACGCACGGCGTCAGCTTGCCGAGCAGCAGGCGCGCGCTGTCGTCCGGCTGCAACTCGCCGCGCAGCAGCAGGCGCTGGGCGCTGGCCTCGATGGCAAAACGGCCTTGGAGCAGATCTGCGGTGACCTTGTCGACCACGATGTCCGCGCCGGCCCGGGCGTCCAACAGCGCCACCGCACGGTCGATCACGGGTCCCACGGGCGATGTGCCACCGACAACGCCGAGGCCGGTCGCCACCACGATAGGCCAGCCAGGCGTCAAGGGCCGCAGCAACATCGCGCAACGGGCCGCCCGCGAGGCATGGTCCGCGGCGGAACCGGTTCCAGAGACCGTCGCCAGGATCGAGCCGTTGGCGAGCAGTTGCACGTGCGCACCCTGAGCCGACAAGGCATCGGCAATGCGATCGTCGGTCGCGATCAGGTGCGTGTCCTCGCGGTACGCCAGCGTGGCACGGGTAGCCAACGAGCCGCCGGCCAGAACGATGCACACGACGCGCCGCTCAGCGGCAGTGAGACCCTGAACGGCAACCAGCGGCTCGACGTCCGACGCACCGATTTGCGCCAGTTCCCGCGCCACGGCGCCAGCATCCGCCGGCCGGGCGCCTCGCGACTTGGCCAGCATCCGCGCCACGAGCGATTCGAGCGTTTCCGGCACGTCCGTACGAAACGAAGACAGGCGCGGTGGTTCATCGACGAGGATGCGAGCCAACACCGCAAGACTGTTAGAGCCGCGATACGGCGAGTGGCCAATCAGCGTGGCGAAAAGCAGGCAGCCCAAGGCGTGCACATCGACGCGGACATCGAGGTCAGGGTCGCCGCGCGCCTGCTCGGGCGCCATATAGTTGGGCGTGCCGACGATGGTTCCAGCTTGGGTCAGGTCCTGGCGCGCGCGACTGAAACGGGCGATGCCGAAGTCGAGCAACAGGACCCGCTCGATGGATGCGCCCACGAGAAACACGTTTCCCGGTTTGATGTCGCGGTGGATGATGCCGCGCGCGTGCGCGACGGCCAGGGCTTCTGCGACACTGCGAACGATGGCGATGGCTTCGGCCACGATGAGCGGGCCGCGCGTCAGGCGCTGGCCGAGGTCTTCGCCTTCCAGCCATTCCATCGCCAAAAAGCGACAACCGCTCGCTGTCGTACCGTGGGCGATGTGACGAACAATCCCCGGGTGCTGCAGTTCCTCTAAAACATTTGATTCACGTATGAATCGTTCTGAATCCAGCTCCGAGTCGGCCGTCAGGATCTTGACCGCAACCAGGCCATCGGTGGTCAGATCGCGGGCGCGGAAGACCGCACCCATGCCGCCACTGCCGGCCTGGGCTTCGAGAAGGAATCGATCTGCAACGAGATCGCCAGCTTGCATCGTGCGTCACCTGGCGACTTGCCTACTCGCGAGCCGGAGGCACAGGCGGCACATCGCCGCAACTCCATGTACTCTGGCAGTCTTTCAGCTCCCAGACCTTGCCGCCCGACTTCATGTACTTGATCATTCCTTCCAGCACCAGGGCACCGTGGTCGAAGATATCGCCCTTTGCGGCGCGCACACAGAGCGGTTCTTGGGCCTTCGCGGGATCCTTACAGATCGCCAGCGCGCGATCCGCCTGTTCGCCGGGAAAATCGAGATCATGCTTGCCCGTCGGCCGGACGTATGGCCAGAAGCCTCCTGAAATTCCACCCTTGCCATCATCCTTGATCTCGAATTTGTGCATCGGCGTGCGAAGACGCGGCGCCCAGTAGCCGTCATAGCCGAGCGGGTAGGGCGTCTCCATTCCAGTCGCCGTCAGCGTCGCCGAGCCTGACAGGTCCTCGGGATCGAACAGCACGCCGGCGCCGGCAGGTGTGACAAAGTGTTTCACCACATCCACAGCCTCCAGGACCCAGTTGTCAATCAGCACCTGATTGGCAGTGCGATTGCCCCACTCTGCGCGCTTGGTCGTGAAGTCGAGCCATCCGCCGGCGCGCGCGATGGCCGTTCCCGTCGACGCCGGCACGTTCATGTCGCCGATCGTTGAAATCACGATCGTATGTGCATTGACGACCTCGCCGGTCGCGTACTTCTGCTCGCCCGACAACGCCCGCACCATCGCTACCGCCGGATCCGCCGGATCCGCAACCATCTGGCCAAAGCCCATCATCCTGCGCAGTTCCGGCCGCGCGCGGTGCATGCCCATGCCTTCGGCGATGGGCGAAAGCGGGTCGCCCTTCTTGAAGTCCAAGTGCTCGGACTGGAAGTGGAACTTTACGTCGAAACCGAACCTGTCGATGGTCTGCGTTGGCGTCGCGCCTGGCTTTAGCTTGCACGCCTTGCCCTTTTCCTCATCGCGCACGCCAACTTGGAACGCGTTGCCCTTGTAGAAGGTCAAGCGGTGCTGCTGCGGCGGCTGGCCTTCGCGGTCCTGGCGCAGCACGTCGGAAGCGATGCCGACGCGGAACGTGCCGTCTGGCCGAATCAAGGCGCAGTCGTATTCGCCATTGCTGAGGTTTTCGGCCAGCACGCTGTCGCCTGCTGCCATCGGCGTCAGGGTTGCCACGGGGACGCGTGCCGTGCTGTTCAGTCGCGGCACGACCGCTTTGATGGTGATGGCGCCGTTTTCTGGAAAGCCGATGTAGAGCGGTCCCATGACGCGCAGCATGACCGCCTCGCGCACGCCGCCTTGCAGCGAGCGCACGCCGACGTCGGTCAGTCCGCCACCCGCGCAGACAGGAATGACGGAGCTGGCTTGGGGTTCGAAGCCGCCCAGCATCGCCGACATCATGCCGCCGAGCGACGAGCCGGTCATGCCGATCTGTGCATCCTTGCCGCCGACATCGACCACCCCGTCGCCGTCGAAATCGCCTGCAATGTCTTTGCTATCGACCGTGCCATCGCCGCTCGAGTCGAACTTCCACGTTCTCGTGCCGTCAAAGGCGCGGAAGATGCGGATGAGTTGCATGTAGTCGATGAGGCTTTGGCGCACGACGTCGCGGGTGTGGAAGAAGTAGGCGGTCCAGAAATCCGCGCCGGGGTCTTCGCGGCCGTCCAAGTCTTGGTCCCAGCTGCGGTTGTTCAGAAGGGCCTTCAAGATGCCGGGATAGCCCATCGCTTCGAGCACGCCCTTGGCGAGATCCATGTCGGAATCGCCGATGTCGATGCCGTGGCTCACGTCGTCGATGCACAGCGACGCCATGCCGTGTCGTGCGAAAAAGCCTGCGAATTGCGCGGTTGTCAGCTTGGAGCCGGTGTAGCCGTGGCCGATGATCGCCAGACCCGCCGGCTTGCCGTCCTTGCGGGGGCTGACCTCCTTGCGCGGCACCGCCATCCAGAACGTGACCGGTTCCTTGTAGGCTGGGGCTGGCAAGCGGTCCATGTCCGGCGGCCAGACCATTTCGTTGTAGCTGAGGTAGTGGCCCTTTGCGTCCTTGCGCGGCAGCAGCATCGGTGTGTCATAGGTGCCAAGAACATGGTAATCCACGTACTTGAGTGACTCGATGGCGCGTTGGCCTGCGATCGACTTCGGATCCATGCCGAGTTCCTTGATCTCGGTGCCGAGGATCGTCAGCAACTGCAACATGCGCTCGCCGGTGATGATGTAGAGGTTCGGCCCGACCTTGGCGCCCGCGTCATCCGTCAACTTATCGTACACGGCGTGCAGCACGGCCATGTCCGGCGGGAAGTCGGTGGCGAGGTGTTTCTGCGCGCCGTGGCCATAGAGACCGTCGCGCACTGCGGTCACGTCCGCGTAGATGGAGCCTGTGGTGAAGGTCCACGCAAACGCGACGTCATCCAGAGCAAGACCGCCAAGTTCCTTGGGCTTTTGACCAATCAGTTCGACCAGCGGGCCCAATGCTTCGGTCTGCGCCGCATGGTTCACGTACGCATAGGGCGAACCGACCGGCTGACCTTTGGCATCCTTCAGGCGCCGCGTCACGACCACCGCGTAGGTCGTCCGCTCGCGCAGCGGCCGCATCGGCCGCACGATCAGCGTGTTGGTCTCGCGCTCGTAGAAGTACATCAGCGCCTTGGAGCGGGCGGCAAGGTCGGGCTGCACCGCCGCTTTTCCCGGCAGGTAGTTCGGCACATCCAGCAAGCCGTCCAGGTCGGTGTCTTCGCCTTCGTCGAGCTTGCCGTTGCCGTTCTTGTCCTCGTCCTCCTCTTCGAACTGCAAGGACAACGTATTGCCGCGCGCGTCATTCTCCCAATAGCCGTCGATGTCCTTGAGGGTCACGGGGAAGTTGCCGTTGCCGACATCGAGGGCCGCGGGCTTGCCGTAGGTCGGCGAGCCTTTGGTAATATCGACCACGTAGACAACATCGTTCTCGAATGCATAGTCGTCGTTCCAGTGCGCAGAGATGACCCCCGGCAGATCCACGAGACCGGTAAACGGAATCGAAATGGGCTGGTACACACCCCAGCCATCCAACTGATCGATCTTCTGGCGCGTGATGCGTTCGAAGGCCGAGGGCGCGATCATCGATGCGTTGATGCGCCGATGCGTGGCCGACTTCGCATCCCAGCGCGTCGCGAGATCGTTCGGCAACGGAATCTCGGGCAGCGGGCGGTGCTGGAAGTCGACCCGCACCGTCACCGCCGCAGCCTTGGACGCGGCAATGCCTGAAGGTCCGTTCTCGCAAGCCACGAGCGCCACCAAGGACAAGCCCGCAGCGAGAAAACCAGACAGCGATCGAAGGTTCTGCATGGCTACCGTCCCAGGAGGCTGAGGGTCAGACGCGTGGCGTGCACCGGATCGGCGTTGCCATCGGAACCTTGTATGGCGGCGCCGGGCAGCAGGACGCCATATTCAAGAGCGAGTTGCACGGTGCTCTTCCACGGCCCCGGCACGGGCAACTGGCCGCGTACGCCGACATCGAACTCGGTGCCGAGCACGCGGCTGTCGGGCGTGCCGCCGAGAAAGTTGCGCGGGTAGCCGCCGCCAAAGACACGTGTGTTGTAGGGATCGTAGACGCGCGACGGTGAGAAGGCGAACAGGGCACCGCCGTAGACTTCGACGTGGTTGCCGATGCGGTAGCCGACCTTGGGGAACACGGTCGCGGCGTTGTAGAGGGCGCCGTCGCTGGCGAGGCGATCGAGGTCTTGCGCAGGGTGGCCGACGAGGCTCGGATCCGAGGCGTGCAGGCGCGAGCGCCCCGTCTGCCAGGCCAGCAGCCGCTCGAACAGCACCAAACCCTGGCGAACATTGCGATCGGCGCGGAAAGATGTCAGACGTCCGTCGTCCAGGTTGTCGTCGCCACTGAAGTAGCCGCCGTCCAGTTGCAGCGTCAGACCCGGTATCGCACCGGCCCAGGAAACGCGGCCCATCGCGCCCAACTGCGCAATGTCATGCTTGGGGTGCTCAGGCGTCGGGCTCAGCGTCGTTTCACCCGTGATCCACGCGCATTCTGCCTCCAGTCGCAGGCCGTTCTTGGCGGCATCGCGGTAGTCGAAATCGAGCGCGCCATCGAGCACGCCGACCTTGAGCGTCTTGCCATCGTCGTGGTGCTGATCGCGAAAGGCGCCGTAGAATCCTGCCCATTTCTGCTTGTCGAGGTACAGCTTGGTCGCGAACGAATACTGGTTGGCCTTCTGATCGGGTCCCGTGAGCGTGTCGTCGTCGAGCACACTGTCCGCGGATGCGGAGAGGAGCCAGCCCCTGAGCAAACTGTCCGGATCGCTGGCGAACGGCATGGCGTAGATCTGCGCGCGCGCGACGCGATCGCCGCTGCGTGACAGCGTGAACCAATCATTGCGCTCGGCGCTGCGGCCGGCACCGCCATCGTTGGCGACAAGACCCATGCCCCAATGCGTGGTCATGAGGCCTGCCTTGATGCCGGCGGTCTTGCCGTAACGCACGCCGATCCAGGCGTCTTGGGGAATCATCGTCTCGAGGCGCTGATCCGGCAGCTTGTCGCCCAGCGTGGCCAGCGTGCGGCTCAGCACCGTGCCGTCGACGAGATCGAAGCCGAGGGCCGCATCGATGACCCAGCGTTCTCCAGGGGAGGCGACCTTGGCGTCGAGATGGGCGCGCAAACGCGAAGAAATCGTTGGGTCCGAGCTGGAGCGCGTCGCCTGGCGATCGACGGCAAAGGCCGAGGTTCGCTGGCCAGAGGCGTGGCCGTCGATGCCCAGGCCGATGGTGGCGCTGCCCCTGCCGGCGCCCGCGACCGGCGCAGTGGGCGCATCGGGCAGGGCCACGGCCGTCGCTGTCGCTGCGGGCGCTGCCGGTTGCGCGCGGGCAACGGTGCTGGCCAAGGCCAGCATCCCGCCCACCGCCGCCGCCAGCCCCCTGCCGACGGCCCGGCGCGAGCCCAGGCGTCCTCCCCGATCGTGCTGTTGCTGTACGGACATGCAAGGACTCCGGCGGAGCGTCTGCGCTGCGTGGCGGTCTTGTCGGTGTCGCGGCCCGCGCCGATTCACCTTGCGAAAGACATGGGCGCCGAGTAGCCTATTGCCCCTTCGAGGCGCATGGTTGCACCCGGCAAGCGTCAGCGTTTACCACCTTGAGCAGAAGTCTGCAAACCCGTCCACCTGGCGCCGGCGCACTGCGATGACGCGCGTGCACAAGTGGAATCTGAGACATCATCGACCGGGGACCCAACTAGCGGCATCCACGGCGGAGGAACAAGAAGATGATCTGTAGCGATCTTGGCAATTCGTGCAAGGTTCTCGCACTGGCCGCGGGTCTCCTGGCCATGGCATGTTCCTCTGCTGGTGGCGGCGCGGCGGCGCCGACGGTGGGCGGTGCGGTGGATTCGGCCTGCAATGTCGAGTACCACAACGAGGGCTGCCACAATCCGGCCGGCCCGCCGATTCAGCACAACCGCATGGTCTGCACGGCGGGCGCATCCGGCGCGACATGGCAGCTCAAGGCGACCTGCGGCGACCAGGAGGTCTGCGTCGAGCAGGCGGATCCCGCCGCCGGAACGACCGCCAAGAAGGTGACCAGTTGCATCAAGGTGACCCAACCGTCCTCGGGCACCGACACCACCAGCGGCAGCGACACCATCGGCGGTGGCAGCGATGTCAAAGAAGCGACGCCCAAGCAGGTGGTCGCGTGCATGCAGTCCAAGTGCGCGGGCCAGTATTCGGCTTGCACGGCGAACGCGGCGTGCTCGGCGGTGTTGAACTGCGTCTCCAAGTGCAACGATGGCAAATGCGCCGACCTGTGCAGCAAGAGCGGCGATGCCACCTCGTCGAACCAGCAACTGATGGCGCTGAGCATGTGCGGTTTGGAGAAAGGCTGCATCCCGCAGGAGACACCCAAGCCGGTTTGCGGCAATGGCCAGTGCGAGTCGGGCGAGACCACCACCAGTTGCGCGAGCGACTGCAAGACGACCACGAACCCCGTGTGCGGCAACGGCAAGTGCGAAGCGGGTGAAAACATCGAGATGTGCCCCAAAGACTGCAAGAGCGGCAGCGGGCCCGTCTGCGGCAACAGCCAATGCGAGACGGGCGAGACGGCGTCGAGTTGCCCAGCCGACTGCGGCTCCACGACGTCGGGCACTTGCGGCGACCTGACGTGCCAGGCGCCGGAGACGGCCAGCACCTGCCCTCTGGACTGCGATTCGAAGTCCAAGCAGTTGCTCAGCTGCGCCATGGAAATGTGCAGCGAGTCCAGCGCCTGCGCGGCGGACAAGGCTTGCATGACCGCGGTGAACTGCTTTTTGAAGTGTGGCGACATCACGCCCGACAGCTCCTGCGGCAGCATGTGCATGAGCGGCTTGCCGACCGGCACGGCGTCGATGGTGGGCGGCCTGCTCAACTGCGTGAAATCCAGCTGCAGTTCCTCCACCGGCCCGCAGTGCGGCAATGGCAAGTGCGAGTCGGGCGAGTACTCCTCGAACTGCCCGAGCGACTGCCCGACCACCTCGGGCTGCAACTACAACGGCACGTGCGAGTCGTCCAAGGGCGAGACGCCTCAGAACTGCAGCGACTGCTACCCAGCGATGACCTGCAACAGCAACGGCACCTGCGAAGCGGCGAAGGGCGAGACGGCGAGCAATTGCCCGAGTGACTGCCCCACTTCGACCGGCTTCGGTTGCGCCGGCATGTGCGGCAAGGCGAGCAAGGAATCCAGCGGCAAGACCTGCTACTGCGACGATGCGTGCGCGAAGCAGAGCCCGCCGGATTGCTGCGCAGACAAGAATGCCTACTGCTCGGCGCCGTAGGACTGCGCGGCCGGGCAGGCGGCGATCGGATCCTGTCCGGCCGTGGGCAAGGCGCAGTCGCGGCGCCAGCGGCAGATAGACGCGTCCTCCAGGCTGAGGCGGCGGCTGCGGGGGCATGAGGACGTGTCCGCATGGGGTTGGAGGCGGCTTCGGGGGCTGGAGGACGTGTCCTCCTGGGCTTGGAGGCGGCTTCGGGGCTGGAGGACGTGTCCGCATGCGGTTGGAGGCGGCTTCGGGGGCTTGAGGACGTGTCCGCGTGGGGGTGGAGGCGGCGTCGGGGGCTGGTGGACGTGTCCTCCTGGGCTTGGAGGCGGGTTCGGGGGCTGGAGGACGTGTCCTCCTGGGCTTGGAGGCGGCTTCGGGGGCTGGAGGACGTGTCCGCCTGGCGTTGGCGGCGGCTTCGGGGGCTGGAGGACGTGTCCGCATGGGGTTGGAGGCGGGTTCGGGGGCTGGAGGACGTTTGTGCGGGGCTGGAGGCGTGGCCGTGCGTTGACATGAGCTCGGCCGCGGGCCTAGGCTCGCCGTGATGGGGACGCTCCTTTTCAGCCGGTTCATGCAGCCTTGGCGCACCTTTGCCGCCTGCGCGGTGCTCGTCACGGTCAGCCTCGCTGCACCCGCCTTTGCCGCGGCCGCTCCGACGCAAGCCGAGACCGCTGCGCAACTCGCTGTCGAGAGCTTTCGCGCCGGCGACTTCGAGGTCGCCGCCAAGCTGTTCATGCAGGCCTACGCCAAGTCGCACAAACCGGACGCCGTGTTCAATGCCGCCCGCGCCTACGAGAGCGCCGGTAAGTGCGGCGACGCTGCGGGGCTGTTTCGGCTGTACCTGAGTCTGGCCAAAGACCCGAGCGGCATCGCCGAGGCGCGCGAGCATCTGGCGGCGCTGGAAGACAAGGCGCCGCAGAAGCCGGTCGAGCCGCCCAAGTCCGTGGTTGTCGTCGACAAGCCGGCGGTAGCGGCGCCCTCGCCGCAGCCGCCGGTCATGGTCGCCAAACCCGCGGAAGTGCAAGCGCCGTCGCGCACGCTCGGCTACGTGCTCGTGGCCTCGGGCGCGGCGCTGGCGGCGACAGGGCTCGGCCTCGGCATCTGGGCGGCGGTGGACAGGGCGGATCTGCAAAGCCAGGTGGCTCTCGATGCCAGGTCTGGCCTGGTCGAGGGCGTGAGCTACAGCGCGGCGACGCAGCGCAACGCCGACATCCGCAGCCGCAACATCTGGGCCGGCGTCCTGGGCGGCATCGGCGTCGCGGCGGCGGCAGTCGGCGGTTGGCAACTGTGGCATTCGCCGGCAGGCGCGCGGGCAGCCTTGGTGCCGGCGCCGATGGGGGCTGGCCTTGCTGCGCGGTTTTGAGGTGGGGATGAAGCCAAGCGTAACGCGAAGTCCGAAGAAGCAATGCGGCCCCGACAGCGCATCCACCGCTCGTCATTCCTGCGAAAGAGGCTGTTGCGAGAGAGCGTACGGACCCTCCACATCGTCATTCCCGCGAAAGCGGGAACCCAGGCTACTGGCGCGGTTAGCCTGGGCCCCCGCTTTCGCGGGGGTGACGAACATGGTGATACTGGGGCTATTGCTGATCGCTGCGGCGTGCGGGGCAGATCTGCCTGGTCGCGCAAAGTTCCGCTCGGAGCAGCGGGCGGATGTGGCGGGGGATGTCGGCGCGGTTGAGGATGGCGACGCGCCTGGCGAGATCGCTCTGGATGCACTCGTTGATGCGGGGGCTGAGGTCTTTGTCGACGTCCACGCTGGTGTCGACGCGGCCAGTCTTGGCGACGCAGACACGCTGGCGGTGCAGGACGATGCGATCGATGCCCAGCCGGACGCGCCCGACGACGCTGCAGCGGACGTGCCGGATGTCCTCGCGGCCGATGTGCCCGATGTGGTCGTCACGGACGCGGAGCCAGACTCGCTATTTGACGTCGAAACTGCCACCAACCCTTGCGCCGGCAAGCAGTGCGACGATGGCGACGCGTGCACCATCGACACCTGCAGCCCGGCCAGCGGCACATGCGTGTTCACGTTCTCGGCGGCGATCTGCCAGTCGTGGGACAAGGCCATCATGGACCAATCGACCTTCGGACCTTGAGGGAGAGATCATGGACATCCACATTCACATCGATGAGGGCATCGTGCGTGCCATCCGCGGCGTCCTCGGCGGAAAGCGCGGCGCGGTCCTGGCGGGCATCGGCGTCCTTGCGGCAGCGGGCGCGCTCTACGCGACCGCCGCGACGCCGCCCAACACGTTCAAGGCCGGCGATGTCATCTCCTCGTCGGCCTTCAACCAGCAGTTCCAGCAGTTGTACGCGGGGCTGAACGCTGCGGAGGCGAAGATTGCAGCGCTGGAGGCGCCCAAACCCTGTCCATCGGGCATGGTGGTCGTGGGCGACGTCTGCGTGGACAAGTATGAGGCGAGCATCTGGGGCCGCAACGACGGCACGCCCGTGGACTGCGCTGCGTTGCAGGCGGCGGTGGATGTGGCGGGCCCGGGGCTGCCTGCAGGCTATGGTCAATACCAGGTGACGGCTGGCTTCAATTCGACCATTTTTCCGGTGAACGGCTCGGCGACAACGCCGCTCTACGCGTGCTCGATCAAGGGAGTCCAGCCGAGCTACGTCTCCTGGTTTCAAGCCCAGTCGGCGTGCGCACTCTCGGGCAAGCACCTCATCACCAACGCGGAGTGGCAGGCGGCCGTAGCGGGGACGATCGATCCCGGCGCTAACGACGGCGCTGATGGCAGTTGCAACACGAACTCGAGTGGCGACCGCAAGACAGGGCTTGGCGCCACGAAGTGTGTGTCGCGCTGGGGCGTGGAGGACGGCATCGGCAACATCGATGAGTTGACCGACGAGTGGAGCATCGGCGTCACGTACGTTAGCGCATTCAGGCCCTGGGGTCCGGGCTTCGGCGGTGAGAGCGGTTCGAAGTGCGGCTCCTATTCCTACTTTGCTGCCGATGACTTAGTGTCCGCCTCTTCCGGCAATCCGTGCGGCCAAAACGGGCCATCGTCGTTGCGTCGTGGTGGGCGGTATGATGACGGCGCGGGCGCTGGCGCATTTGCCGCGCATTGGTCTGGACTGCCGGGCAGCGGCGGCTTCCGCTGCGCCGTCCGCAAGCCGTAACCAGGCACTGCCTTCACCGCGCCTGCGCAGCGGCACGCCTGCACCGCCCCCGCGACCCGTGCTACCATCCCGTCCTGGCCTTCGCGGAGCCGTTGCCATGAACCGGAAGATCCTCTTGCGCAAGCTAGCCACCGGCGCGCTGCACAACGTGAGTTTCCGTGACTTCGACGATCTGGTGCGCGCTTTCGCCTTCGTGGAGCTGCGCGTGCGCGGCAGCCACCACGTCTACGGACATCCGGCGTTGCCCGAGATGGTGAACCTGCAGGACTGCAACGGCGAGGCCAAGCCCTACCAGATCCGGCAGTTCCTGCAGTTGGTCGAAAAGTACGGCCTCAACATGGCACAATAGGCTCGAGGCCCGAGGAGCAACCACGATGCGCGACTACCATCTCAATGTGTTCTACAGCGAAGAAGACGGCGGCTGGATCGCTGACGTTCCCGACCTCGCCGCTTGCTCTGCGTTCGGCGCCACGCCGGAGGAGGCGCTGCACGAAGTGCAGATTGCAAAGGCCGCGTGGATCGAGGCGGCCAAGGCGTCGGGGCGCCGCGTGCCGCCACCGCGCTACCGGCCGCTGATCTACCAGGCGGGCACAGAGGCCGACGCGACGCGGTAGGGACGTCATCTTGACGTTGCGCCGCTGCGCTGCCGGCCAGGCCTGCCTCAACCTCGAAGAGGTTTCTTGAACCGTAGCGCGAGAATTCATTCTCGCGGGCCACCCTGCGCGGCATCTCGCGCGACCCGGTGGGCCACCCTGCGCGGCATCTCGCGCACCGTCGCTTGGCGGCGCGCAGCAGCGAGCGTCCTCCGGAACAAACTTCTGCTTCCCCCCGCCACTTTTCCCGAGATCGAGCGATCACTCCTGTGGCACGCACACGCGCCACGCCCTGGAGCCTCACGATGAGAAAGCAACCTGCAGACACACCACATTCCAAGGCCCCGCGGCCACGGACCGTTGCCAGCGGACGTGACGACCCCGCGCCGCTGCCGTATGCTTCCCGCCGGAGGCGAGCCATGGTCACGATCAAGCAAGCAGCGGCAAAGGCACTCGAATTCGCTCGCGACGTGTACGGCGAACAGGCCGTCCAGGCGCCGCGCGTCGATGAGGTCGAGCGCGACGACGCCGACTGGCAGATCACGGTGAGCTGGTTGCAGCCCTTCGAGTCGGCACTGTTGCCGCCGGGCCTCGGCGGGATGCTGCCGCCGAACCTCGGCTCCAACCGCATCTACAAGCGCTTCGTCGTCAACGCCGAGAACGGCGAGGTCAAGGCGATGCGCATTCGTCAGGTCGAGTGATGCCTGCGCCTGAAGCGGGCGCGCTGCTCGTCGACACCAACCTGCTCCTGCTCTATCTCGTTGGCCACGTCGATCGCGACCTTGCCCTGCGCTTCAAGAACACGCAGCAGTTTAGCCGCGAGGACTTCGAGTGGCTGTGCAGGTTCGTCGGCCGTCGCAAGCTCGTGGCGACGCCACACGTGTTGACCGAAGTCAGCAACCTGGGCGGCCAGCTCAGCGGTGCGAAGAAAGAGCGGTTCTTTGAGGTCCTTGCTGCCAGTATCCCGAACCTGGATGAGCGGCTCGTGCCGAGTCGCGAAGCGGTCGGCGCGGCCGTCTACCATCAACTCGGGCTGACCGATGCCGCGATTGAGCGGGTGGCGCAGAGCAAGGTCGAGATCCTCAGCACGGACGCGCCGCTGGTACATCGGCTACAGGCGCGCAAGTTTGCGGCGCTGAACTTCTGGCATCTGCGCTTGGCGGGCGTTTGAGGATCCCATGGCCCTATCCGCTGGGCCACGTGTCGTCCCGTTCGCAACGCGGACATCCTGAACCGCAGCGCCGGCATTCCATACCGGCGCCCGAGGTGCCTTGTCCCTTCGCTCCGCGGCCCTCCGCGCGCCTCAATCCGCAACCTCCAAGGCGTGTTCGCTCGATGGCAGAGTGGTCGGCGCCGCCCAGGCAAGAAGGACTCCAGAGGACATTCCCAGCCGAAACTTGACGCACTCCAACCTCAGCAGTACGGTTCCCCAACTCGCCCGGCCACATGCCCGGACCGCAAGGAGAACCATGCAGCGCCCCAACGACAAGACCCCCACCGGCCGCATGCTCGACAACGGCGGTTTCACCGCATCGCGCCTGAATTCCAACGAGCAATCCAAGACCCTGCTGCCGGCCTTCGATGTGCGCCTGAACCAGCTGCGCGCGGCCAATGTGGCCCACGTCGCGGCCAAGGACGGTACCAACAGGGCGCGCGGACCCGTCGTCGAGGTCGACACCAAGGTGGGCGGCGTGCTGACTTCCTTCCATCTGGACGTCCTCAAGTTCGTCGACAAGGACTTGAAGCATCCGCAGTATGTCGCGCTGCTGCCAAAGGGCTTGAGCGCGCTGCGCAAGCTCTCGGGTGCAGAGCTGCTTGCCGGCATCAAGGGCGTGGGCATCCACCTGCAGGATTTGCCCAAGGAGCACGCGCTCAAGCCGTACCATGCGCAGTTCCTCGCGCTGGAGGGCGCGTATGCCAAGCCGCTGGCAGGGCTCGACGCGGCCAAGACCACGGAGAGCAAGGCGGAAGCGGTGGTAAGGAAAGAGCGCGCGGCGTGGTCGCTCGCCTACAACGCCTTGTACGGCAACCTGTTGGCCATGTTCCCGGGCAAGAAGGCCTACGTCGAGTCGTTCTTCCAGAGGTTCGTCAAGATCGGCGGCGGCAACGGCTCAACCGGCAATGGCGGCGGCGGTAGCTGAACGCCGGTCCAACGCCTGTCCGGCGGGGGCTTGAGCCCCACCGACACTTCCGGTCCCGTTGCGCGCAGCCATCGCCTTGTCGCGTGGCTGCCGGCCAGGACTTCCTCCATCTCGAAGAGATTTCTGGAACCGTAGCGCGGCAATTCATTGCCGCGTTCAGCCATTGGCCTGCACTCAAAGTCTTGGCACCGTTGGCGAACCGGAACCGGACCCCGAACCCGAACCCGAACCGGACCCGAACCCGAACCCGGACCCGGACC